>ERZ1066121.132-NODE-132-length-68510-cov-9.815485_pt1 | contig 68510 bp, 73 predicted proteins | sample MGYA00382768_ERZ1066121 | MGnify/ENA primary metagenome ERZ1066121 (study PRJEB33369, sample SAMEA5778351) | biofilm metagenome | biome: Industrial cooling water; feature: Water cooling tower basin; material: Biofilm | place: United Arab Emirates | collected...
CCAGGTTCACGATCTTGATGTCGAGCGGCACCTGGCCGTCAGACAGCGCCTTCACCGCCGCGGTCATGCGTTTCACATAGCCGGCGTGATCGGCGCCGAAGATGTTGACGAGCGCCGAGTATTGGCAATTTGGGCCCCGGTTCAGCTTGTCCCAGTGATAGGCGACATCGCCGGCGAAATAGGTCCAGCTGCCGTTCGATTTCTGCATCGCCCGGTCCTGGTCATCACCGAACTGGGTCGAGCGGAACAGCGTCTGCGGGCGCGGCTCCCAGTCGTCGGCCGCTTCGCCCTTCGGCTTCTCCAGCATGCCTTCATAGATGAGGCCCTTGGCCGCCAGCGTGTCGAGCGCCTCTTGCACCTTGCTCCCCAGCGAGGCTTCGGAGAAGAAGACATCCTGCCTGATGCCGAGCAGCGCCAGATCGGCGCGGATGCGCTCCATCATCAGGGCGACGGTGCGGGTGCGGAACAGCGCCAGCCACTCTTCCTCGGGCGCGCCCACGTAGCGCGCGCCAAACTCGGCCGCGAAGGCTTGCCCCACCGGCACCAGATAATCGCCGGGATACAGGCCTTCCGGAATCTCGATGGTTTCGCCGAGGGCCTCACGGTAGCGCAGGTGGGCGGAGCGGGCGAGCGTGTCGACCTGCCCGCCGGCATCGTTGATGTAATATTCCTTCGTCACGTCCCAGCCGGCGAATTCCAGCAGGCCAGCGAGAGCATCGCCGACCACGGCGCCCCGGCAATGGCCCATGTGCATCGGCCCGGTGGGATTGGCCGAGACATATTCGACATTGATGCGCTTGTCCTGGCCAGCCGTGGAGCGACCATAATCGGCGCCGCCGTCCAGCATGGCCCTGATCTGGTCATGCCACACGCTGTCGGCCAGCTTCAGGTTGATGAAGCCAGGCCCGGCTACCTCCGCTGCAGCGATGCCCGGCTTGGTGCGCAAGCTTGCGGCCAGCGCCTCGGCAAGCTGGCGCGGGTTCATGGCCGCCGGCCTGGCCAGCGCCATGGCGGCGTTGGTGGCCAGATCGCCATGGCTGGGATCACGCGGCGGCTCCACCGTCACGGCAGTGGTGGAGAGGCCAGCGGGCAGGGTGCCGGCGGCCATCAATTCATCCAGCGCCGCCTTCACCACGGCGGCATATTCGGCAAACAGGTTCACGCGTGCGGGCTTTGCATCAGAAGGGGAAAACGCCCGTTCCCTAACGCCAACGATGCCGCGCGTCCATCAACTTGGCCGCCGCCGAGTGGCGCCTTCTTTATCAGGCCGCTGCCGCATCCCGGGGCCAGGTCCGGCCGGTCCCCATCTGGGTGATGCGCAGCTTCTCGCTCGCGGTGGCGCGCGATGTGCTGATCACGTGATCCACCCCGGCGATCGAGATCGCCAGCGTGCCGGCATCGGTGATCTCGATCAGGCCCTTGGACTTCAGATACCAGATGTGAAAATCGAAGGCCTCGTCGCTGCAGCCCAAGTGGCCCTGAAGCTCATAGGGCCCCACGCCCGGCTCCTTCGCGCGCTCGCGCCGGCGCTTGTAGAGGATCATCAGCGCCTCGGCATGGACATCGGCATCGGACAGCGCGGCGCGCTCTTCGGCGAGGATCGCATCACTGCTGGAGAAGGTGAAGCCGGTGTGGGCGGCATATTGCGCATCATAGGCCATGCGCCTGGCGTGATCCTTCAGCGCCCGATAGGCCTCGGTCACCTGCTGGAACATTTCGATGTCGGCGGTTTCGGTGTGATCGGGGTGATAGAGCTTGGCCAGGCGTCGATAGGCGATTTCCAGCGTACGCCCGTCACATTCAGGATGCACCCGCAGCACGGCGTAGTGATCCACAAACGGCTGGTGATCGTGCATGGCGGCTTCCCCCAAACATGCGCCAGCACGACTCGCCTCATACCAACGCAACCTACAACGCAAGACTTTGTTAAATATTGTGGCCAATTTGTCAATAAGTTCGAATGGTAAACGCGACGACGTGATGGCTGCTGGTTCTTTGGGGAAGTGCGTGCTGCAAAATCCCGGCGCAACATCCAGCCATGAACCATCGCAACGCGCTGGAGGCCAGCCTGGCCCTCGCCGTCGAGCAAGGTGATCCGCAGCCGGCGATCTATGCCCGGCTGTTCGCCCTGCATCCGGGAACCGAGGCCGAGTTCTGGCGTGACGGCTCGGGGCGGATCCGCGGCGAGATGCTGGCCCGCAGTTTCGAGATGATCCTCGATCTGGCCGAATCGGCAGACGGCGGCTGGGGCAGGGCCTTCCTCGGCACCGAGGCCGTGACCCACGATGCCTATGGCATCCCGCGCGCCGTATTCGGCGATTTCGTGCCGATCATCGCCGGCGTGATCCGCGAAGCCTGCGGTGCAGGCTTCACGCCCGTCATGGCCGCCGCCTGGGCCGCGGTTGTGGCCCGCGCCGAGGCCACGCTGGCCGCGCTGCCTGGCAGCAGCGCCGAGCCGCGCGCCATCGATCCCGATGCCATCCTGCCGCCGCTGGCCGAACGCGGCGCCTTCTTCCCGCAACGCTGACAAAAAATCCCCGGCCGGCGTCCCGAGGGGGTGGACGCAGGCCGGGGCAGGGAGGAAGTGGTGGCGGTTCAGCGCCTGATCAGCGGCGATCGGCGAACTGTACCCCGGTGTCGAGCTGCTGGCGGGCCTGGGCGAACTTCTTGCCAGCTTCGAAGCGGTTGCCTTCGGCGCAGATCTTCTGGGCCAGGCGGGCGGTGCGCAGTGCCTTCGCGGCGGCGTCCGGCGTGGCGGTGGCGGCCTGTTCCTGCACGGCCTGTGCTTCGGCAGCGCAGCTCGCGGCCTTCGCCTCGGCCTTCACCGGGCTGATAGCCAGGAAGGGCAGCAGGGCGGCGATGGCGAGGCCGGTGATGGTCAGGCGGTCGGTGTTGATCAGATGGGCGGTCATGGCAGTCATGGCAGGGGGGTCCTTTCGAGATCGGGCGGCGTTTCCGTTTGCCGATGTCGATCTTTTAAGTCACACTCGGAACCAAGATAATCCACATAAACTTGGGCGCCCCATGAAGCAGAACTACACAATCCCGCGAAACCTCCTCGATGGCGTCGAAGCCTTCCTGCGCGTCGCCGAGCGCAAGTCGTTCCGGCTGGCGGCCGAGGATCTGGGCGTTTCCCCCTCTGCCGTGAGCCAGACGGTGAGGCAGCTGGAAGACCGCATCGGCGTGCCGCTGTTCATCCGCACCACCCGCTCCGTGGGCCTCACCGAGGCCGGGGCGCTGTTCCATGCCCAGGCGGTGCCGGCCTGGGCCGGGCTGATCGCCGCCTGGGACAATGCCCGCACGTTGGGCCAGCGCCCGGCCGGGCTGCTGCGCCTGAACATGCCGCGCGCCGTGGTGCCGCTGCTGATCGAGCCGATCATCGCCGATTTCTGTGCGGCCTATCCTGATGTGGACGTGGATGTGATGGCCGAAGATTCACTGATCGATCTGGCCAGCAGCGGGCATGATGCCGGCATCCGGCTGGGCGAACTGCTGGAGGCCGACATGGTGAGCGTGCGCCTGTCCTCCCCGTTCCGCTTCGTCATTGTCGCAACCCCGGCCTATCTGGATGCCCATGGCCGCCCGGCCGGCGCGGCTGATCTGAAGGCGCACAACTGCATCCGCCAGCGCATTTCCGGCACGGGCCATATCCTGCCATGGCGCCTGAACGATGGCCCGCGCGGGCTGGATGTGATGGTGAACGGCCGGGTGATCGTGAACGATTATCGCACGGCGCTGGCGCTGGCGGAACGCGGGCTGGGGCTGTTGCAGGTGGCCGAAACCCTGGTGGAGCCGCAGCTGGCGGCTGGCACGCTGGAAGCGGTGCTCGATCATCTGGCGCCCACCAGCCCCGGCCTGTTCCTCCATTATCCCGGCCAGGGCCAGCTGCTGCCCAAGCTGCGGGCGTTCATCGATCATGTGAAGGCGGCGCTCGCCGACGGTCGGCTCGCCTATCTGCGCGATCCCTGAACGGGGCCGCCGCGCCGGTTGCCGCCGTCAGGGCTGAAGCACTGTCTGTCGGCTGGTTTCGTCGCCACGCATCACGATCACGCTGGCTTCTGGCGGCGTCGCCACCGCTCGCGGCGCTGACGCGGACCCCGGCACCGCAGGCGCCGCAGCCTGCCCCACATTGGGCTTGCGCAGCAGGCGAGTGGTGGTGCCATCATTGAGATCGCTCAGCTGCAGCGTTTCCAGCCGGATGCGGGCACCGTCGCTGAAGTGGCGCAGCGCAAGGCTCAAGCTGCCGGTGCCGATGGCGAGGGTGAGTTTCTGGGCCTGCAGCGGCGAAACGGCGAGCGTGACGGCGCGCACCACTTCAGGCTTGTCCTTGCCGATGTTCATGTCGGGGCCCACCGCCAGCACCCGCACGTCCTGCGCCACCAGCTCGGCATGGGGCAGCGCCTCTTCGGGCTGGCGGGCGAGGAACACGTCCACCCGGTCACCGGGGAACACCAGGCCGGAAACGCCGCTGGCTTCGCTCACCGGAATCGCCATGGCGCGGGCATCGGGCGGCAGCAGCGGCGCGGTGGAAAGGCGCGCCGTGGTGCCGGCCAGCGCCGGCGCCAGGATGATCTCGCCGGCGGCGATCGGGCGCAGCGCCGCGCGCGGCTCACCTGTGATCAGCGCATCGATGCGGGCAAAGCTGCCCTTGGGCAGGGCGGCGGCCGGCCAGTCTGCCAGCACCAGCCGGTCGGGCGTCAGCCGCTCGCCGAAGTTTATGTCCGCGGCGGCCACCACCACGCGCACGGTGGGCACGGCGGGGCGGGCGGGCAGCGAACTGCGTGCGCCAAGGTTGCGTGACAGGAACAGTGCCGCCAGCCCGAGCCCGCCGGCCGCCACCAGCATCAGCACGGCGGTGGGGCGCACGCTGCGCCGCTCATCGGCCAGTAGCTGGCGCGCCTGGCGCCGTTCCTGCAGGCCGCGCCAGCGCCGCTCAAAGGCGCGCCGCCAGCCGGTGCGAAATCCCCTGTTGCCTTCCAGCACCACCACGCTCCTTCCACCGGGGTAACGGTGGCGGCCGCTGCCGGGTTTAGCGGCGGCGATTGACCTTGGCGGCGCTGCGTGCCCCAATGGCAGGGCAAGGCAATCCGGGGGCGGCATGAAGACTTTGTGGGCGGAGGCGGTGGGCACCTTCTTCCTGTTTGCGACCGTGATCGGTTCCGGCGTGCTGGCGCAGCAGCTGGCCGCCGATCAGGTGCTGCTGGGCGTGCTGGTGGTGACGTTGGCCACGGTGATGATGCTGCAATTGCTGGTGACGATGCTGGGCCCGGTATCGGGCGCGCAGTTCAACCCGGCGGTGAGCCTGGTGCTGCGGCTGCGTGGTCAGGGGACATGGGGCGGCATGCTGGTGATGGTGGGGGTGCAGACCGCCGCCGGCATCGCCGCGACCTTTGCCGTCCATGCCATGTTTGGCCAGCCGATCCTGCAGCTTTCCACCACCGCACGCGATGGCGCCGGCCTGTGGCTGGGCGAGTTCATCGCCACTTTTGGTCTGATCCTCACCGTTCTCTTGACCGGCCGCCACGCGCCGCACGCCGGCGCGACCAGCGTCGCGCTCTATATCGGCGCGGCGATCCTGTTCACCTCGTCCACCTGCTTCGCCAACCCGGCGATCACCATCGCCCGCGCGCTCTCCGACACCTTCACCGGCATCGCGCCCGCCAGCGCGCCGGCCTTCATCGCCGCCCAATTCGCCGGCGCACTGGCGGCGCATGGTCTGGAACGGCTGCTCTATCCGGAGGGGTGAACGGGCGTCAGCGGACCCACGTCATGGCGGCGACCCGTGGGTCTGCGGCGTAGGCGGTCCGATCAAACTCCTGTGCCAGAAAGGGAAATTCCCGCTGTGCCAACAGGCCCGACCGGCTGATGTAGATCCGCCAAGTCTCGCGTTGCGGCAATGGTTGCCGGGCCGCGAAGGCTGCACAATCGAGCACGGCCAGATTGGCCCGCTGTTGCGGATCGCGGACCGATTGATACCGCAGGATGTGCACGTTCGTGTCGCGCGCCATGTCGGCCAGGGCCTGGCAGGCCTGATAATCGGTCACGTGCGTCCAGAGCTCTTGATCTTGTGCCAATCGCCCAGCGGTCAGGTCCAGCGCGGCAGCAGTGTTCAGCGGCACGCCAATGCCGGTGTATTCGCCAGCATTGTCGGGGAAGGGGGTGGACGGGCTCTCGACAAAAAAGAGCAGGCGATAAAAGGCCATCTCGGCGGCTGCCGTCTCACTGCTTTCAGCCCCATACCACACGCCAGGCGTGAAGCCGGCCCGGCGAAACCGCGAGCCGTGCGGATAGGGGCGATAGCGGAACGGCGTTGACAGCAGATAATCGAGATGGCGGCAAGCGGGCGGCACTGCCGGCTTGGCGGCTTCCAGAATCTCTTCCAGCTGCTGCTGCTCTTCAAGACTGTCGACCAGCTTGCGGGTGGAGACCAGATGCTGCGCCTCCACCAGGCGCCACGCCGTTCCCTGATAGGCCCGCGCCTCAGAGCGGAGCGCGGCGGGCGTCCAGATAGACGGCGACATCAACCAATCCCTGCGGTGACAACATCAATTCGATCGGGCGGCCACCCAGCGCCTGGTTGGGGTTGCCGATCCAGGTGCGGGCAACCGCCTCGTCCCCGCCAACGATGGCGTCGAGTGATCGGTAGGCCCGAACCAGCAGCGCTGCCAGCTGAAAAGCCTTGGATTCGGGCGCCAGGCCAGCCCCGTTCTGGCGCCAGCGCGAGACCGTTGCTTCCGATACGCCAACGATCTGGCCCAGCAGCCGGCCGGGCAGCCCCAGCCTGTCGGCAACGCTCAGCACCGCCTTGGTCAACACCCGGGCGGAATCGGACTTGTGGGCGATAGGGCTGGGCATGTTCATGGTCGCGGCCTTTCAACAGAAAGATTATCACAGCCTTCTTGCTTGTGAAAGGACTTCACGCGGCCGCCAGCCCGTCCTCCGGGATGGCATAGAGCAAGCCGGCGCCGCGCATGGCGCTGGCCGACAGCGCCTGCACCTGCGGCAGCAGCTGCTCGGCGAAGAAGCGGGCGGTGGCGCGCTTGGCGGCAGCGAAGTTCGGATCGGGGTGCTGACGCGACGCCAGCGCCTGCCTGGCCAGCAGCCAGCCACCCAATGTGAGGCCCATCAGCCTGAGATAGGGCGTGGCGCCGGCCGCCACGTCATCCGGGTTGTTGGCGCCGGCCAGCCAGACAGAGGTGGTCTGCGCGGCATCCAGCGCATCCTGCAGCCAAGGGGTGATCAGCTTCAGTTCGGCGTCCTCATCCAGATCGGACAGCGTGGCGCGCACTTCGCCCAGCAGGTCCTTCCAGTGCTGGCCGCCGTCCATGCCGAGCTTGCGGCCAACAAGGTCCATGGCCTGGATGCCGTTGGTGCCTTCATAGATCGGGGCGATGCGGGCATCGCGCAGATACTGGGCAGCGCCGGTTTCCTCGACATAGCCCATGCCGCCGAAGATCTGCACGCCAAGGCTGGCGACCTCGACGCCGATGTCGGTCGCCCAGGCCTTGGAGATAGGGGTAAGCAGATCGGCCAGCCCGGCGCCGGCCTTGTCGCCGGTATGGGCGCGGTCAACCGCGGCGGCGTTCAGGTAAACCAGCGCGCGGGCCGCTTCGGTGAGCGCGCGCATCGTCATGATGGTGCGGCGCACATCGGCATGTTCGATGATGCGCACCGGCTCCCGGCCACCCCCGAACTTGGCGCTTTGGACGCGGGTGCGGGCGTAATCGAGCGCGTGCTGCATCGCCCCTTCCGCGATCGCCACGCCCTGCAGGCCGACCTGCACGCGGGCGTTGTTCATCATGGTGAACATGGCCCGCATGCCGCCGCCTTCATGGCCCACCATCCAGCCGATGCAGCGATCATGGTCGCCAAAACTCATCGTGCAGGTGGGCGAGGCGTGGATGCCCAGCTTGTGTTCGAGGCCGACGCATTTCAGATCATTGCGGGTGCCGTCCGGCAGAAACTTCGGCACCAGGAACAGGCTGATGCCCTTGGTGCCCGGCGGGCTGTCCGGCGTGCGGGCGAGGACGAGATGGACGATGTTCTCGGCGGCATCATGCTCGCCCCAGGTGATGAAGATCTTGGTGCCCTTGATGCGCCAACTGCCGTCCGGGTTGGGCTCGGCGCGGGACTTGAGCGCGCCGACATCGCTGCCGGCGGTCGGCTCGGTGAGGTTCATCGTGCCCGTCCACTCGCCGGTGACCAGCTTTGACAGATAGCGGGCCTGCAATTCCGGCGAGGCGTGGGCGGCCAGCGCCTCGATGGCGCCCTGGGAAAGCATCATGCACAGCGCGAAGGCCATGTTGGCCGAGGTGATCTGTTCCTGCACGGCCACCGCAACGGCGAAGGGCAGGCCCTGGCCGCCATGCGGTTCCGGCACGCCCAGCCCGGCCCAGCCGGCCTCGACATATTGGGCATAGGCCGCCTTGAAGCCCTCGGGCAGCGTGACGACGCCATCGGCAAGCTTCGCGTGCGCCTTGTCGCCGCTCTTGTTCAGCGGCGCGAACACATTGGCGGCGAGCTTGCCGGATTCCGCCAGGATCGCGTCCACCATGTCGGGCGTCGCATTGGCATAGGCCGGCAGCGCGGCAAGGCCGGGCAGATCGGCGATCACATCCAGCACGAAGCGCTGTTCGGTGGTGGGGGCGGTGTAGGGCATGGGCTTTCGTTCCTCTTGCCAGCAGCTATAGACGGCCCCCATGGCCAGCAAAAGCCGCATCCTGTCGCCCGATCCCACCGGCATTGCCGCAGCGGCGGCGATCCTGCGCGGCGGCGGACTGGTCGCGGTGCCGACCGAGACGGTCTATGGCCTCGCTGCCCGCGCCGATGATGGCGCGGCGGTTGCAGGCATCTATGCCGCGAAGGGCCGGCCCAGCTTCAATCCGCTGATCGTGCATGTGGCGGATGTGGACCAGGCTGAAGCGCTGGCCATCTTGCCGCCGCTGGCGCGGGCGCTGGCGCAGCGCTTCTGGCCGGGGCCGCTGACGCTGGTGCTGCCGCGCCGCGCCGATGCGCCGGTGGCGTCGCTGGTGACGGCGGGGCTCGACACGATCGCGCTGCGCTGCCCGGCCCATCCGGTGATGCAGGCGCTGGTGCGCAGCGTTGGCCCGCTGGCGGCGCCCTCCGCAAATGCCTCGGGCCGGATTTCGCCGACGCGCGCCCGTCATGTGCTGGATTCGCTGGCCGACGTGCCGGTGATCGATGCCGGGCCGTGCGCGGCCGGGGTGGAATCGACCATCATTGCGGTGGAAACTGACGGCTGGCGGCTGTTGCGACCCGGCGCTGTTGCGATCGAGGACCTTGCAGCGCTGGCTGGCGCGCCGCTGGCGGCGGCCGGCCCGGCGATTCAGGCGCCCGGCATGTTGGCCAGCCATTATGCGCCCCGCCAGCCGGTGCGGCTGGAGGTGGTGACGGCGGCACCGCACGAGTATCACATCGGCTTCGGCCCGGTGCCCGGTGATGCCACGCTGTCAGCCAGCGGCGATCTGGCCGAGGCCGCCGCCCGGCTGTTCGATCTGCTGCACGTGGCCGAAGCCTCGGGCCGTGCCGGCATCGCGGTGGCGCCGGTGCCGGGCCATGGCCTGGGCCTGGCGATCAATGATCGCTTGCGGCGTGCCGCGGCCCCCAGGGGCTGAGCGCCCCTCCACCGCCGTTCCGGCGGTCCCCCTCCCCATTGTTCCAATGGGGAGGAACTGCGGTTCAAAGCCTGCCGATCTTCTCCGCCGCCTCGCGCAGAATGGCGGCGATCGCCTCGGCCCGCTCGACGCGGGTTTCGGCATCTTCCATGCTGTCGCGCGCGGCCTGCTTCAGATCGTGCAGCGCCTCGCGCAGCGGCTCGGCGGCACGATCGCGGCTGGTGCGGGCCATGTCGGCCAGGCGTTCCAGCGCCTCTTTCAGCTCAGCCTCGGCGGCCTCCAGCGCAGCGCGACCGGCGTCGGTGATGGCATAGCGGCGGCGGCCTTCCTCGCCGGCCACTTCCGCGATCAGGCCTTCATCGGCCAGCATGTTGAGCAGCGGATAGATCATGCCCGGCGATGGCGAATAGAGGCCGGCCGACAGGTCCTCGATGGCGCGGATCAGATCATAGCCATGGCGCGGCTCCTGCTTCAGCAGGTGGAGAACGAGCAGCTTCAGCGCCTCGGCACCGAACCGGCGGCGGCGGCGCGGGCGGCTGTCGAAACCGTCGCCGAACTCGTCGGCAAAGGCACGGGCAAAGGCCGCCCAGCGCCCGCTGCGGCCGGCCCAGCGCCCCCCGAACTCCTTGTGAAACCCATCGCGATCGAAGTGGAAACGGAAGTGCATGGCTCTGGCTCCAATGGGGGTTGGAGCACTTAAGATATATCTTCAATCACTGTATTGCAAGTACAATACGCCAAGCGGCAAAGAACGCTATTGCGAAGCACTCGCATTTCAGCCAGGCTCGTCTGCGTGGAGGTGCACGATGTTCCTGAAGCATGATGCCGACTGGCCGGCGGGCGGCCCCTATTCCGGCCCCGGCTCCGGCGGCGATCCGCTGAGCGATGCGGAACGCGATCTGCTCTGGTGCCTGCGCCGCACCGCCATGCAGCGGCCCTTGGGCAGCGCGCGCGATGCGCAGGTGCACCTGCTGCTGCAGCGCCGCTTTGGCGACCAAGGGCTGGGCATCGAGCATCTGCTGCGCTGCCTGCTGGTCGGGCTGGCACGGCGGGCAGTGCGGCCGCTCACCCTGCGCACGCCCTGCATCCCGGCGCTCACCGCGGATGAATGGCGGCTGCTGCTGGCCCTGCGCGCCGCCGATGCCCCGGCGCGCCAGGCGGCGCTGCTGGCGCCGATGGCCGGCAGCCGCGGCCGTGAACTGGTGCCGATCATCAGCGGGCTTGCCGCCCTGCTGCCGCGCTGAATAGACTTGGCCTCCAACAAGGGGGGGCGAACATGCGGACTTTGGCTCTGGCGCTGCTGCTGGCGAACGCGCCCCTGGCGGCGGAACCGCTCTACATCGTCAACGGCCTGATCGTCGATGGATCGGGAGGGGCGCCCTACAAGGGCTGGCTGTCGATCGAGGGGGACCGCATCCTCGCCATGGGCCGCGACAGGCCGCCGGGCCGGCTGGCGCATGATGCGAAGATGTTCGACGCCAGGGGGCACGCCATCGCGCCGGGCTTCATCAACATGCTGAGCTGGTCCAACGAATCGCTGCTCGCCGATGGCCGCGCGCTGTCGGATCTGAAGCAGGGCGTCACGCTGGAAGTGATGGGCGAAGGCACCAGCATGGGGCCGTGGACGCCGGCCATGAAAGCCGCGCGCGAGGCTCGGCAGGACGACATCAAGTACAAGGTGACGTGGACCAGCCTTGCCGACTATCTGAACATGCTGGAGGCGAAGGGCATCGCGGTGAATGTCGCCAGCTTCGTCGGCGCCTCCACGGTGCGCGTGCACGAGCTGGGCGAGAACAATGTGCAGCCGACGCCCGAGCAGCTGAAGCGCATGCAGGGGCTGGTGAAGACGGCGATGCACGAAGGCGCGCTGGGGGTGGGATCGGCACTGATCTACACGCCGGGCAATTATGCCAGCACCGCCGAACTGACCGCGCTGGCCAAGGCGGCAGGCGAGTGCGGCGGCATGTATATCAGCCATATCCGCAACGAAGGCCCGACCATCGAGGCGGCACTCGACGAGATCATCAGCATTTCGCGCAACAGCGGCGCGCGGGCTGAGATCTACCATCTGAAGCAGGCCGGCCGTACCAACTGGGGCAAATATGATGAGGTGATCGCCCGCATCGAGAAGGCGCGGGCGGGCGGCGTGCAGCTCACGGCTGACATGTACACCTATGCCGCCTCCTCCACCGGCCTCGATGCCTCCATGCCGCTGTGGGTGCAGGAAGGCGGCATCGAGCAGTGGGTGGCGCGCATGAAGGACCCGGCCAACCGGGCGCGGGTGATCGCCGAGATGCGGAACCCGCCGCCGGGCGAGACCAACTCGATGCAGGAAGCCGGGGGTGCGGAGAAGGTGCTGCTGCTCGGTTTCCGCAGCGAGGCCCTGAAGCCGCTGACCGGCAAGACGCTGGCCGAGGTGGCGGCACAGCGCGGCAAGAGCGCCGAGGATACGGCCATCGATCTGGTGATCGAGGATGGCAGTCGCATCCAGGTCGCCTATTTCTCGATGAACGAGGACAATGTGAAGAAGCAGGTGGCGCTGCCCTGGGTGAGCTTTGCCAGCGATGCCGAGGCGCAGGCGCCGGAAGGCGTGTTCCTGAAAAGCTCCACCCACCCGCGCGCCTATGGCAATTTCGCCCGCGTGCTTGGCAAATATGTGCGCGAGGAAAAGGTGATTTCGCTGGGCGAGGCGGTGCGCAAGCTTGCCGCCATGCCGGCGGACAATCTGCGCATCGAAGGCCGCGGTCGGCTGAAGCCCGGCAATTTCGCCGATATCGTGATCTTCGATCCCGCCACCATCGCCGACACCGCCACCTTTGCGAAGCCGCAGCAACTGGCGGTGGGGGTGCATCATGTGTGGGTGAACGGTGTGCAGGTGCTGGCCGATGGGGCGCCAACCGGTGCTGCAGCCGGCCGGCATGTGAAGGGGCCGGGCACGGGCAAGTGCCCGGCTTAGGCTTTACTGGCTGCGCGCCAGCAGCGCCTTCAGCTCGCCTTCCCAGAAGATGCTCCAGCTGTGGGTGCTGTGGCCGCGGGTTTCGGTGGTTTCGGGGATCAGCACATAGCGCGCCTGTGGCATCGCCCGGACATGGCGTTCGGGCTCGCCGACGCCGGGCGGATTGATGAAGTCATCTTCGCTGTTCACCCAGGTGACCGGCACGGTGATGCGCGCCAGGTGTGGGGCGGGGTTGTAGTTGCGGCTCGCCTCCAGCTGGTAGATGCGGTCGTTGGCGTCGGCGCTGCCCGCCAGCCCGGCCTCCATCGCACGCTGGCCAAGGGCATCGGCGGCGGCGCGATCCGGCGCATCGGCCTGCATCCGCACGGGGGCGGAGCTGGCCATCGCCTGCAATGCCACGCCCACGCGCATCCCGTTCAGCGGCGGCTTCGTGTAGTCGCCGCCCTGCCAGTCGGGATCGGCCTTGATCGCCTGGATGGCCATCGCCCGCCACATGCGGTTGCGCCCGGCCAGTTCGATCACATTGCAGGCCAGCGGCATGATGGCAGCCGCCCGGCCGGGCAGATCGATGCCGAACTGGAAGCCCATCATGCAGCCCATCGAGGTGCCCATCAGCAGCCGCAGCCGCTTCACCTTCATATGATCGAGCAGCAGGCCCTGCGCGCGCACCATGTCCCCATAGTCATAGGCCGGGAAGGCCATCTTCAGGCCATCCGAAGGCTTCGACGATCCGCCATGGCCGATGGCATCGGGCAGGATGATGAAATACTTCGCGGCATCGAGCGTGCCGCCGGGTTCGAACAGGCGGGCGAACTGCGGCACCAGGAACTGCGCCCCGGTGCCGCCGGTGCCATGGCCCACCATCACGGCGTTGATGATCTCGCCCTGCGCATTGTGGATCGGCGTACCGAGCGTGCGGTAATGCTGCTTCAGCGCGGGCAGCACCTTGCCGTCGGCAAAGCGGAAATTGCTGGTGGTGAAATCGGCCTCGGTCACCGCCGGTGCCGCCTGCGCGGCGCTGGCCGCCAGCGCCAGCAGGGCCAGGGTCATCATGCGCAGCATCGTCAAACTCGCTCCCCATGGCAATGGAAGCGCAACTTTGCCGCCGTCGTCTGCGGGCGCAACCGAAAAAGCCGGCGCCGTGCGGGCCCGTGTGCGGGTTTGCCCGCATGGCGCGCCGCAGACGCCCGCGCCAGACTGAAGCGTCCGATGCGCCGACGAACCTTTCTCGCACTGGCCGCCGCCGGCCTTGCCGCCTTGGCCGGCGGCGGCGCCGCTGCTCATGGCTTTCGCCGCGATCTGGCTGCCGCCCGACAGCGTCTGGCCGGGCGCAGCCGGCTGATTCTCACCCGCCAGGGCCGGATCGAACTGGCTGAAGCCGGCAGCGGGCCGCCGCTGCTGATGGTGCACGGCACCGGCGGCGGTTTCGATCAGGCGCTGGCCTTCGGTGCACCGCTGGCGGCACTGGGTTGGCGGGTACTGGCGCCCTCGCGCATCGGCTATCTGCGCAGCGATTATCCGCCCGGGTCAACGCCGGCCAGCGAAGCTGATGGCTTCCCCGATCTGCTGGATGCGCTTGGCATCGACCGGCTGCCGGTGATCGGCGGTTCGGCGGGGGCGCAGCCGGCGAGCGAGTTTGCCATCCGTCATCCCGACCGCTGCACGGCGCTGGTGGCCCTGGTGCCGGCGGCGTTTGCGCCCGGCCGGGATCCGGTGCGCCCGCCCACGCCGTTGGCCCAGGCCATCATTGATCATGGCCTGAAGTCCGATCTGTTGTTCTGGCTGGGCAACAGGCTGGCGCCAGACGCGATGATCGGCGCGCTGCTGGCCACCGATCCCGCGCTGGTGCGGGCCGCGCCGCCCGCTGAACAGGCGCGGGTGAAGTCCATCTTGCGTGACATCCTGCCGGTGAGCGAGCGGGCGCGCGGCTTTGCCCATGATGCGCGCTATGCTGCCGATCCGCCGCCGCAGGCGCTGGACCGCATCCGCGCGCCGACCCTGGCGATCTCAATGGAAGACGATCGCTTTCAGACAGCGGCGGCGGCCCGCCATATTGCGGCCAGCGTGCCGGGCGCTGAACTGCTGCTGTTCCCCACCGGAGGCCATGTCTGGGTGGGGCGCGAGGCGGCCCTGTTTGCCGCCGTCGATGCCTTCCTGCGCCGCACGGCATGAAAAAAGGCCGCCCCGGCAGGAGCGGCCTTTTCGAAAGGATGGTGCCCAGAAGAGGACTCGAACCTCCACGCCCTTGCGAGCGCCAGCACCTGAAGCTGGTGCGTCTACCAATTCCGCCATCTGGGCACGGGCCCGATTGCTCGGGCGGTAGGCGGCGGCTGATATGGGTGGAATCGGGGCTTGTCAATCGCCACCGCACCGCCGACCAACGATTTTTCAAGGGGCGCACGGTCGCGGGGCAAGATGGCTCAAGACAGGCCCCACCCGACGCGCTAAAGCCCCGCAGCATGAGTGAAAAGCCTCTTTCTGCGCCGGCAGCCCCGATTGCGGCGGGCGCCCTTGTCACGGTGATCGGCGGCGCCGGCTTCATCGGCCGCTATGTGGTGGAGGCGCTGGCGCGGGCCGGTTGCCGGGTGCGTGTCGTCTCCCGCCATGCCGACAGCGCGCTGTTCCTGAAGCCGCTGGGTGATCTCGGGCAGATCCAGATCATATCGGGCAACATCACCTCCGATGCCGCGATGGCTGCCGCCTTTGAGGGGGCCTTGGCCGGCGTCAACCTGGTGGGCATCCTCGCCGAAAGCGGCAGCCAGCGCTTCGATGCGTTGCAGGCGCAAGGTGCGGGCCGGGCGGCGCGGGCAGCGGCGGCAGCCGGCGCCCGGGCCTTCGTGCAGGTTTCTGCCATCGGCGCCGATGCCGGCAGCCGCATTGCCTATGCGCGCAGCAAGGGCGAGGGCGAGCAGGCCGTGCTGGCCGCCTTCCCGGCCGCCACCATCCTGCGCCCCAGCCTGGTGGCGGGGCCGGAAGACCAGTTCTTCAACCGCTTTGCCAGCATGGCCCGGCTGTCACCGGCGCTGCCGGCCATCAGCGGCAACAGCCTGTTCCAGCCGGTCTATGTCCGCGATGTTGCCGATGCCGTGGTGGCGGCGCTGGGCCGGGACGAGGCGCGTGGGGTGACCTATGAGCTGGGTGGGCCGGATGTGCTGAGCTTCACCGCCATCCTGCAGATGATCTCCGATCTCACTGGCCTCGATCGCCCGGTGGTGCCCTTGTCGGACTTCACGTCGGGCCTGCTGGCGAAGCTGGGCGACCTCTTGCCCTTCATGCCGATGAACAGCGACCAGCTGGCGATGCTGAAAATTGGCAATGTCTGCGCGCCCGGCATGCCGGGGTTGGCCGAGCTGGGCATCACGCCGACGCCGCTCAATGGCTTCGTGCCACAGATGCTGCAGCGCTTCCGCCCCGGCGGCCGCTTTGCGAAGCTGGGCGCCTGAGGCTACAGAATGAACCAGCCTGACCTGCTCACCATCATCCTGCTCGGCATCGTTGAAGGGCTCACCGAATATCTGCCGGTGTCGTCCACCGGGCACCTGATCCTGGCCGGCGAGCTGCTCGGCTTTTCCGGCGAGGCCGGGGCGACGTTCGACATCGCCATCCAGTCCGGCGCGATCCTTGCCGTGCTGGTCGCCTATTGGGGGCGCTTCGTCTCCGTTGGCCGCGGTTTGCTGGTCCGCGAGCCGGCCGCCTTTGCCTTCATCCGCAACGTCGCGCTGGGCTTTCTGCCCGCCGCGATCATGGGGGTGCTGTTCATCAAGGCGGTGGAAGCGCTGCTGGAAAGCCCCACCACCGTTGCCGTCTCGCTGATCATCGGCGGCATCGCCATCCTGTGGATCGAGAAGCGCATGGGGGAAGCCCGGGTGTCGGGCGTGGAGGCGCTGACCACGCGCAACAGCCTGCTGATCGGGCTGGGCCAGTGTGTCGCCATGATCCCCGGCGTGTCGCGATCGGGTGCCACCATCATGGCGGCGCTGATGCTGGGGGTGGACCGGCGCACGGCCGCCGAGTTCAGCTTCTTCCTCGCCGTGCCCACCATCTCGGGCGCCACCGTGCTCATGCTGTGGAAGAACCGCGAGACGCTTGATGCCGGCAACCTCGGCGCCATCGGGATCGGCTTTGCGGTGAGCTTCGTGGTGGCGCTGGCGGTGGTGAAGGGCTTTGTCGCCCTGGTCAGCCGCTTCGGCTTCGCACCCTTTGCCTGGTATCGAATCATCGCCGGCAGTTCGGCGCTGGTATGGCTGGCGCTGAGATAGGGCCGAAACGGCCATGAATTTGGGCGCTCCGGCCCTAGTTTTGGCCGGGATGCCCAATTTTATGGCAGCCATGCTGACCTGAATCGCAGTTTTTGCGTGACAGCGCCGCCTGGCTGTGGTTTCGCCTGCGCCATCGAAAGGACAGGCGGCGATGGGCGCAACAAAATTGCTGAAGTTCGTGGAGCGGGACCAGGCCTATCCGGCCAAGCGCACCGCCGATGAACGCGCGCAGGATTTCCTGGAGATCAGCCGCCCCTATATCCTCGCCAAGGCCGAGGAGCAGGCCGGGCGCTGCAGCCAGTGCGGCGTGCCCTTCTGCCAGGTGCATTGCCCGCTGCAGAACAACATTCCCGATTGGCTGAAGCTCACTGCCGAAGGCCGGCTGGAAGAGGCCTACGAAGTCTCGTCGGCCACCAACGCCATGCCGGAAATCTGTGGCCGCATCTGCCCGCAGGACCGGCTGTGCGAAGGCAATTGCGTGATCGAGGAAGGCTTTGGCAGCGTCACCATCGGCTCCGTGGAAAAGTTCATCACCGACACGGCGTGGGAGATGGGCTGGGTGAAGCCCCTGAAGCCGGTGGCCGACCGTTCGGGCCAGAGCGTCGGCATCATCGGCGCCGGCCCGGCCGGGCTGACGGCTGCCGAGGCGCTGCGGGTGAAGGGCTATGAGGTGCATGTCTATGACCGGCACGACCGGGCGGGCGGCCTGCTCACCTATGGCATCCCCGGCTTCAAGCTGGAAAAACCGGTGGTGATGCGCCGTATCGAGCGGCTGCGCGAGGGCGGTGTGCACTTCCACCAGGATTTCGCCGTGGGCCGGGATGCCAGCCTGGCTGACTTGCGGGCAAAACATGATGCCATCCTGGTGGCGACCGGCGTCTACAAGGCGCGCGCCGTCGACGTGCCGGGCGCCAGCGGCCCAACCACCATGGAGGCGCTCGATTACCTGATCGCCGCCAACAAGACCGGCTTTGGAGATGTGATCGCCGATGCCGCCCGTTTCGATGCATCGGGAAAACATGTCGTGGTGATCGGCGGTGGCGACACCGCCATGGACTGCGTGCGCACCGCCATCCGCCAGGGCGCCGCCAGCGTGAAATGCCTCTATCGGCGCGACCGCGAGAACATGCCGGGCTCGGCGCGCGAGGTTGCCAATGCCGAGGAAGAGGGCGTGGAGTTCGTCTGGCTCGCCGCGCCGGCCGAGATCACCGAAAGCGGCGTGGTGGCGCAGGCGATGCGGCTGGGCCAGCCCGGCCCCGATGGCCGCCGCGCGCCCGAGCCGGATGCGCACAACCGCTTCACCGCGAAGGCCGATCTGGTGATCAAGGCGCTGGGCTTTGACGCGGAAGATCTGCCGACGCTGTTCGGTGCGCCCGACCTGCCGGTGACGCGCTGGGGCACGCTCAGGGTGGACCATCGCACGCAGATGACCGGGCTGGACGGCGTGTTCGCCGCCGGGGACATCGTGCGCGGCGCTTCCCTTGTGGTGTGGGCGGTGCGCGACGGGCGTGACGTGGCGGCGCAGATGCACCAGTATCTGAAGGCGCGCGCCGGCACCTCTGCCCGCGCGGCCTGATCAACAAGGAAGCCACCCATCATGAAGTCCATCCTCGCCGCAACCGCCCTGCTGCTCACCGCGCCGCTGCTGTCGGCACCGGCGCTCGCGCAGGCCAGGCCGGCCCCGGCGCGCGCTGCGCCCGTTGATCCTGCTGCCCGCCAGGTGGCCGCCGCGCTTGTGGCGCAGATCGGCATCAAGGCGCAGCTGCAGCGCCAGATGAATGCCAACATCGCCCAGATGAAATCGGGCGCGGTGATCCGCTCCATGCTGGCCGGGCAGCCGGGCTTCATCCCGGCCTATCAGGCCAACAAGGCCAAGTTCGATGCCGCCATGGCCAAGGCCGGCACCATCCAGGCCGGCATCGCCCAGAAGGTGGTGGATCAGAACATCGATGCGGTGATCGCCGATGCCACCAACGCCTATGCCCGCAGCTTCACGCTGGCCGAGCTGAATGGCCTGCTGGCCTTCTATCGCAGCCCGCTGGGGGTGGCGCTGCAGAACAAGCAGCCCGGCGTGGCGGTGCAGATCGCCCAGTCCAGTGCCACGCGCATCGGCCAGAAGATCGATGTCGCGGTGAAGGCCAATGAAGCGAAGCTGCGCGAGGCGCTGGCCCCGCTGAACAGCACGCCGCCACCCGCTGCCAAGTAATCTGGCGCACCCGGACGAGAGACGAACGATGACCACAACCGCCTTCACCGCCAGCCCCGCCGAGCGCCAGCGCCTCGCCGAAACCGGCATGTATCGCCCTGAATATGAGGGCGATGCCTGCGGGGTTGGCCTGGTGGCCGCCACCGATGGCAAGCCGCAGCGCCGGGTGGTGACGGCGGCGATCGATGCGCTGAAGGCGGTGTGGCACCGCGGTGCGGTGGATGCCGATGGCAAGACCGGGGATGGCGCCGGTATCCTGGTCGAGATCCCGGTGGATTTCTTCCACGAGCATGTCGAGCGCCACGGCCAGAAGCCGGTGGCCGGCTTGCTGGCGGTGGGCCAGGTGTTCCTGCCGCGCACTGATCTCAATGCGCAGGAAGCCTGTCGCACCATCGTCGAATCGGAAATCATCGGCTTTGGCTACAAGGTCTATGGCTGGCGCCAGGTGCCGGTGGACATCAGCTGCATCGGCGACAAGGCGATGCAGAGCCGCCCGGAGATCGAGCAGATCATGATCGCCGGCCCCACCGCGATGGGTGACGACGCCAAGGACCGGTTCGAGAAGGATCTCTATCTCATCCGCCGCCGCATCGAGAAGAAGGTGATCGAGGCGCAGATCCAGGGCTTCTATTTCTGCTCGCTGTCGTGCCGCACCCTCATCTACAAGGGCCTGTTCCTGGCGGAATCGCTGAGCGTCTTCTATCCCGACCTGATGGACGAGCGCTTCGTGTCGCGCTTCGCCATCTATCACCAGCGCTATTCCACCAACACCTTCCCGCAATGGTGGCTGGCCCAGCCCTTCCGCTGCCTTGCCCATAATGGCGAGATCAACACGATCCGCGGCAATTCGAACTGGATGAAGAGCCACGAGATCAAGATGGCCGCCAGTGCGTTCGGCGAGCATTCGGAAGACATCAAGCCGCTGATCCCGGCCGGCGCGTCCGACACGGCGGCGCTGGATGCCGTGTTCGAAGCCTTCGTGCGCTCGGGCCGTGATGCGCCGACCGCCAAGCTGATGCTGATCCCGCAGGCCTGGCAGAAGGACGACACGCTCGATCCCGAAACCCGCGCCATGTATGCCTTCTTCGCCTCGGTGATGGAGCCGTGGGACGGACCGGCGGCGCTCGCCATGACCGATGGCCGCTGGGTGGTGGCCGGGCTTGATCGCAACGCCCTGCGGCCGATGCGCTTTTGCCTCACCCGCGACGGCCTGCTGATCACCGGCAGCGAAGCCGGCATGGTTGTGGTGCCGGAAACGGAAGTGGTGAAGAAGGGCGCGCTTGGCCCTGGCGAAATGATCGCAGTCGATCTCGATGCTGCATCGGACCGCTTCTTCAGCGATGCGCAGATCAAGGCGAAGGTGGCGGGCGCGCAGGATTATGCGGCGCTGGTCGCCGGCTTCACCAATTTCGAGGATCTGCCCGGTAGAGCCAGCCCGGAACCGCCGGCTGCCTTCAGCCGCGATGATCTGCGCCGCCGCCAGGTCGCCGCCGGCCAGACGCTGGAGGACATGGAGCTGATCCTCTCGCCGATGGTGGAGGATGCCAAGGAAGCCGTGGGCAGCATGGGCGATGATGCGCCGCTGGCGGTGATTTCCGATAATCCGCGCAACCTCAGCCACTTCTTCCGACAGAATTTCAGCCAGGTCACCAATCCGCCGATCGACTCCCTGCGCGAAACCCGGGTGATGAGCCTGAAGACGCGCTTTTCCAACCTCACCAACATCCTTGACGATGAAGCCACCCAGGCCGGCGTGATGGTGATGGAAGGGCCCGTGCTGTCCAACCGCGACTGGCAGGTGCTTAAAGGTCATTTCGGCCGGCAGGTGGCCGAGATCGACTGCACCTTCGACATCAACGGCGGCCCGACGGCGCTGCGCGAAGCCATTGCCCGCGTGCGCGCCGAAGCCGAAACGGCGGTGCGCCAGGGCAAGACGCAGTTGTTCCTGACCGACGAACATCAGAACGCCCGCAAGGCCGGCATCGCCATGATCCTGGCGACAGCGGGGGTGCACACCCATCTCGTGCGCAAGGGCCTGCGCACCTATGCCAGCATCAACGTGCGCGCCGCCGAGGCGCTCGATACCCATTATTTCGCGGTGCTGATCGGGGTGGGCGCCACCACGGTGAACGCCTATCTGGCGCAGGAAGCGATTGCCGATCGCCATGCGCGCGGCCTGTTCGGCAGCCTGTCGTTCGATGAGTGCGTTGCCCGCTACAAGAAGGCGATCGACGATGGCCTGCTGAAGATCATGGCCAAGATGGGGATCGCGGTGATCTCCTCCTATCGTGGCGGCTATAATTTCGAGGCGGTTGGCCTCTCCCGCGCGCTGGTCAATGATTTCTTCCCGGGCATGCCGGCCAAGATTTCGGGCGAGGGCTTCGATTCGCTGTTCGTCAACGCCCAGATGCGCCACGAGAAGGCGTGGGATGAAGATGTCATCGCGCTGCCGGTGGGCGGGCTCTATCGCTGGCGCGCCAATGGCGAGGCGCACGCCTGGAGCGCGCATCTCATCCACCTGCTGCAGACGGCGGTGAGCCGTGACAGCTATAGCGATTATCAGAAGTTCAGCCGCGGCGTGGCGGCGCTGCCGCCGATTTCCCTGCGCGATCTGCTGGATTTCGTGCCGGGCACCAAGGCCATCCCGATCGAATCGGTCGAATCGGTCACGGAAATCCGCAAGCGCTTCGTGACGCCCGGCATGAGCCTGGGCGCGCTGTCACCCGAAGCCCACGAGACGCTGGCGATTGCCATGAACCGCATCGGCGCCAAGGCGGTCTCCGGCGAGGGCGGCGAGGACCCGATCCGCTTCAAGCCCTATGAGAATGGCGACAACGCCAACTCGGTGATCAAGCAGATCGCCTCCGGGCGCTTCGGCGTGACGGCGGACTATCTCAACGCCTGCGAGGAGATCGAGATCAAGGTGGCGCAGGGCGCCAAGCCCGGCGAAGGGGGGCAATTGCCCGGCTTCAAGGTGACCGAGCTGATCGCCAAGCTTCGCCACTCGACGCCCGGCGTGACGCTGATCAGCCCACCGCCGCACCACGACATCTATTCGATCGAGGATCTGGCCCAGCTCATCTATGATCTGAAGCAGATCAACACCCGTGCCCGGGTGTGCGTGAAGCTGGTTTCCAGCGCCGGCATCGGCACGGTCGCGGCCGGGGTTGCCAAGGCGCATGCCGACACGATCCTGATTTCCGGCAATGTCGGCGGCACCGGCGCGTCCCCGCAGACCAGCATCAAATATGCCGGCACGCCGTGGGAAATGGGCCTTTCCGAAGTGAACCAGGTGCTCACCTTGAACGGGCTCAGGCACCGCGTGAAGCTGCGCGCCGACGGCGGCCTGAAGACCGGGCGCGACGTGGTGATCGCCGCCATCCTGGGTGCCGAGGAGTTCGGCATCGGCACCATGAGCCTGGTGGCCATGGGCTGCATCATGGTGCGCCAGTGCCATTCCAACACCTGCCCGGTGGGCGTCTGCACGCAGGACGAGGCCCTGCGCGCCAAGTTCGGCGGATCACCGGAAAAGGTGATCAACCTAATGAGCTTCATCGCCGAGGAAGTGCGCGAGATCCTGGCCAGGCTGGGGTTCCGCAGCCTGGATGAAATCATCGGCCGCACCGAGCTGCTGCGCCAGGTGAGCCGCGGGGCCGAGCATCTCGACGATCTCGATCTCAACCCCGTTCTCGCCAAGGTGGATGCCCCCGATGCCATGCGCCGCTGGGGCCTGGGCAATGGGCGCAACCCGGTGCCGGACAGCCTGGATGCCGAGATGATCCGCGATGCCGCCAAATTGTTTGAACGCGGCGAGAAGATGCAGCTGGCCTACACGGTGCGCAACACGCACCGCGCCGTGGGCACGCGGCTTTCGGGCGAGATCACCCGCCGCTTTGGCATGACCGCATTGGCGCCGGGCCATGTCCATATCCGCCTGCGCGGTTCGGCCGGGCAGTCGCTGGGCGCCTTTGCCGTGCAGGGCGTGAAGCTGGAGCTGTTCGGCGAGGCCAATGATTATGTGGGCAAGGGGCTTTCGGGCGCCACCGTCGTGGTGCGGCCGATGGTGTCCTCCCCGCTCGCCAGCCAGGACAATGCCATCGTGGGCAACACCGTGCTCTATGGCGCCACCGCCGGCCGGCTGTTTGCCGCTGGCCGTGCCGGTGAGCGCTTTGCGGTGCGCAACAGCGGCGCCACCGTGGTGGTGGAAGGCTGCGGCGCCAACGGCTGCGAATATATGACCGGCGGCACCGCGGTCATCCTGGGCCGCGTGGGCGACAATTTCGCCGCCGGCATGTCGGGCGGGATGGCCTTCGTGCTCGATCGTGATGGCCATTTCGAGCGCGCGGTGAACCGCGACAGCGTGATCGTGCAGCGGCTGGCCAGCGCTCACTGGGAAGCCGTTGTCCACACGCTTGTCGAGGAACATGCCCGCGAAACCGGTTCGAAGTGGGCCGCCGGGCTGCTGGCCGAATGGGATCGCACGCGCGAGCAGCTGTGGCAGGTCTGCCCGAAGGAGATGCTGAGCCGGCTGGCGCATCCGCTGACCGACGACACGACCAGCATCGCGGCGGAATAGGCCCCAGGAACTGCCCTGCGCCTTGAAACCGGGGTTCCGACTGCTATATTCGCATAGAACAGTTACGGAACCCCGCTATGGCCAAGAATAATGATCCGCTGATCGAAAGCCTGATGCAGCTGGCCGTGGCCGCCGCGCCGCTGGTCAGGAAGGCGCGCGAGGCCGGCATCTTCCGCCGCGAGGATGACGTGGTGGAAGCCGAGATCGTGACGCCGAAGGCGCCTGAGCCGCCGACAACAGCTACTTCGGCGCCGACCCCGCCGGAGCCGCCGAAGGCTGCCGAGCCCGCCCAGCCGAGCCCGGATGCCGCCGCCCTGCAGGACATCATCGTCCGCCAGGCGTTGCGCATCAACGAGTTGGAGGCCGAGGTGGCGAAGCTCAAGGCAGCAGCGAAGCCGGCGCCCAAGCCCGCCAAGGCCAAGGCACCGGCAAAGGCCAAGTCGAAGGCCTGATCAGCCCTTCCTGAAAATCACCTTGCCGCGCTGTTCGACGAACAACTTCTCGAACGTCACCGGGTGGAAATAGGCTTCGACGCGCCCCGTTTCGGGCATCACGCCATAGACTTCGTAGCAGCCGCCATCGAGCTTGGCCTTGGCCACCGTCCAGCCCTGCTTGACGAGTTCAGCCTTCAGCGCCTCGATCGGCTTCCGGTCTTCCGGCTTCACGTCGCACTTCATCTTGCCGGTGGCGAAAGCCGGGGCGGCCAGCAGCGTTGCCGCCGCGAACATCATCATCACACGCATCTTCAAGCCTTTCTTGTTGCAGGAAAGAATCGCACCAGTTGCAGCCCGCCCACGACGCCGGCCACCGCCAGCGCCAGGATCAGCGCATCATGCACCACCGCCATGTGCAGCAGCGCCACGCCAGCCGCCGGCAGGGCGAGGCGCTGCACCGGCTTCCAAGCGCGGCGCAGGGTTCGCATCGCGGCATCGCTGCTCGCCAGCGCCGGCGGCAGCATCAGGGCCAGCGCGATCCAGCCGGTGAGGATGCCGGGGCTGAAGGCTTCTGCCCACACCAGCGGGCCCACGCCGCCGGGTTCGGCATAGGCGCGCATCGCCAGCAGATAGAGCGCCAGGTGCACAAGGCTGGCGCCAAAGGCCGCTAGCCCCACCGCGCGGCGCAGCCACAGCAGCCGGGCAAGGCCGCGCCACAGGCCTGCCAGCGGTGTCATCACCACGGCCAGCGCCAGCCAGCCCATCGCCCAGTTGCCGCTGGCCGCCACCGCTGCATCGAGGTCAGCATCGGGGCTGTAGGCAGCGCTCCACGGGCCGGCCAGCGGTGCCATCAGCACCGCCCACAGGGCCAGAAGGGCAACGCGCCGGTTCATGGCCTTGGGCTACGCTAGTTGCGAGCCGTTTGCAACAACCGCAGTGGCTGCTGTGTGGCCTTTCCAAGACCGCAAACTTGATTATGAACAGGGTCGCAATGTGGCGCCTTCACCATTTCACGCTCTGCCCGTTCAGCCGCAAGGTGCGCTTCGCCCTGGCGGTGAAGGGCGTGACGCATGAACTGGCGCTGGAACGGCCGTGGGAAAAGCGCCCGCAGTTCACGGCGCTGAACCCCGCCGGGCAGACGCCGGTGATGCAGCAGGGCGGGCTGGTGCTGGTGGATTCGGTGGCGATCACCGAGCATTTCGAAGAGGTGCTGGACCGCACACCGCTGCTGGGCAGCACGCCGGAAGAGCGCGCCGAAACCCGGAGGCTGGTGGCCTGGTTCGATCAGAAATTCTATGCCGAGGTGAATGCGCCCCTGCTCGCCGAGCGGATGTACAAGCGCGCCGTGCTGCGCGCCGCGCCCGAAGGCGCCGCCATCCGTCAGGCCGGGCGCATGGCCGATGTGCACCTCGACTACATTGATTTCCTGCTCGAACGCCGCGCCTGGCTGGGCGGCGGCCAGTTCGGGCTGGCCGATATCGCGGCGGCCGCGCATCTTTCGGTGGCGGACTATCTGTCGGGCATCGAATGGGATGGCCATGAACCGGCCAAGACCTGGTATTCGGCGATCAAGTCCCGCCCCACCTTCCGGCCGCTGCTGGCCGAACGGCTGGAAGGCCTGCCGCCGCCAACGCACTACGACAAGCTCGACTTCTGATTGACACGGGCAGTGCGCGCGCCAAGGTGCCCGAAAGCCCTTGGGGAGAGGCCGCTTGCAACTTGAAGACCGTGCCGAAGCCCGCGCCCGCTGGCTGCTGATCACCCTGCTGTTTGCCGGCACCGCGCTGAACTATGTCGACCGGCAGGTGCTGGCGCTGCTGAAGCCAACGCTGGAAGCCGAGTTTGGCTGGAGCGACCAGGAATTCGCGCATCTGGGCAGCGTGTTCCAATTGTCCGCCGCCTTCGCGCTGCTGGCGGTGGGCTGGTTTGTCGACAGGTTCGGCGTGCGGCTGGCCTATGGCGTGGCCGTGGCGGTGTGGAGCGCCGCCGGTATGGCGCACGCGGCCGCCGCCACCGTGAGCCAGTTCGTGGTGGCGCGTTCGGTGCTGGCGGTGGCCGAAAGCGTCAACACGCCGGCCGCCGTGAAGGCCGCGGCCACCTATCTGCCGCTCACCCAGCGCAGCCTGGGGCTCGGCCTCGTCAACACCGCGCCCAACATCGGCGCGATCCTCACGCCGCTGCTCATCCCGCCACTCGCCATCGCGTTCGGCTGGCAGGCGGCGTTCGTCGTCACCGGCGCGCTGGGCTTCGTGTGGCTGGCCTTCTGGGTGTTCGGCACGAAGCGGCTGGCGCCGGTGAACGTGGCGAAGAAAGCCGCACAGACAAGCAACTGGGGTGAGCTGCTGAAGGATCATCGCACCTGGACGATCGTGGGCGCCAAGGCGCTCACCGATTGTGTGTGGTGGTTCGTGCTGTTCTGGTCGACCGATTTCCTGGTGAAGACCTTCGGGCTCTCCCAGGGCGAGGTCGGCGTGCCCAACGCCATCATCTTCACCATGGCCGCCCTGGGCGCCTTCAGCTGCGGCTTCCTGTTCCCGGCTTTGCTGAAACGCGGCTGGAGCGTGAACCGCGCCCGCAAGGGCAGCATGCTCTTCTACGCCGTCCTTATCCTGCCCATCCCGCTGGCGCTGCAAGCCCCCGGGCCCATCACCGCCGCCCTCATCATCGGCCTCGCCCTCTTCGCGCACCAGGGCTTCTCCACCAACATCTTCGGCCTCGCCGCCGATACCGTGCCCACGTCGCGCGTTGCCGGCGTGATGGCACTGGGCGGCGTCGCCGGCAACCTCACCGGCACCGGCATCATCGAACTCACCGGCTGGTGCCTCACCAACGGCGTCGGCTACTGGCCGATGTTCGCCATCGCGGCGGGCGCCTATCTGACCGCGCTGCTGTTCATCCAGCTGATGCAGCCGGACATTCGCGCGCTGGACGAAGGGTGAAGCAGGGGGCCTCCGGCGGGCAGGGACGCAGTCCCTGCACCCGTTTGTTTTCAGGTGCGCGGGTTTTAGCTGCGTCCGCTTGCTACCCGTTTGCGGACATTTTATCCAGTTGTGGTATTTCCAGGAAAGGAAAACAGACCGGGTCGGAAAATGCACGAGGATGCTTTTCATATCAGTGTCGAAATTGCCCGGCGTCTGATCTGGACCCAGTTCCCCCAATTTGCGGACCTAGCGATCCGGCAGTTGCCGACATCCGGAACTGAACACGCGGTTTTTCGCATAGGATCTGTCGCGGCAGCGAAGTTCCCATTGCGCCCAAGCAAAGAGGCGACTGATACCAACGCGCTTTGTCGCCAATTCCACTCGATGACCGAGCTTGCGCGCATCTCTTCCGTTCCCACGCCGTTGCCGATTGGCATCGGACTGGCCTGCCAAGACTATCCAGGGCCATGGATGGTGCAAACATGGGTGGAAGGCATCGTCGCAACCCCGGAAAGCCATTGCCGCTCTCACTGCTTTGCCAACGATCTGGCGCTTCTCGTCAACACGCTGCGGCGTTCTGACGTGGAAGGTCGCACGTTCGATGGGAAGGGGCGAGGTGGCAGCCTTCCGGACCACGATACATGGATGGCGAAATGCTTTGCTAGGAGCGAAAGCCTATTGGATGTATCCCGGCTTCGACAGCTTTGGGCACGAATGCGTGAACTGCCCGCTCCCAGGTCACTGGTCATGAGCCACAGGGACTTGATTCCGGCAAACCTCCTTGTCCGCGACGAGCGGCTGGTCGGCCTGCTTGACGGCGGAGCCTTTGGTCCGGCCGATCCAGCGCTTGATCTGGTTGCAGCGTGGCACCTGCTCGAGAAGGACTGCCGCGACCTGTTCAGATGCCATATCGGCTGCGATGACATAGAATGGGACCGTGGAGCCGCTTGGGCTTTCCAGCAGGCGATGGGTTTGGTCTGGTACTACGATCAGACGAATCCGATGATGAGTGCGCTTGGCAGAAGCACCCTAGCCCGCATCCTATCCGACCGCTGCGATTAGCAGCTACTGCAACATCATGAAGACGAGGGACCTGACATTCAGCTCCCCAGCCCAGAATTGCAGCAGAGCACAGACCAGAAACAAACGGGGGCAGGGTCTGCGACCCTGCCCGCCGGAGGCCCTTTTCCTTGCCTTCACCGCGCCGCCAGCATCTCCTCCACCCACGCCGGCACCAGCACGCCGGCCGGGCCGTGGCGGGCTTCATCGAACATGGGCGTGCCGGCCGACGGTTCGAGGTTGAGTTCCAGCGTGCGTGCGCCGGCGTCGCGGGCCCATTGCACGAAGCCGGCGGCGGGATAGACTGCGCCGGAGGTGCCGATGGAGACGAACAGGTCGCAGGCCGCGATGGCGGCGCTGATGTCATCCATGTGGTAGGGCATTTCGCCGAACCAGACGATATCGGGGCGCAGACCGCCCACCTGAGCGCAGGCCGGGCACTTGGGATCGCCCAGCAGCGGCCCGCGCCAGGGCCGGGCGGCGCCGCAGCGGGTGCAGAGCGCGGAGTTTAGTTCGCCGTGCATGTGCAGCAGGCGATTGTGGCCGGCACGATCGTGCAGATCATCGACATTCTGGGTGACGAGCAGGAAGTCCCCGAGGCCGCGTGCGTTCCATTCGGCCTCCAGCCGTGCCAGCGCCAGGTGCGCGGCGTTGGGCACAACTTCTCCCAGGAAGGCGCGGCGCGCATCATAGAAGCGCTGCACCAGGGCGGGGTTGCGCCGGAACGCCTGCGGGGTGGCGACATCCTCGATGCGGTGATTCTCCCACAGGCCGTCGCTGGCCCGGAAGGTGGGCACGCCGGATTCGGCTGAAATGCCGGCGCCAGTGAGGATGACGATGCTGCGCGCCCCCGGCATGCGCCTACCAGCAGAAGCGCGGGTCGGTGCCGGCTTCGGCCCGCCCCTTCAGGAAGGCGGCGCGCTTTTCCGGATCGGCCAGATCGGCGCGCTGGCCCTCCTGCATGCGGCGGATCCGTGCGAGGGCGCCGGCCAGATTGGCCTGCCGATCCCCAGGGCGCGCCTTGAAGCGGCGGTTCGTCAGTGCATCATAGGGGTTGGCCGTCACCCAGGCGATGGCCTTTTCCTCTGCCTGCGCCTGCTTCTCGAGGTTGCAGAAGGCATAGCCGTTGATCGCGGGGCCTGCCAGTTCGACAAAGGCGCGGGTGGCGGTGTTGGCCTCGCCGAACCGGCCATCGTCGAGCACGCTGATCAGGGTGAGGAAGCGATAGCGGGCGACATAGAACCAGAAAACCGCCTCGTCGCGTTCGCCGACATCATAGAGCCGGCTGGCGAGCACCATCAGCGTGTTCGGCGCGACAGACGCGGGCCTGGCGGCCACCATGTCCCGCACCTTCAGGATGTCGCCGGGCTTGTCGGATGCCAGCAGCTTGTCGAAGGCGCGGTCCACCGCCACCTGCACGCCTGTCGGGGTGTCGCTGTTGTAATAGGGCGTCACGTAGATGGCGATGCGCCGGATGGGCTGGGGCGTCTGCGCCAGCGCCGAAGCCGCCAGCCCGGTTGTAAGGATCGCTGCCAATATTCTGTGAACCATGGATGCTCCCGCTGCTGGTGGTTGCCGCAGACTTCAATGGCGCCGGCACGGGCGTCAAGTGCGGCGGTTGCGCCGGCGCGCCGCATCGCCCACCATGCGGGCCATGGCGCAGAAGCGGATCCGCGTGGGTGTGCTGGGCTGGGGAGCGGCCTTGGCGGCAGGTTCGATGCTGCTGGCCTGGGCGGATTGGCAGCGCACGGCTCGCACCCATGCCGCCGATGTTGCGCTGCTGCTGGTGGCGGTGCTGTTCCTGGGCCTTGGCCTCTGGCTGGGCTTTTCGGTGTGGAACCGGCCGGTGCCGCCGCCGGGCAATCCCGCCGCGGTGGCCAGCCTGGGCCTCACCCCGCGCGAGGTGGAGGTGCTGCGCCTGCTCGCCGCCGGCAAGGCCAACAAGGAGATTGCGCGGGCGCTCGGCGTCTCCCCCAACACGGTGAAGACCCATCTGGCGCGGCTATATGACAAGCTTGGTGCCAGCAGCCGCACCGCTGCCATCGCAGAGGCGCGGGCGCTGGGCATAATCGGGTGATTTTGGCCACATCACCCATAAGGGTGACAGACACGCGCCGCTTGGCGTGCCTTGCTGATGGCGCAACCATCAGCACAGGGGGAACATGCGCATGATCACCACCATTGGCCGTTATGGCCTCGCCGCCGGCCTCATCGTTGGCAGCATCCTGTTTGGCACTACCGTCGGCTTTCATCGCAACATCCCCGATCCGATGGTGGGCATGGGGATCGGCTATGCCGGGATGCTGCTGGCCTTTTCGATGATCGTCATCGCCATCCGCCGGCACCGAGACGGCGTGCTGGGCGGCGTGATCGGTTTCGGGCCTGCGCTGGGGCTGGGGCTTGGCATAACGCTGGTGGCGACGATCTTCTATGTGCTGGCCTGGGAAGCCGCGCTGGCGGTGACCGGTATGGACTTCGGCGCCGAATATGCCGGCTTCATGATCGCCGAGGCGCAGAAGAGTGGTGACGCCGCTGCCATTGACCGGGCCAGGGCCGAAGCAGCGCAGTTTGCCCGGGATTATGCGCAGGCCTGGTGGCGCATGGCGGTGACGGCCACCGAGATCCTGCCGGTGGGCGTGCTGGTCTCTCTGGTGGCGGCAGGCTGGCTCAGCCGACGCGGCGCGCGGCCCTGAGCGGTTGCGCGTGGCCGCCGCATCGCCCACATATGGGCCATGACCAAGAAACCGATCCGCGTGGGTGTGCTGGGCGCCGGGGGGCGCATGGGGCAGGCCATCATCGCCCAGATTGCCGATTGGCCGGAGCTCAGGCTCGCCGGCGCGGTGGAGCGGGCCGGCCATCCCAGCTGCGGCCGCCCGGCCGGACCGGGGCACCCCGAAACCCTCACCGTCTGTTCCAATGTCGGCGCCATCGCACGGCACTGCGATGTGCTGATCGATTTTTCCGCCCCCTCGGCGCTCGCCGCCAGCCTCGAAGCCGCGCAGGAAGGCCGCTGCGCGCTGGTGGTGGGCACCACCGGGCTGGAGGCAGAGCATCACGCCGCCATCGATGCCGCCGCGCGGGACATTGCCGTGCTGCAGGCGGCCAACACCAGCCTGGGTGTCACCCTGCTCGCCCGGCTGGTGGAGCAGGCGGCGCGCGCGCTGGGGCCGGACTGGGATATCGAGATCGCCGAACTGCATCACCGCATGAAGGTGGACGCGCCATCCGGCACCGCGCTGGCGCTGGGCGCGGCGGCGGCGGCCGGGCGTGGCATCGATCTCGCCACCCACAGCGAGCACAACAGGATTATGGGCCGCGACGGCATCACCGGCGCGCGGGTGGCAGGCCAGATCGGCTTTGCCTCGCTGCGTGGCGGTTCGGCGGCTGGCGATCACATGGTGCTGCTGGCCAGCGAGGGCGAGCGGATCGAACTGTGGCACCGGGCCGAGAATCGCGACATCTTCGCGCGCGGCGCATTGAAGGCGGCGGAGTGGCTGGCCGGCAAGCCGGCCGGGCGCTACGCCATGGCCGACGTGCTGGGCATCTGATTGCGATAGCGCGCCAGCGCCTCGCGGATCACGGCGCCCACTTCGCGGCGTTCCGGGGCGGACAGGAAGCTGCCCACCAGCAGCCGGCGGCCGCGCGCCGTGAGATAGAGCAGCGCATCGCCCAGCGGCGTTTCCTCGATCTGCACGCGGGTGAAGAAAGGCTCCAGCACCTCCACCTCGGCCTCCCCCCAGGGTGACACGCGGGTGAGGGTGAGCGCGTCCCCGGCCAGCACCAGCCGCTCATGCCGCCCGCCCGAACGATAATTGGCGCGCAAGGCCCAGGCCAGCAGCGCCACGTCGAGGACGAGGAAGGGGATCACCGGCCACATCCCCAGCAGCAGGAAGCGGATGCTGCCGACGAGGAACAGGCCGCCCACCGCCAGCACCAGCAGCCGCGCATGATCGCGGCTGAGCGAGCGATTCGGCGTGAGAGTGAGATCGAGCAGCACGGGGCTCATTCTTAAGCCGCACGCCCTTTGACCGCCAAGCGCTTTGCCGGCATGGCGACACCATGACCAAGCTCCAAGCCAAGGTGTATCGGCGCCTGATGACGCCGGCCGAGATCGACGACTTCTTCCGCATCCTGGCCAGCGCGCGGCCGGAACCGGAAACCGAGCTGGCCTATGGCAATGGCTATCAGCTGCTCGTCGCCGTGGTGCTCTCCGCGCAGGCGACCGACGTGGGCGTGAACAAGGCGACGAAGCGCCTGTTCGAAACGGTGACGACGCCGCAGCAGATGCTCGATCTGGGCGAGGCCAGCCTCAAGCAGCATATCCGCACCATCGGCCTGTTCAATGCCAAGGCGAAGAACGTCATCGCGCTGTCGCAGCGGCTGGTGGACGAATTCGGCGGCGAGGTGCCGCGCGAGCGGGCGGTGCTGGAAACCCTGCCCGGCGTTGGCCGCAAGACCGCCAACGTGGTGGTCAATGTGCTGTTCGGGGAGGAGACCTGCGCGGTCGATACGCACGTGTTCCGCCTCGCCAACCGCACCGGCTTGGCGCCGGGCAAGACGCCGCTGGCCGTGGAAACCGGCATCATGAAGCGGGTGAAGCCGCCCTGGCGTCGCCATGCCCACCACTGGCTGATCCTGCACGGCCGCTATGTCTGCACGGCCCGCAGCCCGAAATGTCTGGATTGCCCGGTGGCGCAGCTGTGCCAGTTCAAGGCCAAGCAGGAGCTGCTTGCCTGAGGCGCGGTTCAGCCAGTGTTCAATGGCGGTGGCAGACCATCACGGCATGGCCATGAAGCACGCTCTCCTGTTCGCCGCTCTCATGCTGCCGGCAGTGGCGGCAGCGCAGCCGGCCAGCCCGGCACCGGAAATCCGCCAGTGCCTGTCGATCGCGGCCATTCGCGGCAGCAATGTCGTCGACAGCCGCACCATCGACTTCACCCTGCGCGATGGCAGTGTGTGGCGCAGCAAGCTGCAATATAATTGCCCGCAGCTGGCCACCGAACGCGCCTTTTCCTATGAAACCAGCATCCCGCAGCTGTGCGCGCAGGATATCATCACGGTGATCCAGCCGACGGCCGGCCGGCTGATGGGCGCCCGTTGCCCGCTGGCACCGTTCGAGAAATTGCCGCCGAAGCCGAAACGCTGAAACATGCTGGCGCATCCGCACCCGCGCTGCTAACAGCCGGGGCCACGCACCCGTAGCTCAGCTGGATAGAGCGCTGCCCTCCGAAGGCAGAGGTCACAGGTTCGAATCCTGTCGGGTGCGCCATTACTTTCAACGACATGCGGAATCGCCGCGCCGATACTTTGGCGCGAGCGCCCGAGCTTTGTCCGAGCTACGTCAAATCTGACCGCCGTCCGCGCATCGCCGGCACCCTTGGCTTGCGGGTGCAGCCATGAACGCCGCCCGCGATTGGAGGGCCGCCTCGCTGCAGCAAACGCCGGCAGATCGGCAGAAGATTGCCGACGCGCTGGGCGTGGCGCATCCCTATGCGCGGGCGGCGTTCGCCATCATGCAGACGGAGCGCGGGCCGCGCCTGGCCGCTGCACTGTCACCGCCGCCGCTGCTTGATGCCGAGGCGCTGGTGGCATGGGATGCCGACCCCGATAGCGACGTGATCGTGATCGATTGGCAATCCGGTGGCGTCACGCTTCACAGCGAGCCGGGCTCTTGGCTGTGCGGTGATCCGACGCCGCGGCAAGCCATGCGGCTGTTCACCGATGGGCGCGCCTTCGCCCGCGCATGGGCTGCCAACCGGCTGGCGCACGTCAACCGCCACCGCGCCGCCCGCGTGCCCGGATTGCTCGCCACTGATCCGCCAGACGCCTGCCTGCCCGGCTTTGTCGTCGCTGGCCGGCTCGATGCCGTCACCCGCTGGTCGCCGCTGCTCAGTGTGGCGCGCGTCATCCTCGATAATCCCGCGCTGGTCCGCACCCTCAATGGGCTGCTGATCCGCGCCGCTGGCGTGCCGTCTGTCGAAGCGGGCGCGCGTCTGGAGCTGGCCGCATGAACGCTCAGAATCCCTTTGGCACCTTTGAACACGCCGCCCGCGGCTTTGGCTGTCTCACCGCCGCCGCACTCAATGCCATGCACTTCGACCCGGTGCGCTTTGTCGTGCCGGGCATCCTGCCCGAGGGGCTGGCGATCCTGGCCGGCAAGCCCAAGTTCGGCAAATCCTTCGCCGTGATGGATATGGCCATGGCCGTGGCATCGGGCGGCAAGGCGTTCGGCAAGATCGATTGCGAGCCCGGCGACGTGCTGTATTGCGCCCTAGAGGATGGCGAGCGGCGCCTGCAGGACCGGCTGCGCAAGCTGTTGCCGCCCGGCCATTGCGGCGAAGTTCCCGAACGGCTCTTCATTGAAACGGTGGCGCCGCGCCTCGATGATGGGCTGATCGATGCCCTCGAGGCCTGGACCGAACGCCACCCCGAGGCGCGCCTGATCGTGCTCGACACATGGGTGCACATCAAACCCGCCAGCAAGGGCACAAGCAGCGCCTATGACGAAGACGCGCAAGGGCTGCGGCCGCTGCACCTGTTTGCCAAGCGCCACCCCGGCCTTGCCGTGGTCGTCATCCACCACACGCGCAAGCTCGATGCCGACGATCCTTTCGACACCATCAGCGGCACCCATGGCCTGACTGGCATTGCCGATACGCTGATGGTGATGGCGCGGCAGGGCGACACCACAAAGCTGTGTGGGCAGGGCCGCGACATTGAAGGCTATGAGAAGGCCATCGAGCGCGATCTGTTCACCGGAAGCTGGCGCATCCTTGGCGACGCCAACGAGCGGGCGAAGACTAGCGAACGGCAAGCGATCCTCGATGAATTGCGCGAGGCAGACGGCACCGCGCTTTCACCGGCTCAGATTGCAACAGCGACCGGCAAGCAGCGCACCAACGTGCAACACCTGTTGAAGCGCCTGCTGAGCGAGGGACTGGTGGAGAAGGCCAGCTACGGCAAGTGGAAGCTGTCTGACCCCCTGTCACAGCATTCACACCGTTCACACTTCAGCGAGCCGGCAGAGCGCGAGTGTGAACAGAGTGAATGCGAGAGTGAACGGGCAAGCCCTGCGCCTGCCCAAGGTAAACCGGGCAAGAGTGAACAGAGTGAACGGCCAAGCCCTGACGACTTGGGGCCGGGTGATTGGGTGCCAGACTATGCGCCCGATGCTGAGCCGCCAGTGCTGGACCCATGGCTGTGAACGCGCCCGCGCCTGACACGCTGCACAGCCTGGCCACCCGTGTTGCGCGCCTGTCACCAGATCGGCGCGACCCGGAACGCTGGCACCTCGAGAAAGACGATATCGCCTACACGCTGCGCCGCCTGGCGCGCGATATGGAAAGGACCAACACCGATGGCTGACTATCCCTACAACACCGCACGATGGCAACGCCTGAGGGCCGCCCACCTGCACCTGTCGCCGCTGTGCATCGGCTGCGATGCCATGGGGATGGTGCGCGTGGCCAATACTGTTGACCATTTGGTGCCGATATCAGCCGGTGGGCCTGCCTTCCCCTCGCACGATGGGCTCGCCAGCTATTGTGCTGCCTGTCACTCAGCCAAGACAGCGCGTGGCACTGAGGCAGGCGCGGTCAAGACACAGCGCCCGCGCAAGGGCTGCGATGCCAACGGCAACCCGCTCGACCCTGCGCACCCGTGGAACGCCGAGAAATCTCTCAGGGCTGAGCCTGACCGGACCGCGCGGGAGCACTTTTTCTCAATTAGTTTTCGGGGCTGATCGTGGGCAAGCGTGGACCTGGTGCCGGCCGGCTCAAAGCAGCGGCCGCGGGCGCCGAAATCATCACCGGCCACCCTTGGGAGATCGAGGGGATGCCCCCTGTTGAAAGGATGCTGGCCTTCCTGCGCAGTCTGCCGATTGTGAGCGGGCTGCGTGCCGGCGAGCGGTTGGAGCTTCTCGACTTTCAATAGCAGTTCGTCCGGGGCATCTATGGGCCAATGGATGATGCCGGTCTGCGCCTGGTGCGCCTCGCTGGCCTGTCTGTGGCGCGTGGCAATGGCAAGTCTGCCCTGCTTGCCGGCCTGTCGCTGGGGCACCTGCTGGGGCCGATGGCTGAGCCTTATGGCGAGTGCTACGCCGCCGCGCTCGACCGTGAACAGGCGGGCGTTCTTTATCGCATGACGCGGGCTTATATCGAGGCAACGCCGTGGATGGCGGCGCGGGTGAACGTGCGAGATTGGCACAAGCAGATCGAGGATGAGCAGACACGCTCGATCTGGACCGCGCTCACCAGTGACGCGCGCAAAGCGCATGGCCTGGCACCGTCATTCTGGATTGCTGATGAGGTGGCGCAATGGCGCAGCCGAGAGCTTTGGGACAACCTGGCCACCGGCATGGGCAAGCGGGCGCAGGCGCTTGGCGTGACGATCAGCACACAGGCCGCCGATGATCTGCACTTCTGGAGCGAGTTTCTCGACGCCGAGCATGGGCCGTCAACCTATGTGCAGTTGCACGCCGCGCCGGCCGATTGTGCGCTTGACGACCGCGACGCCTGGCGGGCAGCAAACCCGGCGCTTGGGCACTTTTTGAACGAAGATCAGTTCGCAGACGCGGCGGCGCGGGCCATTGCGTCCCCGAGCTTCGCCGGCAGTTTCCGGCTGCTGCAACTCAATCAGCGAATCGACGCCGAAGAGCGTTTCATCAATGCCGCCGATTGGGATGCCAACGGGGATGCGTTCGACCTGATCGAGATGGAGGGCAAGCGGTGCTGGGGCGGGCTCGACCTGTCATCCACCCGCGACTTGACCGCGCTTGCCCTGTGGTTTCCCGATGAGGGCAAGCTGCTTTGCTGGCACTTTGTGCCCGGCGACACGATGAACGAGCGGGTGGAGCGTGACCGAGTGCCCTATGACCTGTGGGCAAAAGCCGGGTGGATCGACGTCACGCCGGGCCGGGCAACTGATCGGCTATCCATTGTCCGCCGCGTTGCCGATGTCATGCAATCCTATGACGTGCAGGGCATCGCCTTCGACCGCTGGCGCTTCGAAGACCTGGCCAAGATGCTCAACGATGAGGGGATTGTCTTGCCGCTGGTGGAGTTCGTGCCGGGGTTCCGCACCTATGCGGCGGCAATGGACGCCTTCGAAACGGCCGTGCTGGGGCGCCGGATGCAGCACAACGGCAACCCGGTGCTGCGCTGGCAGGCCGGCAACGTGCGGGTGGAGATGGACGCGGCTGGCAATCGCAAGCCGTCAAAATCGAAGAGCCTGGACAGGATCGACGGGGTTATTTGTGCCATCATGGCTTGCGGGCTGGCAGCGCGTGAACAGCCGAAACGGCAATTTGCGGGCGCTGTCGCGTGGCTGTGATCGGGCCAGATAGCATCACGCCACCTCAGGCTCACACTGGCTTGAAAACTTCAATGTTTTGAATGATCCATACCATCCGCTGATCGAGTTGTCTGAGAATGCGCTCCCCCTCTTTGGGATTTTCGGCGCGCAAGTATGCGTCCATTGCGGCATGCAGCCCGCCGTGGAAGTCCTGCAGTTCCTGTTTCAGCTTCTGACTTGCCGCTAGCTGCATATTTGCTCCTGATTGACTAACACTATTCAGTGTGCACTGTATTGAGCGGGGCCGGAAGCGACGGCAATCGCAACCGACCCCTGACCACAACCGTTCAATGGAGGAACGACCATGGCTACCGATACCCTACAGCCGGAATCCGTCCCGGCAACAGCCGCATTTGAGCCGAGCTTGCTGGCCGATGCCGCACACATGATGGGCTTGAGCCCTGATGATCCTCGCGTTGCCGAACGGCTCACGAACGAGGCCAAAGAGCGGGCCATGCTTGAATATGCTTGCGGGGCTGTTACCGCTGCAATGGATGCACTGGCCGTGCTGGATAGCCTCCAGTTTGCCCAGTATCTCGACCGGCCGGGCGACATGGACGCGCAACAGCGCGACACTGTTGACCGGCTGCTGCGGCTGTCACGGCGCAACCTTCGCGCCGCCGTGGGAAGCTGTGACCACCCCGGCTATGACAAGTTCGTGGACATGCTGTCTGCCCATGGGCTGGATATCTACGCTGACTGAGCCCACCTGATCGAGCGCGCCCGGTTTGCCGGCCGGGCGGCACATCTGGAAAAAAGCTATTGCTCGACGCCATAGGATCTGCTACCTATGAGAAATAGCAATAGCCAAGGGCCATCAGATGACCACTTTTCGACTGACCACCAAAGCCGCGTGCCGCGTCGCACAGATCGACCGCCAGCGCCTGAATGAGCTGATCTCCTCAGGGGATTATTCCGTTGCGCCTGAAACGGTGCCCGGCCGCAGCCGTCTTTTTGACGAGATCGACCTGATTGCGCTGTTCATCTTCGCCCGCCTCTTGGAGCGCGACTGGCGCCCGCTGCGCGCTGGCCTGCTGGCGAGCAATATCATCACCCAACTGCGCAAGGATTCCGCTGCGGGTGAAGTGACTGTTTTCAGCCCGATTGCCTCCTCTCTGACGCGCGCCATCGAAAAGCCGCAAGAGGTGGCGGGTGCACACAATGGCGGCATGGCCGTGCTCTACACTCAGACTTTCAACATCGAGACGGTGCGCGACCTGGTGCGCGCCGGCATCGAAGAAGAGCGTGCCGTCATCGGCGAAGACGAGTGATCCACCAATTCGCCCCCTCTTCCTTTCGAGGCCGACGCGACGCGGCCAATAACGGAAGCCCGATGCCCGAGGGGGCCGAATGCTTAGACGTGCTAGGGCTCAATCGGGCAACGTCGCACCAGTTCGCGCACGCTGTGAAGCGTCCGCTCTCTCAGTGCCGGGGGCAGCTGGATAAGCCCCCGGCCAGCCAGAAAGGCACCACCAATGAAAACTGCTGACCTGATCGAACAGCGGACCGCCGCCCTGCACAAGATGCAGGAAGCGCACACCGCTGATAATGGCGAGGCCTTCAAGGCCGCCGAAACCGAAATTCGCGCGATCGACGCCAAGCTCGAGCGGGCCAAGGCATTGGATGCCCTGGACGCCGCCGCGCTGCGCCAGCGCGATGAACGCCTGGCCACCGAGCTGCGCGATTACAGCCTCACCCGCGCCCTGGCCTGGGGTGCTGGCATCGGCGGCATTGACGCCGGCCGCGAGCGCGAGATCGACACCGAGCTGCGCGCCACCACCGGCCGCACGTTCAAGGGCGTGGCCGTGCCCACCGAAATCTTCGAAAAGCGCGTGCTGACCACCGCCGCGCCGGGTGGCGGGCCGGGTTCCAATCTGGTTCCCGACAACTTCCTCGCCAACGAATATATCAGCGCCCTGACCGCCTCGACCGTCATTGCCAGCCTTGGCGCTCGCACGCTGTCGGGCCTGTCGGGCAATGTGGAAATCCCCGGCGAAAAGGCCGCGCCGACCACCGCCTGGATTGCCGAAAACGCCGCGCTGTCTGCCACTGATCCGCAGTTCCGGCAGGTGACGATGGCTCCCAAGCATGTCGGCAGCCTGAGCGAGTTCAGCCGCAACATGCTGATGCAGACGAGCCCGGCTATCGAGGGCATCCTGCGCCAGATGATGGCGCGGGATATCGCGCTCGAGATCGACCGCGCGGCTATCAACGGCGGTGGCAGCAATCAGCCGGTGGGCATCCTGGCCGCCGCTGGAACGCAGACGCAGGCCTATGCAACGTCGCTGTTCCACACCGCCGCCGAAATGGTTGGCAAGGCCAATATCGCCAACGTGGGTGCAACCCGCGCCTTCCTCTCGACCGCACGGGTGCAGACCATCGCCATGAAGGCGCTAACCACCGACAAGTTGCCGGTAGGCGTGCCGACCATCTTCCAAGGCGAGCGCACCGCTTTCAGCAACCTGGCACCCGACAACCTGGGCGCTGGCACCAACGAAAGCGCGCTGATCTATGGCGACTTCTCCGAGCTGCTGATCGGGCTTTGGTCCGCTCTCGACGTGCTGGTGAACCCCTACGAAACCACCGCCTACAGCAAGGGCAACGTGATGGTGCGCGCCATGGCCACCTGCGACGTTGCGCTGCGCAACCCGACTGCCTTCGTTAAGGGCACGGGCGTCTTGGCGGCTGCGGTGGGTATCGCCTAATGACTGCACCCGGCAATCATCCCCTCTTGCCGGTTGAGCGGCGGGCGGCGGTTACTGAGGTTCGCGCCTCAGGCCGCCGCCTTGCCGGCTATGCTGCCACGTTTGGGGCTGTTGCCGAGATCGGCCGGGTGCGCGAGACAATCGCACCCGGCGCTTTCTCTGGCAGCCTTTCCTGCGACGTGCTGGCGCTTCTCGACCATGATCCGGGCAAGGTGCTGGGCCGCACCCGTAGCGGCTCGCTGCGCCTATCTGAGGATAGCAGAGGGCTGGCCTTCGACCTGGACCTGCCAGACACGCAAGCCGGCCGCGACGTGCTGGCGCTGGCCGAGCGTGGCGACCTGGGTGGCATGTCGTTCGGGTTCATCGTGCCGGCCGGTGGCGAACGCTGGGATGGCGAAAGCCGCACCCTGAGCCGGGTGGACCTGCGCGAGATCAGCGTCGTTTCAGCCTGGCCAGCCTATCCCGATACAAGCCTTGCCCTGCGCGCCATGACGCACCTTGCCGAGCGTGAACGCCGCCAGCGGGCCATCATTCTTGCGGAGGTGAACCGTGCCATTGGTTGACCGTCTTGCCCGCGCTATGGGCTTTGAACGCCGCGCCGCCGCGTCTTCGCCGTCCTGGGGTGCCTTGGCTGCCACGCTGGGCACCGGGCCGGCCGTGAACGAGCGCATGGCGGAAAACTTCGCCACCGTCACCGCCTGTGTAAACGCCGTTTCATCGGCGCTGGCCATGGCGCCGGCCAATATCTATCGCCGCACTGATGCTGGCCGGGTGGAGGTCTTCGACCACCCGCTGCGCCGGCTGATCGATGCCGGGCCGAACGACAAGCAAACCTGGCCGGATATGATGGAGGCCAATGTCGCCTCCACCCTGCTTTCCGGCAATGGCCTGATCGAGATCGAGCGCGAGGGTGCCGAAATCGTGGCGCTGCGCCATATCCCCTGGACATGGGTTAGCCCCATGCTCGCACCGTCTGGCCGGCTGGTTTATGACGTGACGGAGCAAACGGGCCTGTATGGCGCAACCGGCCGCGTCCGCCGCCTGCTGTCGGGTGACGTGATCCACCTGCGAGACCGCAGCGATGATGGCATTCTAGGCCGTTCGCGCCTGTCCCGCTCGCCTTCGACCATCGCCGCCGCATTGCAGGGCAATGAGTTCGCGCAAGCCTTCCTGGCCAACGGCGCGCAACCGTCTGGTGCCATCACCTCTGATCAGACCATCTCGCCCGACACGATGACGGCGCTTCGCCAGCAATTTGACGACCGCCACGCCGGGGCCGGCAAGGCGGGCAAGGTGCTGGTGCTGAGCGACGGCCTCACCTTCACGCCGTTCCAGATCAGCCCGGAGGATGCCGAATTGCTGGGCAGCCGGAAATTCAGCGTCGAAGAGGTTTGCCGCCTCTTTCAGGTGCCGCCGCCGCTGGTGCAGGATTACAGTCACAACACCTTCACCAATTCGGAAGCGGCCGGGCGCTGGTTTGCGCAATTCACCCTCGGGCCGATGGCGCGCAAGATCGAGGCCGCTTTCAGCCGGGCGCTGTTCCCTGAGGGCAGCGGCCTGGAGATCGAGCTCGACCTTTCCAGCTTCCTGCGAGGCGATCCGCAAACCCGGTGGGCGGCGCACAAGATTGCCGTCGATGCCGGCATTCTCGACGCCGATGAAGTCCGCGAGATCGAGGGGTTCAACCCGCGCCGCGCGGCAACGGTGGGGGTGGCGTGATGAGCCGCAACAGATCCATGAACAGCCAAAACATGAGGCTTTTCCGCCGGGATATCCAGCGCACGCGCAAACTGCTGCAGCGCATGCCTGACACCGTCGATAAGGAAATCATCGACGTTTACAGGGCGCATGAGAACACCGTCTTGCAACACGCCAGATCGGAAGCGCCCGGCACCGGCCGCCTGCGCAATGCCATCACGGCCAAGGTTTATCCCAAGACAAACCGCTTCGCCGTGGGCTTCCTTACCAAGGCGCTGCGCCGTCGCTTCTTCTTCGCTCGCTGGCTCGAGTTCGGCCGCAGCGAGTTCATCATGAGGGGCAAGCGGAAGGGCCGCCGCATCGGCGCAATTCTGCCCGGCAAGTATGACATGGTCGCCGGCCGCACGCGCCAGTTGATCGAGCGCACAATGGGGCGCGACCTGAAGAGAGTTTTCTTCCGCGCCCTTCGCAAACTGTCGGGGCAGCCCTGATGGCGGACGCCCTCGACCTGGCAACGCTCACTGAGGCACAGGCCGCCGAGCTTTGGGGTATCAGCAAAACAACGCTGGTCAATCTCCGAGCGCGCGGCATGATCGGCTATATCCGGTTGCCGAAGGGCGTCCGCTATCGCCAGTCGCATTGGGCCGAATACATCGCAGCCAACGAGGTGAAGCCATGCCCCGTAAATCACGCGGTCCCTATCTCGCCTGGAAAGCCAAACGCGGGTGCTGGTATGTCCATATCAACGAGCTCGGAGGGCGCCGCGAGCTCAGCGCGGGCACGGCAGACCTGCATGAGGCTGAAGCATTCCTCGGGCAAATCCTTGCCGAACGTCGCCACGCTGCCCGCACGGGGCCGCCAGAGCGCCGGGAAGTGCGGATAGCGGACGTGCTGGCCGATTATCTCGAAGACTGCGGCAATGAACAGTCACAGCCTGCCACCGTTGCCGGCCGCGTCCTGAAGATGCTCGACTTTTGGGGCGAGCGATTCGTGAACGAAATCACGCCGGCCAAGGTGAAGGAATACGCCAAGGCCAGCGGCGTCAAAGATGGCACGCTGCGGCGCGAGCTGGGCATTCTGAGGGCCGCGCTCAATCATGCGGTGAAGCATGAGCGATTGAAGGACGCGCCCTTTATCCAGTTGCCAGACGCGCCGCCTGGCCGGGAACGCTGGTTGACGCGCAACGAGGCAGCTCGCCTGCTGTGGCACGCCAGAGAGGCCAAGAGCGACACCCGGCCTTATCTCACCCTGTATATTCGGCTCGCACTCTACACGGGTGCCCGGCCGGGTGCGCTGCTGCAATTGCGCTGGCCTCAGGTGCTGTTCGATCAAGGCGAGCATGGCGTGATCGACTTCAACCCGCCTGGCCGCGCCCGCACGTCCAAGGGCCGGGCGCGCATCCCCATGAATGCGAAGATCCGTGCAATGATGCTTCGCGCCAAGGCCAAGCATGGCAGCGACCTGGGGCCGGTGCTTAACCGCGCCGGCAAGGCGCTGAAGGATTTGGGAGGCTCTCTGGATTCGGCTCTTCAGCGCGCTGAGATCGAGGACGTGACGCCGCACACATTGCGCCACACGGCCGGCACTTGGCTTGCTCAGAAAGGCGTGCCGCTTTGGCAGGTTGGGGGATGGCTGGGCCATTCTGACGCCCGCACAACCGCCCTCTATGCCCACCACCACCCGGACCACATGAACGAAGCGAGGGCCGCGATGAGCCGACGATAAAAACGAAGCGGGGCCAAGCCTGCCAGCCGCCCCGCTTCAACCTTCCCGACGAAGAAAAGGAATGTCCTATATGCCCGAACAACGTCCGCGCTACAACGGCGCAAATGCAGAACAAAGGGCCTTTTTCGGCCTTGTTCACCACGGAGAGACCGTCATCGGCAGGGCCGGGGCAAGTCCTCCGAAGGCAGAGGTCACAGGTTCGAATCCTGTCGGGTGCGCCATCGCGCTGCGGCGCGTCGGGGCCAGCCGTCAGGCGCAGCTGGCCGCCAGGCGCTTGAGCCCGCGGTGGATGTTGATCTTGACCAGCGACTGGGATTGGCCGCTGCGTTCGGACGCTTCCAGAATGGACAGCCCATCCAGCTTCACCATCCGGATCGCTTCGGCCTGCGCCGGACGCAGCTGGCTGAGCAGCCCGCGGACGGCGTGGCACGACACGACATCAATCTCGTGGCTCGCGGCAATGGTTTCCATGGGCGGTGCCGCAGCATCGCGTTCCATCAGGCGCAAGCGGTCGACCCATTTGAAGCGGGCGATGGCCGCCAGCCAGGGCCGCAGCGGCTGTTCGCAATCGAAATCATGCCGCCGATGATGCAGCGCGATCAGCGTTTCCTGCACGGCATCCTCGACATGGGCTGCCGGCAGGCGCCGCCGGAAATAGCGGACCAGCCAGAGATTGGCCTCGTTCAGCAACGCATCATAGGCGCGGCGATCGCCAGCCCTGCCGCGCGCCATCAGATCCGACCAGTGTGCGGTCATGTCGTGCGGGCCGGGGCGTGCTGACGCCAGGACCGCGTTTACCTGAGTGGTCATGGACTGCCTTCCAATCTCCGGCTTTACTGTCGTCGGTGGAGGGCCTCAGGCACAGGCATGAGCTGTGTATGGGTTTGATGCCATCAGGCTATGGGTGCAGACGCTGCTTGCGCGGGATTGCCGACATGTTAGGGTAACTAACAATATGGAAATGCATCAGATCCGCTATTTCCTCTCGGCCGCCCGCCTGCTCAACTTCACGCGTGCTGCCGAAGAATGCCATGTGGCCCAGCCGTCACTTACCCGTGCCATCCAGAAGCTTGAAGACGAACTGGGCGGCGCGCTGTTCCGGCGCGAGCGGGCGCGGACCCATCTCACCGAGCTCGGCCGGCTGATGCTCCCTCATCTCGAGCGCACCTTTCGCGCCGCCGAGGATGCAAAGGCGCTCGCCAGGGGGTTTGGCAAGGGCCAGGTGGCCCCGCTGGTGCTGGGCGTGAGTTCGCTGGTCGAGTCCGCCACGCTCGATGCGGTCCTGGCCGAGCTGGGCGCCGCCATGCCCGGCCTGCAGCTGAAGATCGTCGGCGGCGCAAGCCCGGATCTGCTGAGCCAGGCGCTGGCCGGGCAGCTCGACCTGATGATCATCGAGGCACCGGAGGATGCGCCCGAGCGGTTCGAGGCCTGGCGCCTGTTCAGCCATGATTATCAGATGGTCGTTCGCCGCGACCACCCGGCATCAAACCAGCCCGAGGTGGCGTTGGCCGATCTTGCCGCCGAACCGCTGATCGATCACGCCTGCGCCGGCATGGCGGCCCTGCGGGCCCGCGCGGACGTGGTGGGCCTTACACTGAACCTGCGCCATGCCGCCCACGATGTCGGCCAGTTGAAACGGCTGATTGCCGCCGGCCTGGGCACCGGCTTCATGCCTGATCCACGCGATCCCGCCATGTGCGCCGTGCCGGTGGCGGGGGCGGCGATCAGCGCCGATGTTGTGCTGGCCAGCATCCAGGGCCGCCGGCGCAGCCTGGCCGCCGAAAGCTTCGTGCGGGCCAGCCGGGCGCGCCGCTGGGACGCGCCGTCAGCCTGAACCACTCGCCGCCAGCACGACAGCCGGTTCGGCGCGCTGGCGAAAATCGGGATCGACGAAGGCGAAGCGCACGATCCCCTTGCCATCCAGCAGGAAGGTCGCCGGGATCGGCAGCAGCCGGCCGCTGCCACCCAGCAGCGCCGCCAGATCATCGCCGCCCTCGCGATAGGCATCAGCCAGTGCGGCGGGAATGCTGATCACCAGGCCCAGGGCGAGGCAGAGACCCAGATCGACATCCACCAGGGCAAGCCCGCCGGCGCGCTGCCCCAGGGCGGCGGCACCGCCGTCGACTTCGGCCGAGATCGTCACCAGCCGGGCGCCAGCGGCCGCAAGTTCATGGGCGGCATCGCCCCAGCCGGCGCTCTCCACCCGGCACCAGGGGCACCACAGGCCGCGATGGAAGCTGATCACCAGCGGCTGCCCCTCACCCAGAAGCTGCGCCAGCGTGTGAAAGCGGCCCTGGGCATCCGGCAGGGCAAAGCCGGCAAAGCGCTGGCCCACACGCGGCGCCCGGCGGCCGGCGCCTGCCTTCACCAGCTTCGCCACCAGCGCATCATAGGCGTCGGCATAGGCACTCAGCCGATCCGTTTCGGCCTGCAAGGCGGGCGCAATGGGCGTCATCACCTGGTGATAGACGGCAGACGCCGGGCAGCGCCAGTGCCGCCTGTAACGCAGTCGCCGGCCTCGCCGAACTTCCGGACATGGCCCTCACAGACCAGTCAGGCACTGCCCCGGTGGTGATCATCGGTGCCGGCTTTGCCGGGCTGACGGCGGCGCGCGTGCTGGGCGGCGCCGGCATCGCCACCGTGGTGATCGATCGGCAGAACCATCACCTGTTCCAGCCGCTTCTGTATCAGGTGGCCACCGCCGGCCTGTCTGCGGCCGACATCGCCGCACCGATCCGCTCCATCCTGCGTGACTGGCCATCGGTGAGCGTGCTGATGGACACAGTGGTGGGCATCGACCGTTCCGCACGCATGGTGCAGCTGGCCAGCGGCGGCAGCCAGCCCTTCTCGCAGCTGATCGTGGCCAGTGGCGCCCGCCATGGCTATTTCCGCAACCCCGGCTGGGCCGCCCATGCGCCTGGCATCAAGACCATCGACGATGCCATTCGCGTGCGGCGAGACCTGCTGCTCGCCCTGGAGCGGGCCGAGACCATGCGCGCCGAGCAGCGCGAGACCCGCGCTGAACATCTCACCTTCGTGGTGGTGGGCGGCGGGCCCACCGGTGTCGAACTGGCTGGCGCGATCGCCGAGCTCGCCCGCCACACGGCTGAACGCGAATTTCCCCATATCACCCGCAGTTGCGTGCGGGTGATGCTGGTGGACAGTGGTGATCGGCTGCTCAAGGCCTTTCCGCCCGCCTTGTCCGCCACCGCGGCCATGGCGCTGGCCGGCCTTGGCGTCGAGGTGCGCTTGCAGGCCAGGGTGACGGCGCTGGAACCGGGTCGCATCATGATCGGCGAGGACAGCATTGTCGCCTGCGTCACCGTCTGGGCGGCCGGGGTTGCCGCCTCGCCAGCCGCGCAGTGGCTGGGTGCCGCCGCCGACGGCAGCGGCCGGGTGATCGTGGGGCCGGCGCTGGCGCTGCCCGATGATCCCGGCATCTTCATCGTGGGCGACACGGCTGCTGCCACCAGCCGCGGCGGTGACCCGGTGCCGGGCCTGGCCACGGCCGCCAAGCAGATGGGGCGGCATGCCGCCCACGCCATCCTGGCGCTGCGGCACGGCCAGCCCGTGCCGCCGTTCGACTATCGTCACCCCGGAAGCATGGCCACCATCGGCCGATCGCGGGCCGTCGCCGATCTGGGCTGGCTGCGGCTTTCGGGCGGGCTGGCGTGGCTGCTCTGGTGCACGGTGCATCTGTGGTTCCTTGCCGGCTTCCGCAATCGGCTGGTGGTGGGGGCCAACTGGCTCTGGCGCTATCTCACCTTCGATATGTCGGCCCGGCTGATCACCCAGCAGGGGAATGACGTGCCATGATGCTGATGCTGGTCTGCGTGATGGCGGCTGCCATCGTCGGTTTTGCCGCGCATCAGGGCGGCACGTGCGGCGTGGTGGCCGTGCGACGCTGGCTGGAACAGCGTGATGCGCAATATCTGGTGGGCTTTGGCGTGGCTGCGGGGGCCGCCACGCTGGTGTGCCTGCCGCTGGCCTGGCTGCTGGGGCGGGGCGAGGCCCTGCCCGGCAGCGCCAGCCTTGGCGCGCCGTTGCTGCTGGGCGCCGCGCTGCTGGGCGCCGGCGCCGTGGTGAACGGCGCCTGCTTCGTGGGATCGCTGTGGCGGCTGGGCAATGGTGAGGCGCATCTTGTCGGCCTGCCGGTCGGCATCGTCGCTGGCGACATGCTGGGGCGGCTGTGGGGGTGGCGCGTGGCGCTGCCGCCCAGCCGCTTTGCCCATCCCGATGGTGCGGGATGGCTGGTGGTGGCGATGGGGGCGCTCCTGCTGGCCCTGGCCTGGCGCTGGCTGGGCCGGATCGGCCCGCGCGCGGCACGGCTTGCCGGCCTGATGGCGGCGATGGGCGCTGCCGGAAGCCTGTTGTGCGTGGCCCTGCCGGGCTGGGCCTGGGCCGACGTGGTGAGCGAACAGGCGCGCGCGCTGGCCGATGGCCAACCAGCAGGGGTCAATGCGGGACTGCGCGCCACGCTGGCGACACTGGCCGGCGCGCTGGCATCCGGCTGGATGACAGGGCAGCTTCACTTCACTTGGCGCGGCTGGCAGGCGGTCGCCCGCAGTGTCATCGGTGGCACGCTGATGATGCTGGGGGTTGGCCTGATCCCCGGCGGCAATGATGCGCTGTTGCTGGGCGCGGCACCGGCAGGCGCCATCAGTGCCATTGTCGCCTTTGTCGTGATGAACCTCACCATCCTGGCCCTGGCGGCGGTGGGGCAGGTCAGTCCCGCGGCACCACCAGCGCCGCGCTGAGCCACGCGCGCAGCCAACCGCCAATGGCCTGGCTGGTGGCACCGCGGGCATCGCAGGCCGGGCCGAAGCGTTGCCCGGCCGCCAGGGCTGCCAGCAACGCGCCTTCCCCATTTTCTGCGCGGCGGAAGCGGGGTTCCAGCCGATCACGCCACACCAGGATCCAGCCGGGTGCCGGAACCGGCTGGATCGGGCTCGCCGGAATGGCTGACCAGATGGCATCGGCGTTGGTGGCAAAGGCCAGCAAGGCCGCGCCTGGCGCCAGTTTCAGGCGCAGCGCCTCCCAGTCGATGCCGGGCGACTGCGCCCAGTCCGCCGGCTGTGGATCGGCGGCCCCGAACGCGCCGCGCAAGGCCCAATCCAGTGCGGCCAGTTCGGCCACTTCCGGATCGCCGGGCAGCTGGCGGCGCAGGAAATCCGGAAAATCATGGCCATAGTCGGCCAGCGTCCAGCTGCTTGATGGGGTGATGGCAATATAGTCGAGGGCGAGCGCGGTGAAGGCATCGCCGCCAAGCCAGTGCAGGGTCTTGGCGAAATTGTCGGCCAGGCCTTCAACCAGCATGGCCCTGGCGGCATGGGTGTGCACGGCAAGGCCGGCCGGGCGGGCCACGGCGTCGGCGATTTCGCCAAGATCGCCGGCGATCAGGCCGGCCTGAAACTGGCGCTGGAACCCGGCAAGCCCCCTCATTGCGCCACCCGCTGCGGTTCGGCCAGCCGCGCCCGGTCAAGTTCGGCGAGGAGATCGCTTAACGGTGGAATGTCGTCGTCGCGCTCGATCATCACGGCCACCGATCCGGCGCGGCGCCGCACCTCGGCATAAAGCGCCCAGACGCGGTCGGGCACCGGCGTGTCGTGCGTGTCGATCAGCAGGCCCTCGGCCCCTTCGCTGGGGCCGGCCAGGTGCAGCTGCCGCACCGCATGCCAGGGGATGCCATCAAGCCAGTCGGACGGGTCGCGACCATGATTGTGGGCCGAAACATGGATATTGTTGACATCGAGCAGCAGGGCGCAGCCGGTGCGCTCGACCAGGGCCGTCAGAAACTCCCATTCGGCCATCTGGCTGGCATGGAAATCAAGATAGGTGGACGGGTTTTCCACCAGCAGCGGGCGGCCCAGTGCCGCCTGCGCCTGATCGATGTTGCGCACGACGACGGCGAGGGCTTCCTCGGTATAGGGCAGTGGCAGCAGATCATGGCTGTTGACGCCATCGATGCCGGTCCAGGCCAGATGGTCTGACACCCACAGCGGTTCGATGACATCGGCAAGCTGGCGCAAGCGGGCCAGATAGGCGGCATCCAGCCCGGTGGCGGTGCCCAGGCTCATCGAGACGCCATGCAGCACGACATCATGATGGTGCCGCACGCGGCGCAGCACATCGGCGGGCCGGCCGCCATCGACCATGAAATTCTCCGAGATCACCTCAACGAAGTCGACCGGCACCGTGCCGGTCAGAAAGGCCTCGTGGTGCGGCCGCCGCAGGCCAAGGCCATAGCGGCTGTGGGTCAGTGGCGCGATCATCGGCCGGGCTCGGGGGCAAAATCCGGGTGGGGCATGATCAGGCGGGTTGGGGCCGGCCGGGGGGTGGGTGGCCGGCCCCGTACCGGCTCACTTCTCGGTGAGCCGGCCGCCGGCCGCCTTGCAGGCCTTCACGGTGAGCGCCTTGAAGCCCTGGCCCTTGCAGGCGTTCTGGCCCTTGCAGGCGCTGTTGGCGGTCGCGCAGTCGGAAGAGCCCTTGCAGGTGTTGATGCCATAGCAATGCACCAGCTTTTCATCGGCCTTGGCCGCCGCCTGGGTCACGGCAGCGCCGGTGACGGCGACCACGGCAGCGGCTGTCGCGAGCGAGATACGGGTAGCGAGCATGTTCATCTCCATTGCTGGGCGCGCGCGGCTGTTCCGTCGCGCCGGATGCCGCCTCCCCATGGTGGCGACATCTGCAGGTCCGATCCGGCGTGCCGGAAGGTTACAGGGCAGGGCGATGTAACCGCGGCCCGGAACCGCCCGAATGAAAGGCTAGTGCCGGCGACCTGCATCCGCCTCCCCCGCTGGCACCGGCGCGGCTGCCCCGATCAGACCCCGAACGGGGCAGCCGCCCCGCTTTGTGGGGGCGGCGGGTGGAGGCGAAGATGAACAGCAAGACGATGTTGGGCGCGGCTGTGCTGGCAGCGCTGGCAGCAAGCGCCGCAACGGCCGCAGACAAGCCGAAGATGGAAAAATGCTTCGGCGTCGCCAAGGCTGGCCAGAATGACTGTGCCGCCGGGGCCGGTACCAGCTGCGCCGGCACTTCCAAGGTGGATTATCAGAAGAATGCCTGGAAGCTGGTGCCGGCCGGCACCTGCACGAGGATCAAGACGCCCAAGGGCAGCGGATCGCTGACTCCGGCCTGATCCGACGCCGATGCACGGGACCTTGCATCGAAACCGGCCAGTGCGGCTGGGCGCAGGGCTTGGCCTGCGCCTGCCGCACCTGGCCGAACTGGCCGCTGCTGATGGTGACCACCCTGATTTGCCGCCGGGCCTGTGGTTTGAAGTCCATGCCGAAAATTTCATGGTGGCTGGCGGGCCGCGACTTGCAGCGCTGATCGCGGTCGCCCGCTGCCACCCGATCTCGCTGCATGGCGTTGGCCTCGCCCTCGCCGGTGCCCGCATGGCGCCCCGCGCCCATGTGCAGCGCCTGCGGCGGCTGTGCGACCTGGTCTCGCCCGTGCTGCTGTCGGATCACCTGGCCTGGCAGCGGGTCGATCAGGCTGGCGCGCCCTGGCATGTGCCGGATTTCCTGCCGTTTCCGCGCACACGCGCGGCGCTTGCCAAAACGATCGACAATGTGGCGCGCACCCAGGATGCGCTGGGCCGGCGGCTGCTGATCGAGAACCCGTCCCATTATGCCGATGTGGGCGGGCACGAGATGCCGGAACATGCGTTCCTGGCGGAACTGGCCCATGCCACCGGCAGCGGCCTGCTGGTGGACGTGAACAACATCCATGTCTCTGCCCATAATCTTGGGCTTGATGCCGCGTGGCTGCTCGATCAGCTGCCGGTGAGCGCGATCGGCGAGATCCATGTCGCCGGCCATCGCCCGGATGGCGGCAGCCCGCTGCTGATCGACAGCCATGATGCGCCCGTGACAGCCAGCGTTTGGGCGCTGGCGGCGCGGCTGCTGGCTCGCACCGGGCCGCGCCCGCTGCTGCTGGAACGCGATGCCGAACTGCCGCCGCTGGCCGATCTGCTGGCCGAGGTCCGGGTTGGCGCCGCGCTGCTGGAGTCCGTCGATGCGCCCTGAATCGCCTGCGGGCCTGCTGCGCTCCCCGGCCCGGTTTGAGGCCTGGTTTGCCCGTTTGCTGCTGGGGGAGGCGGTGGCGGCGGCGCCAGCATTGCGTCGGGCGGTGGCCGTGCATGCCAACACTGCGCTGGCGGCGGCCTGTGATGCCCTGGCCAGCAATTTCCCCGTGCTGTGCAGGATGCTGGGGGAAGAGGCCTTTGCCGCCCTGGCCCTGCGCCATGCCATGGCCGATCCGCCGGCCGATCCGCGCCTGTGCCTGTATGGCCGTCACCTGGCATGCTCGCTGGCGAGCGCCAGCGAACTCGCCACCTGGCCCTGGCTCGCCGATATCGCGCGTGTGGAATGGCTGGTGGTGGAAGCGCTGTTCGCCGCCGATCCGCCCACCCGCCGCCGCCGTCTGACGGCCGGGCGCAGCTGGCCGCTGACACCGGCCACAGGCTGGCTGTTGTCAGACTGGCCAATCGCCAGCCTGTGGCAGGCGCATCAGCCCGGTGCCACCTGGCCCGATGATGTCCCGCGCCATGGCGAGCTGGCGCTGATCACCCGCGGCGATGGCGGCGTTGTGGTGAGCGCGCTGCCGCCTGGCGCCCTGCCCCTGCTGGAGGCGCTGCGCCAGCGCATGCCGCTCGCCAGCCTGGATGCGGCGATGCTCCGCCATCTGCCGGCACTGGCCGGCGCTGGCGCGCTTGTCCCTGCCTTTGGAGACGCATGATGAACCTCTATGCCCTGCTGGCCGCGCTGCTGTCGCGCATCCCGGAAGCCCTGTGGTTGCTGGCCTGCCGGCTCGGCATTGGCGCGATCTTCTTCCTGTCGGGCCGCACCAAGGTCGATGGGCTGCTCACCCTGAAGGACAGCACCTACACGCTGTTCGAATATGAATATGCGTTGCCGCTGGTGCCGCCCGACATCGCGGCCCATGCCGCCACCTATGCCGAACATGGCTTTCCGATCCTGCTGGCGCTGGGCCTGTTCACCCGCGCCGGCGCGCTGGGCCTGCTGGGCATGACGGCCACGATCCAGATCTTTGTCTACCCCGATGCGTGGCCCACCCACCTGAGCTGGACAGCCATCCTGCTGCCCATCATCGCGCGCGGTCCGGGTGCACTGTCGCTCGATCATCTGCTGGGGCTGGAGCGCACCCGCCCGCTGGTGTCGGCGCAGGCCTGATGCTCGTCCTGTTGCTGGCTGGCGCCCTGGCCTGCCCGGCCACAGGCCTTTCCGTGGCCGTGCTGGGCTCCGGTGGACCCATCGCCGAAGGGCGGGCGGGCCCGTCCTATCTTGTCCATTTCAATGGCACGCCGCGCCTGCTGATCGATGCGGGGCCGGGCGCGCTGCTGCGGCTGGGTGAAGCCGGTGTGGCACCCGAAGCGCTCGATGCCATCGCCGTGTCGCACCTGCATGTCGATCATGCCGGCGATCTGCCCGCCATCCTGAAATCGGCGAATTTCGCCGAACCGCCGGCCCGGCTTGCGCTGTTCGGACCGGATGGGCGCGGCCTGTTTCCGGGCACACGCCAGCATGTGCGGGCGCTGCTGGATCCAAAGCGCGGCAGCTTTCGCTATCTTGCTGACTGGCTGGCAGGTCCGCAACCACGGCTGACCATCACCGAGGTGCCGAGCGCTGATACAGACATGCCGCGGGAGATCCTGCTGCGCGATCAGCCCGAGTACCGACTTTCCGCCATTGCCGTGCATCATGGTGTGGTGCCGGCGCTGGCCTTCGTCGTGCGGAGCCAGGGCCAGATGGCGGTGCTGGCCGGCGACCAGAGTGAATTTTCCGCCGGTTTCGAAGCCGCGCTGGCAGCCAGACGGCCCGGCCTGCTGATCATGCACCATGCCATCCCCGAAGGCCCCGGCCAGCCGCGCGGCCTGCACCGGCCGCCGGCCCAGATCGGTGAGGCGGCGGCCCGTCTGGGGGCGGCACGCCTGGTGCTGGCCCACAACATGAAGCGCGCGCTTGATCGGCAGGATGAAGGGCTGGCGGCGATTGCGCGCAGCTATGCGGGCCCGGTCAGCATCGCCGCCGATGGCCAGTGCTTTGCTGCCTCAACTGCGCAATGAGGCCAGCACGGCGGCTGGATCGGCGCGGCGGCGGAAATCGGCGTCGACATGCGCAAAGCGCACCCGCAGCCCCACTTCGATCACAAAGGTCGCCGGGACCGGCAGAATGCCGCTGGCCGCGCCATAATGGGCGACCAGATCGAGCCCGGCTTCGCCAAATTCGCGCACCAGATCGACGCCCAGGAAGAATGCCAGCCCGAGTGCCGCGCTGGCACCGAAATCGACATCGCACAGCACATGCGCTTCTGGCCCGGTCATGTGCGCCATGGCAGCGGCCCGACCACCGGTTTCCGGCGTCACCGCCACCAGCCGGCATCCGGCCTCGCGCAATACGGCACGTGCGGCTTGCCAGCTTGCCAGTTCATCCCGGCACCAGGGGCACCACAGGCCGCGATGGAAGCTCAGGACAATCGGGCCATCCCGGCAGAGCTCCGACAACTGCGTGAGCCGCCCCTGCCAGTCCGGCAGAACCAGATCGGGAAAACGCTGTCCTGCCCGCGGTGCGGTCTGTCCGCAGCCCAGCGGCAACAGACGGGCCAGCAGCCGGTCTGCCCGTGCGTGCCAGACCGGATCAACCACCGGGCCTGGCCGGGGCATGGGTTCCCATTTATCCGTGCGGGCCATGATCTCCGATACGCCCCTGCGCCATCGCCGGACAATGCTTCGTCACCATCGAGTGCATAGGCAGGCGCTATGGGCCGGCCACCATCACGGCCAGTGGCCAGGCCGGTGCGGCGTGCCATTGCCATCCGTGCCGTGACCGCGCAGTGATGGCGGCTGCGATGACAAGCGGCGCTTCCGGGCAGCATCAGGACGAGCCGGCGGGCATGGTGTGGATTGCCGGCGGGCGCTTCACCATGGGCGCCAGTGGCTGGTATCCCGAAGAGGCGCCGCCGCGGGCCGTGCGGGTCGATGGCTTCTGGATCGACGAAACGCCGGTGACCAACCGCGAGTTTGCCCGCTTCGTCGCAGCCACCGGCCATGTCACCCTGGCCGAGATCGCGCCTGATCCCAAGGATTATCCCGGCATGCAGCCCGAGCTGGCGGTGCCGGGCGCGCTGGTGTTCACGCCGCCGCCCGGGCCGGTGCCGCTGGATCGCTATGACCTGTGGTGGCGGTTCGTGCCGGGGGCCGACTGGCGGCACCCCTATGGCCCCGATCGCGATCTCGATGCGCTCGGCCTGTGGGATCACCCGGTGGTGCAGGTGGCCTGGGCCGATGCGGCGGCCTATGCCCGCTGGGCCGGCAAGGCGCTGCCCACCGAGGCGGAGCATGAATTTGCAGCCCGCGGCGGGCTTGACGGCAAGGCCTATGCCTGGGGCGACGAACTGGCGCCCGATGGCAACATGCTGGCCAATTACTGGCAGGGCATCTTCCCGCACCACAACACGGCGGAGGACGGCTGGGAACGCACATCACCGGTGAAGAGCTTCCCGCCCAACGGCCATGGCCTCTACGACATGATCGGCAATGTATGGGAATGGACGCAGGACTGGTGGGAAGAGCGCCCGCGCCCTGCCCGCAAGAAGCGCCCGGAGGCCTGCTGCACCATCGACAATCCGCGCGGCGGCAGCCAGTGGAGCAGCTATGACCCCGCCCAGCCGAAGGTGAAGATCGGCCGCAAGGTGCTGAAGGGTGGTTCGCACCTGTGCGCGCTCAACCATTGCCAGCGCTTCCGCCCGGCCGCCCGCCACCCGGAGATGATCGACACCTCGACCACCCACATCGGCTTTCGCTGCGTGAAGCGGGCGCGCTGATTCAGCGCCTAGAGTGCATCGCGGAAAAGTGGGCTCCGGTTTTCCGCATCAAGATGCACGAAAACAAGTAGCCAGACCCGCACTCTGATTCCATCAGAATGCGGGTCTGGCCGGGGCGAACAGCCGCTGCACCTCGGCGCTGTCTTCCACCCGGTCGATGAAGGCGGGGATCGGCTTCAGGCCGGGTGTCGCCTTTTCAAAGGCATGGCCCAGCGCCAGCAGCTTCGCCTCGCTCCAGGCCGGGCCGATGAACGACAGGCCCACCGGCAGGCCCCTGACGGCGCCCATCGGCACGGTGAGGTGCGGATAGCCGGCCACGGCCGCCAGCCCGCCGATGCCGCCGAACGGTGCCTGATCGGCATTGACCGGATCGATGAACCAGGCGGGCGGTGCGGTCGGCGCGATGATCGCCTCCACCTTGTGCTCGGCCAGCAGCCGGTCGATACTCTCCTTGCCGGCCAGCCGCAGCGAGGTCTCGCGGGCCTTCAGATATTCGGGATCGGAAAGGCCCTTGGTGGCCTCGGCGCGCTCGAAGCCGTCCTGCCCGAACAGGCCCATCTCCGCGCCTGCATTGGCCTTGTTGAAGGCGATGAGGTCGGCCAGCGTCCGGGTTTTCACCGTGGCCGGCGTGCTGGCGAGATAGGCGTTGAGATCGGCCTTCAGCTCGGTGAACAGCACGATGCCCTCCGCTTCGCCGATGGCGCGGCGTTCGGCACCCTTGCTGATGTCGACCAGCACGGCGCCTTCGCGCTTCAGCACGGCCAGCGCGGCCTCGAAGCGCGCGTCCACCCCGGCGTGCCAGCCGGTGGCCGCGCGCGCCACGCCGATGCGCGCGCCCTTGAGCGTCGCTGTCTTCAGGGCGGCGACATAATCGGCCTTGCGCGCGTCTGCCTCCTTCGTCGCCGGATCGGCCGGATCGCTGCCGGCGATCACGCTGAGCAGGCGGGCGGCGGTCTCGACATCGCGGGTCATCGGCCCGGCGGTGTCCTGGCTGTGGCTGATCGGAACGACATGCGTGCGGCTGACCAGGCCCACGGTGGGCTTCAGGCCCACGATGCCGTTCACCGCCGCCGGGCAGGTGATGCTGCCATCGGTTTCGGTCCCGATCGCCGCATCCACCATCTGCGCCGCCACCGCAGCGCCACTGCCGGACGAGGAACCGCAGGTGTTGCGGGTGAGCGCGTGCGGGTTGCGCGTCTGCCCGCCCACCGCGCTCCAGCCGGAAATCGAGGCGTCGGAACGGATGTTGGCCCATTCCGAAAGATTGGTCTTGCCCAGCAGCACGGCGCCGGCGCCCCGCAGCCGCGCCAGGAACGGCGCGTCGCGGCCGGTCACATTGTCTTTCAGGGCCAGGCTGCCGGCGGTGGTGGGCAGCGGGCCGGCCATGTCCACATTGTCCTTCACCAGGATCGGCAGGCCATAGAGGGGCCCGCGCACCTTCTTCTGGCGATCAAGCGCCCGGGCCTGATCAAGCGCGGTGGGATCAAGGGCGATTACGGCGTTGAGCTTCGGGTTCAACGCCTCGATCCGGGCGATGGCGGCCATTGTGTTGGCCTCCGCCACGCCGATGGGCGGCGCGGATTGCGCCAGGGCGGCGCTGGCCCACAGGCTGGTGCCAAGGATGGCCATGGTTCGCATTGCGGATTGCCCCCTGCTGCTGGTTGAACAAAGCGTCACTGGCATCCTCTTGCCTCACCGGGGATGATTTGCAACTGGACGGGCGGGTGGATCCAGCGGGGATGCGTGACAGTGACGTTGACGGCGATGACGCGCACGAAGCGGCAGGAATGGGCGCGGGCATGAGCCTGCCGCCAACCCCTGCACCTGAACTTGCGCCTGCAGGGGCCGCGCGTGATGCCGAGGTGGCGGCGCTCACCCAGGCGCGCGATGCCGCCGAAGCCGCCAATCTCGCCAAGACACGCTTCCTGATGGGCCTGTCCCACGAAATCCGCACGCCGCTGAATGCCATCCATGGCTATGCCCAGCTGCTGGAGCGTGGGGCGGCGATTGCTCCGGCCGAAGCCGGGCGCATCATCCGGCGCTCGTCTGAGCATCTCGCCGATCTGGTCGAAGGCCTGCTCGACATCAGCCGCATCGAGGCCGGGGTGCTCAGGCTGAACCGCGAGACCATCGGCCTGCGCGCGCTGCTGGAACAGGTCGCCGCGATGTTTCGGGTGGAGGCGGCCAACAAGGGGCTGGATTTCGACTATCGCCCGGCGCCGACGCTGCCAGGCTGGGTGCTGGCCGATGAGCGGCGGCTGCGCCAGGTGCTGATCAACCTGTTGTCGAACGCGATCAAGTATACCGAAACCGGCAGTGTCAGCCTCACGGTGCGCTATCGTTCGATGGTGGCCGAATTCGAAATTGCCGATACCGGTATCGGCATCGCGCCGGAAGACCGGGAGCGCATCTTCATGCCGTTCGATCGCGGCGGCGGGCGCGCCAGCGGCGTGGCGCCGGGCATCGGGCTCGGCCTGTCGCTGTCGCGCATGCTCGCGCAGATCATGGGCGGCGAGATCTCGCTGAAAAGCGAGCCCGGGCAGGGCAGCCGCTTCGTGCTGAAGCTGCTGCTGCCGCAGCCCAACGCCGCGCCCGACATGGAAGCGCGCGGGCTCCCCATCGGCTATGATGGTCGCCGCCGCACCATCCTCGCCATCGATGATGATCCCGGTCAGCTCGCCCTGTGGCAGGAGCTGCTGCGCCCGATCGGCTTCAACCTGTTCGTTGCCGGTTCCGGCAATGCCGGCCTGTCGCTGGCCGAGCTGGGCAAGCCCGATCTGGTGCTGCTCGATGTGTCCATGCCCGGCCTCAACGGCTGGGAAGTGGCGGAGCGGCTGCGTGCCCGCTTCGGGCGGGATATCCGCATCATCATGGCCTCGGGCAACGCGGCCGAGCTGGTGGGCAGCGAGGGGCTGCACGATGGCTTCGTGCTGAAACCGGTCGATCAGGCCCTGCTGTTCGATACGCTGGGCCGGCAGCTGGGGCTGGCCTGGCATTATGAAGGCCTGCCGCCGCCCGAAACGCTGGATTTCACCCTGCCTGAAGCCGCGCGCACCCATCTCGATGAACTTGCGCGGCTGGCACGCACCGGCCATGTGCGGGGCCTCACCGCGGCGCTGGCGGGGCTGGCGAACGCCGTGCCGCAATCGGCGCCGCTGGTTGAACGCTTGACGGGCGCGCTGGATGATTATGATCTGGTGGCGTTTCAGAAGCTGCTGCACGAACAGCAGCCCGGCGGCGTGAACGGGGAGCAGGAGCCATGACCGAACCGAATAGGGCAACCATCCTGGTGGTGGATGACGCGCCTGATTCGCTGCGCTTCCTCACCGATACGCTGGAAGGCGAAGGCTATGCGGTGCGCATCGCCCGCGATGGCGAGACGGCGCTGGCCAGCCTGGCCGCCGAATTGCCCGATCTGGTGCTGATGGATGCGGTAATGCCCGGCATCGACGGGTTCGAGACCACGCGCCGCATCAAGGCCGATCCGGCGCTGGCGGGTGTCCCGGTGATCTTCATGACCGGCCTCACCGAAACCGAGAATGTGGTGGACGGACTGGCGGCCGGCGGGGTCGATTATGTGAAGAAGCCGATCGTGCTGCCTGAACTGCTGGCGCGGCTGAGGGTGCACCTGGGCAATGCCCGCATCGCGGCCGGCGCACAGGGTGCGCTGGATGCCAGCAACCGGCCGCTGGTGGCGCTTGATGGTGAGGGCCGCATCGCCTGGACGACCCCGAAGAGCGCCGCCATTCTTACACGGCGTTTTGGGGCCGGCGTGGGCGATGCACTGCCGCCAGCGCTCACCGGGCAGTTGATGCGGCTGGGCGAGGGCCGGGTGCGCCATGATTTTCCCGGCGGCAAGGTGGAGTTCGCCGCCGTGGCCACGCGCGGCGAGGAACGGCACTTCCGCATCACCGAAGCGCTGGACGGCGCCGAGGAGAAATTGCTGGCCCAGCGCCACGGTCTCACCGACCGCGAGGCGGAGGTGCTGGTGTGGATCAGCCGCGGCAAGGCCAACCGCGAGATTTCCGAGATTCTCGGCATTTCCCCGCGCACCGTGAACAAGCACCTGGAACAGATTTTCGAGAAGATGGGCATCGAGAACCGCGCGTCCGCTGCCGCTGCCGCAGTCAAGACACTGTCGCAATAGCGATTTACGCCAATCGCCATTTGGCAGCCGCGCCTGGCCGGGCTATCGCAACGCCATGATCATCGGCATCGATCTTGGCACCACCAACAGCGCCGCAGCCTATTGGGCCGACGATCAACCCCGGCTCATCCCCAACCGGCTGGGCGAGCTGCTCACCCCGTCGGCGGTGGGGCTTGATGATGATGGCAGCCTGCTGGTCGGCCGCCCGGCGCGGGAGCGCATGGGCAGCCATGCCGCGCTCACCGCCACCGCCTTCAAGCGCTACATGGGCACGCAGCACAGGATCGCGCTGGGCAGACAAGACTATGGCGCCGAGGAACTGTCGGCGCTGGTGCTGAAAAGCCTGAAGGAAGATGCCGAGGCGCACCTGGGCGAAGCCGTCACCGAGGCGGTGATCACCGTGCCGGCCTATTTCAACGACAAGCAAAGGAAAGCCACCAAGCGCGCCGGTGAACTGGCGGGCTTTCGCGTCGAGCGGCTGATCAACGAGCCGACAGCGGCGGCGCTGGCCTATGGCATCCACAATCTCGACAGCGAAACCCGCTTCCTGGTGTTCGATCTGGGCGGCGGCACCTTCGATGTGTCGGTGCTGGAGATCTTCGAAGGCGTCATCGAGGTGCGGGCCTCCACCGGGGACAACCGGCTGGGCGGCGAGGATTTCAACGCCGTGCTGGCCGGCCTGATGCTGGACGGGGACAAGGCGCTCGCGACACGGGCGCGCGATGATCGCCAGCTTGCCGCCAAGCTCAATGAAGCCGCCGAACGTGCCCGCCGCGCCCTCACATCGGCCAGCAATGCGGTGATGGAGCTGCAATGGCAGGGCGAGATGCTGCGCCGCGAGGTGACCGCCGAGGGCTTCGAGGCGGCGGCCGCACCCCTGCTCGACCGGCTGAAGACGCCGGTGCTGCGCGCCCTGCGCGATGCCGACATCCGCCCGGATTCGCTGGCCGAAATCATCCTGATTGGCGGTTCCACCCGCATGCCGGTGGTGCGCCGCACCGTGGCGCGCATGTTCGGCCGCTTCCCCAACAGCCAAATCAATCCCGATGAGGCGGTGGCGCTGGGCGCTGCCGTGCAGGCCGGGCTGAAGGCCCGCGATGCGGCGCTGAAGGAAGTGGTGCTCACCGATGTCTGCCCCTATTCGCTGGGCATCGACATTGCCGAGCGCCTGCCCGGCGGCGCCATCGAGAGCGGCATCTTCTCGCCGATCATCGAACGCAACACCACGGTGCCGGTGAGCCGCGTCAACATCTATGAGACGATGGAGGCGAACCAGCGCGAGATAAAGCTTGGCATCTACCAGGGCGAGGCGCGGCGGGTGGCCGACAATGTGCGCATCGGCGAATTGAAGGTGCCGATGCCGCGCGGGCCGGCGGGCCAGCCGATCGAGGTGCGCTTCTCCTATGACATCAACGGCCTGCTGGAAGTGGATGTGAAGGTGATTGGCACCGGCGAGGCGCACAATCTGGTGATCGCCGACCCCGAGGATGAGGTGAGCCCGAAGGAGCTGGAACGGCGCCGCGCCGCACTCGCCGCACTGAAGCAGCATCCGCGCGATGCCGAACCCAATCGCGCCGTGCTGGCCCGCGCCGAGCGGCTGTGGGAGAATGCGCTGGGTTATGAGCGCGACGAGATCGGCCGGCTGATCCAGATGTTCCAGGCAGCGCTGGCCACGCAGGACCCGCGCACCGCCGACAAGGCCCGCGAGGAGCTGGCCGAACAGCTCGACCGGCTTGAGGGTCCTGCCTGGCTGTGAGCTCGCACCCATGAGTTCGCCCTGGAAGATCCTGGGCATCAAGGCCGGCAGCGACCGCGACACCATTCGCCGCGCCTATGCGAAGAAGCTGAAGGGCGTGAACCCGGAGGATGATCCGGCAGGCTTCATGCGGCTGCGAGAGGCGCATGATGCGGCGCTGGCGCAGCTGAAATGGCGACAGCAGTGGCCGGAAACCGAGGAATCGGACGGCGATGCGCTGGCCGACGCGGACGACGATGTCTGGGTTGGTCCGCCGCCTGATGGCCCGTATGGCACTGGTCCGACAGTGCCGGCCGATCCACCGCCGCCGCCCGCACCCGATCCCGCAGCGCTGGCACGCGCTGCCGAACAGGCGGATCTCGCCGCCCGGCAACAGGCGCTGATCGATGCCATTGCCGATGGCCCGGAAGGGCAGCAGGCGGCGCTCGATCATCTGCTGGCGGCGCCGGCGCTGGAAGCCATCACCGCTCGCGAGCGCATCGAACGCTGGCTCGCCGCGACGCTCAGTCGCCGCCTGCCGGCCAGCGATCCGCTGGTGGTGACGGCGATCAACCTGTTCGGCTGGGGCGAGATCGGTGCGGCGGCCGCCAACCCGGATGTGGCAACGCTGCTGCAGCGGCGCGAGGAAGGCGAGTTTGTTGCCCGCATTGCCCGGCCGCACGCCGATCTGAACCAGGGCTACAAGGCGTTGTCGCGGCCGCCGGGGCGGCGCTGGCTGATGCGCGTGTCGGCGCTGTTTGGCGGTTCGGTGCCGGGCGAGGTGCGGCAGATCCTGGCGCTGGCCGATGGCCCGCTGCCCGGCATTGCCGACTGGCTGAACGGGGACGCCATGGCCTTCTGGCGCGACTGGCTGTCGAAACCGCGGCTGCGGCTGTGGATGATCCTCACCATGTTCCCGCTGGCGGCGGTGGCACTGGTGGCGGTGATGGAGCCGACAGGCTGGCCGGACGGCGTGAAGGCCGTGTTTGGCTTTATGGCCTATGCGGCGCCGTTCGGCCTGCTGTGGCTGCTGGGCTTCCGGCAGCGCTTCCTCGCCGATTGGCAGCGGCCTGAGTGGCAGTATCGCGCCTGGTTCCATGCGGTGCCGGCGCTGCCGCTGCTGGCTGCGGCATGGCCGCCCTTTGCCGAGCTTGGGCCGCTGTGGCTGCTCATCGTCACGTCCGTGGTGGCGCTCACCCTCGTCTCGGTGCAGCGGCTGCTGCCAGATGCGCCCAAGACCCTGATGATCGGCCTCATCCGCGCCTGGCCGGCCTGGGCGCTGCTGTGGGTGATGATGCTGAGCGCCGCGCTGCCCGGCTGGGCAGGGCCAGTGCTGAACCTGTTGATGGCTGGCATGATGATCATCTGGTGGCAGGGCGGTGACGAGCTTTCCTGGCTGGCGCAGCGGCTGGCCGGCCGCTGGGCGGTGGGGGCGACGACGGGGCTTGCCGCGCTGCTGGTCGGCGCGGGCTGGCTGATGCTCACGCTGCCGGCCGACTCCGCTGCGCTGGTGCCGCGCGCGCTGGCGCTGCTGCCACTGGCGCTCACGCTGCTGCTGATCGGCTTCCGCCTCGCCTCGGGCGGGATGCAGGTTGTGCCGATGATCGTGCTGATGGCCATGATCCAGATGGTGATCATCGCCACCCCGGTGGACAAGCGGCTGGATGTGCCGGCGCCGCGGCCCGCCGTGGCGGCACAGCCGCTGGGGCAGGCGGCTGACTGGATCGACGGGCCCGCCCTGCTCAAGGGCGCGCCGGCCGGCGCCTATCGCTACAAGGTGACGCTGCGCATCAGTGCCACTGGCACCGTGGCGCGCTGCGTGCTGGATCAGCCCAGCGGCCACGTGCCGCTCGACCAGGCGATCTGCCCGGACCTCAAGCGCAACGGCCGCTATGCCCCCGCCAGGGATGGGAAGGGCAACAGGATGGCCAGTGAACTGCGCCTGTCAGGCGGCTGGACGGTGCAGCAGGGCAGCAGGCCATCGCCAACCAGCAGCTATGCGCCCACGGCGCCCGCCCCCATCCGCCTGCCCGAACCGGTGATCAGCTGCAATGGGGTGGGGGATGGCGGCACCGGCCCGATGGTGGCGGAACCGTGCATGCCCGAACAATGGGTGCAGGACGGCGAATATCCGGCCGCCGCGCTGGCGCTGGGGCAGAGCGGCGCCGTTGGCTATCGCCTGCTGGTCGATGCCCAGGGGCGGGTGGAGCGCTGCGACATTGTCGAAAGCAGCGGCCATGCCGCGCTCGACAAGGGCACCTGCGACCTGGTGGGGCGGCGGGCGCGCTTCGTGCCGGCGCGTGGGGTGGATGGCAGCCCGATGGAATGGAGTTATCGCGGGCGAATTCGCTGGCAGCTGCGCGATCGCTGAGCCCGGGTTCCGAATCGGGTCGGCCCCGAAGCGCCGAATCTGCCCGGATTCGCGTCCATTTCGGGGGATTTGGCCGGGCGGATGGGCCCGATTCTCCTCTGAAATCGCCTCCGATTCGGGCCATCCGGCGGCATGGAAGGCGTTTTTTCTGCTTCTGCAAGGCGCCGTGAAAATTTTTTTTGCAGCTTCGCAGCAGCCGATCGGGCCGATCCCGTAGCAAGTGTTGCGCAAAGCTTTCCGCCCCAGAAGTCATTTACACAATCTTGTCGACAATACTTCAACCCACTGAAAATGCGCAATTTTATCACGGGTTACCGCATCGAAACAGGTGTTTCCGGAATGTTTCCGGGCGCGCGTAAGTGATTGTCCGAAAAACCGAATACAGTTCTAAAACACCTCGAAATACATGCTAATATTCGCTAACGTTAATGAAACTTACCGAAATACTCGCCACAGATCAGCTCCGAAATCGATATTGTTCTGATCGATGCGGACGTATATCCAGATACCGGGATACTGGCCGGAGGGAGCAGTGGTTTTCATCCGATCGGCATCAACGGTGATCCCTCTCGTTCCCCGGATGTATGGGGGCGCGGGAATTATCAACCGGCTGCGGCCGCAAACAGTGGGAAGTAGTGTCATGATGAAGATCCTGAAGGCTCTGAAGAGCAACAAGTCGGGCGCCTCGGCTGCCGAATACGCCCTGATCCTCGCCGTCCTGGGCGGCATCACCCTGACCGGCGCGCAGCTGGTGGGCACCGGCATCAACAACGCCTTCTCTGACGGCAAGGCCGATCTCGACGCCGCCTAAGCGACGGGGTTGATCGCAAGCTGAGGCTGGCCGGGTGTGACCCGGCCAGCCAAGGCTGCCCCCGGGCGGCTGTGATGGCCCGGGTTCCAGACGTTCGTCCGGGCAGGAGCCGACGTCATGCGTACCAGTCTCAAGATGATCCGCACCGATCGCAAGGGTGCCTCCGCCGCCGAATATGCGCTGATCCTGGCCGTGCTGGGCGGGATCACCCTGTCGGGCGCGCAGCTGGTCGGCACCGGCATCTCCGACGTCTTCACCACCGGCAAGGCACCGCTCGATGCTGTGTGATGATCAGGGAATTGTGCCAGCAATAATCCGAAAACCAGATTTTAGCGATATATCAACTATCTTGCCTATAATGCTTGTGTGAATTGCGAAGATCTCGACCGAAGTAGCTGGTGAGTTCGACGCGCGCGGTGTCCTGGGGCGTACTGCCAGGGACCGTCAGTAAGAGTGGCGTACTGGCGTGGCTGTCAAGCAATGCGGCGTTCCGGCCGTCAATCGTCGGGACGTCCAGTTGCAAAAGGGGCGAGCAGTGCACACCGATCCTTCCATCCACATGATGATTCCGCCAGGGCCGGTGGCCGTTGGCGCGCTGCGGGGAGCGTTCTGATGCGCAAGTCCTCGATCATCATGCTGATTGCCGCGGTAGCGCTGGGCCTGGTGGCCGTGCTGCTCTCGCGCACCGTCATGAACGGCGGCGGCAGTGTCGGCTCCATTGCCGGCGGGCAGGGCGCGGTGCGCACCGTGCCGACCGTGGTGGCCGCAGCCGACATCGGCTTCGGCGAGAAGCTCACCCCCGACAAGCTGAAAGTGGTGGACTGGCCGGCGGACACGCTGCCCCAGGGCACGTTCCAGCGCGTGGACGAGCTGGTGACCGGCCAGGGCCGCGCCGCCATGCGGCCGATCACCGCCAACGAGATCCTCACCGCGAAGTCGCTGTCGGAAGGCAACACCCGCCTTTCCACCTCGCAGCTGCTCAACCCCAACATGCGCGCCGTATCGGTGCCGGTGAGCGAAACCACCGGCGTGTCAGGCCTGATCTATCCGGGTGACCGCGTCGACGTGTATTTCAGCCGCCAGCCGGAAGAGGCGCTGCCCTATTCCGAACTGCTCGCCCAGGGCGCCCGCGTGCTGGCCGTTGGTGTCGACATGAATGTCGGCAAGGACAAGCCGGAAGTGGTCAAGGCCGCCACCATCGAGGTGACGCCGCTGCAGGCGCAGAAGATCACGCTGGCGGTGGCCACCGGCCAGCTGAACCTGGCCGTGCGCCACTTCAGCGATGATACCCGCGTCCGCCTGCAGACGGTGCAGGTCACCGATCTGAACGACGGCACCATCACCCGCCTGGTGCGCAAGCCCACCGCTGGTGGCGGCGCCCCGGCCGAGCCGGGCGCGGCGCCCCGTGCCGGCGGCGGCCCTGCCATCCCGCCCGGCAAGGGCGTGACCGTGATGCGCGGAACCGAAACCACCATCCAGCCGGTGATTGGCCAATGATCAGAACCGCTCTCCTTGCCGCCTCGGTCGCTGTCGCCGCGCTGTCGGGCGCCGGCCTGCCGGTCGCCGCGCAGTCGACGCTCGAGGCCCGCACTGGCGCCACGCTCACCCTGGCGGTGAACAAGTCGCAGACGCTGAGGGTGCCGCGGCCCTTCGCCCGGATCGCCATCGGCAATCCCGAGATCGCCGATGTGCAGCCGGTGACCAGCGCCGCCGCCTATCTGCTGGGCCGCAAGATCGGCGCCACCAACCTGACGCTCTATGATCGCGCCGGGGCGGTGATCGCGGTCGTCGATGTGGTGGTGGGCCCCGATGCCATGGGCCTGAAGCAGAAGCTGGCCGAAGTGCTGCCCACCGAAAGCGTGGGCGTGCAGGTGGCCAACGACATGGTGATCCTGTCGGGCACGCTGTCGAGCGCGGTGGCGGTGGAACGCGCCATGAGCATCGCGGAAGCTTATGCGCCCAAGAAGGTGATCAACTCGATGGGGGTTGGCACTGCCCAGCAGATCCTGCTGGAAGTGCGCTTTGCCGAAATGCAGCGCGGCACCGTGAAGGCGCTGGGCATTTCGTCTGTCACCTATGGCAACAACTTGGTGGGCTCGACTGCCAGCGCCGGCGGCACCATCTCCTCGCCGGGCACCGGCCTGGGCGGTGTCGGCAGCTTTGGCGCCAATCTCAATTTCCCGGGTCTTGGCCTGCGCCTGCAAGCGCTGGAACAGCAGGGCCTGGTGCGCACGCTGGCGCAGCCGAACATCATCGCGCTGTCGGGCGAGACGGCGAACTTCCTGGCCGGCGGCGAATTCCCGGTGCCCACCGGCGTGCAGCTCAACGGCCAGGTGTCGATCGAGTTCAAGCAGTTCGGCGTCGGCCTCTCGTTCACGCCCACCCTGCTGGAGGATGGGCTGATCAACCTGCTGGTGGCGCCGGAAGTCTCGGCGCTCGATCCGGCGGCCGGCATCGATATCGGCGGCCTGCGCGTGCCCGGCCTGCGCGTACGCCGCGCCCGCACCACGCTGGAACTGCGCGATGGCCAGACCTTCGCGCTCGCCGGCCTGATCCAGAACGACTTCCGCGACACGGTGAACGGGGTGCCGCTGCTCAGCAAGATCCCGATCATCGGCGCGCTGTTCCGTTCGCAGAGCTTCGAGCGGCGTGAAACCGAACTGGTGATCCTGGTGACGCCGCGCATCGTGCGGCCGGTTGCTGCCGGTTCGGCGCTGCAGATGCCCACCGATCGCGTGCTGGAACCCAGTGACACCGATTTCTTCCTGATGGGCAAGGCAGAAGGCCGCGGCAAGGTCGCGCCGGCGCTGCCGTTGCCAGGACCAGCCAGTGCAGTGAACAAGCCGGGCGGCGTTGCTGTCGACCACGGCCATATCGTGAGGTGAGTCATGCGTAACCTGAGCCTTGCCGTGCTGACCATCGGCGTGATCGCAGCGGTTGCCGCAGCGCCCGCCTCTGCCATTGATCGGGCGCTGGGCACCTCCGTCCAGGCCAACATCGTCGCCATGGCGGTGGACCTCACCCCCAGTTATGCCGGGGTGAAAATGGAAGGCACCAACGGCACAGGCGCCGACGGCGCGGTCAACCGCTATCGCAATGGCCGGGTGAAGCCGCTGTTGCCGCTGTCGGGCAAGGCCTCTGAAACCGGTTCCGCAGCGGCCACCGGCACGGCGGCGCAGGCCACCCAGGCGGGAGGGCCGCGCTGATGGCTCTGCTGGCCCGTCTCAGTGCGCTGGCCGGGCGCAACGCGCCTGAAGCTGGCGAAACGCCAAGCGGCGATGCGGCGCTGGTGCGGGTCACCATGTTGCTGGCGCCCGAAACCGCTGCTGCGGCCGACGTGTCGCGGATCGCGCTGCCCAACTGCGAGATCCGCAGCCTCGATGCCGGGCTGGCGGGCTTTGCCGCCAACGCGCCCTTGATGCGCCGCACCGACATGCTGGTGGTGGAACTGGATCCGGAAGACGGTGCGGCGCTGGCCGCGCTGGAGGCGTTTGCCGCCGGGCCGGGCAGCCGCATGGCCGTGGTGGCCGCGGCCCGCGATCTCACCATCGCCTCGACGCGGCGCCTGCTGCGCTCCAGCATTGCCGATGTGCTGCCGCTGCCCTTCTCTCACGAGGAACTGGGCCAGGCGGTGGATTCTGCCCGCGAGCGGCTGTCCAAGCTGGGCAGCAGCGATGGCGGCGGCCGCATGGCCAGCATCGTGGCCTTCCACGGCGCGCTGGGCGGCATCGGCACCAGCATGCTGGTGGCCCAGTCCGCCCAGATCTGGGCGGAAGGCAAGCAGGTGCTGGTGATCGATCTTGATCTGCAGCGCGGCACCACGGCGCTCTATCTGAACCTCAAGCCGCGGCTGACCATCGGCGATCTGATCGAAGCCGATGATCGCCTCGACATGGAATTCCTCAAGATGGTGGCCGAACGCCACCAGTCTGGCCTGTCGGTGATCGCCGCGCCCGGCGACATGACCGGGCTGGATGCCATCACGCCGGAGTTCATCGATCGCCTGCTCACCCTGGCGGCGCAGAATTATGATCTGGTCGTGCTCGACATGCCGGGCGTGTGGATCGACTGGAC
>ERZ1066121.133-NODE-133-length-68220-cov-16.294315_pt1 | contig 68220 bp, 108 predicted proteins | sample MGYA00382768_ERZ1066121 | MGnify/ENA primary metagenome ERZ1066121 (study PRJEB33369, sample SAMEA5778351) | biofilm metagenome | biome: Industrial cooling water; feature: Water cooling tower basin; material: Biofilm | place: United Arab Emirates | collected...
ACCCGGGCTCGACAGGGTGTTGGGCAAGATCCGCACCTCGCGGATGTTCTTGGGGTTGCCGGCTCCGAAGTCCTGCCCGACCCAGCGGCCCCAGTGCCACGGGCTGTTCCCGCCGCCGCCGCCGTTGGAATATTGCCAGTTGTTACTGTTCTTGTCGAAGGCGGCGGCCGGCGAGCCGTCGGTGTTTGGCGCACCGCTGGAGATGGTCTGCCCGGTGGTGGTGCCGGCGTCGGCTCCTCCGACCGATTCGGCAAACTCGATCTCGGTAGCCCCGACCCAGATGTTCAGGTTGCTGTTGGCCAGCACCCCGACGCGCCAGTAGCGGTGCGGCAGGTCGTCCGGGGCCGGGAAAGGCGTGACCGCCCACGTCTTAGTCTGGCGGGCGGCGTTCCAAACGCCTTGCTCCGCGCCGATGTCGCGCAGGTTGTAGATGACCCACTGGAAGCCGTCCCAGTATTCGGTGGACACCACGGTGGGCATGGAGCCGGTGAAGTCGAAGGCCGTCATGGCCACCTCGGCAATGGCGACCGGGCTGGGAAACTCGTAGCCGATCCACTGCGGGGTCGAGTGGCCGTTGGCCTCGGAGCCGCCTACCCACCGGGTGTTCGGGTCGCCATCAAAGGCCAGCGAGGCCGGGAAACTGGCGTTGTAGTCGGACGAACTGAGCGGGGTGCCACCCACGCACAGGTTCGGGCCCCCGGGCGTGTCGCGCATGACGACGCCGCCAATCTGGGGGTCGGTCTTGCCGCCGCTCTGCATGTAGAAGAAGCGGATGCGCCACTTGTTCGAGATGCCCGGCACCGAGGGGGTGCCGCCGCCGCCCAAGGCCGTTCCGGCCAGCAGGAATGCCTTGAATGGCCGCACCGCTTAGGCCTCCTGCCGAACGGCGATCACGTCGAACTTGTCGTCGGTGGCGTTGTAGACGACCGCGATATAGGTCGTCTTTCCGACCACCGTGGTGGTTGGCAGGGCGACGCCCATCGCGCGGTATTTGCTGCCGAACGCGATGCCCCGGGCGGTGCCGTCGTCCTTCACGCGGATGACCATGCCCCAGCCTTCCACGGCCGCGCCGGTCCAGTTGGCGATCGTGAGGGCCACGGCCTGCGCGGTGATGCGGACCAGGTCGTTGGCGAACGTGGGGGTCACGGTCGCGGCCGAGACGACAGTCTGGACCGAGGGCGCGCCGGCCGGCACCACCGCCGCGATGGCCTGCAAGGTCGCCCGCTTGGTGACCCACTTGGCGATTGTCACGGCCGGCCCGGCCGCCTCGTCCACAATGGCGTCGCCGTCCGTTCCGCCGATGGTCAGCTTGCCGGCCGTGACGGCGGTCACGATGCCGACCTGTAGGTTGTTGGCTCCAGCTGCGAAGCCGATCACGGTGACCCGGTCGCCCACAGCGAGGCCGGCGACGAGGAAGCCGTTGGCCGAATCGTTGAAGCTGTTGTCGGCCGCCACGGCGCTGATGGTCGCGCCCGTCACCTTAACCGTGGTGCTGGGCTGGCTGACCTCCAGCAGTTCGACGCCAGTGAGCGCGGTGCTCGCGGCCAGATCGGTGAGACGCTTCCCCGCCATTTAGTCCTCCGTGACCCGCAGGTCGCCCGTTTCAGTTAGTCGCGCCTCGCCGCTGTCCGTCATGCGCGCCGAGGTGTTCAGGTAGGTGAAGCGAACCTCGGCCCCCTGCATCGAATACAGCCCGTCGCGCTTCGAGTGAACCTGCAGCACCGCGTCGCCTTCGGCCGTGGGGGTCAGGTCGAAGCTGGTGCCGGCGATATCGTCCTGCTCGAAGTCGAGCGCGTCGTTGAGGTAGAGGCGCACCCGGTAGGTCGTGCCGGCCTCGGGCCCGATATCACCGGCCGTGTAGTCGGCCAGCTGGCCGGAGGTCTGGAGCAGGCGGTCGCGGTGCGCCCAGCTGACCGTGAGGTCGCCGTTGAAGTAGGCGTCGGCCGGATAGCTCTGTCCCTCGATCCGCAGGTTGCCGGGCGGGTAGGGGCGGGCGGCCCGGCTGTCGAGCGTCACGAGCTCGGCCGGGATGCTGTCCAGCGGCACCGAGGTGCCGCCGCCGACCGGCTGGACCTTCACGCCCACGATCTCGCCGCTGGCGTATTCCGTCTCGTCGACCCCGCCGTAGGCATCCCAGAACAGGACCTTGCTGCCCGCCGCGTGGCGGTGCGGCACGGTGTCCAGCACGCCCCGGCCGACGGTCAGCTCACCCGTCGTGAGGTCGACCGCGTCCACCCGCACCAGTTCCATGCCGGCGTCGGTCCCCAGCTGGCCGTGCGAGCCCACCGTGATCAGGTCCAGGTCGACCGGGTTGGCCACCTTGATGACCGTGGCCGTCTCCAGCACCGCCTCGGCCAGCGTGCCGCCCGGGCTGAAGTCCATGGTGTTCGAGACCTCGTAGCCGCCGCCGGCATCGGTCCACAGCTGTGCGTTCAGGATCGACCCGCTGCTGCGGACGGCCGCCGCGCCCACGAACCCGTTGCCCGGGTCGGCCGCCAGCTGCTCGTCGGTGTAGGCCTGCCCCAGCAGCTGGACGCGCTCGATGTAGGGCACCTCGAACGCGTCGGTCACCAGCGCTGCCTCGGCCGGCGTCGTGGGGTCGACCCAGCCGGTGCCGGCGTTCGGCACCACGACGGCCGTCTCCGGGGTGCTGAACACGTCCTCGACGCAGGTGATGCGGATCTGGCTGCTCTTGCCGTCCGACATTGCGAAGCCGGTCACCCGCATGACGACGTCGTGCAGCTGCCACTTCGCCCACCGGAGCTTGAAGGTGTCGCCAATCTCAAGGTCGCGGGCCGCCTCGCCGGTGTAGATCGTGCAGGAGAGGAACGGGTTGGACAGGGCCCGGAGGTCGCGCTGCGCCGCGCGCTCGGCCACCGTGCCCAACGTGAAGCCCGAATAGGTGACCAGGGTGTTGATGACCGCGCCCTGCATCTGGACCCCGGCCGGGTCCTGCACCGTGACGCTGTCGGCCTTGCCGGTGGTGCGATTCCAGAAGTTGACCGTGACGCTGTTGACCAACTCGCCGAACGCCGGCCGTGACGGCGACTCGATCTTGTCGATGTTGCTCTCGTCGAGGATGAGCAGGTCGTTGGGGTCGTAGTCGTCGCGGGTCAGCTTCAGCACGAACTTGCCGGTGCTGCGGGCCACGTAGAGCGCGGCGTCGATGTGCCGCACCACGTCGCTGATGAATGACTCGAGCGTGGCTTGCTTGTCCCACAGGAGGGACATGCCCAGCTTCTCATCATACAGCCTGTCGGCCGCTGCCGTGAACGAGGCGTCGTCGATATCGTCGTCCGTGTAGCCCATGCCCCAGTCGGGGTCGGTCAGGCACTCGCGGATGAGGTGGGCGGGGTTCATATCGAACGCGTCGCCCTCCTGGTCATACTGGTAGAGCAGCGAGAGGCCGCCCCGGTTGTCGAACCACGCGCTGTCCGAGATCGTCATGATCGCGTATTTGGCGTGGCTGTTGAACGAGCGGGGCAGGGTGGCCTGCAGCTTGGCGAGCGACTGCGCGGGCGTGTTCGAATAGGGGGTCAGCGGGTCGTTCGGATCGGTGCTGTTGTTGATCGGCGCGGTGATGAGTTCAAAGCCCTCGCCGTTCGTCGGGTTGGCGTCCCGGTCGCCGCCGAACACCATGAAGTCGTTGCGCCACGTGTCGACGACGCCGAACTGTCCCTCGTAGGCCCACGGCGAGAACGAGTCGTAGAGTAGCTGGCCGCCGCTCGCCGCCGCCGCCGGCCGCTGGAGCAGCGTGAGGTTCGGCCCGGGGATCTGAAAGGTCAGCGCCGGCCACGGTCCGAACATATCGGTGGCCGGGCGGTTCATGGCCAGCACCGGGCTGCGGAAGGTGGTGCCGGCGTCGGGGATGCCGGCCTTGGCCGGATACCACTGCGAGATGCCGTTCTGCCGCGTGTAGATCCGGCACGCCCGCAACCGCCACGGCTTCAGGTAGGGGTTGTTCCCCATGTAGAAGTGGCGGAACACCAGCTGGACGACGCCCCGGTAGGCCGGGATCGCGGCCCCGATCTTGGACAGCAGGTAGTCGTTCTTCAGCTGGGTCGGGCGGCCCATCTCGATATCGATCTCGCCGCTGACCCCGCCCTCGCGCTTCTCGCCGCCGAACAGGTCGGGAGCGTTGACGGTGATCCGGCCACCGGTCGACCTGCCCTCCCACGCAACCCGGTCGTCGACCGTGAGGCGAGAGACGAAGTCGACCGGGCCCATGCAGGCGACCAGCTGACCGCCCACATAATACTTGTAGCCGACGGTCTGCTTCTTACTGCCGCCCCCCATTCTCGACCTCCGTGCGGCGGCGGGCCTCGGCTACCAGCGTCAAGGCCATGTGGTCGCCGGTCGCCTCAAGGACCTCGGCCGGCAGACCCTGGTCGATGAAGGTGGCGTAGCTGATGTCGTGCTTCACGCAAAAGTAGCGCGCGCCCTTGGCGCAGCCCTTGATGGCGCGCAGGTCGCACATGCGGACGATGACGGGATCGCTCACTTCTTGCCGCCCTTCGCCTTGATCGGGACCGCCCGGGTGTCGCCATACCAGACCCAGTTGCCGCCCTCGACGTCGCGGGTGCCGAACAGGACGCCGAGCTCTCGCCCCACCTCGGCTGTCGGCGCGCTGACCTGACTAGCGCCGGGGCCCTGCTGGGCCTGCGGCTTCGGCATGAACGCGAAGGCCAAGACCAGCGAGCCGATGAAGACTGCGACCAACCACCACATCGGAGCCTCCCTACAGAATCGACGAACCGCCCGTGGGGTTCTTTGACGGAATGTAGTCAAAGCCACCATAGTTGAGGTCGTTGGCGAACTTGCCCGCGCACTCAGCATAGGTGTGCGCGCAGCCCGGGTATAGCGTGACCTCCATCCCGGCTCCCTCGGTGGCGAACGGCAACAGCAGCGAGCGGCTCGCCCGGTTCATGACGATCTGCTGGCCGTTGTGGCTCGTGACGTAGGTGAGCGTGCCATCGGGCGCGCGGATCATGCCGCCAGCGAAGAAGCCGTCGGAACGATCGGCGGCCTCGGGCACCGTGACGAAGCGGCCGGCGATGGCCGACACCGTGGCCGCGAACGCAAACGCCTCCGGGTCCAGCCAGCAGCCCCGGCCGTAGAGCGGGTGCCGGCACGACTTCTGCATGCGGGCCCGCAGGCCGGGGCGGCGCATGCTGGTGAAGATCGATTCGAACACCAGCTTGAGGCTGTCCTCGGTCGGCGGCGTGCTCGCCAGCCGGCCTTTCCAGATCGTGTCGGTGCTGCCGGCGCGCTTCCGAAACACGGTCAGGACGGCCACCCGCTCGACCCACGAACTCAGCAGCATGATGGAGAGCTCGTGGCCCAGCGGCAGGCGGATCTCTAGGTTGGCCTTGGTCAGCTCGTTCTTGACCTGAATGCCTGACCGGCCGAGCGGCGTGGCGACATAGAGTTCCCCGGCGTGCACCTGGTCCTCGTCGGCGCTGGTCAGCGTCCAGACGCGGTCTCCAATCACCAGCCGGTAGAGGTCGATGGTCGCCATCAGGGGGCGACGTCTATCACAGGGACGCTGCAGGAGCACGCCAGCCCGCCGGGATAGCTTAGCTCGACCCGGTCAGCGTTCAGGCGGCGCAGCGCGAGGTAGCAGACCCGCTTGATGGTGGTGCCGGGCTCGTCGAGCGCGGTGTCCAGCCGCAGGTCGATTGCGCCCGATTCGTTGTTCAGGGTGAAGAGGACCTCGCGCAGGTGCCAGCCGGTCGCGGTCTCGATCGCGATATGCACGCGGTCGCTGGCGAACCGCTTGTAGCTGTTCTCCGTGACCCGCAGCACGACGTTGATGTTGCCGGTCGTGACTGGGGGCAGGTCCAGTTCGAACGACGGTTGCCAGAACGGGGTCAGTCGGCCGGCGCGGCGGTGAAGCCACTGGCGGACCTGCCACGCCTCGGCGGGGCCGTCGGCAAGCATCCGGTGCGTCCGGCTGACCCGGCTATGCTTCCACGGGCTCCGATAGTCGACGAGGCCAAGCTGCTCATCGTGCAGGTCGACCTCTCGCACCGTCGCCTCGTTCGTCCGGTCGCCGTCCAGCAGGCCCGGGTCGTAGTAGACGTCGTGCCCGAGATACTGGGGCGGCGCGGGGACGGTCAGGGCCCGGTTCTCCTCCAGCTGGAAGGTGGCGGTCAGGCGGGAGGTCCGGCCGTCGAACGCGCGCTGCGGGTCGTTCTCGAGCCGGCCCCGGTGCGCCGGCATAACCCACGCGTCCGTGAAGGCCTCGGTCAGACAAGTGAGGGCCAGCTGGTTCGCGCTGGTGACGGCGTCGACTCCGAGGACCTGCCACTTGCTAGGCGACTGCCACAGGACCAGGAGGCCGCCGCCGGCATACTCGCTGTAGCGGGTGTCGAGGTCCAGCTGCGTGGCCCCGGCCAGCACCGCACCCACGTGCTGCACCTGCGGCCACTTCGGCACGATCCACTGTGCCGCCCGCGCGCCCCACAGGGCGTGCCGGAGGCTGGGCTGGTCGGCCGCCGGCACGAAGGCGGACAGCCGGTAGGAGTGTCGGGGCGAGACGCGGAGCTGCTCCCGCTCCTCGGTGCCGTCCTCGAATATCTGGACGTCGTTGAGCCACGCGACCGACTCGTTGAAGCCCGGGCTGGGCCACAGGCTCATGACCGCCGGCATGTAGTCGGCCTCGGCCCAGAACCACGTCGTGCCGTCCGCGCCGCCCGCCTCGTCTACGCACAGCACCGCGAGCGTGTGGTTGCCCTCCGAGAGCAGCGCCTTTCTGATCGGCAGCTGAAAGGTCCGGGGAGCCGCAAGGTTCGCGCCCGACAGGTTCACGGCCCCGATGAACGCGCCGTCGAGGAAGAACAGGCAGGCGTTCTCGGCCTGCCCGCGAAGCACCACCCCGGCCTGCCCGTCGACCGTGAGGGTGCGGCGCAGCCACTTGCCGGTGTTGGTCGCCCACGGGGTGCCGACCGCAAGGTTGCTGACAAAGCCCGCGCCCTTGGTGCCGAACGGGGCCGGGCTGGGGCCTAGCCAGTCGGCGGCGGGCACGACTGTAGCGGCCGGGTTGCCCGGGATGGCGTTGGCGACGGCCTGATGCTGCCAGAGGGCCGAGGCGGCGAACAGCATCAGACCGCTCCCGACTGACCAACCGCCCGCGACACGGCATCAGCGTTGCCGTTGATCAGGTTGACGAACTTCTGCTCGCCCTCGGGGCTGTCCAGATACGCCTCGACGATAGAGCGGGGGTCCAGCAGGTTCATGACGCGCAGCGCGACCTCGGGGGCCGGCACGGTCATGGGCGCGGCGGCCGGGGCGGCAGCGGCGGCAACCTGCACGGCGCGGCCGGTCTGCGCCTGCCGGATCTGTCGGCCGCTGTTGATGGCCTCCAGCAGCGCGCGGTTCTGCCGCGTCGCCTCGGCGTTGACGACGAACTCTTGCCCATGGACCACGCCCGCCTCGCGGTTGCGCTGGACGTCGCCCGTGTAGCCGCCCTCTTTGAACTGCGCCGACGCGGACCGGATGTTGGCCATGATGGTCGCGCCCTGCGCGAGCGCCCCGGCGATGAACGGGATGTTCTGGGGAAAGCCGATCTTGGCCGCCTGCGCGACGTTCTCGCCCAGCGCGATGGCGGCGCGCGCGATCGCCACGGCCTTCTCGGCCACGAACGCCGCCCGGGCGATGCGCGACTGCTCGCCGAACGCCGATTGCATGATGCTGGTGACGCTGCCGGCGGCGTCCTGAAAAGTCGCCAGCTGCATGTCCCGCCGGGCCCGGTCGATTTTCGACAGGTTGTCGGCGTGCTGCTGCCGCGCCGCCTGCTCCAGCGCGTCGTAGTCGATCCCCATCTGGAGAAGCTGCTGCCGGTAGGTGGCAAAGTTGTTCAGCTGCTCCGCATAGCGGGCGTTCTCGTCCGCAATGGCACCGAGGTCCTCGTAGGACCGGCCGGTCGCCGGGTCCGTGCCCTCCAGCCCGCTGAACGACGCGTTGGCCGCCTGCGCGATCAGCTCGGCCATGCGGGCGTTGAACTGGGTCTGGTTGATGTCGCCACGAGCCAGCAGGGTGTTCAGGTCGGCGACCAGGTCCATGTAGGCCTGCATCGGGCCCCGGATCTGCTCCAGAAGCTGCGCCTGCCGCGACAGCTGGTCATTGCCCCGGATGCCCTGCTCGACCCGCTGGCGCTCCTGCTCGGTCAGCGGCGCGCCCTTGCGGGCCGTCTCGTCGAGAATCGCGTTCAGGACCTGCCGTTCGATGCCGGTCTTGCCCTGCAGCGCGCGCAGGCGGTCCAGCGGCTTGACGTAGGCCTCCTCGAACCGCAGCGCCGTGGCGCGCGCGTCGGCGTCGGTCAGGGCCTTGGTGATCGTCGCCTTCTCGCCCGCGTCGGCGGCCCGGTTAAATTTCTCCTCGAACTCCTGCAGCTTGTTGGCGATTGCGGCGTCCAGCTGCGACTTCGCATCGTTCGCCACGCCCTGCGTCGCGGCCTGCCGGACCACCCCGGCCACGAAGTCCTCGGCGCGCTCGGTCACCCGGGCCTCGGTCCGCTCCTCGCGCTGCGCGAAGGCCTCGGTGCCCGCCTGCGTCGGCTTGCCGACGATGGCCTGCGGGGCCTCGATATGCATGTGGCCGTAGTGCTTGTCGCCGCTGGTGATCGGCGTGATCGCGCCGCTCGGGTCGTAGCGCTTGCCGGCCCACAGGACGATGTAGCCCCGGGCCGCATACCGCTTCGCCATGGCGTCATACTTGCTGGCGATGGCGGGCGGCGTGGGGAAGCTGTCGGACGCGCCGGCAATGTCCACGTCAATGGCGCGGTCCTCGCGGTGGCCCGCCCCGGTGTGCTTGCCCTTGGTGCCGCCGAACTGGCTGTTCTCGCTGACCCGGAGGCCCGCGCTCTGCAACTCCCGGCCGGCGACGCCGATGGCCTGCCGGGCGGACCGGAAGGTCGAGACCCCGTCGCCCACCGACTGCTTGGCCTTGGTGGCCGCCGCCGCTGCCGCTTCGAGGCCCCTGGCGAAGTTGACCATCTCGCGCCGGTATTCGGCGGCGCTGATCCGGCCTTCCTTGAGCGCGATCCCTAGTTCGCGCGTGCGGCCGATGGAGGTGCTGAAGTTGACCCCGGCGCTGGCCGCCTTGTCGACCGCCGCCCGGACCGCCTCGAAGCCGGCCGAGATTTCCGGCGTCTGACCGCGCAGGCGCTCGTTGCCCATCAGGATGCCGCGCAGGGCACCTTGGTAGCGTTCGCTCCAGTCGGTCGCGCGGGCCGACAGGTCGACGTAGGTCTTGCCGATCCGCTCGCCCGCCTGAATCTGCGAGATGACCAGCCCCTCGGTGTTCGCCTTGATGGCGCGCTCCACCTCGGCCACCCGGCCGCGCGCGGCGGTCAGCTGTGTCGTGATGCGGGAGATCGCGAGAGCCTGCTGGCCCAGCGCCGCCTCGCCGCCCCGGCCGACCGCGACCACCGGGGCCTTGGCCTGCGTCAGCTGCCGCTCCAAGTTGGCCACGTCCTGCCGGGCCTTGGCGAGGTCGCCCTGTAGCCGCGTCGAATCCTGCTGCAGCTGCTGGCGGTTGTTCCCGTCGACCAGCTGCTGGATCTGCCACCGCTGCTTGAGCGCGTCGACGAGTTTGAACTGGCGCTCGATCACGCCGTCCAGCGAGTTCGCCCACCGGACGTTCGCCTGCCGGGTCAGTTCCGATTCCCGGGCGTCGTCCTTCTTCTTCTTGATGGCGTCCCCAAGCGCGTCGTTGCCCTCGAACAGCTTAGCGACCAGCGGCGACAGGGCGATGAGCGCGACCGACAGGGCGATGCCCCACGGGCCGCCGAGGAAGCTCAGGAACTTGTTGCCCTCGCCGCCCATCATCTGGAGGGCCTGCGTGACCTGCCCGATCTGGCTGGCGAAGATCTGCGCCGGCTTCGCGCCGAGGCTATACATGGTCGCCACGTCGCCCAGCTGGAAGCCGAGCTGCTGCATGCCCATGCGCTGCATGGCGGTCGCGCCCGCCTGCTCCTTGCCGGCGGCGGCGGCCATGCGCTGGACCTGCGCGTAGTGCTCTTGGCTGATCGCCCCGGCGTCGAGCAGCCGCTTGGCGTCGGCCAGCAGCTGGTTCATCTTCAGCTGCTCAAGGGCGTTCTGGTCGGTCGCCTGTAGGACGCGCCGCAGGGCCGCCTCGAGCCGGGCCTGCTTGGCCGCCGCGTCGTCGGCGCTGTCGCCCACCTTCTTGGTCTCGCCCGCGCCCCGGCTGGCGCTGGAGGCCAGTCGGTCGATGGCTTGCGCGAGGCTGTCGTTCGACTTGGCGAGCCCGCCGGTCTGCGCCTGCACTCCCGCCATGGTCTTGTCGAGCGCGTCGAGGCGGCCGGTCAGGGCGGCAATCTGTCGGTCGAACGCGGCTTGGTCGAACGCGCGCTCCAGCGCGGTGCGGGTGTTGCCGGCCTCCTGCTGGACGCCGCGCAGGTCCTGCTTGACCTTCTGGGTGCCCGGGCCGGTCTGCGGGTCCAGCTTGGCGACGATCCGATATTCAGCCATCGCCAGCCTCCCGCTTCATGTTCTCGATCTGCCAGCGCCGTTCGGCTGCATCCATTTTCCGAATCACCGTCCAGAAAACGTCGACAGGCTCACCCCGCAGGCCCTTCCGTTCTGCGTATGCCACGGCCTTGTCCCATGGAATAGGGCCGTCGGGATGGCGGGTCGTCACGAGGTCGCGGAAGGCCTCGGTGAACAGCGGGTATTCAGGCGGCTCGGGCGGCTCGTCGAGGAACCACTGGGGGAGCTTCCGCTTCTTCTTCCGCGCCGCCTCGACCGAGTAGCCGTCCCGGTCGAGGCGCAGGATCCAAAGCAGCCGCTCCGCTAGGAGTTTCCCAACGCCTCCGCGTTGACGACGCCGCCGCCCGTGCGGAAGGCCTCCTGGTCGATGAAGTTGTAGGGGTTGGACAGCCACGAGCGCAGCGGCTCGAACGCGTAGCTGGGGACGGCCCGCAGGAACGACAGGCACTCGTCCGGCGTGAAGTCGTGGGCCTTGCCGTCCTTATCGAGCGGCGCTGTGCCCCAGCGGATGCCGCACGCGCGGGCGATCAGGATGCGGTCCTGCTCCCGGTCCTCCTCGATGCGGTCGACCAGCTGCTGGACCTTGTCCTTGCCCTTGTCCTTGTTCGAGGCGGCCATGCGGTCGGCGCGCTCGGTCGACAGCTTGATGCGCTCGTTCAGGTAGAGGGCGTTTGATTCCAGCATCGGCCGGAACCAGATGCTCGGGTGAATGCCGGAGCCGTCCGGGTTGTAGCCGACCACGATGTCGGTGAACTTATACTCCGCCTCGGTCTCCTGCGTGACCTCCAGCTTCTGCAGATGCGAATAGTCCCCCACCGGGTCCTCCATAAAGAAAAGGGCCCGGGCTGTTTAAGCCCGGACCCCCTCCTCTGCATAGAGCCCCCGGTTAGGCGCAGGCGCGCGCCGGCAGGACCGGGAAGAACGAGATGCCCAGCGTGTAGCCGTAGGCCTCCTCCTCGTGCGCCATAAAGGTGCCGTTGAGGAGGACCGACTGGTTGGCCGGCATCTCGCGACCGCCGCCGTCCAGCGTGCCGGTCGGGAGGTCGAAGGCCGCGCCGCCGTCGCCGTTCCGCAGGATCCAGTCGATACCGATCGTCCGGTTGCACCGGATGCGCTCGATCATATCCGGGTTCGTGAACAGCACCTGCGTCTCGACGTCGACCTCGATGTTGCCGGCGTTGAGATACTTGGGCCCCAGCTTGCCGATGACCTTCTCGCCCGAGACGTTGTTGGTCAGCGTGAAGTTGGCGGTCTTGAAGTCGGTGGTCAGCCCCGCCTCGTCCACGTCCTGCGCGCGAAGGCGGGCAATGTCGCTGGCCGAGCCGAAGCTCTCGACCTGACCGCCAGCCTTGGCGTTGGCCGCGCCCAGCGCCCGCACAGCGGTCGGCTTGAGCGTGTCCATGCCGACGTAGCCGAGCGTGACCGTGGCCTTGCCCGACAGCGGGATGCTGACCGACAGCGCGTCGGCGTAGTTGCCGAGCGCATACTCGTAGCCGGTCGCGCCGCCCGGCATCAGGTTCGGGCTGGCAAGCTCGAACTGGACCGAGAGCTCGCGGTAGTCGGCGTGGTTGACCCCGACGTTGCGGACGAACTGGCCGAACAGCAGGTCGATGCGGAGGTTCGCGCCGCCGGCCCCGGTGTCCGTGCCGTCGTCGGCCACGAACTCGACGTCGCGCTTGTCGAGCGTGAGCTTGTTGGCCGCGACCTGCCGGACTCGAGCAAAGCCCGTGTTCTCCTCGTTGAAGAACTGGTTGGCCACGTCGACGCCGCCGATGTGGATGACCTGCCCGGGGGCGATGCCGGTGGTGGTGAAGTCGAGCGCGGTGCTGACCAGGTTGCCGTCCGCGTCAATCTCCAGATCGCCCGCCGCAGCGCGGACGCCCGCCACCGCGACCTCGACCAGCTGGTTCACCGACGGGGCCTCGACGACGTTGCCGGCCGCCTTGATCTCGGTCGCGCCGTTGGCGTGCGCGGCGGTCAGCAGCTTGAGGCCGTTGTTGGCGTCGTTCTGGAAGCCGGAGACGTGGATCAGGCTGGTCGCGCCGGCACCCGCGCCGTTGTAGAGCAGCCGGCCGGCCTGCGCGGCAGTGATGGCCGCCACGGTGTAGCCGGTCGCGGTCGCGGCGCTGGTCAGGAAGGCGTCCGCGCCGACGTAGCGGGAGAACAGGAACTCCTCGGCGGCCTGCCGAAGCTGCGACAGGGTCAGGTCGGCCTCATACTCGACCGCGCTGTCGAGGTCGGTCACGACGCCCTTGCGGCGGGCGCGGGCCTGACTGATGGGCGACCGCGCCTCCTTGGAGATGGTCGTGCCCCAAGTCGTTACGCTGTTCGGCTCCTGCTCGAACCACTGTGGCGTCCCGGGCAGGACCCCGAGCGAGGCCTCGCGGGCCTTGGAAAGCGTCGTCCCATTCGTGATAACCCGGCCCATCAGTGCCTCCCTCTAGACAAGTTGCTCATAGTCAAAGCGCCCCTCAACGGATAGTCCCAGCCAGCGATCGCCCTCCAGTGTGGCGGTCGGGCCCGGCTCCACTTCCGCGAAGCGAATGTCGTGGTCGGCAAGCAGCCGGCAGTTCTCGAAGATCCCGGCCGCGCGCTCGCCCAGATCGGACAGCCGGCCCACGCCCTGCAGCGGCGGCTGGAACAGCTGAATGAACACCATGCCGACCCGGTCCATCTTGCGGTTGCCCGGCCGGCCCATCGTGCCCGGGCCGCCCGGCATGCGCTTGACCGAGAACCGGGCCCACGGGTCCACGCTGGCGTCCCAGCCCGGGGGTGAACTGACCGCGCGTGGCTCCCACTTCTCGTCCTCGAACACGTAGGGGGTCAGGGGCACCAGCGGGTCAGCGCCGGGCACCACGGCCCAGCTGTCGCGCCAGCGCCGGTAGAGCGTCTCCTGAACTTCGCGCCACACGCTCATGGCCGGGGCCTTGCCTTTCCTGCGCGCGCAGCTGCGGCGCGACTGTTGCGAGAGGCCTGCGAGCCGGCCCGGCTGTAGGTCATCCGCACCGCCTTCTCGATAGCGGTCTGGACGAAGCCCCGGGGCGACTGGCCGGAGTGCCCCCGGTTGAGCGCGCCGATGTAGGGGACGTTGTTGGTGGAGAAGATCGGGCCGTCCTGATTGCGCCACGCCAGCACGTCGTTGAGACCCTGGTCCGCCACCTGCGCCCGGGAGGTGACCTGCGCGGCCGTCGGCTCCTTCACCTGATCGGCCGCCGGGTCGTTGAACGGCTCGCCCACGCTCGGCACCCAGTTCGCCGACGCCCAGCCGGTGTCGATGGGGGTGCCGAGCGGCGGGCTGTCCCGCAGGTTGGCGTTGATGTTCAGCCCGAGGGCGATGATCTCGCCCCGGGTATAGTCCTCCAGACCGGCAATGATGATGTCGATCTGGTCAGCCACGGCTTACTCGCCGCCGTCCGACACGCCCTCGCCGGCCGGACCGTGAGCGTCGCCCACAGCGCCCTTGTCAGCGCCTTGGCCGGTGCCAGCGCCCGTCGAGCCGGGAAGAACTGTGCCGCCCGCCGTGAGGCCCTGTGCGGTTCCTGAATAAGTCGAGTTCTCTGCGCCCCGCAGCGCGCGGCCCTCCATGATCTTGCGCTGCAGGTCCGCCTTGTTGTCGTCGCCCTCGACCACGACGTTCTCGCGGCCCGCAATGGCGCGCAGGTGGTCGTTGGTCACGCGGTCTCCGGCCTTGGCCTTGAGCTCAGCGTCGTCGACCTGCCAAGTGACCAGGTCCTCCTGCGGGGTCAGCTGACCCTCGCCCTCGGTGCCGACCGCGTCCCGCAGCGCCTCGGCCGCCAGCCGGGCCTTCTCGGCCTCCGGGGTCTCGACCGGGGTGGGCCGCGCGTCCTCGCGATAGACGGCGTTGCCCGAGGCGAACAGGCGGCGCGCCATGGCCTCGTCGATCTCGCCGGAAGCCGTGGGCTCCTCCACGATGGTCAGCGGCGTGCCGACGGGCAGGTTGTGGCCCAGCACGGTCTTGAAGGTCGCCATCACGATCGGGCGGCGCGGGTCAAAGGTCATCGGGCACTCCTGCGGTTAGAGACTGCGACAAATACATCAGCGGCCGACCCTCGGATAGAGAGCCGGCCGCCATTGCTTCGGTTGCTCCCGGCGGGGGCGGTTACGGGCCGACCGGGCGGGTCGACTCGTTCTCGCCCTCGCTCGAGTCACGAGCGTTGCCGTCCGTCGCGGCCTTCTGGTCGTTGATGACCTCCGCGCCGTTCGGCTGGTTGGTGCCCGGCTCGTTCGGCTTGTCGCCGTCCTCGGGCTTCGGCTGGTTAAGGTTCTCGGTGCCGTTCTTGTTGCTGTCGTCCACGTCGCTCTCCTCGGGTTGCCCCCCCTCGGTCTGAACGTCCTGCTGGCCCCCGGTGTCCGGTGCGCCGGCTGTGTGAAGCTCCAGCTGGCGAGCCTCGGCGGCCTCGCGGCCCTGAACCTTCTCCGGCTCCTCCAGCCACGGAGCGTTGACGGCATACCAGCCGCCGCCCTGCTCCTCGACCGTGACCTCGGAGCCGCCTTCGATGAAGCCGAGCGGTGCGCCCTCGGCGCGGATCTCGGCCAGTCGATCCTCGGCCGGCTTCTTGCCGCGCACGACTTCCGGCTCTGCGAGCCACGGGGCCGTGATGGTGTAGCGCCCGCCCTTGGGGCCGGTCATCTGGACCGGGTCGGCGTCCGCCTCGGTGGTGGCGCTCTCGGCGGGCTCGCCGTGGTTGACCGCCCGGGCCTCATACTGGCGGCGCAGCAGGCGGGCGTCGGCTCCCTCGGGAGCGAAAACTTGGCCGGGCTCGTAGTCGGTGCCGGCGAACCGGAAAGCCCGTGCCGCCACCAGCGGCCGCTTCGGATCGAAGGGGATACGGTGGGGCACGGGCTTCTCCTTGGTTGCTCGCTTAGGCCGCGAGCGCGTCGTTGATGAACACAGCGAGGTCGTCGCTGATCTTCTTCATGCCGAACGCCTGCCGCGAGTGGAAGTAGTCGCTGTAGGCACGACCGTCACGACCGCGCGAGATGACCCCGCCCATCTCGTTGGTCTGGCCCGGGACCAGGCTGTCCCACGCGAAGGTGGCGACGGCGGTCGGGCTGTCGAGCGTCGGGTTCGGCTCGATGTAGCCCAGCCACGCGGCGTTCGGATCGACGATGTAGCGGAAGTCCTTACCGCCGCTGTTGTCGCCCGGCATGCGCTCCTCGGCCGCGTTGTAGATCGAGCGCGCAACCCGGAGGTTATCGATCTCGAACAGCGCCGCCATGATCGCGTTCGTGATGGCCGCGCTCGAGGTATACTTGATGCGGTCGACGAACTCGGGGTGGTTCTTGAGGCGCTTGCGGACGTTGCTGCCCAGCACGAGCGTGTTGGGCTCCATGCCGGTCGCGGCCCGGATCATCTCCTTCCAGTCCTCGATGTCCGAGAGCGGGCTGGAGGCGTCGTCGGCCCACGAGAGGAAGCTGACACCGTCGGCCGGGTTGGCCGTGACGCCGTCGACTTCCATGCCCCAGACGCCCGACTTGAAGAACGAGGTCGCCCAGATGCGGTCGGCGCGGATCATCTGCTTGGTGGTCAGCAGACGGGTGGCGTTCTCGTCGAGGCGGCCCTGAACGCGCGAGTTCTGGCGGGTGCGGTCGTCGATGACGTGCTCCAGCGCCCACTCCTCGGCGACGTAGGTGTCCTCCTCGATCGCGTATCTGACCTGCACAGGCCGGCCGCCGAGCGGACGAACCTGGGCCTCGTCGCGCCAAAAGTAGCCGGGCGGGTAGACGTTGAACTTCCCGGCTTCCTGCGTGACGGGGATGCGGCTCGTTGCGGCACCGGCGACGAACACGCCGTCCTGCTGCATCAGGCTGAAGCTGTAGTTGGTCAGGTAGGCGTCCGGGTTCGTGTCCCCGGAGATCGACTTCTTCATGGCTGTTCCCTTCTCCAGTTCGAAGCCCGGACGGGCCTCACACTTCGGTTGCGGTTAACGGGTTAGGCGAGGATGCCCTGCGGGTTGAACTCGATGGTCACGAGCTCGCCGGCCGCGCCGGCCGACTTGGCGACACCGAGGACGTGGTGAGTGGCGGCGGCCACCCGGGCCGCGCCATTCGCATCGCTGGCGACCTTGTTGCCGACCGCGATGTTCGCGCCGGCAAGGACCTTCAGCTGGTTGCCGGTCTTGACCGACGAGTGGAGGCCGACGTCCTTGCCCTCGCTGCAAGTGCCGACAGCCAGTTCACCGAGGTCGGCGACGGCGAAGCCACCAGCGACCGCCTTGAGGAAGCGGAATTCCTTGCCGCGAAGGTCCACCGTGGACGGCTTGGCGTCCGTCTGCGAACCCGTGAAGCGCTCAACTGCCATGTGACTTCTCCTGTGCTCTTAGCTGCGTTGCGGGCGGGGGCGCTTACGCGTCCTCGTTGTCGAGCGCGGCGGTCTCCGGATAGGCCTCGGCGAACAGCGCCGCTTCCTCGGTCCGGGCCTTCGACATCGCGTCGGCCATGCCGATCTTGTCGCGCGCCATGATCTTGCTGACCGCACCGTTGAAGTCCTCGCGGGCCTTCGAGATGCTGCCGGCGACGGCCGGGGCCTCGGTGGAGCCGAGCGACTTGAAGACGCCGCCCGTGCTCTTGTTCATCGCCGCCAGCGACTTGAGCACGTCCTTGCCGGCCTCGGTGGTTTCGCCGAGCTGACCGGCGGTCTTGAGCATCGCCACGGCGGTGCCCTTGGCGACGTTCGGGAACTCGGTGGCCGCCCGCTTCTCCAGCGTGTCGGCCGAGCGGTCCGACTTCAGGACAGCGATCGTCGCGGCCTGCTCGTCGACCTGCTTGGCCAGCATGGCGGCGACCGCGCCGTCCGACTTGCGGATCTCGATTCCGCCGGCCGACTTGTAGACGACCGGGTCGGCCGAGTTGGCCGCGTCGATCTCGGCCTGCCGATCGGCGTCCGACTTCGCAATGAAGGCGTCCTGCGCGGCGGTGTCGAGCGCATCGAAGTGCTTGCGGATGGGCTCGGCCATCTTCAGCACCGCGACTTCGCGCTCCAGCGCCTTGACCGCCTTGTCGTCCTTGGCGTGCGGGAACTTCTTCTTCTTCTCGTCGGCCGCCTTGGCCAGCTCGCTGCCCTCGGGCAGGAGGTCGATCGCGTCCAGCTCGACGGCGGCGTCGATGATGGCCTGACCGTCGGCAAACGACGACTTCGCAATGGCGAAGGAAGCGACTGCAGCCGAGAGGGCCGCCTTGGTGGTGATCTTCATTTCTGACGTCTCCTGCTGCTTGAGCCACTTTGCGACGGCCTGCTCGACCGCCGATTCCAGATTGGTTTCGTCCGCACCCGCGCCGGCTTCCTGAGCCAGCTTGACCGCAGTTTCGGCGATGGTGCGCATCGCCCCGGTGAATGCGTCGGTGGCGGTGGTGCCGTCGCCGCCCTCGGCAAGCTCGTCGCCCAGCGCTTCCCGGAAGGCCTCGCGGACCGCGTACTGCTTGTCGAAGGCGCGCCAGAACACTTCGCTGATGCGCTCGCCAACCAGCTGGGCCCGGAGCGCCTCGTCGAAAGAACGCTTCATAATGGCTTTCATCGCCATACCGGGCTCTGACCCACCCTCAAGTTCGGCGAGCGCATTTTCCATCTGCTCCATCATGAGTTTCTGGCTTTTTTCGCCTGCATCACCCGTCGTAGGCGCAGTGCCCGCCATGTGTTTCTTGTGGAGAGCTATGGCCTTTTTAAGCCACGCGATTGCTTCCTTTGATCCCTTCGCCAGTTTTTCTGGCGCGCGCTTCACGATCGCGACGGTGGCGTGTTCCTGACAGGGCAGGTCAACGCCGGCAATCTTGTCGAGGCGGATGCTGGTGAGGCGGCGCTTCACTTGGCTCACGCGGTGATCTCCTCATACTCGACCCGCGCGCCCTCGATCGAGAAGCCGGTCAAGGTGCCGTCCTTGAACTTGGTCAGCACGTCGTCGTCGGCCGGGTGATAGCCGACCACGAGCCCGGTCTTTTTCACGTCCCAGTCGAGCGCCTTGGCGATCTCCTCGGTGACCGGGAACATGAAATAATAGGCCCCGACGTCGTCGCCGGCATGCTGGACGTTGCCGGCCATCTGCAGGCCGGTCTTGGCCGCGTCGACCGCCGCCTTGAACATGGCGTCCTCGGTGATGTGTTCCGGGACGCGCTTGCCCTTGTGCACGCCCTCGGCGTCGATGTTGAGGTCGTAATAGTCCTCGAACTCGCCGTCGTGCGAATCGCGCTTCTTGCTGACGATGGCGTAACCGAACACCAGACCGTGCTCGGCGTCCACGTTCAGGACGTCGTTGACCTTGACGATACTGGTCGCAGCCTTGGACACCGACGCGTTCCCCCCATGGGATCTCTATGCTTTCGGTGGTGGGCCGGTGCCTCTCTTATCGCGACTCGGAGCCGCCGCATAGACCCCGCGTCAACGGCCGCCTCGGGACTGCCTGATGCGGGTGAGAATGGCACACCGGCACTGGATCGTCTCCTTGGCCGGCGCGTCGGGATCGCCCGGGTAGCGCAGCACCCCGTTCTCCGTGACCCACGTCTCGCCCCACCGGCGCTTCTGACCGTTCAGCAGCAGGTGGGTCCGGCGCTCCCGGCCGTCGGTGCGAGTCCGCCACTCGCGGCTCAGCTGGTCGGCGCGGATCGTCCCGGCCGCAATGGCCTGCCGGTATGTTTCCTCGTTGCCCTGATTGACCGCCCGCATGGCCTCGGTGCGGCCGATGACCTCCGAGCGGTGCTTGACGTAGCGCTCGGTGTAACGCTGGACCATCCAGTCGATCTTCTCCGGCGGCAGCTTCCGGCCGGCGCGGGCCGCCGCCAGCACGGTCTTGTCGCCCCGGCCGTCGCGCAGCGCCCGGCCGAGCGCGTTCTGGGCGGCCTCGTCGTCTACCCCTACCCGCTCCAGCGCGGCCCGGTAGGACGCCACGTGCCCCCACTGTTGCTGGGTCAGGCCGATGCTGTCGCGGAAGTTGCGGGCCTGCTCGCGCGGGTTGAGCCCGCCCTCGACCCCGGCGGTGAGCGCGAGGCTGGTGGCCCGCAGCTGCTCGGCGGTAAACTCGCGGATGAGCTCCAGCCGGGTCGCCTGCATGGCCGCGACCGCGTTGAGGTTCACCTGATCGAACACGATTCGGCCGACGCCGGCGCTGGTCAGGAAGTCGGCGGTGGACTGGCCGGACGTCACGAACGCGACATTGGACGCGGCCCCGAGGCTGTCGGCGGCGTGCTGCAGGCGGACGAGCGCGTCATTTATTCGGCCCTGCTCCAGGTCGACCGCCAGCTGCTCCAGATCCAGCTCGTCCTTCAGCGCCGCGACCGCCGTGCGGAACACGTTGGCGATCCGCGCCTCCTGCTGATCGATCAGGCGGTTCAGGCGCTCGGCCGGGTCCTCGACCTCCGCGTCCGCTTTCAGGATGAGCGTCGACTCGAGCAAGCTAGGCTCCGGCAGTCGAGCCGCTCCGGTCGCGGCACTGGTAGGTGAACACGGCGGCGGCCGGGTCGCGGCTGATCAGCTGGACGACCGACAGGGTCTCGCCCTCGATGGTGATCTCGTCGCCGCGCAGCGGGTGACCGCCGGCCGGGATGCTGTCACCGATCAGCACGGCCTTGCGGTCGCCTAGCTCCAGCTGGACGCCCGGGGGCGGGTCGCGGGTGAAGTCCTCCCAGAAGCCCTCAATGCCGACGAACGTGGCGGGCTGGCGCGGGGTGCCGCCGGTCAGGTTGTCAGGGTCGCGCTCGGCCGCGACGCGGCGCGTGACCGTAACCGGCAGCAGCTGACCGCCCATCGCGTCCGCGACGATCCCGGCAATGTCGACGCCGAATAGCTCGTTCCCCATCAGTCATAGTCCTCGGCCGCAATCGGCCAGTCCCACGGCAGGCGGCCGCCCAGCGGCCGGCACCCGTCGCTCAAGCCGGACACGAACGGGCCGTCATTCTCGGTCCCGGTGTCGCGCCCGAGGCACACCAGCCCGGCCGCCAGCAGGCGGTTCCAGAGCGCCAGCGGGAGCGGCGCGCCGCCGGCCACCGGGGCGAAGAACTCGACCTGCGCCGACCCGGCCTTCACGGTCTTGACGTTCGAGTTGCCGGTCGCGTCGGCGAACAGCCGGGGCTTGGCCAGCAGGTCGGCCGCCAGCATGGCCGTCACGGCCTTGACCACCGCAGGGGCGTCGTCGAAGCCCGGGGCCTCGTCGCACCACGGCAGAGCGAACAGCATCCGGGTGGCGCTGATCAGGCCCCGAGCCTGCGTGTCCGGGTTGCGGAGCGCCCACCCGGCCGCGCGCACGACGTCGGCCGCCAGATAGGTCGAGGCCGCCGCGACGGTCTCGAAGCTGTCGTATTCGGCCGCGCCGATCTGAACCTTCGCCATCAGCGCATCCCCCGCTTGGCCGACTTCTGCATGTTGCGACGACTGCGAAGGACGCGGCGCTTGGCCATGCGCTGGTCCTCGGGGTTGTTCTCCAGATCGTCGTTCGCCGGGTCCTTCGGCTGGGTCGGGTCCTTGCGGCCCGGGTTCAGCGACAGGTCCATCTCCTCCTCGCGCTCGGGCGGACGGGTCAGGCCGAGGAGGTCGTAGATTTCGCCCACCGCCGGGTCGTCCGGCATGAGGGGCGCGCCGGCTTGCGCCAGCTTGGCGAGCGCGTCGAGCACCTGCTCAATGTCGCGGTCGCTGATCTCGTTGACGCCCATCTCGGGGCGCAGTTCCTCGGGCACCCCGTTCAGTTCCGACCAGGGTGTCAGGAGGTCGCGGTCGTAGATCTCCAGCAGGTCGAGCAGCGTGCTGGTGACGGTCAGGTAGAAGGTGCCGACCTTGGAGCGGGCCAGCGCGAGCGAGCCGCCCCCGTCCGCCCCCAGCAGCAGGTGCTCGCACCCCAGCAGCATGGCGAGTTCGTGGACCATCCGCTTGACCGCCTCGGCCATGGCCTCGAACGACTGGCTGTCGCCGTTCAGCAGTTCGATGGCCCACTTGGGCACGGCGGACGGCGTGGTGCCCCGGTCGACCGAGGTGGACAGGTAGGTGTCGCTCGACACCAGCAGGCCCGTCTTTTCATTGCGGACGTGCTTGTCGAGGAAGTTGCGGAAGGGGGCGAGCAGGCCGGCCCGGCGGGCCTCGGCCTTAGCGCGGGCGTCTGACCCCGGGGGTCCGGCGTCAATGACCTCCTGCCGCAACTCGCCCAGCGGCGCGCGAGCCACCGGGATGCCCCGCAGGTCCGTCGTGAACCCGACCTCCTCGAGTCGAAGGAACAGCTCCAGCCGGTTCGCGGTCTTGACCATGTGCCGGAACAGCCCGACCCCCTCGGGGCTGTCGCTCAGCGTGTCGTCGACCGCATAGACGATTTTCGACCGGGGCAGGGTGACGTCGGCCCGGCCGGGCACGCGCTGCACCACCGATTCGACCGTGCCGCCCTCGTCCCGGTTCCAACGCACGATGGTGCGCTGCGGCCGGTGCTCGACGTCCTTGAAGCCAATGCTCCCGTCGGGCTTCTTGATGGCCGTCCACTCTTGGATCGAGAAGCCCTGCAGCCGGAACGCGGCGGTCTTGCGGACGATGCTGGACCAGCTGGTCGTCATGTTGAACAGGTCGGCGTAGGCCGCGTCCGCGATCTCCCGCGCCTGCTTGGTCTGCGCCTCGTCGAGCCCCTCGGGCGGGTTCACGGTCCAGACCGCGTTGCTGATCAGGTTGAGGAACACCCGGACCCCGGCCCCGACGATCGCAACGTCCCGGACCATCCGGTCGTATTCGTCGAATCGACGGGTGCCGACCAGGTTGAGCTCTCGGTCAGGCTCGTCGAACGTGCCGGCCCCCTCGCCCACCACGCCGCCGCTGCTGCGTGCGGTGCCGAGGGTCTGGGTCGGCGCGGCCTTTTCGATGAACCCCAGCGCCTCGCCGGCCCGCTTAAAGATGCTGTCCGCCAACGCCCGGCCTCCCTTTTCTGGCCGGTGTCATATCGCAGGGAGCGGTGGCGGTCTACGCGGCCGGGGCGGCCTCGGTCCCGCTGTCCAGCTGCGCCTCGGTCGGGTGCCGGCCGGTGGCGACGTCGATGGTCAGGTTGAGCGTGAGCGTGCCCTTAGTCTGCGCCTCGCCCCACCCCAGCTTCGCGTCGCACTGGACCACCACCTTGGCTTCGGGCGGCAGGGTCGACAGCTGGAGGTTGATGGCGTCCGTGAACGCCGACGGAAGGCCGGCCGTCGCGGCCTGCTGGGCGAACGTCCCGATGGCCTCGCGGGCCGTGCCGTGGGTGGTGATGCTGAACATGGCTGCTCCTGTGGTGGTTGCGGGAGCGGGATTCGAACCCGCGACCTCGTGGTTATGAGCCACACGCGCTACCAGACTGCGCTACCCCGCGACCGAGGACCTAGCGCGAGCGAGCCGGCCCCACAAGCGCAGCGCCGCTGATGCAGCACTTCTTGAACTTCAGGCCGGAGCCGCACGGGCAGCTGGCGTTGCGGCCGATCCGGGTCCGGTGGAAGTTGTCGGCCCCGTGGGCGCGAAGCAGTTCGGCGTCTCGGTCCATGGCCTCGTGCAACTCACGGTCGGACGTGCCGGTGTAGACCTTGCTGATGCGGGCCCGGCCGTTGCCGAGGTGCTGATGGTGGATCTTGGCGTCGCGCTGCTCGCGAGCGAACGCGAGGGCCACAGACTGGTTGACGTCACAGGATTGCATTGGGCGGTCCCTTCGGTGGTGGTCGAATGAACCCAGACCTCATCTGGTGGGCGGAAGTCATGGGCTCCGCTGCCGCCCGGTCGACATAGCAAGGGGCCCGGACCGTTGCCAGTCCGAGCCCCTCTACCCGTCCGCCGGCCACACCGGGACCGGCAAGGGCGGGTCGCCCTCCGGTTATCTCTAGGCCGAGGCCACCGCCTTCTTGGCACCCCGGCCGAGGAAGTTGAGGCCCAGCGCGTTGAGGATGACCGAGACGGTCACGACCAGGTCCTGCTGCCCGTTCATCGTCGCCAGCACGGCGGTCAGGATGGCGAGCGCGACGCCGAGGTAGGTCAGCAGCAGCTTCCGTTCCGCCTCGCCCGGCAGCGAGCCGAACCGATTGGCCGCGAACTCGCCCAGCTTGAGGACCGAGCGGTTGCCGGCGACGCCCAGCGCGATGCCGACAGCCTGTAGGGCCTGAAACAGCGTGATCTCGCCGCCGAGGAGCCCGATCAGGGCGGTCAGGATGGCGATCGCCACCACGATGTAAGTCTTTGTTCCTTGGAGCATCGAGCCCTCCTGTTGAAGCCGCCCGCCTACCACGGTCAGGGCCGGAAACGAAAGAGGCCCCCGGGGGCGATCCCGGGGGCCTCGCGTCGCCGTCAAGGGGGAAGCGGCGACTACGGCAGGCGGCGCATCCCGGCTTCATGACGAAGCGAGTTCAGGACGGCCGGGTCGGTGGGTTCGAACGCGGCGGCGGGGAGCGGGCCGGCGGCGCTGAACACGAGACGCGGCGCGGCGGCCGACGTCGGGATGAGCGAGAAGGCGAACGCCACGAATCGCTCGACCGTCGAGACGATCTGAAGCGGGACGGCGAGGATCGCGGTCAGGCAGGCGGCGAGGATGAAGCTGAATCGACTTCGGGCCATGGGCGTTCTCCTGTTTGAAGCGCTGGGACTTCCGAGCGGGAGAATGCGCTTCGGCCGGGCGGCCGTCAATCCGCTCCCCACGGGTCGCTGCCCGCCACGGCCGACACCAACACCGCCTCGTCGTTGTCCGTCACCATCTCCTCCGGCCCCTCGTTCACCGGGGCCGGGATGTTGCCGGCGAGCTCACCGAACGCCCGGCTGGCCGCGTCGACCTGGTCCTTGAGCGAACCGGCCGGGAAGTTGCGGAGCTCTTCGATGAACTCGTGGTTCCAGTCGCCCCGGACGAGGTGGACGCGCTCGGCTCCGACCAGCGCCGCGAACGGTTCGGCGCGCGTCTCCTTGTCGCCGGTCTCGGGCGTGGCCTTGAACTTGAAGCCGAACAGGAGGTCGGCGAACGCCCACTTCTGATACTTACCGGCCTGCGCCGGATCCTGCGGGATGCTGATCAGCACGTCGGGCACGCGGTTGCGGTCCTCGGTGCTGGTGTCCTTGAGCAGCTGGTTCAGTTCGGTGGGGTTGGTGCGCTTTCGCACCACGTCGCGGACATAGACGTCGCCACCGATGCGGGTCATGAGCACCCGGGCCGTGTAGGGCGACTTCTTCCGCTTGCTGCCGGCGAAGTCCCAGCCGGCGCAGGTCTCGCCCCCAGCCGGGCAGCGGTCCACGATGTCGATCTTCTCGACCTTGAACATGCCGCCCTCGCGCGGGGCGGGGCGCTGCTGATACTGGCCGTTGTAGGCGTAGTCGCCGGTCAGCTTGTTGATCTCGTTGGCGGCCGGCGGAACCCGAATCGGGTCCATCAGCTCACCCTCGTAGGAGCGCGGGTCGGTCCAGTCCTTCTTGCCGCCCTGTCCGTCGTCGACCTTGAGCGGCGTGGTGCAGCGCCGGGCCGGCTCGAACTCCATGGGGATCATGAGGTGAGTGAAGCCGAAGGGCTTGCGGAGCAGGGCCCCGGTCAGGTCGTCGGTGTGAAGCCGCTGCATCACGATGACGATGGCCGACGTCTCCCAGTCGTTGATGCGGTTTAGACCGCCCTCGATGAACGCCTTGACCGCGCCGTCGCGCTCGGCCTCGGACTCGGCCCCGAGCAGCGAGTGCGGATCGTCGACCACCAGCCGATCGCCGCGCTTGCCGGTGACCGACTTGAAGGCCACGCCCAGCCGGGAGCCGGTCGAGGTGTTGCTGAACGCCAGCACGCCCCGGGTCTTCATGACGACCTCGGGCCACAGCTCTTGGAACCAGTCGCTCATGACCACGTCAAGCGTCTTGGCCGTGTCGCGCTTGACGTTCACGAGGTCGAACGAGGTGGTGACGAAGCGGTGGCCGCGCTTGCCAACCGGGCCCCACTCCCACGCCTGCCAGAGCACCGTCACGATGGTGGACTTCGACGAGCCCGGCGGGACGTTGATGATCAGCCGGGGGGTCAGCCGGCCGCGCGTGATCGCCTCGAGGTGGAGGCACATGGCGTCCAGATGCCAGTTCCACTTGAGCGGCGTGTTCGGCTCGATGATCGGCCACGCCTCTTTGACGAACTCGGCGAACGACTGGCAGCGGCGACGGACCGCGTCGGCGTCGCGCTGCGCCTCCTCGAACTTCTCCTGCCGGACCCGGCGCGCTACCTCCTTGTGGTAGGCCTCCAGGTCGAACGGGATGCTGGCCGGGGCGCTAATCGCCGAGTGATGGCCCAACGGTCTCGTCCGGGTCGAGCCCGGCCGCCACGGCAGCGGCCCGGCCGTATTCTCGCAGCTGCGCCATCGACATGCCCGACAGATCCACGGTCTCGATGGGCCGGCCGTCCTTGCCGCTCATCTCGACCTTGGTGGTCCAGCCGCCCAGCCGGGCGAGGATAAACTTCTGCAGGTCCCGGTCGCCCTTGGCGGTCTGGTGCCCGGAGTTGAGCGCCGCGTTGATGACCTGCGCGCCCACCGAGGCGAGCAGCTGTGCCCGGCCAAGATCTAGGTCGTCGCGGAAGTGCCGCTCCAGCGTCGACCGGCTGAACCCCATGAGGGTGGCGATCCGCTGGTTGGAGTGCTCGGGGAACACCTGTGCGTAGGTGCGGACCTGCTGCCGCTGGGCGTCGGTCGGTTCGAACGCCACGTTGCCCTTGTGCCCCGGGGGCGCGCCACGCGCGTCGTCGTCCCGCTGCTTCGTGTTGTGGGCACGCGGTTCGTCCGGGCTGTCAGGGGGCGTGGTGGCCATGCGACCTATCTATGCCGCCGCCCTTGCTGCGTCGAGTCTGACACACCGTCCTGTGGTTTCTGACTAAGGCGAATACCGCTTGCTGCCACGGTCGCAGCAGAGCAAGTTGTGCCTACCACCACCACGGAGAATCACATGAACAACCGTCACACCAGCCGCCCGCTCCAAGGTCTCCTGACCAAGGCCCTCGTCGCGATCGTCGCGGTCGGCGTCGTCGCCTACGTCTGGACCGCCTATGTCAGCCCCACCTTCGAGCGGGTCGGCAACGCCTTCGAGCAGGTCCAGAACGTCGGGGCGCGCTAAGCGCCCCACCCACCCCACCCACCACCACGGAGCGTTCTCCATGAACACCGACATTCTCAACGCCACCATCGTGCCGGAGCAGAACGGCAACCTCATGGTCGAGGTCACCACCGAGGGCCTCGACCGCCGCGACGTCTACGGCTGGAGCGTCGGCTCTGACCGCCGACTGGCCGAGCGGCTCGTCGCCGCCATTCACGCGGGCAAGGCCCTGACCGTCGAGGGCGTCGGCCGCGACACTGGCGGCAAGACCTACCTGCGCACGCGGGCCCATGTGCTGGGTCGCCGCATGGCCGCCGACCTCAAGGGGCTCGGCTTCTGATGGCCCGCGCGAAGGGAGCCCGCCCACGGCTCGGCTATCGGGCCACGCTCGACTGGCTGCTCGACAACGACGACACCGACTGGCTCGACGACGAGAACCCGATCCCCAGCGTCACGGCCAGCCTGACCGCCGACATATTCGGGCACGAGGTCGACCGCGTGACGGCTGACCTCCAGCGCCGCCTCAAGACCCGCGAGCGGGGGTCGAAGCGGTGAGGTCCGGCACGGTCCGCGACCCTAGCCTGTGGGACCGGCTAGTCAACGAGCGGTGGGGCGGGCAGTCACCCGTCCTGTCGCCCGACGATTCGGTGAAGGCCGCCAAGCGCCTCTATCGCCACGCCATGGGCCGCCCATGGACCGGCCCGGTCAGGGTGGTGACCGGCAACCGCCGGACGTGGGTGCGGGACGGGGTGCTGGTGGTGAACCCCGACGAGAAGTCGCGCGGGTCGCGCGGCGGCATCCGCGAGATCATCCACTCGATCTCGCACCTCGCCCACTACCGCCTGCACCCCACCGAGGCCCCGCACAGCCGCCGACAGGTGCTGCTGGAGGGCCGGCTGGTCACCTATGCGCTGAACGCCGGGTGGGCCGACGGAGAGGTGCGCCGCCTCGGTCCCGCGCCGCAGGAGAAGCCAGCGCCGGAGCCGAAGCCGCCGGTCGACAAGGTCGTCCAGAAGCACGCCCGGATGGTGGCGCGCCGGGACAAATACCGGAAGGAGCTCGCCCGGATCGAGCGGCTGCTGGCGAAGGCCGAGCGCGAGGTCCGCGACTATCAGCGCCGGCACAAGGGCCGCGTCGAGCCGGCCTGACCGTAACGGACCCTTAAGACCTCCGGGGGCATCGTGCTGCAGGGCACGGTGCCCCCTTTGCTTGGAGCCTACAGATGACCCGCCCGAACGCCACGCAGGACCTTCTTGAGACCGCCGCCGCGACCCGCGCCTACAACGGCTCGATGCTGGCGCTCGCGGCCCGCGAGGGCATCCGGCCGCTGGAGCGCCGCCGCCTTCAGCGCCTCGCCGCCTTCATCGCCCTGACCCCCATCTGCCGTCGCGGCTAAGCGACCGGCACCCCCAGCTGTCGCAGCGCGGGGGCCAGCGCCTCCAGCACATCGGCCGGCGGGAGCCAGAACAGCGGGGCCACGGTGCCCTTGCACGGCGTGAACGGGAGCGCGTGCGCCTCGTCGATGACCAGGCCGTAGGGCCCCATCCACCACTTCGAACCGGCGCGCGGGTGCTCGGGGCCGACCGAGTCGACGATCCGCGCCACCCCCACGACGCCGCCCAGCTGGACGTGCTTGCGGTCCGGCAGGTCGTTCGCGGGCAGGCCCCGGTCGATCAGGAAGTCCTCGGCCCGCTCCCACTCGTCGGCCGCCATGCCGCCGGACGCGTGAATGAGCGTCCAGCCCCGGTGCCCGAAGCGACGGGTCCGGTTCTCGATGTCCTTGCCGAAGTGCACGATGGCGTGCGCCCACGGCTGGCGGACGGATAGGGCGCGCAGCTGTTCCATGGCGGGAGCAGCCCCCTACGCGGCGTCGCGATCCCTGACAACCCGGAAGCGGCCGGCGAGGCGGTCGCCGTCCGGCCCGGGCAGCTGGATCAGGTCGGGGCGCTCGACCGGCGGCCGGTCCCACGAGGGCTCCCACGTCGCGCAGGCCTCGTCCTGGTCGACCCGCACCACCTTGCCGGCGTCCAGATCGGCCAGCACGCGCTCCAGCAGGCGTAGGCCCATGGGGAACAGCTGGTCGCGCCATAGCTCCGAGGCCGTCGTGCGCGGGGCAACGTGGCACCAGTCGGCCGCTGCGATCGGGCCGCCGTCCATCTTGTTCGACAGCCAGTAGACCGAGCCGCCGGCAATCGGGTCGCCCATGTGGATCGTCCACTTGACCGCGTCGCGGCCCCGGTGGCGCGGAAGGAGCGACGGGTGGTAGCCGAGCCCGCCCAGCAGGGTGCGGTCCCGGGCCTTTTCCGACACGAACACGTGGGCGTGCGCGCAGACGATCAGGTCCAGCTCGTCCGCCAGCGCGGCCGCGTTCAGGCGCTCCCGGCTCTCGATGCCGTGCCGGCGGGCGTCAAAGTCCAGCCGGTCCCCGGGCGGAGCGAACACCTGTGCGACGTCGTGGCCCGCTGCGAGGATCCGGGCGAGGGCGGCGGCCCCGAAGCTACGCTGGCCGGCCAGTGCAATACGCATAAGTCAGTTCCCCACAGACGCCGCCTGTTGCGCCGCCTCCCGTCGTTGCGCTGCCCAGGCCTCGCCCCGGTAGCGGAAGCCCCGAACGGCCCGGAAGTGGCCGCCATAGCCTGCCGTCGGGCTGGCGACGATGTTTCCCTTGGGCGGGGTCCGGCCGGTGCGGATCGCCTCTTGGTGGCTGCGCTTGATCGACCTGAACGACTTGCGCTTGCTGCCGCCGTGCATGACGGCGCTGACCTGCTCCCACCGGGGATCGCGGCGCAGGGCCGCGCACAGACCCGGGTGGCTGGTGTGGAAGTAGCCGGCCCGCACGCGGTCGCCGAACTGACCGCCCCCGGTGATCTCGTTCTCCATGACCCAGTTCAGGAACCGCAGGCCCACGCCCGCGCCCTGCCACTCGGGCATGACGACCATCCGGCACCCGCGCACCCCGCCGGTCTCCAGCCGGGGCGCGACGCCGAGGTGAATAACCGGCTCCCCGTCGACGAACCCGACGAAGTAGCGGCAGGCCACCATGCGGGGCAGCTTCAGATAGTGATGCGGCTCAAAGAGCGGCCAGTAGCTTCCGTCGACCTGCCGAATCTCAAGCTCAATCCGTGGGCGTCGTCGAAGACGCCTCCCCGCCTCGGCCCGCTCGAAAGCGCCGGTGGCTGTGTCGAAGATCCAGTCAGGCTCGAGCCAGTCGAGCACGTCGTAGTGGCAGGACAGCAGGACCGCCTTGCCCTTGGTGCGCCGCCACGCCTTCTGGAAGGCGAGCGCGCCGATCTTGGCGATCTGTCGGTCCACCACGCTGGTGAACTCGTCGATCACGACCCGGTCCGGCTGCTCGGCCACGATGCGCGCGAGCTCGGCCCGGAACTTCTCCCCGTTCGAGAGGACCTGGTAGGGGCGCAGCCAGCTGGGGACGCTCCCGAGGCCCACGGCCGACAGGGCGGCCGGCACGTCGTCGAACTCCCCGCCCGGGTTGATGGCGTCGATGATCGGGGCGTCCTCGGGCCACTCGCCGCCGGTCCAGAGCGCGTCGGGGCCGAGGATCTCACGGCCGATGCTGGTCTTGCCGGAGCCCGAGGGGCCCACGACCACCCCGACCTGCCAGCCGTCGTCGTCGATATCGAGGTCAGCGTCGAGGTCGAACGCCTGCCCTGATTCGGCGTTGAACAGCGACTGCACGCGGGCGGCGCGATAGCTGGTGTAGTGCGGGCAACGGTTGCGAATGCTGATGTGCATCGTGGCGGGTCCTTCCCGCCGGCTTATGCGCGACCGAGGCGCAAACGAAAAGACCCCCGGGGCGTCTCCACCCCGGGGGCCTCCAGCGTCGGCACGCTGATCCGATATCGCCTAGTAGGCGAGGGCGTCCTCGGGCAGCTGTTCCTCGCCGCCGTAGGTGACCATGGCGTCCACGAGCGCGGAGCGGATGAACTCCCGCACCTTGCCCTTGTCGAACACGCGGCCCTCGTCGCTGCACCAGTCAGTGACGTTGCCCATCGCGCTGTTGATCAGGGCGTCGAACACGGCGTCGTCGGCGTGCTTGTCGCTGCCGTCCGTGAGTTCGAGATCCGCGTCGGCCTCAAGCAGGCCGGTCCGGGTCGCGTCGAGGACGCCCCGGTAGTGCGCCCGCATGATGCGAAGCTCGCCCCTGATCAGGCTCAACAGTTCGGTGGTGGTGATGACCTTGCGGCCAAGGTCTTGGGTCATATCGACCATCTGTGCTCTCCAAATCGGAGCCGGGCGGGAGGGCCCGGCGACGCGGCGGGATTGCCGAGTCGGGCACGTTGTTGCTCCCGCCGTCGCCGGCAGGCAAGCGGTCAGACGACCACGACCTTGACGTTGTCGGGCCCGAACTCGTCGCGGAGCCGGATGAACCGGGCCTCCTGCTCCTTGGCATCGGCGCAGCGGACGATGACCGCATACTGGTCGATGTGGCTGAAGTTGCTGTCCTCCAGATCGCCCAGCTGTCGGCCGGGGGCACCGCCGCCCGCCTCGGGGTCAGGGCCACCCGCGAGCGCGTCGAGCGCAGCCTGGTCGAAACCGATAAGCGACACGTCGAACTCGACGGCCGCCAGTTCGTCCAGCTGGCGGGTCAGGGCCTCGGTGTCCCACCCGGCCTTGAGGGCCAGCTGGTTGTCGCCCAGCGCGAGCGCGGTCCACTCGGTCTCGCTGTAGCCGGACCCGTCGAGGATCGGGATCGTGCCGGCCGGGATGGCTTTGCCGCCGTTCGCCTGCCCGGGGGCGAGGTAGACCCGGCCGCCCCGCTCGTAGATGAGCCGCACCGCCGCCAGCCGGCCGTTGCCGATCCGCACCACGCCGTTCTCGTCGTGGACCCCGGGCACCGTGAAGCCGAACCGGCCGATGCTGCCCGCCAGTTCCTCGATCTGCTCCGGGCTGTGCGTGCGGGCGTTGCGCGGGTCCGGGGTCAGCTCACTAATCTTGCGGAGCGCGATCTTGGGGGCGGTCATGGGTCAGTCCTTTGCGAGGTCGGTCAGGCGGGAAAGCAGGATGGCGGCCGAGCCGGTGATCGAGCCGAGGGAGTGGATGGTCGACCAGCTGCCCCCCGTCGAGCCGTCCCGGTAGACGACCGCGAGAGCGACCATGCTGATCTTGCCGGCCTCCGCGTCCTCCATGGCCTCGTTCAGCTTCTGCAGCACGTCCTTGTCGGGTGGGACGGTGTCGAGGGCATGGACGTCGGCGCTCATGGCCGCCTCGATAGACCCGGCCGGGCGATCTGACCAAGCTCCAGGTCTAGCCGATCCGCCACGACGTTCAGCCACGCGGACAGGTGCCGGCCGAACACCGCCTCCAGCTGACCGTGCGGGTCGGGCTCGCCCAGCATGATGGCGCGCTGCGTCCGCTGAACCAGATGCTCCTCCTGCTGGATCGACGCCGGGCACTGGTCGAGCGGCTCGTCCCGGTTGTCGTGGACGGCCTCGGACCACGGGTGCCTGCGCCAGTCGGCCAGCAGGTGGTGCACGATGTCGTGCTCGACGATGTAGCGTCGGCCGTCGGGGCCGTAGCCGGCCGGGGGCGCGTGCTCGTCGTGGGAAGGGTGGTCGAGCGGCATGTGGTTCACCCGGCCGTCCCGAAAGACCGTGACGGTCTGGTCGGCCAGCAGGATCAGGACCGCCGACTGGAATGTGATGACCTTCACCGACGCCTCCGCTTCCGGCCGCGACCGCCGGCCCTGTAGGTCGCCACGACCCGGCCGTGGTAGTCGCGCAGCACGTAGGGGTCAGGCAGGGCGGGCAGGGCCTTGGTGGCCTCGGCGCGCTCCCGCTCCCGCTGGGCCCTGACCACCGCCTCCTGCGCCAGCGCGACCTCCCGCATGGCCGCGTTCTGCTTCTCGCAGGTCGAGCAGCCGTGGCGCGGCTTCCACTCCGGGGTCTGGGTGTGGCCGCGCGTGCAGCGGCGGGGCTTCGGTGGCGGCCCGAACAGGGCGGTGAGCGATCGCGGGTGCGGTCGGGCTGGTTTCCGGGTGGCGGGCATGCCGCAAAGCAGCACACCCGGGCCCGGCGCACAAGGTCAGGTCGACCAGGGTGTGCCGGTCTCGCTGCGGTCCAGCTGCGTCACCTCGACGCTGCCCGGCCGGCGGATCGCGCCGCCGAACTTCTCGCGCCGGTAGGCCATGGTGTCGCGGACGTTGCGCCTCGACCACCACGGCAGGATCAGCCAGCGCCACAGCGGCACGAGCGGCAGGGGCCCGACGGCCGCCAGCAGCAGCCAGCCCCAGTGGGGCAGGTCGGTCACTTGGTCAGGCCAGCCAAGGTCGGGCCGGTGACCTGAACAGTCACGGTGTCGGTGTTGAGCCCGCCGAGGATCTTGAGCCCGCCGGCCGCGTCCTTGGGAACGGTCAGCGTCGTCGGCGTGGTCGGATAGACGCCGGTCGAGAACGCCTTGATGGCGTCCGCCCGGGTGACGATCTGACCGGCGAGGAGGCCGTAGCGAAGGATCGCGGCCGTCTTGGTGGCCGGCGTTTTCATCGTGTCCTGCGTGGCGACGACAAGGCCGGCCAGATAGGCCACGAGCGCCAGCCGGGCCTCGGGCCTCTGAGTGGTTCCGGCATACTTCCGAACCAGCGCCTCGGCGTCCTTGATGAAGGCCTTGTCGGACGCGGCCCACTTCACGCCTTTCAGCGGGTTCTCGACCGTGACGTTGTCGATGGTGGCGGTGGGCAAGGGGCTCGTGGCGGCAGCTTCGGTCATGAGGTTCTCCGGTGTGTGGGAGCGCCTATTTAGCAGCGCCGACGACGAGGCGATAGCCGAGGCGCTGCTTCGACTCGAGCCGCACCCCGGCGAGCCCGGCCGCCTCGATGCGCTCCCGCAGGGACTTCATGGCATATTGGACCGACCGGCCGCCCGTGTTCGTGACCCCGGCGGCCTTGGCAAGCGCGGCGTTGGTGACGAAGTCTGGCGAGGCGGCCACCAGCGCCCGAATGTAGGTCAGGGCGCTCCCGACCCGGGGCTGAAGGTAGAGCCGGTGGTTCCGGGCAATGACCGTGCCGTTGTCGTAGCAGACCAGCACCCCGTCTCGGCTGCGGGCCACCACCTTCGAGACGTTGCCGGCCGCGTTCCACCGCCACCCGTTTCCCCAGTCGGTGCCGATCTGGTCGAACTCGGGGTCCACGGCCCGGAATCGGTTACGCAGGTGACTGATGTAGACCTTGGCCGACTCGATGCTCATATCCAGCCGCTCGGCGATGGTCAGGGCGGAAACGAACGGCCCGTCGTCCACCACCCGCCGGCTTCGGTAGTCGGCGCAGGTCAGCAGGGTGTGCAGCAGGATGCGAAGCGTGGCCGAGAGGTCGACGTAGTGGCCTTTCCACGTCGTGTCCCCGCGCGGGTCGGCCCACAGGTCGCCCACCTGTCGAGGGCGTTCGGCGTCGAGGTTGTGGTGGCAGTTCGGGCAGTGCGTGAACTCGACCAGCCGGCGCGGCGGCATGCCTTGCGGCGTGGCGCGTCGGGCGTTCAGGCGGCCGGGCGGGACGAAGGCAGGCTTGGTGGTGCGCTCGGTCATGGGCCTATCTGACCCGGCCGAGCGCGCTTGTCACGCGTCGAACATGGCCCTCTGTGGGACATAGCAGCCGGACAGGCAGGCGGTGGTGGTGTGGAGCAGCGACAGGGCCGCCGCCCGGGGGCTGGAGGACGCCCGCCACAGCTGGTGGCCGCAGTCCAGCTTCAGGAACAGGCCCTGCCCCTCGAATCGGCTGAACCGGGCCGGGCGCTCGATCCCGACAATCTTGCGGTCGGGACAGCCGGGTGGGTTAGGCACTGACCGTCCGCATGTCGGGGTTGCTGCCGATCACGCCGACCAGGTCCCGGTAGCCGCGCCGGGCGTCGGCCTTGGTGGTGTAGGCCTCGCTGGTCGCCATGGGCTCGCCGTTGCGGCCCTTGATGCGGTAGCGCCACTGGCCGCCCTCGTCCTCAAACAGTTCGATCATAGCGTCTGGTCCTCCAGTGTGCGGTCGATGAGCTCGTGCATTTTCCTGACCCGCAGCGTGTCGCCCGGCTGGTCGACCAACAGCTGCTCCAGCGCCTGCAGCACAAGCTCGGCCTCGCGGCGGTCGTCGAACCTGATGGCGAACGGCTGGAACTTCATGCCCTACCCTATCGCGTCGTCGCATCCGGGGCAAAAGCCGCCGGCCGGGTCGGCAACATGGCCTCGCGCTCGAGTCCGCTCTCCGTTGGCGCGGCGGCGACGCCGGCAGGCCTTGCAGTTGCAGCGGCGGGTGTCCGGCCGCCAGTTGGGGCAGGGCTCGGTCAGGCCCTCGCGCTCCCACCACGGCGTCGCGTTCTCGCGGGCAATGGCGGACATGCGCTCGAACAGGGTGGTCATCGGTCAGCCCCCGCGATCCGCCGGGCCTCCTCCTGCGCGCGGTCGCAGCTGCAGGGCGTCCACCTGATCGACGGGACGCCGCACCACCGGCACAGCGCCGGGACGTTGGCGAGAGCCTGGTCGACGACGCGCCGGGCCTCCTCGGGGGTGCGGACGTGCCGCAGGTCGATGGTCGTCATGACTTGCTCTCCAGCTGGCGCAGGCGCGTGGTGGCGGCGGTGAGGTCGCGGTGCAGCTGACTGTTGGTGCCGATGCTGGTGGCGGACGAGGTGCACAGCTGCTGCACCACGTTGGCGTCGAAGTGGCGGCCCTCGGCCTTGAGCCGTTCGGCCAGAGCCTTGGCGGCCTCGATCCGCTTGCGGTGCTGGCTCATACGGCGTGGTCCAGATCGTCCAGACCCCACGCTGCGCGGGCGGCTGTCGGATAGGGACCGACGAGGAAGGGGCCGAGACTTCCGGGGTGGACGTAGAACCACTCTCCCCGGTGGAAGCGCACGCGCGGCTTGCGGCGGGGCGTGAGGCCGGCCCGGGCGTCGGTCACGGCAGGCACCGGGGCGAGCCCCCGCACAGCTGGATGCTGAAGGCGGGGTCGAAGTGCTGGGGCTCCTCCTCCCACTCGGTGGCCCGGCCGCAGCTAACGCACTCGAACCACCAGCGGCCGTCGCGGTAGGTCAGCTCTTCGGCGATCGCCATGGCGGGGGTCAGGTCCAGCGGCATCGGCCACTCGGCCGGCGCACCGAGGTGGACCAGAACAAGGCCGGCGATCACGGCCCCACCCTCCGGGCGTTCAGGCCCCGCGTGTCCAGCGGGTCGGTGATGACCTCGACCGGCCGGGCGTAGGGCGGGGCACCGAAGGGTGAGCCAGACGGCGACGCGGCCGCGCGCAGCAGGTCCTCCATCATCCGGTCCTCGTGCGCCCGCATCCTCGACCGGACGTAGGCCATCATCGCCGGGTCCAGATCGGCCATGCCGCGCTTCAGCTCCTCGGTGCTGAACCGATAGACGCGCTCGGTGCCGAAGGTGGCGTTGCGGAAGCGGGGGTGGCGGTCGCGGCTCATACGTCCCCCCGGGTTGCGGCCTCGAGCCGGTCCTGATCGGCCTGCAGCTGGTCGGCGGCGGCCTCGTGGGCCCGGCCCATGCCGTGCAGGACCTCGACCGCGACAGGGCTCTCGGTGCCATTCTCGGCCTCGTCGATCAGCGCCTTGGCGAGCGCACGTAGCACCCGGATCTCGGCGCGCATCAGATCGGCTCCTCGCCGAACGAGACCCACGCGAAGCGCGACAGCGGGGCCTCGAACGTCACCCCGTCCTTGGTGACGCGCAGGTAGGGCAGCATGGCCATCTCGCCCGGCCGCTCGAACCGCTCCAGCGTCCACCCGTCCTTGTGCTGGAATGGCGCGGCGACCTCGGCCGGGTCGTCGGACGGGAGCATGGCGCTCAGGATCGGCCGGCGGTCGGCAAGGTAGCGGCCGGCCCACGCGTCCCGGCTGTGTTCAGGTGCTTCAGTCATAGTCGCGCTCCCTGCTTAGCTCATAGCGGTAGTCGGCCTCGTCGGCCTCGGCGTCACCCTCGGCCTCGCCGAAGTCGAAGTGGGCGTAGAGCCACTCGACCAGCTTGCCCTCCTGTTCCTCGGTCAGGGTGAGGGGCTCCCCGTCCAGCGTGGCGGTCACGTCGCCGTCAATCTCGGGCGGCTCCCCCGGGTCGCAGTGCTCGGGCGGCCCTGACAGCTGGGGCGCGGACCCCGGGTTGAACGAGAACCCGACCTCCAGTTCGTCGCCCTCAAGGCCGATGACCTCGGCCGGCGGATAGGCGGTGGCGGTCACCATCAGCTGTCCCTCCGCTCGTAGCGCACCCCGGTGGGGAACGGCTCGGTGCGCCACTGGCGGATGCGCCAGCCCTCGGGCCCACGCACGAGGTCCATGTAGACGGCCTCGGGCAGCGGCAGGGGCATGGCGCTCCCGCCGGTCTCGCCGGCATCGGCCTCGGCCAGACCGCGCAGGCTATGCTCGCGGGCGACGGGCGTCTGAGGGAGCATCGTGCAATCGGGGCAGTGCTCGGTCTCATAATACTCGCGCTGGTGCTTCGGGCAGACGCAGACGCCGATCATATCCATGGGGTGGGGCATCAGGCCTCGTCCTCGTCGCTGTCGGGGGTGCCGGCCAGCGCCGGCCTGATCAGGGCGAGGAACTCCGGGTCGAGCGCCCCGTCCTCGGTGAACACGCGGGTGTCGTCGAAGTCGCCCTCGTCGTCCCCGTTCGGCCTGACCCACAGTGGGTTCGGCGACCGGGCGTTGAGCGGGCGGTAGAGGTGGACCGGCCGGCGGTCGATGATCAGCCGGACGTTGGGGGTGCTGATCGAGCCGTCCGCCGGGTCCTGATCGACCACGAACGGGCCGTCGTCGACGTGCTCCAGGTTGGCGAGGTGCCGGCGGTCGTCGTCCAGCTTGAGCCACAGCAGGCCCAGCAGGTTGAGCAGCGAACCCTCGTTGAACAGGTCGCGGGGAATGACGCGTCGATAGGCCATTGAGTTTCTCCGTGGTGGTGGTGGCAGCTTAGCTTTGTTCGGCCGCCGCAGGTAGGCGCTCGTAGACGTGCCAGACGAGGCCGGCCCGGTGGTCGGTCACGCTGCCGACGTGGGCCTCGCCGTCCCCGATCTCGTGGCCGGTTCCGACGATCCGCATCAGGCGCTCGGGCAGGGCGGTCAGTTCAGCCACGGCCTCGGCACCCAGCCGAGGGGGCGAGGCCTCCCACTCCTTGACCTCTACCCAGACCGCGACTGCGCCACTGGCCGGGTCGATGCCGACCAGCGCCACCTTGGCGTCCGCCTCGGCCGGCACGACCGTCCAGCCGCCCCGCATGTTGAGCGGGAACTTCCACACCGTTTTCATGCGAACAGCACCTCGCGGAAGTGGATGGCGCAGCGGCCGGCGACCTCGGGGCCGAACCACACGAACAGCGGGCCGGTGGCCTGCATCCGCCTCCAGCACTTGCCCGGGTAGACGCCCGACGGGATGCTGGACGAATACTCCGGCAGGCTGTCGAAGGCGTCGCGCTCGACCAGGATGTGACTGTCGTCCATCGGCCACTCCCGCACGTCGGGCGGCTGTTTCCAGTAGCGGCCCAGCGGGTCGTCCATGGGCGGGATGGCGTTGAGGGTCGCGCTCATTGGCGGGTCATCGTCGGCGCGACGTTCACCGGGGCCTCGCCCCGATCTAGCCGCTCGGCGTCGTCCATGGCGTTGCGGAGCAGCTGGATATGCGCCTCGACCTCCGCACGGTCGAGGATCGTGATGGCCCCATAGCCCAGAGCCGGGTTGGTCTGGACGATGCAGGCGAAGTGCCCCTCGGGCAGGGTGATGGTGTGGACCGCCGTCTCGTTCATCGTGATGGCGTCGACCGGGCCGCTGTGGCCGGGCACCGCCTTCATGATGGCCGGCACGGTGCGCGGGCGGTTGGCTAGTTTGTCGGGCATGCTGTCTCCATGGTGGTGGGTGGTCGGGTCTAATCGCGCTGCTCGAGTCAGAGCAAGCGGGGCGGGGTCTCGGCCGGTGCGCCGGGGGTGAGCTGATCGGGGCGCTTGGTCGCGGTGCGGTCGTGCTCCTGACAGCGCCACGGTCCCCCGCCCCCGTCCCGGCTGAACGACGGCCAACGCCGGGTGCAGCCGGGCTCCTCGCACACGTCCGGCTTCCACGGACGCATGGGCTCCGGGGGTGGCCTATAGCGGGCGGGAGCCATGGACGGACGCGAGCGCGAGGAAGGCGCAGACGAAGGTCAGGATGATCAGCCCCTGCGGCCACCGAGGCGGCGACCGGGTCACTGGACGGTCACGGCCAGGTCGCGGGCCACATAGGCCGGCGTGGTGGGGGTCGGCATGTAGCCCCACTTCCGCAGCAGGTCAGCCAGTCCGGGCAGGCGTGACGGCCACAGCATCGGCCGACCGATCGGGCCGTGGCCCTTGCCCTCCAGATAATCGTCGATGAACTTCCGGGCCGGCTTGGTCTCTGGCGTCTGGATGGTCGACCACGCCAGCATGTTGAGGATCCGGCACGCGAGGTTCGACAGGGTCAGGCGCTCGGCGAACGACTGGGCGTCCGCGAGGATCTGTCGGGCCGGCGGCGCGCCGGGCAGGTAGTGCCCCTCCTCGTTCAGCAGGTGCATGATCGCGTGGGCCTGGTCGCGCGTCGCTTGGTCGACCTGCTCCAGTTCCGCTCCAGCTGGAGCCCGGGTGGCCAGCAGCGTCTCGGTTATCTGGTCCAGCAGCGACACCTTCGGCGCGGGCTGGGTTGGCTCCTGCATAAGTTCCATTGTCGTCAAGCCTCCGTGGCGGGTGTGAAGGGGAAACCATTGACGGTCACCGGGCGGCGCGGGTCAAAGCGCGGATCGGGCGTCTGTAGCGGGAAGGGGCGGGTGCCGTCGATCTGTCCCGAGGCGGCCAGCAGGCCCTCCATGACCTCGGGGTCCATGCGCTTGCCACGAGCCGGGCCCCGGAAGGTCAGGCCGACCACCACGTTCTGGCCGAACCGCGCCTTGCAGTCCTCGACCGTCTTGTCGTCCGACGGCAGCACCACCGCGCCCTCCAGCTGCGACCAGTCGAACCCGGCCGGCAGGATGAAGTCGGCCGGCTCCTCCAGCTGTCGCCGGGCCTGCTCGAAGGCCTCGTAGTCGACGCCCCGGATCGTCACGCCGTCGACCATGCCCTCGGCGATGTGCTCCAGTGCGTCGACCGGATTGGTGGGGAAGCGTTCGTTCAGGGCGTCGCGCAGGCGGTCGAAGCTCTCCAGCCACTCCTCGTTCGCGCCGCCGCGCAGCAGGTCAGACCACCGGGCCGTGTCGCCGTTGAGGTGGAGCCCGTAGACGCCCCCGCTCTCCTCGACCAGGTTGCCGAGGTCCTGAACCAGCGACAGCGCCAGCCCGACGATCGGGTCCTCGCGGCCCGCCGGGGCCTGCGGCTTGGCGGACCTGAACCCCGCGTGCGCCACATAGTCGCCGTCGGCCGTGATCGGGAACACGCGGTCGCCGCGCAACCATCCCTCCAGCCGGGCCGCCATCAGCCCGTTGCGGTCCGCCTTCTCTATGGCCGCCAGCTGTTCATCGGTGCAAGCCGGCTGGCTGATGACCCGGCCGGGGCCCTCGTAGGGCGGGGGCACCTTGGCGCGGTGGTGGCGCTCATAGCCGCGCAGGAGCTCGGCCGCCTCGCGCATCAGGATCTCGGCGTCGTTCAGCCGGCCGGCCTCGCGAGCCTCGGCCTGACCCTCGCCCCACTCGGCCCCGGTGATGAACCCAACTCGGGCAGCGGCGTCGACCGTCGCTTCCTCGACCAGGTCCCGGCTCGCCAGCCAGTCGTCGGCGGCCGACTCGCGTGCGCGTGCGTGCGTGAGGTTGCTGCTCATTGCCCTGTTCCTTCATGCGGGTGACCGGCTCCCTCGCCCGTCACGGTGTGTTGCTCGCCCGATACGGCGGGGCCCTGCCCCTCCTGCGCTTCCCCCCACAGCCGCACGGGCCGCAGCGCATAGGTGCCCTCCCACAGCAGCCCCTGCGTGGCCAAGACCCGCCTCCAGTGCAGGGGCAGCGCGTCTACCTGCTCCTGCGTCATCTCTCCCGCCTTCAGCTGGGTTTGGGCGAGGTCGAACCGGGCCTCCAGTTCCCGCAGCATCCGCACGCGGGCGTGGTTCCATGCGCGCCACGGCTCGTCGGTCCGGGTCCATCGCTCGAGGATCGCCCGGCACTCGGCGGGCGTGGGGAAGAAGCGACACTCCAGCGTCGCGTGCTCGACGAGGAACGACAGGGCGGCGTCGGGGTAGCGGCCGAAGTGGCGGCGGTAGAGCGCGAGGCGCAGTTCGGCCGACAGGTCATCCTCCTGCCGGTGGGGCAGCAGGGTCAGGGTCCGCATGCACTTGAGGAAGTGGTCCTCGGTCCCGGGAGGCGCGGGCGGCACGGGCAGGCGGGCGATGCGCGTCACGGCCTCAAGCTGGCGGTCGTCCAGCCGGGCCGGCAGGTCAGCGAGGATCGTGGTGTCCACCTGCGTCCAGTCGACGGTCGATGGCACGGGCGAGGCCGCCCCGCCGATCTCCTGCGTCACGCGCGCCAGCGCCGTTCCGAGTGCCTGTGCCATTCTGCTCATCCTTCAGTGGGAAAACGTCCAGCCAGCCCTTCACGATGGACTGGTCCATGACCGCCGCCGGGTCGTGCCCGTGCTCGGTCCAGATCCTCTCCAGCTTCATGACGATCAGCTGCTCGGCGCGCGGCGTCATGGGCTTCTTGATGCGGTTGCGGTGGTCGCGGAAGTGCTTGAAGGCCTCGGTCGGGAGCGCGAACGCGCGCGCCTGTGATGCGTCAGCATCACCTAGACTCCCTTCCCTTCCATTCCCTTCCCTTCCCTTAAGAGCATTTTCCGACGGAATTCCGACGTCGCTCCTGCGGAAAAGATCGTCGGGTCCGGCGGAATGACCGGGCCGTTCCCCGGATTTCCACGCCTCGTAGTCCGGAAAAGGCGTGCGCTGCTCGGCCGGCAGGTCGCGCTGGGACTTGCGGTGGCGGTCGCCCGCCTTGCGCCACTCATACTGCTGCCGACTGTCCCACGCGGTCAAGGCCTTCTCGGCCAGCGTTCGGTTATACAGTCGCCCGTCGCTGCACAGCACGAACCCGCGCAGCGCCTCGTCCTTCACCCTCAGCCACGCCTCGATGGCGCGCCCATAGCCCGCCGCCTTGGCCAGCCAGCGGTCGTTGTCGGGGACCGAGGCGGCCGGGACCTCGTGCCACGCCACCCCCCATAGGAGGATCGCGGCAATCACGGCCTCGGGGTCGCACTCGGTCACTAGGTCGCTGCGCCGGAAGCGCCCGATGTCGAGCGGCATGTCGCGGAAGGCGCGGAGGTCGCACCCGGGCGGGGTCAGCGGTTCGGTCACGAATTGCCCCCATGAGACAGGGGGAGTAAAAGACGCATGGGCGCTCCCTTCACGAGCGTTTCTGGACCGGCGCGGGTGGGGACTCGCGTCGGTCCTTCGTTTTTGGTCGGATGCCGGTGGCGCAGCAAGCCCCGGGCGCGGCGTTCGAGGCGGTCCGCATAGGCGTTGAGGCCCGTCCACTCGTCGGGCGTGCCGGCGAACAGGGGCTGGCGGTAGCGGTGGCCGTTCTGACCAAGGCTGCTCGAGTCCGCGCTGTCGAACGGATAGAGGTGCGCGACCGCGACGCCCCGGAGCATGTGGATCGCCGGCCGGACAGCGAGGCGCTCAAGCCTGCTCCAGGTCTCGTCCATCCGCCGCGTCCAGTCAGGGCCGCCGACCTGCCAGTGCTCGCCGGTCGAGCCCATGCAGACGCGGGGCCACTGGTCGATCAGGCGCAGCAGCCGGTCGAGCGGCTCGTCGGTGTGCCAGACGGGCGCGCCCCGGTGCCCGAAGGGCCACTCGGCCAACAGCGCGTCCTGCAGCTGGGTGCCGGCGTCGATCACGTCCGGCACGATGGCCCACCGGCCGGGCTGGAACAGCCGAGGCTCCAGCCACTCGTAGTAGGGCCGCCAGCTGTGCTGGTCGTTCTGCTCCCGGCCGGAGCGGCGCGCGGCGGTGAAGAAGCTGTAGGCCCCGCAGTCATACATGACGGCCGGCGACACGGCCTCGCAGCGTTCGGCGTCGTCGGTCCGGAAGAAGCTGATGCAGAAGGCCCGGGGGCCGAGCGATTCGAGCGCAGCGATCGGGCTGATGGGGGTGCCGTGGTAGATCAGCGTCACGGCCTCGCCCCCATGGCGGCGTCCCGGGCACGCGCCTCGGCCATCAGGTCCGGGCGGTCGGTCCAGCCCCACACGGTCTTGAGCCTGCCCTTCTTGACCCCGTCCCGCCCGCGCTGGTCGGTGCCGCTGCTGGTCCGGCCGAGGCGCACCCAGCCGTCGTGGCGGTAGAGGTCGCCCCGGTGCTCGACGCGGTCCTGATAGCTGATGGCCCACTCGAACCGGCCGACCCGGGCGGCAGTCGGGAACACGAACTCGCGCCACAGCCGCAGGACGGCCCGGCATAGGTGGGGGCGCTCGGCGCACACCCGGGCGAGCTCGAACGCGGCCGCGCGCGATATCCCGCAGGTTGAGGCCGCAATCATCTTCTCGTGCGCCACCACCGCGACCAGCCGGCCCTCGTGCCGCAGCCCGTAGGCCCCGCCGAACGTGCCGTAGCGAGGCCGGTGCAGCGGGCCCATCTTGTGCCCCCATTCGACCAGGCAGCTGTTCAGCTCGTCCGTCGTGATGGTGTCGAACGCGACCAGCGGGGTCAGGAGCATCATGCCCGCGCCGCCTTCCATGCTTCGAAGTCAGGCCGGTGCGCGAGGCACAGGTCCTTGTCGGGCGCGGGGCTGAACGAGCAGGCCGGGCACAGGGGCTTGTCGCAGGTGCCGGACTTCCGGCTCGGCACCTTCCAGTCGCACTCCAGCGTCGCCCGCTTCCCGCACTTGCAGCGCCGGGTGGGCCCGCAGACGATCGCGCGGACGCCGTTGCCGAGGTCGACCCGCTGACAGGTCATTCGCACAGGCCGTAGCTGGAGGAGCACTGGTGGGGGTCGGTGCCCCGGCCGGCGAACTCAAGGAGGTCCAGCTGTCGGCCGCCGCGCGAGGTCCGCGACCACTCGACCGCCTTGCGGATCGCCGCGCGGGTGTGGTCGTCCTTGTCGCCCGGGACCGAGGGGGCCGGGAAGAAGGTCGTGATCGCCCCGCCGGCAATGACCCGCCGGGCCACCGCGCCGGCAATTCGCTCCCACTCCTCGAGCCGGTCGATGACCTCGGGGAAGCGTTCGGCGATCTCGCGCAGTTCGCCCTTCTTGGCCATGATGCACGGCATGCAGCCGACGCGCGTCATGCCCATGCGATAGAGCGGGTTGTGGCGCAGGCCGTGGCGCTCTCTCAGCGCGAGGACGTCGAGGGCCGTATAGTTCAGGACCGGCCGGTAGAGGAACTCGCTGGCGTGCTCGTGCCGCTGGCGCTCCAGCCACGGCTTCTCGGCCCGGGCCTTGCTCTCGTCCGCCCGCTCCCCGATCCACGAGACGATGCTGACCCCCTCGTCCAACAGGGGGCGCTTGACCGCCATCAATGGCTGCAGCTTTAGCTCGTCGGTGCAGAACCTGGTCCGCGTGCCCGGGAAGCGGCCGTGCAGCATGGCCATATCAAGGAACGCGATGCCGGTGGGCTGGAGGGCCGCGACCGCCGCCTCGATCAACTCCTGCGGGACCGGGGGGCTGATCTCCAGCGGGCACTGGCACTCGGCCGCCCATGCCTTCAGCGCGGCGGTGCGTTCAGGGCTGTGGCGACAGCCGGGGGCCAGCGCCGGGATCTTGTCGCGCTTCCGCGTGCACGCCTTGCTGTGGCGGGTCCGGCGGCGCTCGAACGGCCACTCCTCGCGGATGACCCGGCGCTTCCGTTCGAACGCAGCTGCGTCGATCAGGCCGGGCACGTCGTAGGCGGTCAGGGTCGTGACCCGCTGGCCCACCTCCCGGTAGAGCCAGTCCGACACGTAGGCGACCTGCTCGATGGTGATCGGGTGCTCGTTGCCGGTGTCGCAGAAGAAGTAGCGGGGCGGCAGGTTGCCGAAGCCCTTGGACTGGGCGCGCTCGACCGACAGGCACGCGACGGCTTGACTTTCCTTGCCGCCGCTAATCGATACGTCGTGCTGCACGGTCACCGCCCGTCCTCCTTGGCAACCGCGCGGTCTATGGCTGCTTGCAGGCGCGCGGGCCTTTTCGACTTAGTCGGTTTCGATTGACGGGGCCTTGCGGGCGCTGGCCGGTCTCCGGCGGCCAACCGAGCCTTCGCCCGCTTCTCGGCCGGCATCAGCGGCAAATCGGGCTGGGCGATGAACTCCAGCTCCACCTCTGTCCGGGGGCACTCGCCGTAGCGTTTGACCCCGCCGCCCTGAACCTGCCCGTCGTCCAGCCACGGGAAGCCGGCCGGCGACGGGATGACGAGCGCGCCGGGCTTACGCTGCGGCGCGGTCAGGGCGTCGACCAGGAGCTTCTCGATGTTGTCCTTGTCGGGCTTGCTGGTGTGGTAGACCTGCGCGGTCAGGGCCGCCGCCCGCTGCGCTTTCGTCCAGCTGGACGGAATCGGAAAGATGGCGGTGAAGCGCAGCATGACGGGGCCGGTCCACGGCTCCCGGCCGGGGAAGGCCTGCCGGTAGAGCAGCAGGATCTCCCGCTCCGCCCGCACCATCCCGGGGTCGGAGTGAACCGTGACCAGCGCCCTAGCCTGACCGTCCTGCTGGACGACGCGGCCGGTGGAGCGCGGGCGGTCCTTTCCCCGGGGCACGCCCGGGATGGTGAAGCGGAGCTTCTGGTTCACGCCGCCAGCTTGGCTTCGACCAAGTCGGTCAGGTCCTTGACGGTGCCCGAGCGCACCCGGCTGACCTCGTCGTCGGGGATCTCGACGCCGAACTCGTCCTCCAGCAGCATGACGATCTCGACCACGTCGAGGCTATCGGCCCCGAGGTGCGTGTCGTCGCCGCCGCTGGTCGACCAGTCATGGTGGGCGTAGTCGGCCGGAATCAACCGGACGTCCGGCCGCACCCGCTCCGGCTCGACCCCCAGCTGCTCGGCAATGAGCTTGTGCGCGCGTTCCGTGGTGTTCATCGGTCACTCCCTCCCTGTGGTGCTATCGTCGGGGCGGGGCACCGCTCCCCGCCCTCCCGTGGCATCACTCCTGGTTGTCGTCGTCCTCCTCGCCGCCGGCCTCGAAGTTCAGGCCCGGCTCGTCCGCGTCGGTCTCGGCCTCCCGGCCGTTGCCGGTGTAGTCGTCGACGGTCGCGCGGGTCAGCATGACGTGCTTCCCGATGCCGTGGTGGAGAGACAGGATCGCCTTGTCGCGCTCGGTGGGCTCCGCGTCGAGGAACTTGACCTTGCCGGTGATCACGATGTCGTCGCCGCCCGCGTTGACCTTGGTCAGCAGCACCCGGATGGGGTCTTGCCCGCGAGACGCCACGGCCTCGACCACCTGCCGGATCAGCTTCTTGGCGAACTCCTCGATGCGGCCGGCGACGTCGCGCTGCTCGCCCTGACTGGTCGCGCTCCACGGCTTCGGCCGGTGCTTGATGATGTCGAGCATCTCGTCGCGGACGTCGTAGACCAGCTCACCCGGATCGAGGTCCATGGCCTCGATCAGGTTATCGACCGCCTGCAGCGCACCGGCGTGCTGGGCCTCGGCGTCGGCCGTGCCGAACTGCTCCTGCTGGTTGGCCGTGATCGCCGTGCCCAAGCGCTCCAGCGCCTGCGGGACCGCGTCCGGGTCCTGCGGGCCGACAATGTCGGGCTCCCCGCCGGCCGGGGGTTCGGACGCGCCCTTGCCGCGCTTCTTCCGTTCGGCCTTCGCGTCCTCGTTCAGCGCGTTGGCCGTGTTGGCCAGCGCGTCGTCGGCATCTGCCATTCTATTCTCCTTTGGGTTTGACCCGGCGTGGTGGGTCGGGGAAGTGGCCCGGCGAGAGCCAGACCGTCTCAGTCCGCCAGCGGTGCGGGCGGGTGAACACGAGGGCCGCATAGTCGGCCATTCCACCGTCGAACGGCGACTCCATGGTCTCCATCAGGTGGCCCGGCGGCATCGTGTGCCGCTCGCGATAGATGCACGCGTGGCTGGGCTTCCACCGGCCGGCGAACTTGCCGCCGTTCCAGCGGTCCTGCGAGGCGAGGAAGGCGATCGGCACGATGAAGGCCGCGCGGCGCAGGCTGAACCGCTCAAGGCAGAGCGTGATGATCCGCTCCGCGATATCGGGCTCGTAGCTGTAGGGCGGGTTGCAGATGACCGAGGTGGACCGGCCGACGTAGGTCGGCATGCGCGGGATCTGGGTCAGGATGTTGCCCCGGATGAAGCGGTGCCGCATGCTCGCCCCGCGACTGACCACGTCGGACCCGACGGTCGGGTGGCCATAGCGCGCCGCGACGTCGAGCACGTTGCCCCGGCCGCAACAGGGGTCCCAGATCAGGTCGTCGCCGAAGTCGACGCCGTGCATCAGCTGCTCGACCACCCGGGGGCTCTCGCAATACCAGTCGTAGGGAGCCCGGTCCCATTTCTTCGCCGTGTTCTTCCCGGCCGGACGATTGACCACTTAGGCCGCCAGTCGCGCAGCGATGCGGTCCAGCGCGCCGACCAGGGCCTCGACCGTCCGGGCCTGCGGGTTCCAGCCCTCGCGCTCAGCTCCAGCTAGGGCGTCGACACTGACCCCCGCCTCCTCGGCCAGCTTGGACTTCTTGATGACCCCGTCGGCGAGGACACGGCGAATGCGGTCTAGTGCGTCTTGCATGACCGGGCGTTCTAAGCGGCGTTTTCTCCGGCTTCAACCGCGTTTTTTTGCGGCCCCGGCTTGCGGCCCCGGGCGCGTTCGGGCAAGGTCCGCGTCGGCGCTACCGGCTTGTCCGGTCGTTCCCCACCACGAGAAGGAGACGCCTCTATGGCGACCGAAGAAACCATCACCGTCCACCCGGGCGATATCCTCCAAGACGCCGACGGCCTGTTCTACTTGGCCTCCGAGACCCACAGCTGGGGGGTCGGCGCTGTCATGCGCTGGCGCGACGGCGACGAGGTCCGCGAAACCTACCACCGCCTCAAGCCCGGCCAGTTCGTGGTCGTGGGCGCAGGCCATATCCTGCCCGAGGACGTCCGGGGCCGCCGCCGCGACAGCCTGACCACCGCTCGCGCGCTCGCCAAGGAAGCGGCCTCGCAGGACAGCCAGCGTTGAGCGGCCTGACTGTGGCCGAGCGCCCCCCTGTCTCCCCGTCGGCCCGTGGCTACCACGCGGTCTACCGCGAGAACGAGGTCAACTATTGCCCGGGATGCGGGCGGACCCACTGGCTGATCGGCCGGCTCAGCGCCGAGTGCGCGTTCTGCGCCACTGCCCTGCCGCTCGACGCCGATATCACCACGCAGCCCCCGCGCCTCTGGCAGCGCGGATCGGGCGGCGGAAAAGTCACCCAGCAGGGACGGGACAGGCCCGCCCCCACCAACCGAAGGAGTTACCGCTGATGCCGTTCTACGAAGTCACCACCAACGGTGAGGAGGCCAAGCGCCTCGTCAAAGCCAAGAGCGCAACCGACGCGGTCCAGCACTGCACCAAGGACAAGTTCACCACCCGCACCATCACCTCCATCGAGGAGGCCGCCCCGCTGTTCGAATCCGGCGTCAAGCTGGAGCGCGCCGAGGGGCAGGACTGACCGGCCGACTTCCCACCAAGGAGACACCAATGCGAATCGTCAAACTGCACGCCGAGAACTTCAAGCGCCTCGGGGTCGTCGAGATCACGCCCGAGGGCAACGTGGTCACCATCGGCGGCAACAACGGGGAGGGCAAGTCGTCCGTCCTCGACGCCATCTTTGTCGCACTGAAGGGCCGGGCGGTCGCGCCACCGAAGCCCATCCGCAAGGGCGAGGAGAAGGCGGTCATCAAGCTGGACATGGGCGAGCTCGTCGTCACCCGCACCTTCCACCAGAAGGAGGGCGAGACGTTCACCGACAACCTCAAGGTCGAGAGCGCCGAGGGCCTGCGCTACGCCACCAAGCCGCAGGACGTCCTGAACGCGCTGCTGGGCGAGGTCGGGTTCGACCCGTTTGAGTTCGTCAACCTGAAGCCGAACGCGCAGGCCGCCCGGCTGCTGGAGATGGTCCCGCTGTCCATCGACCTGGACGAGTTCAAGGCGGCTGACTCGAGCGACTATGCGAACCGCCGCGACACCAATCGTGACGTCGAGCGGCTCCGCGCACAGGTGGCGGGCATTCCAGAGGAGGAGGTCCCGGCCGACGCGCCAGACCGCGCCGCGCTGACCGAGGCGCTGGGCAACGCCGCCGACACGAACGCCGGCATCGAGCGCGAGCGCGTGCAGCGGGACAACGCGCGGCGCGAGGCCGAGGCCGAGAAGGCCCGGGCGGCCGACGCCCGCGAACGCGCCGAAGCCGCACGCCGTGAGGCCGCCCAGTATGACGAGGCCGCCAAGGCCCACGACCAGCGGTCCGTCGATCTGACCGAGGCGCTGGAGAAGATGCCGGCGCTGGCCGAGCCGGTCGACACCGTGGCGCTGCGCGAGCAGCTGACCAAGGCCGAGGCGACGCTGGCGGCTATCGAGCGGCAGGGCCGCCGCAAGGCACTGGTGGCCGAACTGACCGCCGCCGAGGAGAAGGCGCAGGGCTACACGACCGCCATGGCGAACCGGGCGGCCGAGCGGAACAAGGCGCTGGCCGAGGCCGAGATGCCGGTCCCGGGTCTGGCGTTCGCGCTAAACGAGAAGGGCGAGCCGGTCCTGACCTACGAGGGCCTGCCGTTCGACAAGGACCAGATCAGCACCGCCATCCAGCTGCGGGTCAGCACCGCGATCGGCATGGCCGCCAACCCCCGGCTCCGGGTGCTGCGGATCAGCGACGGCTCCCTGCTGGACAGCAACAGCATGAAGATGCTGACTGAGATGGCCGAGGCCGAGGACTTCCAGCTGTGGATCGAGGTCGTGGGTGACGGCGGGGTCGGCATCGTGATGGAGAACGGGACGGTGCGGGGCGATCCCGAACCGGAGCCGGACACCACCACGAACGTGTCGCCGGGTGACGAATTCGAGGGCAGCGACGTTGCTCCGACTTCGAAGGCCCGCAAGGGCAAGGGCAAGCCGGCCGAGGGGTCGCTGCTGTGAACCCCGGCCTGACCCCGGGCTTCGAGCCCCTCGCGCAGTCGCTCTGCCAGTCGCTTGCCGAGACCGGCCCCATGCTCGTCGCGGAGTTCGACGACGCGTGGACGCCGGCCGGCGAAACCTACCGGGACGAACTGGTCACCGGCGGGCTGGTGGTGGTCGCGCCGACCGAGGAGGACGGCCCTGACTGGATCACCCTCACGGCGGCCGGTGTGGGCCTCGCACAGGCCGGAGCGGCACCCGCCGCCTGACCGGCCCCGCGACCCTGTTGGGCCGCTTTCTGCAAACCTGACTTAGCCAGATTGGAAGAGCAGTGAATCAACGCGACTATGAGACCGCCATCCGGGCGGAGGTCGAGCAGTGGCCGGACGCCACCGTAGACTTCGCCATGGGGGGCAAACATCCCAAGGCCAAGCTGTCGTTCGGCGGCAAGCTCCTGAACGTCACCTACCCCAGCACCCCCAGCGACGCCTTCCACGGCGTCCACAACTGCCTGTCGGACGTGCGCCGGGCCCTCAAGAAGCTGGGCGCGGTCCGGTCCAAGCCGGAGCCGTCGAAGGACGAGGACGAGGCCCCCTACCGCAAGCCGAACGACGGGGCCGAGAAGCGCCCCCACCCGGTGGCGGGCGAGAAGGCCCAGCCGAAGCCGGACGTGGCGGACAAACTGGTGGCGGCCGGCGCGGCCACCGAGGAGCAGGCCACCATCGCTCGGGCGGCGCGCGAGCCGGAGACCGGCCGGGCGCTGGCCGGCAAGAGCGGCAACGCCATCCTGGTCGACGAGGCGGACCCGGACGACGCGGCGGCGGCAATCCGCGCGGCGTTCGAGGCCCGGGTCGCGGCGATCACGGACGGCATCTATTTCGACCTTCCGGCCGACGTCTACCACGCGGTCCCGCGCCTCTCGTCGAGCGGCATCCAGAAGCTATGCGTGAGCCCCGCAACCTTCTGGCGCGGCAGCTGGCTGGACCCCGACCGGCCGGACCTCGACGAGGAGGAGACGGTCTGGCAGGTCCTCGGCCGCGCCTACCACACGGCCCGGCTGGAGCCGCACCTGTTCGAGCAGCTCTACTATCGCGAGCTCGACAAGAAGGACGCCCCCAAGGGCACGCTGTTCACCGGCACCGAGATGGGCGCGAAGCTGGAGGAGTGGGGTCTCAAGAAGTCCGGCTCCGTGGGTGAGCAGGCCGAGCGGCTGGCGGACGCCGGCTTTCCGGCCGGGCAGCTGTGGCCGCTGATAAAGGCCGAGTGGGAGAAGGAGCGGGGCACCCGCGCGGTCCTGCCGGCCAAGCACTACGACCAGATGCTGACCGACCGGGACCGCATCACGCACAACACCCAGATCAGCCCGCTCCTGTCGGGCGGCGAGGCCGAGGTCTCGGTGTTCTGGACCGACGAGCACGGCGTCCAGATGAAGTCGCGCATCGACTATCTGACCCGCGACCACTGGGCCGACTTCAAGACGTTCGACAACAGCCGGGGCAAGCACCTGAACCAGGCCCTGTCGGACGCGGTGCGCTACAACCGCTACTACGTGCAGGCGGCGGTCTACCGGGAGGCGGTGGAGCAGATCCGGGTCAAGGGCCTGCCGATCATTGAGGCCAGCACGGAGGACCAGCGGTCGCTCGTCGCGCACATCGCGCTCATGAGCCATGAGTTGCGGTGCTGGTATGTGTTCCAAGAGAAGGGGGGCGTGCCGAACCTGCTGGCCCGCGAGTTCCCGTTCTATCAGGTGCCCTACACGACCATCCTGAACGACGCGGCGGCCAAGAGCGACGAGCAGGTCCGCATCGCCCACGAGGCCACCTCCCAGCGGACCGACCTGTTCCGCAAGGGGGAGGCCGAGGTGCTGCAGGCCAAGAAGCTCTTTGTCCTCTACTCCGAGGTCTACCGCGACGGCACGCCGTGGTTCCCCATCGACGCCGTCGGAGCCTTCAGCGACGACGACTTCCACCCCTACTGGCTGTCGGGATTGATGCAATGACCGACCTATTCGGTCAGCCGGACCCCGTAATCAGGGTGCTTGACTTTGAGGCCACCGGCCTTGGGGAAGACGCCCAGATTGTCGAGGTCGGCTACACGGACCTGAACACGACCACCCGGGAGATCGGGGCCACGGTCAGCACCCTTTGCGCGGTGCCGGCCATGCCTCCCGAGACCCGGGCGGTCCACCACATCCGGGCCGAGCAGACCCGTGGCTTCCCGCCCTACGACCGCTGGTGTCTCTACGAGGAGGCCGTGCGGGCGGGGGTGTGGGGCTGGGCGGCGCACAGCGCGCAGTTCGAGGAGCGGTTCATCCTCGGCCGCCTGCCGATGTTCTGCACGAACAAGGCGGCGCTCCGGCTCTGGCCCGAGGCCCCGGGACAGTCGGTGTTCGCCCTGCTCTACTGGCTGGAGGATCAGGGGCGGGTCAGCTTCGACCAGGAGCGCGCCCACCCGCCGCACCGCGCCGGCCCGGACAGCTACGCCACGGCCGTGCTGCTGAAGGCCATGCTCGACGAGGGCGTGACCGGCAACATGCTCCGGCAGTGGTCGGCCGAGCCGCGCATCTTCCCCACGGTCCCGATTGGCGACTGGCGGGGCAAGCCGTGGTCGGCCGCCGACAGGGGCTTCCTCGAATGGATCCTCCGCAAAATCGACGACCCCGATATCCGTTTCAACGCGACACTCGAACTAGACAGAAGGGACGAACAGCAATGACCGATGAACCCACCACCCAGAGCCGCGCCCTGACCACCCGGCAGGAGCAGTATCAGGCCATCGCGAACAGCAACCCCATGGGCGAGGTGGGGGCCATGCTGGATAAGATGCTGGCACTCGCCACCAACCCCGATGTGGACGCGGCCAAGTTCGAGACCATCGCCCGGGTGGTCAAGGAGACCCGCGAGGACGCCCAGCGCCAGCAGTTCTATCAGGCCAAGGCCAGCGCGATGCTGGACATGCCGGTAATCGACAAGCGCGGCAAGATCGTCATCGCTGACAAGAACGACCCGAACAACCGCGCCAAGGACCGGGTTCAGGGCCTCTATGCGAAGTGGCCGGACCTGCAGCGCGCCATCACTCCGGTGCTGGCCGCCTATGACCTGGTCCTGTCGCACGACGTTGACCACGAGGGAGCGATCGTGACCGTGACCCCGGTCCTCCAGCACCGCAACGGGTTCGTCGAACGCGGCGGCGCGATGGCCCTGCCGCTCGACACTAGCGGCGGCAAGAACAACACGCAGGGCGCGGGCTCGGCCGCCAGCTACGGCAAGCGCCACACCACCACCGCGATGCTCGGGCTCCGGCTGGAGGACACGGACGACGACGGCTGGCTGACCGCCACCCCGGACGAGCCGCTGAACGACCAGCAGCAGCGCCGCGTGGACGAGGCCGAGGCCCGGTGGAAGGATGGCCCGGAGATCTACGAGCAGTGGTTCAGCCGCCTCGAGCCGAAGGACCGGGCGTGGCTGATCCAGACCGGCCGGCACGCCCGGATCACCGGCAGTCAGGCCGGGCAGCTGATCGCCGGGGCCGCCGGGGCAAAGGAGCCGACACCGGCCGCGCGCACCGCCGCGAACACCCAGAACGGGCACGACACCAGCACGCCGGCCGGGTGGACGGCCAAGTATGAGGAGGACTGCAAGGCGGCCCCGGACCTTGACACGCTCGCTCGCATTCAAGCGCGCGGCGCGAAGGCGATGGAGCGGCTCAAGGCAAGCGATCCGAAGCTGCACGAGCGGGCCGTCAAGGCCGGCAGCGAGGCCTACGGCCGCCTCTCGGGCGTTGACCAGGGGAGCGACGACTGATGGCCTTCAGCATCAACCGCATCACGCTGGTGGGCACGCTCGGCAAGGACGCCGAGAGCCGCAGCTTCCAGAACGGCGGCGGGGTGGTCAACCTGCGGATCGCCACGACCGAATCGTGGAAGGACCGGGACGGCCAGCGGCAGGAGCGGACCGAGTGGCACACCATCGCGATCTTTGCGAAGTGGTTGCAGGACGACGCCAAGGACTTCCGCAAGGGCGACCAGGTCATGGTCGAGGGTCAGATCCAGACCCGGAAGTGGCAGGACCAAGGCGGCAACGACCGCTATAGCACCGAGGTGGTCGTTCAGGGCGCGCAGCACAGCGTGTTCCGCATGGCCAAGCGCGACCGCAACGGCGGCGGCCAGCAGAGCGGCGGCTACGGCGATCAGGGCGGCGGCACCGACTACAGCCGCCACGGCTTCGGCAACGGCGGCGGCGCGGGCTCCCGGCCCGCCCCGGCCGCGTTCGACGACCTCGACGACGACGTGCCGTTCATCACCATCGACAGCCGCTTCGAAGGGAGGGTTTCCTGATGGCCGATCCCATCGTTCCTCGAAAGCTGGAGACCGCCGAATCGTTCGGCGACGAGGCCACCGCGCTCGGCTGCATGGACATTCAGACCCCGCAGGGCGTCGTGCACAGCCACGACGGCCCGGGGTTCATGACTATGCTCGTCGAGCGGCCGGGCCTCCCGACGGCCATCGGCTTCTTCGTCTACGACCCGGCGGTGGGGCAGGGCCTGACCGCCCAGCTGCCTCCCAACGTGGCCCGCTCGGTCGCCGCGTCGTTGTTGCGGATGGCCGACAGGGTCGATCCTCGGAAGCCGCACTGATGGACGCGCGGATCGAACGGCTGCTCGAACGCGAGGGCACCGGCATCAGCTGGACGGACCTGACCTTCAACCCGTGGATCGGGTGCCAGAAGGTCAGCCCGGCGTGCGACCACTGCTACGCCGAGGGGCTGGCGACCAGTCGCCTCGGCGTCGCGTGGGGTCCGGGGGCCGAGCGCCGCCGGACCGCCCCGGGCAACTGGGGCAAGCCCGTGCGGTGGAACCGCTACGCCGCCGAGGCGGGCGTGCGGCTCAAAGTGTTCTGCGCCAGCCTCGCGGACGTGTTCGACAACGCGGTCGACCCGCAGTGGCGGCACGATCTGGGCGAGCTGATCGTCGGCACCCCGTCGCTCGACTGGATGCTGCTGACCAAGAGGATCGGCAACGTCCGCGACATGGCGGCGCTCATGTTCGACGGCGAGGTGCCCGCTAATGCGGCGCTCGGCGTCACCATAGCGAACCAGACGGAGGCCGACCGCGACCTGCCCCGCGCAATCGCCATCAAGCGAGGCCTCGGGTTCCGCCGGCTGTTCCTGTCCATGGAGCCGCTTCTCGGTCCGGTCGACCTCACTCGCTATCTCTCCGGCGTCGACCTCGTGATAGTCGGCGGCGAGAGCGGCCCCGGTGCCCGGCTGATGCAATACGGCTGGGCACGAGGGGTCAGGGACGCCTGCGTCACCGCCGGCACCCCGTTCCACTTCAAGCAGTGGGGTGAGTGGGTGCCCTCGGCGGAGATTGGCTTTCACGGCCACGAGCACCGCCCGTCCATCACGATACCGCCTTACGAATACATGCGGGTCGGGACGAGAGCGGCCGGACACCACCTAGACGGATTTGAGCATAGGGAGCACTTCGCATGACGACCCCCACCACGGACGACCCCCGCCCCGCCACCCGCGACAAACTGGGCGAGTATGACGCTATCGAGACCCTCAAGCCCGGCGAGCCGGTTTTCCCGCTGCAGGGCGGCGATCCCTTCGCGCCGGCCACGGTCCAGTTCTGGGTCGACCAGGTCCGCGCCGCCGCCATGAGCGAGACCGACCGCAAGAAGGCCGAGCCCATGTTGCGGAAGGCCAGCGACGCCGAGCGCGTGGGCTGGCAGATGACCGACTATCAGCGGGGAGCGGCGGCGGCCGAGGAGCAGGCCAAGGCGGCGGCCCCACAGGCCCGGCCGGCTTACACCGGGTGGCAGGACAGTGCCGACGAGGACACGCTGGCTCGCCGCAAGGAGCGGGCCGGCCGGATCGCCGCGACTGGCACGCTCCACAACTGCATCGCGCTGTGCGTGGACGTGACCTCCCAGCTGGCCGCGCTTCGCTGCTGCCCGTCCGAGGAGGTGCTGATCCGCGAGGCGGTTGAGCGCCTCCAGATTGCCGCGCGCGAGATCGAGCCCCGGCGCGGCACGGAGCGCAGCTGATGGAAGCGCACGCACGCCGGGACGACCCGGAGACCAGCCACGAGGCGGCGGCGGCCGTCACGCCCGGGCTGCGCGAGCTACAGGTCCGCGTCGAGGACTTCGCCCGCTCGGCCGGGCTGGAGGGCTTCACAGACGCGGAGATGGAGGACCAGCTGGAGGACGCGGGCTCGACCCTGCGGACCCGGCGGTCGGAGCTCACCGCCCGCAACATCGTGCTCGACAGCGGTCTGCGCCGGACGTTCGGCGATTCGCCGCGCCGCCGCATCGTCTGGCTGCACCGCAGCTATGTCGACAACCCGCCTCCCATCTGTGACGCGCCCCGGGTGCTGACCAAGGAGGAGCGCGGGGAGGGCACCAAGCACGCCGAGGCGCTCGACCGAGTGGCCCGGCAAATGAAGAACGAGGGGAGGGCGACCGTGTTCGAGATGCTGACCGCCGCCGCCAGCTACATCAGGAGCGTTGCAGCATGAAGTTGATGCCCACCGAGAAGGTCTACCGGGTCGGCCACCTGTTCTGCGGAATCGGAGCGGGAGCCAAGGGCTTCAACGACGCCAACCCGCGCGTCGCCGGGGTGAGCGCCCGATTCGAGTGTGCCGGCGGCGTCGACAACGACGCGGGCGCGATCCGCAACTTCGAGCGGCTGACCGGCACCAAGGGCACGGTCCTTGACCTGTTCAGCCGCGACCAGTTCGTCCAGTTCCACGGGCACGAGCCGCCGGCCGGGTGGCGGGAGGCGTCGCCGGCCGACATTCGCCGGGCCCACGGCGACCGGCCGCTCGACGTCATGTTCCTGTCCGCGCCCTGCAAGGGCTTCTCGGGCCTCCTGTCCACCAAGGCCTCGGGGACCGCCAAGTATCAGGCGCTCAACCAGCTGACCGTGCGCGGCATGTGGCTCACGCTGGAGGCCTACAAGGACGACCCGATCAGCATCATCCTGTTCGAGAATGTGCCCCGCATCCAGACGCGCGGTCGCCCGCTCCTCGATCAGATCCAGCAGCTGCTCCGGGCCTACGGCTACGTGTTCGCCGAGACCACACACGACTGCGGCGAGATCGGCGGCCTCGCCCAGAGCCGCAAGCGGATGCTCATGGTGGCCCGCCACCCAGCCAAGGTGCCCCCGTTCCTCTACCAGCCGTCCAAGACGAAGCTGCGGGGCGTCGGGGAGGTCATCGGCATGCTGCCGCTCCCGGGCGACCTGCGGGCCGGCGAGATGCACCGCGTGCCGAGGCTCCAGTGGAAGACGTGGGTCAGGCTGGCGTTCGTGCCGGCCGGCAAGGACTGGCGGGCGCTGAACGACCTAGCCGTTGAGAACGGGCACCTGCGGGACTTCGGCATCGTGCCCGACCTCCAGCTGCGCGACAACCAGCTGGGCGTGCTCGACTGGACCGACCCGGCCCCGACCCTGACTGGCCAGCGATCGCCGCAACAGGGCCGGTTCAGCGTGGCGGACCCGCGCCCCATGGACGCCATGCACAACGAGACGCTGGGCGTTCGGCCGTGGAACGAGGCGGCCCGGGTGGTCGCGGGCGCGTCCCGGCCGGCCAACGGCGCGCACTCGGTCGCGGACCCGCGCGTCGACGGCCACGAGAAGTCGGTCCAGCTGGGTGTCCGCCCTTGGGACCGGCCTGCCGGCGTCGTGACTGGCAAGATGTTTGCGGGCGGCGGGCCGAACTCGGTGGCTGACCCTCGGCTGGAGGGGAGGCCCCGATTCAACAACGTCTATCGGATCGTGCCGTTCGACGACGCCACCCCGGCGGTCGCGGGCCCGGGCGGCACCGGCCTGTGCGTCGCTGACCCGCGCGCCGAGACGGGATTTGCCGGCGCGGGCAAGTATCGGATCACCGGCTACGAGGAGCCCAGCGGGACGGTCATCGCCGGCAGCACCACCGGGCAGGGTGCGTTCGCGCTGGCTGACCCGCGCATGCAGTGGGGAGAGGACAGCCACCGCAACAAGCTCAAGGTGGTGTCGGCCGCCGACCCGGCCCCGACGGTCACCGGCTCCAACCGCGTCGGGTCCGGCGCGCTGTCGGTGGCTGACCCCCGGCCCGGCTACGGCGACAGCACGCACCACAACGTCATGAAGGTGCGCGAGTGGGACCAGCCCGGCGGAACAGTCACCTCGGCCTCGCACCCGGCCGCCGGGGCGCTCAGCGTCGCGGACCCGCGCCCGGTCTGTCTGAACGGCGAGCACCGGGAGGGCTACGCCACGCAGGGCCACTACGGCGTCGTCGACTGGGACGAGTCGACCAACGCGGTGCCCGGCTATGCCAAGCACGACCGGGGTCAGTGGTCGGTCGCGGACCCCCGGGAGCAGGAGGGCGACTTCGGCGACCGCCTGCCGGAGCCGAACGACCGGCTGGTGGCCCGCATCATCGCGCGCGACGGAACGTGGCACCGGCCCTTCACCACGCTCGAGCTCGCGGCACTGCAATCGATCTTCGACCCGGGCGAGATTTTCAACCTGGAGGGCGGGTCTGACCAGATGCGCCGGGAGTGGATCGGTAACGCCGTGCCGAGCGCGGCGGCCCGGGGCATGGCCGAGACGATCGGGGAGACGCTGCTGCTGGCCGAGGCGGGCGAGACGTTCGTCCTGTCCAGTCGGGAGATATGGGTCCGGCCGCTCGCCATCGCGCTGGCGGTCGACCCACGGCAGACGCTGTGCGGCGAAGGCGTCGGCGGTGCCTGAGAGGATCCAGCTGCGGCGCACCCGTGGCTGGCGGATGCCCCCCGGGGCGGTCAAGGTCGACCGCACAACCCGGTGGGGCAACCCGTTCCGGGTGGGCGACGTCGTGCACCGTGGCCCCGCCTACAGCGGCCGGGACGAGATCGTGCGGGACGCCGAGCACGCGGTCCAGCTGTTTCGGCGCTGGCTGTTCACGCAGGAGCGGTCGAAGGACCTGAAGCCGCTCCTCGGCGGCCGAGACCTTGCCTGCTGGTGCCGGCCGGGGGAGCCGTGCCACGCCGACGTCCTCCTCGAACTGGCGAACCGTGAGGATTGAGATCGGACAGGACGCGACCGGCCGGTGGGCGTGGATGCTTCTCGGCTGGGGTGGCACAGTGATCGCGTCCGACGACAACTACATGAGCGCGGCGCTGGCCATGGAGGACGCGCTGAACCAGCTGGAGATGAAGGAACGGTCAGAGCACCGACGCGCCGAGGCGGAACGACGGGGGGAGTGATGTTTGAGGTGGTGATGAAGGGCAACCGCTGGACTTGGCAGATGGTCTGCGCGTTCGGCCGGGTGCTGGTCTATACCGACGACACGTTCGAGGACATGGGGCAGGCGGCCGAGGCGGCCAAGGCCTATCGGTCAGGCTTCTGGGCCGTGGCGGACCAGATCGACCATCGCATGGCCCGCTGCATCTGATGGCCGCTCGCGCAAGCGTGCGCGGCTTTCCACAGCCGCCCGAGATGGCGCGAGGCGTGGCCGGGGTCTGCAAGTGGGGCTGCGGCAAGCCGGTCAAGAAGCCGGCGCTCTACTGGCACCGGGAGTGCTTCGACGAATACGCGCTCCACACCCGGGCGGCCGACCAGAAGGCCTTTCTGATCAAGCGCGACGGCCGGCGGTGCGCGACCTGCGGGTGCGTGCCGGGGAAGTGGTCGGCCGGCAAAGTCATGTTCCTGACCGTCGAGACCATCCGCTTCCGCCGGCACGAGCCGGACATGGTCGAGTGGGCCGCGACGCTCTGGAGCCGCAACCCAGACTGTCAGCTCACCCCCGAGGAGATGCACGACCTCCGCTACGGCCACATGCGAATCGGAGCGCAGCAGAGCATCGAGCGGGTCTGCGCGCTGGAGGTCGACCACAAGACGCCGCTGTGGTCGGTCGCGGACCTGCCCGACCAGGAGCGCCGCTGGTATTTCGGGCCGGGCAACCTGTGGCTCCTCTGCCCCGCCTGTCACAAGGCCAAGACGAAACGGGAGGCCGCCGAACGGGCCGCACAGCGGCGCTTCGCCGCAGCCCAGCCGTCGTTGCCGCTCTAGAATCGGCACGCCTCGCAACGAGGCCTCTGTGGAATACCGACTTATTCGAATGCGCTTGCTGCGACCGTCGCAGGCGAGCAATCGGGAGTCACACCACGGAGAATCGCAATGACCGCCACCACCGCCCCCGCCGCCAAGAAGCCCGCCAAGCCGACGATCGCGCAGCGTGCCCGCGAGGCGGTGTGCCCGAACTGCAGCGGCCCGGTCGTCCGCCGCTCGACGCGCGGCCCGATGCCGACCTTCTGCGACGCCAAGGGCGCGGGGGTCTGCAAGAAGGAGCACGCCAACCGCCACATCGTCGAGGGCCGCGCGGTCATCGCCTTCCTGAAGGCTTGGCGCGTCGACCGCGCACAGGGCGAGATCGCGCAGGCCGCGTTCGCCGAGGCCAACCGCATCCTCGACCAGTTCAACGCGCAGGACCGCGAAGCCGGCCGCCCCCGCGCTGACCTCTACGCCGCGAAGATGCTGGCCGACGGCACCCAGTTCGTCGACCGCCAGCATCAGGCGCAGGCCCGCATGACCCGCGAGCGCGTCGCCGCCCGCGAAGCCGCCGCCCTCGTCGCGTAACTGCGACGGTCGCAATATCCGCTTGCTGCGACCACCGCAGCAGAGCAACGTCCGACTCACACCACCACGGAGACCTAACATGCCCCAGCTTCCCGACCTGACCGCCTACGACGCGAACCAGACCCGCCGCATTGAGCAGGTCCTGCTCATGATCGAAGGCAGCACCTGCCCCATGGCGGTGGTCGACTACCTCGGTCGCGCCGACGGCGACGGCAAGGTGACCACCAAGTCCGACCTGCGCCGCCGCTTCGGTTCGCGCGACATGCGCCACGTCGAGATCTACGGCCTCAAGGTCGTGGCCCTGAACCCCGCCGCCCAGAAGGTGGCGGCGTGACCGGCCCCGCCCGCATCACCGTCCTCGGGTGGCTCCTCGAAGCCGCCCGACAGGACGCCGACCACCGCCGCGCGCAGCGTTGCCGCCGCGCTCTCCGCAAACTCGGCGCGGTCGCCTGACCCGCCGCCCCTGACCACCACCACCACGGAGACCACCAGTGAACGAGACCGCCATCTTTGTCCGCCGCATCATGGAGGCCGCGAGCCGCCTGTCGGCCGACGAGCGCCGCAGCCCCGAGTGCCTCGCGCGCTGCGTCGACAAGGCCTGCCGGGACTTCGCCAGTGCCACCGGGATGAACCCCGACAGCGAGTGCGACTTCCGGGGCCCGAACCAGCAGCGCCATATCCCGGCGCTCGACGGCTGGACGGTTGTGTTCGAGGCCGGGCCCTATGACTGGGCGGTGGAGGTCAGCATGGAGCTCATCGCCCTGACCGGCGTCTTCTGCGAGCCCTACTATGGCTTCGACCTGACCTTCTACCGGGAGGGCTGACACATGACCCTCACCCGCGATCAGGTCGAGCGCGACCTCGCCCAGATGGAGGCCAACGGGGTGCCGGCGCATATCGCCGACGCCCTGCGGTCCTACGCCCTCGACGGCCTCAAGCCCGGGTCGTTCACCTGCGCGTGCATCGACAACGACTTCACCGACGCGGTCTGCATGGCCACCCCTGACGTCACGGTCGAGCACATGCGGGCGGTGGCCAAGACGCTCTACAACGACTTCCCCAGCGCCGCGTGGGGGAGCCGCACCAACCGCGAGGCGTGGGCCGCTCGCGGCGGCGCGGGAGGCCGCTGATGGACGACCCGACGCTAGAGGACCGGCTGGTCCTCGAGCAGGCCAACAGCGACCGGCTCCGTGAGACGCTGGAGTTGGTCCTTCACTCGATGCGGGACGACGAGCGCGACATGCTCAAGGCCCAGCTGGTCTCACCGCGCATCTGTCAGCTGACACTCGGGGACGTGATCGACGGCGCGATTGCGCTGCACGAGAAGTGCGTGGGGAACCGCCATGCTTAAGTGGAACGCGGAGCAGCTGCAGGCGCGCGACCGATGCCGGCGCGCCCTTGGCTGCTTCGGCGTCATTCGGGTGACCCTCGGCAAGGTCCCGCTCGGCTACCGCATCCTCCAGCGCGAGGGCCTTATCAGCGCCAAGGCGGTGCCCGGCCAGCCGGACAAGGCGGACGTGAGGCTCAAGCCGTGAGGCCGCCGTCGGTGACCTACACGGGCGAGGAGATCGCGCTGGTCGCGGGGTGCATCGCCATCACGCTGCCAAGCACCTCCGACCAGGACTTTGAGGTTCTCGACCTGCTGCTGGACCGGGCGCTTGCCGCCATGCCCCAGCCGCTCGCCCCCGACCTCGCCCTCAAGATCGCGGCGCTCCGCGCCCGCCCCCTTCCCCGCATGGAGGATATGTGACCCACCTGATTGCCACCTTCCTGACCCTCGCCGCCGGCCGCTTTGCCGCCGTGGCGCTCTACCGCACCGTCCGCGATCGTCGCGGCCGCATCATGGAGGCGCTCCGTGGCTAAGCACGCCGAAACCGAACGGCTCGCGCAGGCCGCCTACGCGGCCTCGGGCTGCAAGACGCACCCGGAGTTCGTGGCCCTGTTCGGCGACGCCGTGGGCCTCCGCACGCTGCGCGGGTGGCTCAAGGGCGAGCAGCCGGCCGCGCCGCTGGCCCAGCTTATGCTCCGCGAGTTCATCGCCGGCTGGCGGCCGACGGAGGTTCGCCGTGGACAGTGACCTCATGCGGGCGTTCACGGTTCGCGGCCTGCCGATTCCGACCGAGACCATTGAGGCGATCCAGCGCCGCTACTGGGCCGAGGTCGAGACCCGGCTGGGCGTCGCGCTCGCGGCCGGCGCGAGGCTGGCGGTGCGGACGCTGGACACCGCGACGCTGGGCTTCGTCCACTTCCTGCCTGACCAGCGCGAGATCCAGCGCATGACGTGGGAGTTCGTCATGCTCGGGCCGGGCGAGAAGCCGCCGCCCCCGGGGCCGTGGACGATCTACGAGTTCCATGGCGACCGGCCGGTGGGGCGCAGCGCGTGAGCCACGAACGCACGCGCTCGAAGTCGGTCATCTGGCTGACCCCGCCTAGCGTGATCGACGCCCTCGGCGGGTGGCGGTCCTTTGACCTTGATCCCTGCGCGGCCCCGGAGCCCCGGCCGTGGCCGACCGCGCTGCGGATGAACGCACAGCTGGACGGGAACGGGCTGCTCATGGAGTGGTCGGGCCGGGTCTGGCTCAACCCGCCCTATGGCGGCGACATAGCCGCGTGGCTCGCCAAGATGGCACAGAACGACCAGGGGACCGCCCTGCTGGGGGTCCGGTCCGAGACCGAGGCGTGGCAGGTCCACGTCTGGCCTCGGGCGAGCGGCATGCTGTTCCTCGACGGCCGGCTCCGCTTCTGCCGGCCGGACGGGAAGGTCGCCAAGGGCAACGCCGGGCACGCGTCGGCGCTCGTGGCCTACGGGCCGGACGATCTGGAGAGGCTGGCCGCTGCCAACATCGCCGGGCACTTCCAGCCCCTGCGGTTCGCCCGCTACCTGCTGGTCGAGGCCTTGTCGGGCACGTGGGGCGAGGAGGTCCGGCGTTTCCTCGAGTCGCAGCGCGGCCCGGTCAGTCTGGGCGAGGCCTACCGCCATTTCAGCCGCCACCCGAAGGCCCGGCGCAACCGCCACTGGCAGGCTAAGGTCAGGCAACAGCTGCAAGCCCACGCGGTTCGCGTCGCGCCCGGCCGCTACCAGCGGGAGACGCTGCTTTGATTCCTGACCGCGACCTCGTGATGCTCAAGCGCGTCGGCCGGCGCGTTCCCAACTACACCGTCGGGACAATGCCGCGCCCGGACGCCGAGCAGTTCATGGCCCGCCGGGCCGGCCAGCTGGAGTTCGAGACCGAGAGCGTGCCGTCGTGCCGGGTGTGCGGCGAGCCAGCGTGGGCGAACCTGCGGTGCACCAAGCATCAGGAGCGCAACCCGTGCGCGGTCGAGGGGTGCCGCAAGACGCGCGCCGCCAAGGGCCGGCTGCACGACGACTGGGAGATATGCGGCGAGCACTGGAAAGCCTTTGTGCCCCCGGGGTCGCCGCTCCGTCGGGCGTTCAACCGGCTGGCCCGGCAGGCCAAGCGCCTCGGCTACAAACGGACCGATCGCTGGCCGGACGAACTGGAGGAGCGGTGGTGGTCGCTGTGGCGCGGCGTGCTGCGCCGGATCAAGCGCCCGGCCGAGGGGCACATCGACCAGGCGGCCATCGAGCGTCTGTTCGGCTGGGGCGACGACTTATGATGACAAGCTGCGGCGGGGCTTCTATATAGGCCCGGTTTTCCGTGGTGGGAAAACGGCCGGGCCTGCCCCGCGCAACTGGCCCCGGGTCGCCGCAAGGTGGTCCGGGGCCTTTTACTAGGCCCCACCGGGCGGCCTGAGCGGGGGGAACGCGCCGCAGCCCGGACAATTCATATCGACTAAGTCAGTTTCTCCACAGCGCCCTCAACAGGGCGTCCGCCGCTGCGGCGCGCCGACGGCCCATGATAGGCAGGGGGCGCGCCTGTGCGGCGTCCTAGCGCCAGAACTGCCACCAGCGCTTGCCGGCCCGGTCGCGGGCCTCGTTGGCGAGGCGCTCGCACGCGCCGATGATGTGCACGGCGTCGACATAGCGGCCGTTGCTGATCTCCAGCTGGACCGACTGGCCCACAAAGGCCTTCTGCCACTCGCGCTTCTCGAGCTCGGTCCGAAGTGTCGGGTCCTTGACCTGGTCGACCGTGGCGAAGTCAGGGAGCGGGTGACCCGCCACGCCCTCCGCCCACTTCTTCGGCAGGAGCTCGACGCACTGCGCACGCGGGGTCGTCACGGTATAGGCGCAGCTGGCAAGCAGCGTTGAGGGTAGCAGCGCGAGCAGCAGCAGGTGTGGGCGCATTGTCGATCTCCTTTGAGGCTTCGGCCACCAGTTGGTTGAGGGTGACTTCTTCGTCGGCCTGTTCGAGCACGGTGGATACCGCGACCTGACCGGCCTGCTGCATGGCCTGCGCGCCTCGGGCGTTCGCGGCTTCCTGCCGGGCCTTGCCGCTGTTGGTGAAGGCCAGCCGGGCGCTGATGAACGCCACCAGCCCGATCACCAGCAGGGCCAGCAGGATCCACTTGAGCGCCACGCCGCCGATGGTCCGTCCCATGTTACGCTCCTCTCTTGCGCTCGCGGCGCAGCAGTTCCTCGATCAGCTCGTCGAACACGGCCTCGACCTCGGCAAGCCCGAAGGTCCCGCCGTTGATGGCGCGGCGGTCGTCCTCGACCCCGGGGGTCGCGGCCTTGGCGTCGAGGTCGTGCGTCCTCCAGAACCAGCCGGCCGCCATCATGCCGCCCTCCGGCGTCCGCAGGTAGGCGGGGAAGTCGTCCAGCGGGATCTCCAGCGCCTCGGCGCACCGGGTGTGGTTGTCGCGGCCGGTCAGCTGCTTCGGGCCCCAGCCCCGGAACTTCCAGCCGTCGCCCGGCTCGGTGTTGCCGAGGTTCCTCCGGCCCCACTCGCCGCCATAGAGGATGTTGGCCAGCATCTCCTGATTGGCCGGGTGCCAGCTGTTGCGCCCATACTGCTGGGCCTGCTGGATGCTGATGCGGTGGCGGCCGAACTTCGTGACCAGCGCCTCGGTCGAATAGTTCAGGCTCTCGGTCAGCCGGGTCAGCCCCGCCGACTCGACATTGATGTTGGCGAGGAAGCTGGCGATCTCGCGCGGGGTGTCGATGCCCCACCGGACGCAGGCATTGCGGGTGGGCTCGACCCAGTGGGCGAGGTCCTCGCGCTTGCCGGCCGGGAAGGCCATGCACAGCAGCTCCAGGTCGATCTGCTGCTGCCAGAAGTTGCCGGCCGGGACGGGCTGGGGCTCGGGCGCGGGTTGCAGCTGCGGCGGCGAGGCGGCGGCGCACAGGACCGCCACGCCCTCATCGATAGCCGCGTCCATGTCCTTGACGTCGGCCAGCGTGCGGAAGGTCGCGCCGCGCCGCTTGGCCGCGTCGAAGATGACCTTCCGGGCTCTCTCGGCTGGTGTCACTGGGCGTAGACCGGCAGGGCTTCGTCGCGCTTGCCGCCCTCACCTGTGGCCGGCTGATCGACCGGGGGCGGGTCTCCCAGCGGGACCTTCGGCCCGGCCGGCGGGGGAGCCGGGACCGCGCCGGTCTGCTCCGTCACCTTGGCCGACGCCACCGCCTTGTCCTTCCACGCGATCGCGCCGGCCGTTCCCCCGGCAATGACCGCTAGGCCACCCGGGAAGGCGAGGCAGTAGGCGGTGATGTCGAAGTTCTTGCCGAGGTAGAGCACCTCGTAGCCGGTGAACACGTTGGCGGCGATGACGTAGACGATGCCGCCGAAGAAACCGACCAGCCGGTTCAGTTCGTAGTTGCCGCCGATGCCCCGCAGGGCGTCCGTGAGACCTGTCAGCATACCCATTCCCCCGGGTGAGGCGGCGTGCATACCACGCCCGCCCCGGCCGGCCTAGACGGTGGGGTCGTGGGGCTTCAGACCGAGGGCCGCGCGCAGCATGGCCTTCACCCGCTCGCCCATCAGCTCAACCGCGAACAGGCCGGAGAAGCCGAGACCCGCGCCCCACACGACCGCCATGCCGACCCCCATGGGCTTGCCGCTGCCGACGAGGGGCATGTTGCCGGTCACGCTGATGAACAGGAAGATCAGTAGCAGCAGGGTGAGCGCGGTCTGCTGTGCACGGGTCAGCTTACGGAGCGGAGGGGGCGCGACCCAGCGGGCGAGCAGCAGCGCGGTGATCGAGAGGGAGAGAGCCAGAACCGGCACCTCCTGCCCGAACACCGAGATCACCGCCGGCCCGAAGGAGGGGGCGGCGATCATAACAACACCGCCCCCCAGAGGCTTCACGCACTCGCCTTCCCTATCGTCACGCCGATGGCGATTACCATGACCGTCAATACGATGCGGCCGTTCTTCCAGATTATCGGCCAAGGCGGCCCGCCTGTCACCCCCGTGCGTAGCTCGGTGATCAAAAGATGCGGGATGACCTGTCGGCCCCACGCCCAGCACATGACGGCGAAGAAAAGCGGGACCAGCGCGAGGCCGTCGAACACCAGGTCGAGCGCCAGCATCTCGCGGATCAGCCACTCGGGCACCTCGCCCCACGCGAGCATCCAGAGCGCGTCGGGAAGGCTTCGCATCAGCACCGCCGCCAGCAGGCTCATGACGGTGGAGCGGTAGAGGAACAGCGGCGACCAGAGGACGTGCGCCGGATGGTTGGGGGTGTAGTTGTCGACCATGACGTTCACCGCTTTGTTGCGGCGAGCCTCGAAGGCGTAGGCGAGCAGCAGGGCCATCGCCAGCGCGGCCGCGACGACGTCGCCGAACAGGCCGAGCGCATAGGCATAGGGGTTGCCATCAAAGCTGGGCGGGAAGGGCGACGGCGTGGCGTAGGAATACATCAAACAAGGATCCTCTGGGGCAGGGGCGTTGCGAGGGTGCCTTGGCTGAACCCATACGCCCTAGCCCCGGGCCCGCACAACCCGGCGGTCAACGCGGTTAAGCGTGCCCCTTCCGGCCCCGGTTAAACGAGCTCCCGCAGGCTCATGCTGGGGGCGGTGATATTGATCGCCGCCGCGTCGGCTTGGAAGTTGATGGTCCCGCCGACTGCCGTGAAGGCGTAGCTGAACGTGCCGCTTGAGCCCAACTCGGTCCCAGTGAAGACCCGATAGACCGTGCCGCTGGTGCCGTTCCTGATGCGCAGGTTGCCGCCGCTACGACCGCTGTAGGGGAAGCTCAGCTGGTAGCGCTTGCCGGCGACCAGGGGGGTGCTCAGCGAGGTGGCGCTGATGACGAACTCGTTGACGCCGCCCGACGCGACTAGCTGACCGCCCGACACGGTCCAGCCGCCGCCAGTGCCCGGATACTTGCTGGCGTCGTCGAGCGCCGGGTCTAGCAGGAGTTCCGGGCCGAGCGTCCGCTGGTCGTCGGAGCGGACGTCGTAGATGAACTGCGTGCCTTGGCTCCAGCCGGTGACAGCAAACTCGATCTTAAGCTGCCACGCCGCGCCGTCCCAATATTCGAGCCGCAGCGTGCCGGGTTGCCACATCGTGGTGTCGTCGGTGCGGCACCGGACAGCCAGTTCATTGACCCCGGTCGGGGCGGCGAACTGATACTCGAGCCAGTGATCGCTCCCGCTCGCGGAGTGGAAGTTGGTGGCGCTGTTATTGTCGAAGGCCGCGCCCGCAATGAAGTTGCCGTTCAGCACGCTGCTCGCAACGGCCACGCCGCCGCTCGTGAGATCCGCCCCGCCGGGGGCCAGCCGCATCTCGATATCGGACACAGCGAGGTATTGGCTGGAGAGCGTGCGCACGCGCCAGCGCGACGACGTCACGCCGCTGCTGGTGCTGTAGATCGTGCGGGGCGGGGAGGCCTTGGTGATCGTCTTGCCGTTCTTGGTCAGCGTCACCTCGACGACCAGTTGCGTCCCCTCGTCCTCCGCGACGCGCAGCTTAGTCGGGCCGGTCTCGCCCGGGATGACCGCGCCGTTCCGCTTCCACACGAAGGCCTCGGCCGCGCCGACCGCGTTGGTCGTGTAAGAGGCGGTGAGCGTGTCCCCGACCTGCATGGTGCCCGTGATGGTCGGGCCGGTCAGGAAGGCGATGCCGGTGGCGTTGAACGACTGCCAGACGCCCGCAGCCCAAGGAACCGGCTCGATCTGGAACTTGGTTTTCCACGTCACATTGTCGTCGCTGTATTGCAGCAGGGACGGACCGACCGTGGCACCCGGGCTCGACAGGGTGTTGGGCAAGATCCGCACCTCGCGGATGTTCTTGGGG
>ERZ1066121.134-NODE-134-length-68124-cov-9.744730_pt1 | contig 68124 bp, 65 predicted proteins | sample MGYA00382768_ERZ1066121 | MGnify/ENA primary metagenome ERZ1066121 (study PRJEB33369, sample SAMEA5778351) | biofilm metagenome | biome: Industrial cooling water; feature: Water cooling tower basin; material: Biofilm | place: United Arab Emirates | collected...
CCGTGGGATCTTGGCTTGTGGGACGACGCCCAGATACCGGCCCTGCGACGGATCACGGAGTTCGCGCACGCCCACGGCGCCGCCATCGGGGTGCAACTGGCGCACGCCGGTCGCAAGGCGAGCACGCGGCGTCCGTGGGAGGGCACGGGCACGGTCCTGCCGGCGGATGGCGGTTGGCACGAGGTGATGGCCCCAAGTGCCATTCCGTATTCGGACAGCTATCCGGCGCCGGTGGCGCTTGATGACGCGGGCCTCGCGCGTGTGATCACCGCGTTCGCCGATGCGGCACGCCGGGCCGATGCGGCAGGCTTCGATGTGATCGAAGTGCACGCGGCCCACGGCTATCTGCTGCACAGTTTCCTCTCGCCCCTCACCAATCATCGGACGGACGCGTGGGGCGGTCCGTTCGCGCATCGGGTGCGCCTGCTCGAGGAGGTGGTGCGGGCGATGCGCGCGGTGTGGCCGGCACGGAAGCCGGTGTTCGTGCGCGTGTCCGCGACGGATTGGGCCGAGGGTGGCTGGGACGTTGACGACACGGTCGCCCTCGCTGCGCGTCTCGTGCCGCTCGGTGTGGACCTCATCGACTGCTCGAGCGGTGGGTTGGTGTCGCACCAGCGCATTCCGGTGGGGCCAGGGTACCAGGTGCCGTTTGCGGAGCGCGTGCGACGCGAGCTCGGCGTGCCGACCGGTGCCGTGGGGTTGATCACCGAACCGGCGCAGGCGGACGCGATCGTGCGCGATGGGCAGGCCGACCTCGTGCTGCTCGCGCGCGAGTTGCTGCGTGATCCGCGCTGGCCGTTGCGTGCGGCGCGTGCGCTCGGCGTCGAGGTCGCGTGGCCACCGCAGTACGAGCGCGCGCGGCTGCGGTGAAGCGACGGTCGTGGTGCGGGTGCGCGACGCGAATCGCGCTCGTGGTCGTCGTGAGCGGATGCTCGGCGCCCGCCGCGGTGCACCGCACGTCGGTGCCGACGACGGTTCCCTCGACACCACAGCAGGCCTCTCCCATGGTCGAGACCACGCGCGCCCACGAGCGGCTCGCGCCGCGTGCCCTGGGCGGGGACACGCTCTCCTTCACGGGTCCGGGCGGCCGACCAGTAGCGCTGTACATGCCAGCCGCAGCATCAGGCGCGGACTCGTTGCGCGTCGTGGTGCACTTCTTCGGCGCATCCTGGCTGCCGATGCAGGCCGTGGACGCGCTGCGCGATGGTACCGTGGCCGCCGTGGTGAATCTCGGGGGCGGGTCGGGCATCTATCACCGCACGTTCAGTGATGGAACGGCGTTTCCTTCGCTGCTCGACAGCGTGCAGGCGCATGTGCGCCGTCGCACGGGACGCGCGCTACCGCTGGCGCCAGTCACGCTCAGCGCGTTTTCGGCGGGCCACGGTGCGGTGCGCGTGATTCTGCGCGAGCCGTCGCAGGCCACTCGCGTCGGTGCGGTCCTGCTGCTGGACGGACTGCACACAAGCTATGTCCCGGAGGGGAAGCCACTCGCCGAGGGCAGCGTGCTCGACAGCACGAATCTTACGGCGCTTCGCGATTTCGCACGTGTGGCAGCGCGGCGTGCGGCGCGGTTGCTCATTACACACAGCACGATCTTTCCCGGCACCTACGCGAGCACCACCGAGACTGCCGATTGGCTGCTCACATCGCTCGGGGCGCGACGCACCGCGGTCCTCGTCTGGGGACCACGTGGCATGCAGCAGTTGAGCGAGGTGCGTCTCGGCCACTTCACGGTGCTCGGCTTCGCCGGCAACAGCGCTCCGGATCACATCGATCACCTGCACGCGATGCCCGAGCTGCTGGCGCGCTTGCTCGGGCATCGCGAGTGACGCGACGTCAGGGTACCACGTTCCCCGAGGTGCCCGTGACCTTCACCCCGTCACCGAACGTCGCGAGCAGCAGATAGAGGAGCTTCGTGCTCGGCAGCGCGCTCGGTGCGAGCGCGTACTCGGTGAGCTGATGCGCTCCGCTCGCGCGAGATCCTCCGATGGCGATGCTCGGGATCTTGCGCACCACGCCGATGTTCGCGTCCGTCGCCCCGGTGGGTACGGCTTCGCGTGCGCCCGGCATGCCGGTGCTGATGCCAAGGAAGCGGTTGATGTCCACCGCCGTCTGCACGAGCGGATGCGCGCGCGCGCCTTCGAGCTGCTTTTCGGTGCCACCCGCCTGATTCTTCTGATCGACTTCGACGCGCAAGCCGATCTTCATTTCGTCGGCCACCTGCTGCGTGATGCGCGTGATGGTGCGATCGAGTGAATCGAGCAGGACCGGATCGGGGCTGCGCAGATCGACGGTGAAGAAGAGTTCCTGCGGAATCGAGTTGAAGATTTCGCCACCGTGCACCTGTCCGATGTTCATGACGGCGCCATCGGGGAGGGCGGGAAACTCGAGGGCGTAGAGGCGTCGAATGGCTTCGGCCACGGCGCGCACCGGCGTCGGACGACCACGCGAGGCCAGCGTGTGTGCTCCCGCACTCGTGAACACGTACTTCGTCCAGTAGATGCCGAGTGCACCGTACGACACCGCCCCGAACGCGCCATCGGGGGCGATGAGCAGATCGGGCTTGGGGTTGTGATCGAGCCAGTACGCCATGCCCCGGAGTCCCAGCTCCTCCTGCACGGTGGCGACGAACACGAGGTCCCCCGTGTGCGTGAACTTCGTCGCGTTCATCGCGCGAATGGTCGCCAGCATGTTGGCAACGCTGGCGGTGTTGTCGCCGATGCCGGGGGCGAAGAGAGTGTCGCCGACGCGGCGCACCTTCTCAAAGGTTCCGCGATCGAAGACGACATCCATGTGCGCCGCGATGACGATCGTGGGACCGCCACCAGTGCCCTTGCGTACGCCGGTGACGTTGCCGATGGAGTCGACCGAGGTGCGCAGCCCTTCCTGCTCGAACACCTGCTTGATGTACGCACCGCGTGCGGACTCGAGACGCGACTTGCCCTGGATCTCGGCGAGGCGCACCCACTCGTCCACCTGCTGCGGAAAGCGCTGTTCGAGCAGGGAAAACGCGGCCTTCACGTCGGCACGCTCGGCGACGGCCGGGTTCCAGGCGGTGGGGTACGACTGCGCCGCGAGGGACGCGGGGAGGATCAGCGCGGCGCACGCGATCGCGCGCAGGGAATGAGTCACGACGTGAGGCATGGCAGGCGAATGGCGGAAGTGAGCGACCAAGGACGAAAGCCGTGTTGCTGTACGAGCTGCGCTGACCTCTACCTTCGCCGAGCGACGAAAGCCTTCGCCGCTTCGATCCCGGCGAGTACGGCGAAGAGGATGGTGAAGAGGCCAGCGAGCACAGCGACGAGGCCAAGCGCGACGGCACCGATGCCTCCAACTGCCGCAGCGACCAGAGCAAGACCAACCGAGATGCCACCGCTGCCAAGCGCGAAGATGATGTACGCTCTGCTGTTCGGCGCGACGGTGCCCGTCGTGGACGCTGGCACGGAGGACTCCACACGACGTGCCTGGGCGTCGATGGCCTGCTGCGCGGAAACACCGACCACCGACGACGGCGGCTTCAGCGTGTTGCCGAACGTATGCTGGTAGTTGTGATCATCAAGAGCACCCATCGTGGCCCTCCTCCGAGAAGCGTGCGTGACCAGACAGCGGCCGTCGTTGCCATTGCGCGCGCGTCGGACTGCCGACGCAGTTGTTCGTGTCGTGCGAGGCGGAGGTGGGCGTACACGCCGACGACCCACTGCCACCGATCGACTTCGTCCTCGCGTCGGAACTTACACGGCGTTCGATCCCGCCACCCAGGCGCAGCTGAGCCGGCCTCACCGCGTCCACATCACGATGCTGCCGCAGGCACCAGCCCCGGCGCTGTCGCCACCGCCGTAGTTCTGGAACTGCGGCGGGGCGGTACCGGGCGTATACACCTCGAGCCCCACGATCATCTCGGGCTTCACGAAGAGATCGAGGTCCTCGCCACTGAGCGCGTTCATCATCGCGCCGTCGAGGTAGAACGTGGGTACGCACCGCTCGCCGAAGATGCCGCGCATCTGAATGGCGGCCTCGGGACCACCGCCATCCCAGTACACGCCGCGGAAGGCGCGGAAGAGATCGGTGGTGAGAACGGGCGCACGTCGGCGGATGTCCTCGGCCGAGAGGTATTGCCCCTGCCCTTCGCGCCGTCGCTGCTCGAAGGCCACCAGGTTGCTGGTGCCCGTTCGTCGCGCGGTGGCGCGCACCGTGTCCATCACGGCCTGCAGCGAGTTGAGGGCGAAGCGTGCAGGCGGCGAGCTGTCCAGCAGATCGACCACACGTCGTTCGGGGAAATGGCCCACCGCGCGCACATCGAGCACGCGCGTGCCGGCGGGTGCGCCGGTGAGTGTGAACTCGCCCGACGCATTCGCGCGCACGATCGCACCACCGGGGACGGAGACGATGGCTCCGGCGAGGCCGCGCCCATCGGTGGACGCCACCACGACGCCACGGAGCGTCGCAGTGCCCGCGCGCCGACTCATGGCCGTCGTGTCGGACGATGGTGCGCTTGCCGTGACGGCGCGTCCTACCCACAGATCGCGACGCGCCACGCCCATGTTGGGCATGGTCCACTCCACCCGGTCTGTGCTGTCGGCGCCGCGCGCGGCCTGCAGCACCAACGTGCCGGGACGTGGCACGTCGCAGAGGGCGAACCAGCCACCGGCGGACGCCTTCACTTCACGACGCGGGCGGCGCTGCGACATGCCGGTGCCGGAGAACGAGAGTTCGAGCCACTCGGCGCTGACATCGGCACCGGCGGCGAGCTCGCGGGTGCTTGCGTCGCGCACCAGCCCCACGAGCACCCCGCCGTCGTCAGCGATGGTGCCGCAGATGAGACGGCGGTAGCGCGCCGGTGAAGGTGTGGCCAGATCGACCAGCACCGGCTGTGCGTTCTGCACCACGACCGGTCGTGCGATGGGTTCGAGGCCGAGGGCGTCGAGTGCCTCGTGGTGGAATCCGAGGATGTAGCGCCCGTTGGGTACGTTGCTGAACTCGAAGAGGCCGGCCTCGCCGGAAAGCACCGTCTGCGCGAACGGGGTGCCACCGTCTTCGGCTACGAGTTGCACCAGTGCCCCACGGAGCGTGGTGCCGGCCACGCTGTCGCGCACGGCACCGCGCACGGTTGTCTGTGCGTGAATCGGTGACGCTCCGAGGGAGAGCAGCAGTGCAACGGCGAATGATCGCGTCATGAGGTGCAGGCAGATGAAGACGTGCGGGGAGCTTGCCTTCAAGATACGAAAAGACCCCCGACGCAGGCCGGGGGTCCATTCGTTGCGGGCGGCACGCCGTCAGCGATTGAGGGTGTTGTCGAGCTGCGGGCGCGTGGCGGCCGTGGTCGAGGTCACCGTGATGTCACCACGCGCCGTGATGGTGTAGACGCGGCCGCCGCTGAAGGCGACGCCGGTGCGCGTGATGACGTTCGTGGTGCCACCGGCGTAGCGGGTGGCGAGATTGTACTGCGACGGCGGCACCGCGATGAATGCGCCGCCGGCCTTGTAGGCAATGGCGTCCCCCACCGGCAGCGAGTTGCCCGCGGTGGCGTCCGTGATCACGAGCTGCATGGGATTCGCATTCGAGATCGCGTTGACGAAGCGCACGTAGGCCACCGAGAAGTCGAAAGTCTCGGGGAAGTTGTCTTCCACGATGAAGCCTTCGGCCTGCTTGGTCGTGGTGTTGTAGAAGCCACTGATGTACAGGGAGTACGCCTTGCCGCGCGCGATATCGCCGGTGACCGTCGCGATGGGTAGCCCCTTATCGACCGTTGCCGTGATGCGCCCGGTGAAGGTGTACTGTCCCGGATCGATAAGCGAGTACAAGCCACCGCTGCCGACGCCACCGGACGCGATGCCCGCGGTGCTCTCGACACCCGTTGCCGATGTGGTCGCCGTGATCTTGGCGTCACCCGCGAAGAAGTGCACGCTCGGCGCGTTGACGCCGAAGTTGAAGAACTTGATGCGCGATTCCGGCCGCGTGCCGGTGATGTCCTGTACTCCGTCGCCGTCGCACGCGGCGACGGCGACGGCGCAGCAGACGAGCGCCAGGGTTCGGAGGGAAGTGAGCATGGTCACGGTTGGGTGATCCAGAGCGGCTTGGTGTGATAGTCGAGTGCGAGACCGCCGATGGCATCGAGGCCCGGACGGTTCCAGACGTACTCGGAGTTGAAGCGCGGCCGGATGCGCTGCACCACCTTGCCGCTGTTGTCAGGGAACAGGTTGGTCACCGTCTGCAATCCGGGAAACACCTGCTTGCCGCTCTTGGGATCGATGTCGGTGTAGTTGAAGCGCCGCTGATCCATCCACGCCTCGATGAAGCCCCACGCCCACTGCGCGATGAACTTCTGCGACATGATGTGGGTCATGGTGAGGTCACCGGCCGCCGGCACGATCGCCGGGTTGGCGAGGAACGCGCTCTTCTCCGCGGCGGTGATCGGCGTGGGCGTCTGCCCATCTTCGGCGTTGCGCGCGTTGACGAAATCGATGTGCGACGAGACGCCGTTGATGTACGCCGTACGGGCCGTGCCGAAATCGCCTTGCCGATACGCAGCTTCGGCCTTGATGAACTGCAGCTGCGCGTACGTCATGGCCGGCATCTTCACCTTGTCGGAGAAGAGGTACCGCCCCGGCTGCTGCAGGCCACCCGCGCCGGCATAGCCCCACGGATTGTTGGGGTACTGGTTGGTGGTGAGGCCGTTGGTCGCGCCCGCCACATTCACATCGACCCCACGGAAAAGTCCATCGGGCGACGGCGAGAGCATCCGCGTGAGCCGCGGGTCCACGACGCCACCAAACTCGGTGCCATTCATGAGCCCGAGGATGAAGCGCGTCTGGCGGAAGTTCGTCGCATTGCCACGTGTGCGACCCCAGAAATTGGTGTCGTTGTTGTTCGTGGCCGGATGTGGCAACAGGGCATCATCGGCGTTGCTCGTGAACGAGTTGTTCACCGCCGTGATCACGGCCGTCGCATTGTACGACGCCTTGTTGGAGAAGTGATTCAGGTAGATCGCCTTGAGCCCCCAGGCGAACTTGAGCCACTTCTCGCGGTTGCCGTTGTACATCAGGTCGGTGCGACCGAGATAGGCGGCGTCCACCGCCCCATCGGTGCGGCCGAGCAGCACGATTGCGGAGTCGAGCAGTCGCCCGATCTCCTGGTACGCGAACTCCTGCGAGTCGTAGTCGAAGGAGAAACGCGTCTGATCGAACGCCTGCCGAATGATGAGTTCGCCGTGCAGGTCCGTCGTGGCGAGCCAGCCCCAGGCCTTGATCACGTTGCCGACACCGAGCAGGTCCCAGCGCTGTTCACGCTCGGCGATCTCGTTCATGTCCACGAGGTTCTGCCCGATGCTCCAGTACACATCGCGCCACACCTGGCCGCCGTTGTCACTGGAGGGGTCGTAACCCATGCGGTCCCACGTGGTGAGGGCCGCCGCCGGCTGCATCCACATCTGGGTGTAGCGGCCCACGAAGCGCCCGTCCCACAGCGGCGAGTGCACCATCCAGTGCAACATCGGCGGCAGGTACAGGTTGGCCGTCACGGTCTCGGGACCGTTGGGATTGGTGTTGACGTCGAGGAACTCGTCGCACGCGGCGGCGGGGAGCAGCAGCGCGCCGGCGAGCACGGCACCGGCGATCCGGCGTGTGGTCGAGCGCGCGGGGCGCATGGCGGAAGAATGCTTGAGGAAGTGCATGCTCAGTACCCCACCGTGACGCCGAAGGCGAAGCCGCGAGGCATGGGGAAGTTGCCGAAGTCGATGCCGGCCGCACCCGAGCCGCCAACGGCGGCGGTGTTGCCGTTCACGATCGGATCCAGACCGGAGTAGTTCGTGAAGAGCAGCAGGTCGGTGCCCGTGACGAACATGCTGGCCTGCCGCATCTTCAGGAACTTCGGCGGCAGCTGGTAGCGCAGTGTGACGTCGCGCAGACGGAACCAGTTGATATCCTTCTCGATGAACAGCTCCTCGGAGATGCCCGTGTAGAAGCCGGTGTTTACCGCCGGGATCACCTGGATGGTGTTGCGCGTCGGTGTGGCCGTGTTCTCCAGTCCATCGCGCAACACGCCGGTGATGACGCGCGGTGTTTCGCGATCGAGCGTTCGCGTCGTCAGACCGCGCTGCGTGAGGAAGTGTTCGGTGGCGTTCATGACATCGCCGCCGCGGCGAATGTCGACCAGCATGCTCAAGGAGAACTTGCCCACCCGGAAGGTGTTCGTGATGCCGACCGTGTAGTCCGGCTGACGATCATACCCGGCATCGACGAACGTCGTCGAGCGGAGTGGCAGACCGGTCGTCGGATCGATGAGCAGATCACCCGCGTTGTTGCGCAGGTAGAAGAGGCCGGTGAGCGAGCGCGTCGAGAGGTTGGGCGCCGTGCCGTTGCGCACGTTGCCGTAGAGCCACGTGTCGGACACGTAGGACTCGGGCAGCTCGTTCGGCAGCGAGAGCACCTTGCCACGCGCCCGCTCGAAGTTGGCCACGACATCCCACGAGAAGCCCTGTCGGAGCACGGGCGTACCGCGCAGCGTCACCTCGAGGCCTTCGTTGCGGGTCACCGCACCGTTGAGGTTGAAGAGGATGAAGCCGGTGCCGTAGGATCCGCGAATGTCGTTCACGATCTGGTCGCGCGTCTGCTTGCGATAGGCCGTGACGTCGAGTCCGAGGCGATCCTCGAAGAAGCCGAGGTCGGCACCGAACTCACGCGAGACGGCGAACTCCGGGCGCAGGTTGCGATTGGGGCCGGTGAAGCCGTAGCCGTACCCGCCGCCCACCGTGGTCTTGAACTCGAGGGCGGGACGGAAGGCGTACGGCCGCGCGTCCTTGCCGACTTCGGCGTACGAGGCACGCAGGCGACCCGTCATGACCTTGCCGATGGCCGGGATCGCGTCCGAGAACACGAAGCTGGACGAGATCGACGGATAGAAGAACGAGTTGCGCTCGATCGGAATCGTGGACGTCCAGTCGTTACGACCCGTGACCGTGACGTACAGGTAGTCGCTGTAGTTCGCGGTGGCGCTCCCGAACACGCTCATCAGGCGACGCTGATTCAGCGTGGAGAACGTCGTGCGCTGATTCGTGTTGTTGACCGAGACGAAGTTCGGGTCGAGGAAGTTGAGGCCGTTCAACCCCTGGACATTCGAACGGAAATCGTTGGCCGACGTGCCGACGAGTCCGGTAATGGAGAACTTGTCGGTGATCTGCTGCTTGTTGACGTTGAACAGCACCTGCGCATTCAGGTTGCGCGTCACGTCGGTGGCCACGTCGAGAATGCCGTTGTTGCTGTTGCCGTAGATGCTCTCCGGATGCCGGAGGATCAGGTTCTCGTTGGTGTATCCATCGGAACCGAAGTTCGCGCGGATGTTGCCCCAGGAGAACGGCGTGACGATGAAGCCGAGATTCGCGATCAGTCGGCCGTTGCGCGACGTGATCTGATTCTTGTTGACGTTGAAGTACGGGTTGTCGGTCTCCGCACCGGCGGCGAGCGTCGTCACGCGCCGGCGCGTGCCGGCGGGCGTGAGCCACTCGCTCGCGTTGTCGGTACCGGGCCAGAGCAGCAGGCCGAGCAGCGTGCCATTCGCCCCCTTGAACGACTGGTCGTTATCGGCAATCGCGTACTGCAGCGACAGGTCGGTGCGCAGCCAGTCGGTCACCTGCGCCTGCGTGGCGCCCGTGAGGTTGAGGCGCTTGTAGAGCGAGTTCGGAACCACGCCGCGCTGGTCGTCCATGGACAGCGACAGGCGGTAGTTGACCTTGTTGTCCGGCGCGCCGCCGCTGAAGGCGAGGTTGTGGCGCTGCGTGAGTGGCGTCTCGAAGAAGCCCGAGACGTTGTCGAAGAACTGCGTACCGGCCGGATACGGATTGCCGAAGTAGGCGAAGCCGGTAATGAGTTCGTCGGCCTGTCCGGTGGGGCCGTAGAGTCGCTGCACTTCCGGGGCCTGCCGCACCTTGTCGACACGGAAGCGGTTGCTGTACTCGAGACCGCCCGTGCCCGCGCGACCGCGCTTGGTCGTGATCACGATCGCGCCGTTGGCCGCGTCGATGCCATAGAGCGCCGACGCCTCGGGACCCTTGAGCACCACGAGGCTCTCGATGTCCTCGGGGCTGATGTCAGCCGCGCGGTTGGTGAAGTCGACGCCGCGGTTCGAGAGCGCCGTCGTCGAGCCCGGCCGATCGGACGCGAGCACGCCGGTGTTGAGCGTCTTGTTGTCCATCGGCAGACCGTCGATGATCATCAGCGGCTGGTTGCTGCTCGAGATCGACGACACGCCGCGAATGGTGATGGAAGTCGAGGCACCCGGCACACCGGACGAGCTCGTCACTTCGACGCCGGCCACTCGGCCCTGCAGCGCGTTGATGAAGTTTTCGCGGCCGGTGTCGGAGATGTCGCGACCGACCACCGTCTGCTGCGCCGTGCCGAGGCTGCGGCTGACCGCCGTCTGGCCGAGGGCCGTGACCACGACCTCGTTGAGGTTGGTGGCGGCCCGCTCCATCGTCACGTTGATGGTGGCCGTCGCGCCGACGGTGCGTTCCTGCGGGAGGTAACCGATGAGGCGAAACTGCAGTACTTCACCGCGCGTCGCGCGGATGGAGTAATCGCCGGCGATGTTCGTCTGCGTGAGGCGATCCGATCCGCGTACCAGCACTGAGACGCCGGAGAGCGGAACACCATCACGCGTGACCTTGCCGGTGATCACCGACTCCTGCGCCGACAACGGCGGCGCCAGCAGAACGGCGCTCAGCAGGGCCGTGAGCACTCGCTTGAGCAACATGCAACGAGTCCGGGTGGTAGGAGACTGCAACTGGGGATGGGACATCCCGGGGAGGGAACCCCGATGCGGATTGGGGCAGCCTACATATCAGTCGCGGTACCGAGACTGTCAAGCAGGAAGTTGCCTGCTTGCGTCGCACGTGCACATGACAGGTGACGCGCGCTCCCCGCACGCTGTGGCGCGGGCTCGGCACATCCCGCGCGATTCGTCCCAACACGCCGCCGCAACGCGCATTCCGAGCGAAGGCATCGGGATCGAGGCGTCTGCTGGCGTCAGTGGTACGGGTACACCACGTAGAACGACAACGCGAGCGCCGCGAGCACCCACTGCCCGGCCGACGTCTCCGCCGCGCGGCCTGACAACACCTTGAGCACCGGATACACAAGCAGCCCCGCCGTCAGTCCGACGCCGATGTTGAACGTGAACGACACGAGCGTGATCGTGAGAAACGCCGGGACCAGCTCTGTCAGGTCGTCGGTCGGCAACTGTCGCACGGGGGAGAGCATGAGGAGACCGATCGCGATGAGCACAATCCCATAGGCGTGTGGTGGGATCGCCGTGAGCAGCGGCGCAACGAAGAGCGCCGCCACGAAGAGGAGCGCCACCACCACCGCCGTGAGCCCGGTGCGCCCACCACTCTCGATTCCGGCCGCCGATTCGACGTAGGCACCGCTCGTGGTGGTCCCGAACACCGGCGCGGCCAGATTGGCCAACGCGTCCGCCAGCATGGGGCGTTCGATGTCCGGCAGATTCCCCTGCGCATCGAGAAAGCCCGCGCGCGCCGAGAGCCCGAGGAGCGTGCCGATCGTGTCCACGAAGGCCATGACGAACACGATCACGACCACCGGCCACGCCGCGGGCTGGAGCGCGGCGCTGATGTCGAGCTGGCCAACGATCGGCGCCAGGCTCGGTGGCGCGCTGACCAGTGCCGTCGGCCAGGGCGTCACGCCCACCGCGAACGAGAGCGCCGCCGTGCCGAGCATCCCCAGCAACAGCGCACCCGACACGCGGCGCACGAGCAGGACGAGCGTGCCCAGCAACCCGACAAGCGCCAACCAGGCCGATGGCTGCGCGAGGTTGCCGAGGGCGACCGGCGCCCCCGGGACACCCAGCGTCACCAGACCGGTCTGATTCAGCCCGATGAACGTCAGGAAGAGCCCGATGCCCACGGCGAAGCTGTGCTTGAGCGACGTGGGAATGGCCGCAGCCAGCCATCCGCGAACGCGCAGCAGCGTGAGGACGGTGAACAGCACACCTGCCAGGAAGATCGCGCCCAGCGCCGCCTGCCACGAATAGCCAAGCCCCTGCACGACCGTGTACGCAATGAACGCATTCTCGCCCATGTACGGCGCGATCGCGAACGGGCGCCTGGCGTAGACGCCCATCAGCAGCGTGCCGAACGCCGCCGAGAGGATGGTCGCGGTGATCGAGGCGTCACGTGGCAAACCCGCCGCTTCGAGAATGGCAGGATTGACCACGATGATGTACGCCATGGACAGAAACGTGACGATGCCCGCGAGCAGCTCACGTTGAACGGTCGTGCCGTGCTCGGTGAGTGCGAAGGTTCGATCGAGCAGACGCATGGCGTGATGCGAAGCGCGCCGTCAGCGCGTGCGACGCGGCGGCAGTGCGCGCAGATACGCGAGCACGACAGCCGCCGAGTTGTCAGCCGCGAGGCGACCGAAGGTGCGGACCTCGTTGCCACCCGGGCCGCCACCCGCCAGATCGGACAGCGAGCGGAACGCGATATACGGCACACCATTCTGATTCGCCACCAGCGCCACGGCGGCGGTCTCCATGTCGAGCGCGTCGGCGGTGAACGTGCGCCACACGTACTCGCGATACGCGGCGTTGTCCACGAACGTCGGACCGCTCACCCCGTTGCCACCGAAGACGATGCGCGGTGCGTGCCCGAGACATTCACCGGTCGTGGTGCAGCGCGCGAGCCGCACACGCTCGGCGGCGCGACGCGCGGTGGCGAGCGATGCGCTGTCGACCGGGAACCAGAAGCGACGCGCCAACGAATCCGGACGATCGGTGCGCGCCACGATCGACTCACCGCGCGGGAACATCATCCCGAAGTTGGGGAACTCGCCCGCCATGCCGTTGTGCTCCCAACCAGCGCCCGTCTCACGCGCGAAGACCTGCTCCTGATAGTTCCCCCACTGGGCCGGCACCGTCACGTCACCGACGGCCAGCGCAGGGTTCACACCACCAGCGATCCCGGAAAACACGAGCTGCGTGACGGTGAAGTGATCGAGCAGGGTCTGCGTGGTCATCGCGGCATTGACCATGCTGTAGCCACTCAGCATGAGCACGACGTCGTGGCCACCGAGTTCGCCGAGCCAGTGCGTGCGGCCGTTGATGACGCGTGTGCTCGTGATGCGCGCGCTGTCACGGAGCCGTGTCAGTTCCGCGTCGAATGCCGAGACGATGGCGATCCGGGGCGTGACATCCCGCGGGGAGCCTGTGTGCGCTTCGACCGACGCGCGCGCGCCAGCCTGTCCGGTCGTGGCACACCCTGCGCCAACGATCGCCAACGCGCCCAGCACCGCACCGCGGACCCGTCGCGCCAGCGCCCACGTGTGCCGCATCACGCCTCGCGCTCAGCGGGTGCGGCGTCGGCTGGCAGACGCTTGATGGACACGCCCGTGAAGCCGTAGATGGCGGCCACCAGCGGATTGATCAGATTGAAGAACGCGAAGGGTGCGTAGGCAGCGGTGGCCACGCCCAGTGTGCCGGCCATGAATGCACCGCACGTATTCCAGGGCACGAGCGCCGACGTCAGCGTACCGGAATCCTCGAGCGTGCGCGAGAGATTCTCCGGCGCGAGACCGCGCCGCGCGAACTCGGCGCGGAACATGCGCCCCGGCAACACAATCGCGATGTACTGGTCCGACGCGATGACGTTCATGCCGATGGCCGTGCCCAGCGTGGCCAACACGAGCGAGCCGGTGCCACGCACGGCCCCAAGGATCGCGTTCGCGATGCGCTGCAACATCTGTGTGGTTTCCATGACAGCGCCGAACGTCATGGCGGTGAGAATGAGCCACACCGTGTTGAGCATGCTGGTCATGCCCCCGCGCGAGAGCAACTCATCGAGCGCCGCGTTGCCGGAGGCGAGCTTGAAGCCGCTATGCAACGCCGTCCACGCGCCCTTGAGGAGCGCGAGCGTCGGGGAGAGCGTGGTCTCGCCCACGAAGCGCAGCACGGCGTCGCGCTGGAACAGCACCGCCCAGAGCGCTCCGGCCATCGCCCCGATGAACAGGGCGGGAAACGCGGGGACCTTGCGCAGCACGAGCACGAGTACGAGACCCGCCGGCAACAGCATGAGCGGGTTGACCGTGAACTGCTGGGCAATCTGCTGCTGAATGGCGGCGATCTCGGCCGCATCGGACGCACCACCGAGATAGAGTCCGATGCCAGCGAACAGGACGAGGGCGATCAGGACGCTCGGCACCGTCGTCCACAGCATGTGCCGGATGTGCGTGAAAAGATCGGTACCCGCCATGGCGGGTGCCAGATTCGTGGTATCGGAGAGTGGCGACATCTTGTCGCCGAAATAGGCGCCGGACACGATCGCGCCTGCAGCCAGACCGAGATTGAGTCCCTGCACCGTCGCAATACCCACGAGCGCGACGCCAATCGTGCCGGCGGTGGTCCACGAGCTCCCCGTGGCCAGGGCCACGACGGCGCAGATGATGAGCGCGGCGGCGTAGAACCACTGCGGACTCAGAACGCCGAGTCCGTAGTAGATCATCGTGGGGACGGTGCCCGCGAGAATCCACGTCCCGATGAGCGCGCCCACCATGAGCAGAATGAGGACGGCGCCTGTGGAGAGCGAAATGCCGTGCACGATGCCGCGCTCGAGTTCCTTCCACGAGTAGCCGTTGCGTGCACCGAGGGCCGACGCGACCATCGCGGCGATGATCAGCGCGATCTGATTGGGGCCGTACGAGGAGTCGCTGCCGTAGAGGAAGACCGAGGCGGCCAGCAGACCGACGAGGACGAGAATCGGCAGGAGCGCTTCGGCGAGGCCGGGCGCGCGGTGTGCGGGAGTGGACATGAGCGGGGAAGCTGACGGTGGGGGCGGGGTGCGGCAAGCGCTGCCCGAAGAGGAGATCACCTGCTGGCGCGCGGTGTGTGTGGGCTGCATCGTGGAGAGGTCCGCGCGTTCGCCCTCCCCTGACCCGCCCCGCCATGCGACGCTCGCTCGTCCCCTCCGTCGCCTCCCTGCTCGTCGCGCTCCTGCTGTGGGCGCGTCCCGCGCACGCCACCTGGTCCGTCATCGCCGTGGACGGCGCGACCGGTCGCGTCGTGATCGCGTCGGCGACCTGCGTCAATCAGAACGACGGATTTCTGATGGGCGTGCAAGCCGTGATCGTGCCCGGTAAAGGGGTCGCGGCGTGCCAGGCGGGCGTTGATCGCACCAAGGCCAACCAGATGCTCGTGTACAGCGAGCTGCAGAAGGGCACCGATCCGGCGCGGATCATCGAGTTGCTGAGCGCCGATCCCGCGTTCCAGTCGCGACAGTTCGGCATCGTGGACCTGCAGGGGCGTTCGGCCGGGCACTCGGGGCTGGCCAACGGCTACGTCTCGCAGGATGTGCAGGGCCGTGTGCCAGGCACGCAGATCTACTACAGCATCCAGGGCAACATTCTGCGTCCGGGCGATGTGATTCCGAATGCGGAGCGCGCGTTCCTGCACACGCAAGGCGCGCTGACTGATCGCGTGATGGCCGCGCTCGAGACGGCCGATCGCTTTGGTGGCGATTCGCGCTGCACCTGTCCGCCGCTGCCCGCTGACGGCTCACGGCCCGCCATTCCGTGCGAGGGGCGCACGAGTTACGTGGCCTACATCCTGATGGCCGAATCGACGGACCGCCCCGGGCCAGCGTCGCACAATGACGGCACGTACGCGATGTACCTCACGGTGACGCAACCCGAGTTCCCCGGGCCGCACGCGATTCGGCCGGGCGAGAATCTCAATCCTGTGAAGACGCTCCGTACGCGTTACGACGCGTGGCGTGCGCGTCAGCCGAGGAGCTTTCGGTGAGCGCCCACACCTCGCGTCGCGTGATGATCCCGCTGCTGTTCTCGCTGGCCATCGCGGGCGCGTCGCCGTCTGCGCTCTCGGCACAAGCGCGCACGCCGCTGCGCATCATGACGCTCGAATCGCCGGCGTTCACTGACGGTGGCCTGATCCCTGATGCCCACGCGCAGCGTGGACGCGATCGCTCGCCCGCACTGCGTTGGCGCGGCGCTCCGGACTCTGTGCGCAGTTATGCCCTGTTCGTCCGGGATGTCGATGCGGTCACCGCCGACAGCCCCGAAGGCGTGCTGCACTGGCTCGTGTGGAACATCCCCGGCAATGCGGTTGATCTTCCGATGGGCGTGCCCTCCGGTGCGCAGCGGTCCGACGGATCCCGGCAGATCAGCGTGAGCGGCCCGTACTATCGCGGCCCGGCCGCACCTGCGGACGGCCCCGCCCATCACTACGTGTTCGAGCTGTACGCGCTCGACGCCACGATCAACGTGCCCGCTGAGCAGCTGTCGCCGGCCGCAACACGTGATGCCGTGCTCGCGGCGATGCGTGGACGCGTGCGCGGCAAGGGTGTGTTCGTGGGTCGCTACGTGCGACCGGCGCCGTGACGCGACGCGGTCTGGTGTTGCGAATGGCGCCGCTGCTGCTGACCGCGGCGTCGCTGCTGCCGCTGACCGCGGCGTCGCTGCGTGCGCAGCCGGCGACCCCTCCGGTCACGCTGCTACGCCTCGCACGCGATACGGTCATTGACGGCGTCTCGTGCGGCCCAACGGGGGGCGCGCGCGCGGAAGTGCACGGCAACGGGCGCTTGTCCGAGTGTCCGATGCCGCGCGACACCGTCATCAGCGGACACCCCTTCCCGCGTGCCTCGTGGCCACGCTTCACCGACCGCGGTGTGCTCATGGCGGCCTGGTTTTCGCGGGACGTCGTGCTGCAAGGCGTGCCGTGCAAGGGCGCCGGCTACAAGGCGTGGTCCGTCACGTTTCATCCCAGCGGACGCCTGTCGAGCTGCTACCTGAGTCGCGAGGCCGAACTCGACGGCGTACCCTGCCAGAGCGCCTGGTTCTGGCGTGAGCTGACCGGCAGCACGCAGGTGGTCCTGCATGCCGATGGCCGGCTGCGGAGTTGTCGGCTCGCGCGTGCGATCACGATCGATGGCACGGCGTGGCGGAAGGGGCAGCGCCTCGTGCGCGTGTAGCGCCGCGCGCACGAGGAGCGCGTTGCCGTCAGCCGCGTTCCGGTACCAACTCCGTGCTCCAGAGCCGCGCCCCCGTCACATCCCAGAGCGAGGCCGTGAGCACACGCGACACCGGATCGATATCGAGCGTGCCGTAGAACTGCAGGTTGTCGCTCGGCGGCTGATTGGGTCGACTCGCGACCTTCTGAAAGCGCACATCGGGGCCGAACGTCGCATCGAGGGCGTTGGGGCCAAACGTGCCCGCGTGCATCGGGCCGGCCACGAACTCCCAGAACGGATCGAACTGCGTGAACGCCGCGCGCTCGGGGGCGTACTGATGCGCGGCGCAGTAGTGCACGTCGGCCGTCACCCAGACGACATTGCGGACGCGCGCCGCTTGCAGGGCGCGCAGCAGTCGCGCGATCTCGAGCTCACGCCCCAGCGGTACGCCCGCATCTGCATTGGCGACCGCCTCGAAGTTCGGTACACCCTCGCGCTGTCCATCGCCGACCACCACCCCGAGCGGCATGTCACTGGCAATCACCTTCCACGTCGCTCGGCTGTTGCGCAACGATTGTTCGAGCCAGGCGAGTTGTGTGTCGCCAAGAAGCGCAGTGGCTGACGATGCGGTAGGCTGCACGTTGGCCGAGTTCGCGCCGCGATAGCTGCGCATGTCGATCACGAAGATCTCGAGCAGCGACCCGTACGAGAACGAACGATGGACACGATCGGTCTCGGTCGCGTGACGACGAATCGGGAGATACTCGAAGAGTGCCTGCTTCGCGCGCTCGGCGAGCACGCGCACCCGCTTCTCGGTGTAGCGGGCGTCGCGCTCGAGCACGAGGTCGTGGAACCAGTTGTTCACGACTTCGTGGTCGTCCCACTGCGCGATGATCGGCACCTGCGCACCGAAGGCGCGCGCGTTCGGGTCGAGCAGATTGTAGGCGAAGTTGCCGCGGAACTCATCGAGCGTTTCGGCCACCTTCGCCTTCGCGTCGGTGACCAGATTCCGCCAGACGGTCCCGTCGGGCAGCGTCACCTCGGGGACGAGCGGCTGATCGGCGTAGATGTTGTCGCCGGAGTGGATGAACACATCGGGCTCGGCGCGGCGCAGCGCGTCGTAGATGCGCAGTCCGCCGCGTGCTTCGTCGATCCCCCAGCCCTGTCCCACCATGTCACCCGACCAGGCCACGCGGAGTGGTCGCGACGGCGCGCGGGGGGGCATGCGAAACGATCCGACGAGCGGTTCGCTGAAGGCGCCCGGTGCCTCGGTGCTCTCGTACCGCAGGCGATACCAGATCGTCTCGCCCGCTGGCAGACCTGACAGGTCGAGGTGCGAGGTGAACCCGTGCTCGACGCGCGCCAGCGGCCCCTCGAGGCGACGCGCATTCGTGAAGCGTTCGGTCGTGGACCATTCCACGTGCATGCGCGCGGAGCGATCGGTACGGCTCCACAGGACGGCGCGATCACCGAGCGGATCACCCACCTGCACGCCGCTCGGGAGCTGCGGACGCAGACGCTCGCTGGTGATGATGGCCGGGGCGCGGCGCCCGGCGTTGGTATCGAGCTGACCAATCGCCCCGATCGCCTGCGGCAGAGCGGACGGACCGAGGGCGATCGTTGCGCCAAGCCCGAGCCCGCGTCGCAGGAAATCGCGACGCGGCAGGAACGATGCGGTCATGACTCAGTTGGCAAATGGGACCACGAGCGGCGACGCCCGATTGGCGACGAGCAGCGTGTTCACGTCGTGCTGCATGATGACAGTACGCGCGGTGGTGCTCATCGAGAAGGCGTCCATCCGGGTATCGAGCGGCAGGAAGGGAGGAATCACGGCCGTCATGTACGCGCCCGACGGGTCGAGGTTGGCGTTCGACAGCGCTTCGGCGAGGGGAACGGGATAGCGCAGGCCCAGATCACTCATGCGTCGCCCCTCGGCGAGGAAGATCTCCTGACGCATCAGGTAGATGAGGTACCACGCCGCGTCCGCGGTCGCGAGCGCATCGATGCGCTCAAGGGTCACGGACGTCCCCGAGAGCGTCGGCACGCGCACCGGGGCTCCGCCGCGAAAGAGGACCAGCCCCGTCACGAACGGTTGGCCCGGGGCGAAGGCGATGCGATAGTCCGAGCTGTCCGGATAGACCACCAGCCCACCCGCGCGGCCGCGTCGCTGCGCGCGCGAATCAACCAGTTCGGTTGGCCGACTGTTCACGAGCGTGAGGAGATTGCGCAGATGTGTCCGAGTCGCCGGCACATCGTTGGTCGCAAGCGCTGCTTCCGCGAGAATCAGATGAGCCTCTTCGGCCTTCAACACCGCGATAGGGCTCTGCTGCTGCGCCGCCCGGAGCGGGTACTTGGGGTCCAGAAAGTCCATCCGCGGCAGCACTTGATAATTGTTCGTGGCGCTCGAGAGCAGCCCCTGCAGCGCGTTCGTCGGACCGTTGACGCCGTCAAACGTTGCTGACCGAACGAACGACGGCGCGGCGGCCAGCAAGGCGGTCGCTTCGGTGACGGCGGCGCCGCGCGCACCGAGGCGATAGTGGGCGCGCGCGAGGGCAGCGGTACAGGCGTTGCGGAGCGCCGCATCCGTGGCGATTGACCGGGCACGCGTGAAGTCCTCGATCGCCAATCCGAGGTGTGCCGAGGCGTCGGCGAATGGTCCGAGCGCACTTGTCGGCATCCCGGTGAAGTACTCCCCCACCCAGAGCGAGGCCATGCCGCGATAGAAGCGCAGAATCGCCTCATTCGCCACGCGTCCCGTCGTATCTGCCGCCAGCACGACATCCAGCCCATACGTGGCGCTCTCGCGCACCCGCGCGAGCGCTGTGAACATGGTCCGCACATCGAGGTCCTGATTGTCGAGGCGCGGGATATCGAAGACCTTGTTCTGCGTCGTGAAGTTGTTGAAGTAGTTGTCGCTCGTGATCTCGACATTCTCCATCAGGGCATTGATCGCAAGCAACCACGAGCGTTCGGTGCCACGAACCCACGTGCGCGCGGCGTCCGGGGAGCGCAAGAACGCCTCGGCGGTCACGTTCGGATTCTCAACGCCGGTCGGATCGAACTGCTCACAGGCCGCGGCGGCGAGGAGCGCCAGCGCGATGGCGATGCGCGTGAGACGCGCGGTCATTGCAGAGCAACGCATCATGATCAGAAGCCGATGCCGAAGGTGAACAGGAATGACCTGGCCGCAGAATCGGTCGAATAGTTGAAGCCGCCAACGGCGGCCGCATTCTGACCGATTGCACCAGAGAGGTCGACTTCCGGATCGAACGTGGACGCACTCCATGCCCACGGGTTGGCGATGGCCAGTCCCAGGCGGGCGGAGTTGGCGCCTCGTGGCACGAGGCGGCTGGGCAGGCGATAATCGACCGTGAGCGTCCGCAACTTCACGTAGTCGGTCGACTCCACGAAGCGATCGAAGACGTCGAGCCAGATGTTGTTGCGGTTGTTGCCACGCTGCGCGATGGCGGCCTCGGGAATCGCCGTCTCCGGCAGACCGTACAGGAAGCGGAAGTGTCGATCGAACGAATGCGATGCGGCACCGAACTGGTAGTCGCCATCGAGGCCCAGCGTCAGGCGACTGCCCAGCTGCAACTGCACCGACATCGCACCGAAGCGGTCGGGATGCGGTTTGCCGAGGTACTGGAGGAACTGCGTTTCCTGAATGGTGCCGTCGGCGTTGAACAGCGTGCGGGCGCCACGCAGATAGCCAACGGGCTGCCCCTGCTCGACGACTGCCTGAATCGTGCGTTCGCTCAGTCCGCCGAGATTGAAGACCGGCGTGCCGCCCGTCTCGGTCATGCGATTCCGCAGCGTATTCAGTGAACCCGTCAGTGTCAGACGAGCACGCGGACCGCTGATCGGAACGACCGTGGCGCGCAGTTCGATCCCCTCGTTCGTGATCACGCCCACGTTGCGAAGCTGCGCCGGTTGTCCAGTGCTTGGCGGCGACGGCGCGTTGAGCAGCGCGTCATCGGTGCGCGCGGCGAAACGCGTCACGCCGATCGTCACCCGATCGGACAGCAATCCGAGATCGAAGCCGCCTTCCAATGTGGTCGTGCGTTCCGGTCGCAGATCCGGATTGCCGGGCTGGCCGAACGTGGCGGCCAGCTGCCCCGTGAGCGAATTGAACGCGATGGTCCGATCATTGGCGAAGGGCCGCGGGAAGTTGCCCGCGACGCCGTAGTTGCCTCGCAGGCGCAGCGTCGGCAGGACGCGCTCGCTGATGCGCCGACGCAGCCACGGCTCATCGGAGAGCGCGTACACGAGACCGAGCTTCGGATAGTACTGCGCGCCGACCGTGCTGCCGAAGGCCGTATTGCGATCGGCACGCACGCCGAGCTCGACGAAGTACCGTTCCCGAAGGCCGACGTTGGTCTGCGCGAACAGTCCGTAGTTCGCGACCTGGAGGACGACATCCTGACTGGCCGTCACGCCAGCGCCCGTGACGGTCTGCGCGCCATCGCGGACATTGGTCGCGGTGAACGCGATCTGATCATCGTCGTTCCGAAACAGCTGCCCACCCGCCACGGAAATGAAGGAGAGCGGACCGAGCGTCGCGCGATGCTGCGCCGTGAGTTCGGCCGTGACACCGGCGAACGTTCGCTGGAAGTTCTGGATCGTCCCTCGGTCGGACGTTCCCGCCGGGAAGCTGCGGATATGAATGAGATATTCGTTGGTGGTGATCGAGCGCTCGCGCGTCAGTCGCTGATCGAGACCAACACTCGCTTTCAGCGACAGTCCCTCCGCGGCTTCCCACGCCAGCGCGTGCGCGGTCGTGAAGCGTCGCACCTGCACACTGTTGTCCTGCAGCGCTTCCGCACGCGCCACGAAGTCCTGCAGCGCGTTCCACGCCGAATCGGGCATCGCGTCGATGTTGTTGTCGAAGCCGAACGCGAACGAGCGCCCGCCCTCGACGAACCAGAGCGAGTTGTAGCCGCCCGAGTTGCCGTTCCGAAAGCGCGGATACACATCCTGATTGTAGCTCAGCGAGCCGGTGTATCGACCACGACGACCGACATCCGCTGCAATGCCACTCCGGAATGCGAGTGCGCTATTGTCGGCCTCGACGCGATGACTTTCGCTGGCGCGCGCGCTGCCCGACAGACTGTACGAGAACCCGGCCGTCCCGCCTTCCACCGTCCCGCTGTACTGCTGCGTCAGGCCGTTCCGATAGAGCAGGTCGCGTGTGCGATCGAAGTAGTGCCACTGGGTCTGCGGCGTCTCGACGCCCGCCTGCACGGTCAACGTGGCGCGCGTGGCGCCCGCCGCTCCCTTGCGCGTGAAGATCTGAATGACGCCGTTGGCGGCATCGGACCCGTACAAGGTGGTCGCAGCCCCTCCGGGCACGTACTCGATGCGTTCGATGTTGTCGAGCGGCAGGTCGGCAAGCGCGCTCGTCGCGTTGCCCTGATGCGCGTTGCCCGAAAGGTTCATGCCGAGCGCCGCCGGTGTATTGAGATTGTCGACGCGAACGCCATCGACGTAGATCACCGGCGTCGAGTTCGTACTCACCGAGTTGAGACCACGCGTGCGAATGAGCGAGGTCGTTCCCGGTTGACCAGAGGTCATTCTGATCTGTGCGCTGGGCAGCTTGGCCTGCAGCAGTTGATCGAGGCGCGTCACGGGCGCGCCCTCGATCTGTTCGCGAGAGATCACATCAACTGTGGTCGACAGCCGGCGCCGCTCGATCTCTCCGCCCTGGCCAGTCACCACGACGTTGTCGAGCTGTAACGGCGAGCGAAGCAACCGCACCTCGAACTCCTGCTGACCCTCGACCAGGCGACGCTCGAGTCGCTGCGGCGCAAAGCCGATGCTGCGAACCTCGAGAACGACCGGACCAACCGAGAGGCCAGCGAGCGTGGCCCGCCCTGCCGCGTCGCTCTGGGCGCCTCGATTCGAACCGGACACCCGGACCTGCGCACCGGCAACCGCCACGCCCGTTTCGTCGACGATACGCGTGACCACGACAACGGTCGATTGTGCCGTGGCTCGCGCCATTGGCGCGTGCGCAAGGAGGGAGCAGAGCAGCGCCAGGTAGCCTGCTCGACGCCATGGCGCGGGGCGGCCGAACGGCGCCCCTGATTTCTTCGGGTGAGACAGCACGCGAGAGTTCCGGCTAAGGGGACGAGACGATCCTCAACAGGGCACGGTATGCCCTGCTCGCTCGCGCGCGCCGACGATCGCGTCACGACCCGGCAACCTCTCGGCACGAGAACGGCAACTGGTGGCTTGCGCTCTCCCCGACTGGGGGCACAGCGTTCCCGCATGCACGACGCCCCAACGAGCGCCATCGCGCCGACACACACCACGCACGAAAGCGCGTGGTGGCATGATGTACACGTACCCACGCGCGCGTCGCTCGATCACGACGCGGACACCGACGTCTGCGTCGTTGGCCTCGGCGGTTCCGGTCTCGCGGCCATCCGCGAAGCGCGCGCGCTCGGGGCGCGCGTGATCGGTGTCGATGGCGGCCGCATCGCCGGCGCCGCCGCGGGTCGCAACGGTGGCCTGCTCCTGGGAGGCATGGCGTCATTTCATCACGACGCCGTCGCGCAGTGGGGCGATGCAGCCACCGAGCTGTACGGGCACACGCTCGAGGAGCTGGCGCGCCTGCGACACGACACGCCGGATGTCACCTGGTGGCGCGGGTCGTTGCGCACGTGGGAGGACCCGCACGAGCAGGCCGACTGTCAACAGCAGGCGGTCGTCATGCGCGCCGCCGGGCTGCGGGTCGAGGCGTACGAAGGCGTCGAGGGAACCGGACTCTTCTTTCCGGACGATGGTGCCTGCCACCCAGTGCGGCGTGTGCTCGCGCTGGCGGATCACGCCGAGCGGGAAGGCGCGGTGTTGCACGAGCAGACACCCGTCTGCGCCGTGCATGCTGGCGCCGTGGAGTTGGCGAACGGTGCCGTCATCCGCGCCGCGCACATCATGGTGTGCACCGACGGCGCACTCGGCACGCTCCTCCCGTCACTCGCGCCGCGACTGCGCGCGGTGCGATTGCAGATGTTGGCCACCGCACCTGCGAACGATGTGCGGCTCCGCTGCCCGGTGTACGCACGCTTCGGTTACGACTACTGGCAACAGCTGCCGGACGGACGCGTCCTGCTCGGCGGCGGTCGCGATCAGTTCGAAGCCGAGGAGTACACCACCGACAGTGCACCGAGCGCCAACATTCAAGGGTGGCTCGAACATCGCCTTCGGACGCGTGTGGGGACGCACGCTCCGATCACCCATCGCTGGGCCGCCACGGTGACGTATACCCACGATGAGCTCCCCGTGGTGGAATCCGTGGCACCGGGTGTGTGGGGCGTGGGCGGATACAGCGGCACAGGCAACGTCGTCGGCGCCTTGTGCGCCCGCGGCGCCGTACGACGCGCGCTGCGCGTGCCCGATGCATTTCTCGACGCCGTCGACGACGCGCGAGCGTTCTGGCACCGACACCGAGCCGACGAGCGCGATTCGATCGCTCCGGGACGCTGACGCATGTCATTGCTCGCACTCTATGCGCCATCGCTGAGCGATCGCCGGGCACAGGCCGCGCTCGAGGTCGAGTCCGCCGACGGCGGCGTGCGGTCATTCACGTTTGGCGAACTTGACGCACGCAGCGATGCGTTGGCCGTCGTGTTGACGGACCGCGGATTGCGACCAGGCGATCGGCTCGGCGTGTGCCTGCCGAATGGCCTGCCGTTCCTCGATCTCTGGCTCGCCGCGGTGAAGCTGGGGGTCATTGTAGTACCCATGAATGTGTTGTATCGGGGGCACGAACTCGGCCACATTGTCGCCGATGCCGCTCCGTCGGCGGTCGTGACCACCGCCGAGCTTGCCGCGCACTTTCCCGACGGGACCGTGCTGTGGGACGTCGACGCGCTCGACGCGGCGCGTGCGCGTGCGTCGCAGGATTTGCTCAAGGCACGCGCCCCCTTTGCGGCCGTCGACGCCACGCCGATGGCGCTGATCTACACGTCCGGCACCACCGGTGCCGCCAAAGGTGCCGTCCTGACGCACGGCAACTTCGCCGCCAATGCACGCGCCTTGCTGCGCGCATGGCACATCACATCGGCGGACCGATACCTCGCCACCCTGCCACTCTTTCACGTACACGGGCTCGGCAACGGCCTGCAGTGCTGGCTCGCCTCCGGCTGTCACATGCGACTCACGGAGCGCTTCGATCACGCGCGCGCACCGACGTGGTTCACCACGTATCGCCCAACGGTGTTCTTCGGGGTGCCCACGATGTACGTGCGCCTGCTCGATCTGCCGCGCGACGTCGCACGGACGATCGGCGCGTCGGTACGCCTCTTCGTCTCGGGCTCAGCGCCGCTGCCGGTGACGGTGCTCACGCAGTTCGCCGAGCGATTCGGGCATGTCATTCTCGAACGGTACGGGATGACGGAGACGCTCATGAACGTGAGCAACCCGTACGACGGTGAACGGCGCGCGGGAACCGTTGGCGTACCGCTCCCCGGTGTGCAGGTGGTCATTCGGGACGAACTCGGCGCTGCGGTGCCAGACGGGGTGAGCGGTGAGCTGTGGGTACGCGGCGCGAACGTGTGCGCAGGTTATTGGGAGCGCCCGGAGGCGACAGCGGCCGCGTTCGTGGACGGCTGGTTCCGCACCGGGGATCTGGGGGAGCGATCGCCCGATGGCTACATCACGCTGCAAGGACGTCGGAGCGACCTGATCATTTCCGGTGGCTTCAACATCTACCCACGCGAACTCGAGGAGCTGTTGCTCACCCTGCCTGGCGTGCACGAGGTGGCGGTCGTGGGAGTCGCCGATGCGCGACGCGGCGAGGTACCGGTCGCCTACTACGTTGGTGAGGCGGTCGATCCTGAGACGCTCGACGCGATGCTGCGCGCACGGGTCGCGTCCTTCAAGGTGCCGCGCGCGTTCGTGCGCGTGGATGCGTTGCCGCGCACCGCGCTCGGGAAGGTGCAGAAGCACCGCCTGCCCTCGCCGTGACCGTCTCACCCGCGCTGCTCTCGCTGCTGGCACTCGCCCTCGTCATGGTGGCGAGTTTCGGGACACGCGTGAACGTGGGTGTGCTGGCGGTCGCGCTGGCGTGGCCGGTGGCGATGTACGGCGCCGACTGGAACGCCACGCGCGTGCTCGAGGCGTTTCCGTCGTCGCTGTTTGTCACGCTGGTTGGCGTGACGCTGCTCTTCGGCGTCGCGCAGGTGAACGGCACGCTCGCGCAACTGACTGATCGTGCGATGCGCCGCGTCGGCACCGGCGGCGCGCGTCTTCCGCTGCTGTTCTTCGTGCTCGCTGGCGTTCTGAGCACGTTGGGACCGGGGGCCATTGCCGCGACAGCGCTCGTGGCACCGCTTGCGATGAGTGCGGGTGCACGCGCCGGTGTATCACCGCTTGTCACGGCGCTCATGGTCGCCAATGGCGCGAATGCAGGGAACCTCTCGCCGTTCAGTTCGGTCGGCGTGATCGTGAACGACGGGATGCAGCGGGCCGGTCTGCCGGGGCATGAGTGGGCCGTGTGGAGCGCGAACTTCGTGGCGCACGCGCTCGCGGCGCTCGGTGCCTGGGTGCTGTTCGGACGACGCCGGGACAACTCGGAACCGACCAAGCATCCGGCTGAACACGATCCGCGCAGCGCGCCCGCTGATGCCACCGTGTTCACTTCGGCGCAGCGCCTCACCGTGATCGCTTTGGTCGCCTGGGTGATTGGGGTAGTGATCTTCAAGCTGCATCTTGGTCTCGCCGGCTTCAGTGTGGCCGCCCTGCTGCTCATGCGCCACGCGGCCGACGAAGCGGCCGTGCTCAAGAGTGTGCCGTGGGCGGTGATCGTGATGGTGTGCGGCGTGAGTGTGTTGATCGGGGTGCTCGATGGTACCGGCGGACTCGAACTGTTCACGTCCCTGCTCGCGCGTATCGCGACGCCCGAGACGGTGAATGGGGTGATCGCGTTCGTGACGGGGGCCATCTCGACGTACAGCTCGACGTCGGGCGTGGTCTATCCGACGTTTCTGCCCACGGTGCCGGGGCTCGTGGCGCAACTTGGTGGCGGCGAGCCGCTCGAAGTCGCCTTGAGCATCACCGTGGGCGCGGCCTTGGTGGATGTGTCCCCGCTCTCGACACTCGGTGCGCTGTGCATCGCCGCCCTTCCGAGCGGGCGTGATCCGCAGCCGCTCTTTCGCGCGCTGCTCACGTGGGGCATGGCGATGACCGTGGTTGGCGCACTGTTCGGACTGTTCGTGGTGCCCTTGTTCGCGCGATAGTTGCGCGCCTCGCGCCACTCGGATCAGTCGAACTGCGGCACGAGTCCACGCTCCTCGAGCGCCACAACGGTCGCCAGCAATCGCTCATCGCTGCCACGCGGTCCGATCAGCGAGAGCCCCAATGGACAGCCGTCCAGTGTCGTCACCGGAAGCGTGACCTGCGGCAGCCCACCCAATCCAGCAATGCACAGCAGCGCGAGCGCCCGTTCGCGCGACGGCACGGCCGTCTCGGCTGGTTCCTCGAGCACCGGCGCGATATCGGGCACCGTCGGGAGCACGAGCAGACCGTCGTCGCCGAGCAGTACGTCGAGGCGCGCCCGGATCGACTCACGATGTCGAGCGGCGATCTCGACCTCGGTCGCGGTGATGGTCGCAACCGCGGCGAAGCGCGGAGCGATGCGTGGCCCAAAGCGCGGTTGCGTCTCGGTGATCCACGCCCCGTGCTGGGCCCAGATTTCTGCACCCTGCAGCGTTCGAAACGTCTCGAACCAGGCGCGCAGTCCCTCGTCGGCGACGGTCACCGCCGTGGAGGAACCACACACCGCTTCCAGCACCGACACGCGTTGACGCAGCAGGATGCCGGCCTCGGCGCGCGCGTTCGCAAACGCATCGGTCGCAACCAGCACGCGCCAGCGCCCGTCGTCGGCGCGTGTCGACACAGCGCCCTCGGGTGTCGACGCGCCCCGCGCGGCGTCGAACAGCACGCGCCCCACACGCTCGAAGACCGTCGCCTCGCGTGCGAACCAGCCCACGGTGTCGAAGCCCGGTGCAAGCGGACAGGCCCCATCCAGCGGCAACCGACCATGCGTCGGTCGAATGCCGTAGAGCCCACAGTAGCTCGCCGGCGCCCGTACCGAGCCGCCCGTGTCACTTCCGATCGCGAAGTCCACGAGGCCATCCGCGACCGCGACGGCCGATCCACTCGACGAACCGCCCGGCACGCGTCCCGGAGCGCGCGGGTTGCGCGGTGTGCCGTAGTGTGCGTTCTCACCGGTGAGGCTGAAGGCGAGTTCTTCGGTGTGCGTCCGTCCGACCATCGAGGCGCCGGCCGCGAGCAGCGCACGCAACACCCAGGCGTCGGCGGCCGCGGGCGCGTGCGTTCGCAACCAATCCGGATTGCCGAACCCCGTGCGCTCGCCAGCAACGGCAAACAGATCCTTCAGCCCGAAGGTGGTGTGGGCGAGTGCGCCGGTGGCGGCGCCCGCGCGCTCGACATGCGTGTGCCGACAGAAGGCCTGACCTGCGTCGCGTGCAAGAATGGACATGGGGGGAAATCTGCGCGCGATTGCCTGAACGCGCTGCACCGGCCATCATTGCGCGATCATTGTCTGGCTGTCCCACCTCCCCCGGAGTCCGTCATCCATGTCGCGTCCTGCCCATCGTCTCGCCGATACTGATCCACCGATCGTCTGCCGCCTCACGCCGGACGGGGATGTTGTTTGCGAACCGGCCCCGGTCGACGCGAGCATCACTGGTGAGCCGGCGGCGCTGCTCGAGGCCACCATCACCAAGGTGTTCCCGAACGCCGAGTGGGGACCGGAACGCACGCGCCTCGCGATCGGCCTGATCGAAGCGATCGCCAACGCGAAGCTGCCGAACGATCGCGTGCCGCGTCGCGCCGGTCAGTGCATCGGGGCGGTGCAGGATCTGCTGCTCGAGACCCCACCGTCGATGCTGCTCTTCAACTACTCGCAGCAGCCCGGTGACGTCATGGGCGCGTGGTATCTCAATCAGGCCAAGCTGATGCGCATGCAGCAGGTGCTGCGGCAGTTCGAACACACCGTGGCCCCGTGACGCAGACGGTGGCACGCGCACGCCGGCGCGTGCCACCTCCGCTCACCGCGCACCAGTGAGTTCATCGAAGCGTGGTGTGCCACGCAGCGTGGCAAACCATGGCGTCGCCCGGACCTGACCGCGCAACGCGGGGTTCGCTGCCAAATAGCGTTCGAGGAGCCGCATGGCGCGGTCGGTGTTGCCGAGCAGCGTCTCGACGTGCGCCTCCCCGTAGTCGATCTGATCGGGCAGGCCATCTTCGCTGGGTGCGTTTCGCACACTGGTAACGATTGCACGCGCACTATCGGCCAGTCCTGCACGCGCCACGACTGCGGCGACGAGGAGTCGGCGCGTCGCGCGGCCGCTTCGCATGACATTCGCAGCATCGCGCGCTTCGGCGGCGGCGAGCAGCTGCCACGCGCTGTCGATCGCGGCGCGCGTGCGCCCCGTCCATCCGACGATGGTCAGATCACATCCCCAGAACCGCGGATCACGATCGAAGCGCGCGCGTCCTTCCCGACACCATCGCGCGGCGTCATCGGCTCGACCCGTGGCCAGCGAGGTGAACAGAAGACGACCGATGACCGATGGCGCCGCGCGAAGGAAGGCATCCGCACGCAGCGCTTCCTGCGCGGCGCGGTGCGCGCCTTCGTAGTTGCCCGTCAACTGCAGGAGCGTGCTGAGGTCGGCCCACGCGTCGCCCAGATCCTGTCGCAGCGTCGTGGCCAATCGCAAATCCGATTCGGCGGCGAGACGCAACGAATCGGGCGCCGGTCGCGATGTCCGCCAGAGTTCGAGCAGCGCACGACCACGCAGGTAACGTGCGTACGCCTCCTCCCGATTGCGCTCGATGGCCAGACCGGCGCGCTGCACGGCCAGCTGGCGCAATGTGGTCGCATCGGGCAGCGAGTCGATGGCGGGCGCCGTCGTTTCCATGAGCAGCGCGCGTTGCAACAACAGACGCGCACTCCACACCCACGGCGCAGCCCACGTCGGATCGAGCGCCGCCGCGCGCTGCGTGAGTGAATCGGCTTCCGCGTAGAGCGCGACCCACGTGGCGGTGGGCTGCGTGGAGGCCTGCGCCAGTGCGCCATCGTGCAGGGCGCGCACCCGCGCGAGGAGTTCCCACGCATCGAGACTGCGTGATTGTTCGCGCTCGCTGGCCACGACCTGCTCACCGATGGAGCGACGCAGAAACAGGGTGACGGAATCGAGCAGACGCTCACGCACGCGCAGCAGCGCGGCTTCCTCGTCGACCAGACGTGCGCTCGCCAGCTGCGTCGCGGTCGCGCCGTCGATGAGTCGCACCGTGACCCGCACACTGTCACCAACGCGCGCGACGCTCCCGGTGACGAGACTCGCCACACTGAGCGCCCGCGCGACGCTGTCGAACGCCACGCGTCCGTCCGCAAAGCGACGCGTGCCTTCACGCGAGACGACCCGCAGTGCGGGGTACCGCGAGAGTTCGTCGACCAGATCGGCCGTGAGGCCTCCGGCAATGGTGGTGAGTGGTGCGTCGTCGGCAGGACTCTCGAAGGGCAGCACCGCGACCTGCGCTCGGACGGCGGCCGTGTTGCCCGTCGTGACAGTCGTCGACGCGGGATTCTGCGTGAGGATCCGCTGCACGCCGGCCCCGATCAGACCAAGACCAACCCCCAACGACAGCACCGCAAACCAGGGAATGCGCCGCGTCGTGCGCGACGATCTCGGCGTTGCCTGAAACGCCCAATCGGGGGCGCTGAAACGATTGGCCGCCGACTCGGTGGACGTCTCCAGCTCGGATGGCGCGCGGCGCGCAGCCGCCGAGGGCACGAAGGTCGCGCTGTCATGACTGGCAAGATCCCGCAACATCGCATCGGCAGAGTCGTAGCGATCGGCCGGTCGGGGGGCCAGCGCGGCGTGGACAATGCGCTCGAGTGCGGGCGGCACATCATCGCGCACCGCGCGAAGCGAGGGCAGACGCGCCGACAGCTTCTCCGTCAGGATCGCCGACGCGTCCGTTCCGGGAAACGCCGGACGGCCGGCGAGCAGCTCGAACAGCACGCACCCGACGGCGTAGAGGTCGGCCCGCGCGTCCGTGCTGGCGTCCCCGAGCATCTGTTCCGGGCTCATGTAGGCCGGCGTCCCGACCGTGAGTCCCACCTGCGTGAGCGGCTCGGCCGCCGCGTCGGCAAGCTGAGACCAGGGGAGCGGCCGAGAGACGCCAAAGTCGGCCACCATGGCCCGCCCTCCCGCGAGCAACACATTGGCCGGCTTGATGTCGCGGTGGACAATTCCCTGCCGGTGCGCGTAGTCGAGCGCGCCGAGGATCTCGCCGATGAGTCGCAGCGCCTCGCCCACGGGGAGCGGACCGGTGCGCGCGAGCCGGTCGCGCAGCGTCTCCCCTTCCACGAGCGGCATGACGTAGAAGGGCACCAGCCGGCCCAGCGCGTCGACGGCGTCGCCGAAATCGAGCAACGGGACGATGTGCGGGTGCGCAAACGACGATGCGATCGCGATCTCGCGCCGGAATCGACCGGAGCCGGTGACGTGCGTGAGGTCGCCACGCAGCACCTTGATCGCCACCGCCCGCTGCCGCCGCAGATCGCGTGCGCGATAGACCACCGCCATGCCACCGGTGCCGAGCACCTCCTGGATGGCGTAATCGCCCGACGGGAACGTCGGGGGCGGAAAGGGGAGGCTGGGACTGGGACGGGCCCGCCCCGGAGTGTCCGGCGTGTCAGTCACGAGCGAGGAGAGGGACGGCGGTGCATCGCGGTGTGCTTGGCCAGCCCTGATAACTAACGGATTCAGGCCCCGCAGACGATGCCGTTGTGCCGGAGGCGTGACAAGGTGAGCCACGACTGTGTCGGGCGCGGCTCGCAGCACCGGGACGATCACCACGGCGGACGCGCCGCAAGGCACGTCCTCTCGGGTCGGTTAGGCGGTCGCTCGAACCGGCATTTGCTGCCGATCGGACCATGGAGCGGCAGCAATTGCACGTCGGCATATCGTGCCGACCCGTTGACGCCAAGCCTCGTTGAGCTTCCCTAAGCTCAATAAAGACAACGCCTTGACTCGCAACGGCCAGCGTCCGACTCGCGTGGCCCGCGCATTGCGCTACCGCCGACTGGACTCTCACGCCCTCTCGAGGTGGCTCACATGTTGTTCGGCTTCATCGATCGCGTCTCCAATGCGGCACCGCTGCGCGCTGCGCTCGACCAGAGCGTCGGACGCTCGCGCGCCATTGCCGATCGTGTCACCAAGGCATCCCTCGGAAACGCCGACGGCTTCGCGCTGCCGGCGGGTGAGGGCGACGCCGTGGCCACCGAGGCCAATCCGGTCGACGTCGAGCAGGAGATGATGGACCTCGCCGACGAACAGATGCGCTTTCTGACCACGGCCAAGCTGCTCGAGCGCACGTATTCCAGCATTCGTACCGCGATCAAGGGCACCGGCGCATGATCAAGCCGCGTCCTCTCGGTCTGCTGCCGGCGGCCGGCGTTGAGCCGCCGCGTCCCCGCTTCCGCACCCTCGGCATCGCGGCCAGCGGCCTGTCCGCCCAGCGCGCGCGCATGGAAACGATCGCGCAGAACATCGCCAATGCCGATGTGACGCGCACGGCCGAGGGCGGCCCGTATCGTCGCAAGACCACGCTCATCGAAACGGCCACGCCGGAGAACAGTCCGACCGTGGGTCGCGACATCGCGCTGCAGGGCACGCTGCCGGCGCCGGTCCCGCCGTTCGGCAGCGCCCCCTTCGACGTGCCGGCGCGCGGCGACCGCTCGCGCACGATTCCGATCCCGCTGCCGGGTCGTGATGACGGACTGCATGGCGTCGTGGTGACCGGCACCGCCGAAGCGGCGGCCGATCAGGGGCGGCTCGTCTACGAGCCCGGCCATCCGGACGCCGACGCCAACGGCTACGTGCGCTATCCGGACATCGACACCACGCAGGAGTTGGTACACCTGCTCGACGCCAAGCGCCTGTACGAGGCGAACGCCACGGTCTTCCAGACCACGAAGTCGATGCTGCGCGCCGCGCTCGACATCTGATCCCTACGCTGACGCCCCCGCTTCGATCTGCCATGAGCATCTCCGGCCTTCCTCAGAACCCGTTGCTTGCCCCACTCGGGCGGCCGCTCACGCCGAACACCGGCACGGCCACTGGTACGCTGTCGCCCGCCGTCGGTCGGAGCACGCCGGCACCGGTTGATCGCACCGCGCTGACGGGTGCCGCACGGCCCACGATTGCCGCCGCGCCGAGCACCGTGCCCGCCGAAGCGCCTGCGGGTACCGACCCGGCGCTCTGGAGCATGCTCACCACCGAAGAGCGCGCGTTCTTCGCGAAGAGTGCGACGCTCGGTCCGCTGACGTACGGTCGCATCAAGGACGCGATCATGCCCGCGCCGCCAGCGGCGCGCGGTGTGCGCCTCGACGTGCGCGCCTGAGGACCGCCCCATGTCCATGAAGATCGATCTGCTCACGCGCAGCCTGCCCGAGTTCGGGCAGGGCGCCATCGGACAGCCGGGCCTCGACACCGGCGCGCGTACCATCCCGCTCGGCGGCGAGGCGAACACTGGCCCGTCATTCGGCGACACGCTCACCGAGGCGCTCAACGGCATCTCGGAAGTGCGCAACCACGCGGGCGATCTCACGCGTCGGTTTGTCGCCGGCGAACAGATCGAACTGCACACGCTCATGGCGGCGCACGAAGAGGCCGGCGTCGCGCTCGATCTGCTCGTCGAGCTGCGCAACAAGGTCATCGAGAGCTACCGGACCCTCATCAACATGCAGTCGTAATCTCGCATGGCGTCTCCGCTCGACTCCCTCTTCGGCCGCATCAGCGGCTCACGCCAGGCTGCGATCATCGCGGTCGGTGTCGTGGCCACGGCCGCGGTGCTCGGTCTCTCCCGATGGGCCTCGCAACCGACGTTCGTGCCGCTCTACACGAACCTGCCGCTCGAGTCGGTGGGCGTGGTGACCGACAAGCTCACCGAAGCCGGCATTTCCTTCGAACTGGAGAACGCCGGCTCGAGCATCAGCGTCCCGAGCGCCGATGTGGCGCGCGCCCGCGTGGCATTGGCGCGCGAGGAGCTGCCGGATGCGGGACGGCCGGGGCTGGAGCTGTTCGACAAGCCGACGTGGGGCATGACGGATTTCACGCAGAAGGTGAACTACCGCCGCGCGCTCGAAGGCGAACTCGAACGCAACATCGGCAAGATGCAGGGTGTGGCCCGCGTGCAGGTGCATCTCGCCCTCGAGGATGAGAAGCTCTTCACGCAGGACGCGCGCGATACGAAGGCCTCGGTGACGCTGGCCATGGCCGACGGCGAAGCGCCGGCCCCATCGACCGTTCGCGGCATCGCGAGTCTCGTCGCCGGTTCGGTGTCGGGACTCAAGGTCGAACACGTGACCGTCGTGGACGAGCGCGGCAACGCGCTCACCGACGTGGAAGATGGCAGCGGTCTGGTGTTGTCGAGCCGTCAACTGACGCTGCAGCGCGAGGTGGAGCGGCATCTGGAACAGAAGGCCGAAGCGCTGGTCTCGCGCATTGTCGGCGCCGGCAACGCGCGCGTGCAGGTGGCCGCCACGATCAACTTCGATCGCGTCGAACGCACGACGCAGGGTGTGAACCCGGATCAGCAGGCGATCAGCACCGAACAGAAGAACGAGGTCATTCCGCAGGCAGGCCAGGCCGGTGCCGCGTCGAGCAATACCGCCACGTCGTACATCACCACGCAGAGCGTCGAGTCGTTCAGCGGCGCGGTGGGCAATGTGCGCAAGCTGACCGTGGCCGTGCTGGTTGCCGACAAGGTGGAGGCCACGCCGGTTGCCGAGGGCGAAGCACCGCAGCCCCCGACGATCACGGCACGCACCCCGGAAGAGTTGGCGCGCATCGAGACGCTCGTGCGCAACGCCCTCGGTGTTGAGGACGCGCGCGGCGACGGGGTGTCGGTCGTGAGCGCACCGTTCGATCTGCCGCCCGTGCCCACGGCGGTCACCGATTCGGTGCCGGAACCGACGATGATCACGAAGGTCCTCGAAAACCCGCGGCCGGTCATCACGATTGCCGCGTTGATTGCGCTGCTGGTGGTGGTTCTGGTGACCGTGCGTGCCCTGAAGCCGGCACCGGTGCCGGCGCCGCCGGCCCTCGCCGAGGCGAGCACCCCCGCGCTGCCCGCTGGTACGAACGACAACGCGGCCAACGCTCCGGCCCTGACCGCTGGCGCCAACGTGGCCCTCTCACTCACGGATGTCGAGGAGACCGGCGTCGTCGCGACCGACGAGCGCAAGCCCGTCGTCCTGCCACCGCCGGCCACCACGCTGGAACGCGAGCAGGCCATTGCCACCGTCGAACAGCGCCCTGACGCCGCGGTGCGCGTCACGCGCGCCTGGCTGAGGTCCTGATTCGTGAGTACTGCAGTTGCACGGGGCGCCGATCGATACGCGCTGGATCGCCTGACGGGCCGCCAGAAGGTCGCCATCGTCTGCATGGCCATTGGGGCACGGCACGCCGCGAAGATCACCGGTCAGCTCTCGCCGGACGAAGCGGAAGTCGTCGCGCTCGAAATGGCGACGCTCGATCGCGTTCCGCCCGAGACCGTGACAGCCGTGCTCCAGGAATGGCTCGAACTCACCGTCGGCGTTGACTCACTCAACACTGGTGGCGTGGAGTTCGCGCGCGAAGTGCTCGAAGAGGCGTTCGGCACCGCCAAGGCGGCGCAGATCCTCAAGCGCATTCAGGGTCAGCTGGCCGACAGCGATCGCTTTGGTCGGCTGCGCCGCGCCGATCCGCAGCAGCTCGGCAGCACGCTCCGTGGCGAACACCCGCAGACCATCGCGCTCATCCTCGCGCACCTCGATCCCGCGCAGGTCGCACAGATTCTGCGCGAACTCGACGTGTCGCTCGGCGGCGAAGTCATGTTCCGCATCGCCCGCATGGAGAAGGTGTCGCCCGACATGATCTCGCTCGTCGAACGCGCGATCGGGACGGAAGCGGAAATGGCGTTCTCGCAGGGCATGAGCAGCGTCGGTGGCCCGGCCGCGGTTGCGGCCGTCCTCAACCTCGTCAGCACGTCGCTCGAGAAGGAAGTGCTCGAGGCCGTCACCGAACGCGATCCGGCGCTCAGCGACCAGATCAAGAATCTCATGTTCGTCTTCGAGGACCTCATCGCGCTCGACGACAAGTCGCTGCAGCGGTTGCTGCGCGAGGTCGACGTCAAGCAGCTCGCGCTGGCCCTCAAGGCCGCGAGTGCGGAACTGCGCCAGCGCATCATGGGCGTCATGTCGCAGCGCGCCGTGGCCGGCCTCAAGGAAGAGATCGAGTTCCTCGGACCGGTCAAGATGCGCGACGTCGAAGCGTCGCAGTCGGATATCGTGTCGAAGGTGCGGGCGCTCGAGGAAACGGGCGAAATCGTGTTGAGCGGAGGCACGGACGATGTCGTCGTCTGACCGCACGCCCGCGCCGGCGCCGTGGGCGCTCGATGAACTCGAGTACACGGAGGTGTTCACGCCGCTGTACGATGCGTTTGATGGGTCCGCCGCCGATGCGCCGGCGCTGATGGACGACGCGTCGCACACGGCGGACGACCGCGCTGGCACCAGCGCGCCGAGCGTCGATGCGAGCGTGGTGGACGCGCTCGTCGAGGCGCGCCTCGCCGCCCTGCGGCCGGCGCTGGAGGAGGCGGCATACGCCCGTGGTCACGCCGACGGTGTGCGGCAGGGCGCGGACCAGGCCCGTGAGCCCATCGGTCAGCTGCTGTCGGCGCTTGCTGAGGCGATGTCGTCGGTGCGTGCCCACGAACAGCGTTGGCTCGGCAACGTCGAAGAGAATCTGACGGCGCTCGCGGTCACCGTGGCACGCCACGTGATCGAGCGCGAACTCAGCACCGAGCCGAGCGTGGTGACGGAGCTCGTGATGCGCGCCCTGCGACAGTTCCCGCTGGAGCGGCAGCTCACGGTGCGCTTGCACCCCGACGATCATGCCCTGATTCGCCACGCCATCGCGACCGGTGAGTTCACGGTCGAGCCGGCGCTCGAGATTCACTGGCTCTCCGACGTACACATCGTACGCGGGGGCTGCCTCGTCGAAGGGCGCGAACGCGTCCTCGATGGACGGTTGGATACCGCCCTTGAACGCGTCTATCGCGCGCTGGGACAGGTGCAGGCATGACGACGCTCAGCCGAACCTTCGCGGCGGACACCCTGACCAATCGTCTCAGCGGCGTCGACGCGTTCGCAACGTACGGCCGCGTGACGCGCGTCGTGGGATTGGTGCTCGAGGCGACCGGGCTCGATGCCGGCCTCGGCGCACTGTGCCGCGTCACCAGTCATTCGCGCGACCGCTCCGTGCTCGCCGAAGTCGTGGGCTTTCACGAGCGCACGGTCCTGCTCATGCCGCTCGGCGAGATGGATGGATTGCATCCTGGTGCCAGCGTGCAGCCTCTCGGTCGCTCGTTCGGCGTCGACGTGGGGCCGTCGCTGCTGGGGCGCGTCCTCAACGGACTCGGCCATCCCATCGACGGCAAGGGGAAGCTCGATGTGGTCGAGCGTGTACCGCTCAGCGCCGAGCCGCCCAATCCACTCGACCGCCAGCTCATCGATCGCCCGCTCGAGACGGGCGTACGCGCGATCGATGGCCTGCTCACGGTGGGCCGCGGACAGCGCGTCGGCATCTTTGCCGGCTCGGGCGTTGGCAAGAGTACACTGCTCGGCATGATCGCGCGACACGCGAAGGCGGACGTGAACGTGATTGCATTGCTCGGTGAACGCGGACGCGAAGTCCGCGACTTCCTCGAGCATTCTCTCGGTGCCGATGGACTCGCACGCAGCGTTGTCATCGTCGCCACGGGCGATCAGGCAGCGCTGGTGCGCGCGCGTGGCGCGCTCGTCGCGACCGCGATTGCCGAATACTTCCGAGACCAGGGCAAGCAGGTACTGCTCATGGTCGATTCCGTCACGCGTGTGGCGATGGCGTGGCGAGAGATCGGCCTTGCGACGGGCGAACCACCCACGACGAAGGGCTATCCACCCAGTGTGTTCGCGAACCTGCCGCGCCTGCTCGAGCGCGCTGGCAATGGGGCGCGTGGTGGAATCACCGGCTTGTACACCGTCCTCGTGGATGGCGACGACTTCAACGAGCCCGTCGCCGACGCGGCCCGTTCGATTCTCGACGGGCACGTCGTCCTCACACGCAAGCTGGCGTCGCAGAATCACTTCCCAGCGATCGACATTCTGGAATCGAAGAGCCGCGTGCGCGACGCCATTGTGCCAGCGGCGCAGCGCGAAGCGGCGTCGCAGGTGCAACGTCTCGAAGCGGCGTACCGCGAGAAGGAAGACCTCATCATGGTGGGCGCCTACCAGCGCGGCAGCGATCCGTACGCGGACGCGGCGCTGACGTACCGTCCGACGGCACTCGACTTTCTGCAGCAGTCGCCCACGGAGGTGACGCTGTACGGTGACACCTTCACCGCGCTCACGCAGCTCGGGGGCACGATTGCGTCGGCCACGCGGAGGACGCCGTGAGATTTCGCTTTCGCTTGCAGCGTGTCCTCGAACTGCGTGAGCAGGCCGAGCAGGCGCGGGCGCGTGAGGTGGCCGCCGCTCGCGATGCCGCCGAGGCGGCGCAGCGCGAGGCGGATGCGATCGCTGCGTTGCGCACGTCGCAGCGTGATGCGCTCGACGCCGCGGCCACGGCGGCGACCGTCGGTGAGCTGCAGCACCTCGCCTGGGTCGTTGGCGAACTCGATGGTCGTCTTCATGCGGCCACCGAGGAGGCCACACGGGCCGATGGTGTCCGCGACGTCGCCGAGCGCGCCTTGCGTGATGCCGCGCGTGATCGACGCGTGATTGATCGGCTGCGCGAACGTCACCTCGAGCGGCATCAGGAAACGCAGGCACAGCAGGATCGCAGCACGATGGATGACATCGCACTCTCGCAGTTCACGCGCCGCGCCACCACACCGCCGGCTTCGGCAACGGCTCACCCCGATTTCCCATGATCAAGACCCTGGTCATCCCCGCTGTGCTGGCGCTCGTCGTCGGACTGGCCGGCAGTTCCGGCTACGCCGTGATGCACGCGCGCACCGAGCACGCCGCGCAGCTCGTCACGCTCGATTCGCTCGCGAAGGCCTACACCGACAGCGTGCGGGCCGACAGTGCACACGCCGACAGCCTGCACGGCGACAGCACACAGGTGGACAGTCTCGCGGCCGACAGTCTGCTCGCTCCCACGACCGACTCGATTCGGGCGCTGCTGGATGCGCACGGTGGCGACGACCACGCGCCGACCGTCCCCACGACGCCGGCGTCCGGCGCCTCGACAGCCGCCGCGAGCACGAAGGATGCGGCCGCGAGCAAGACCACGATTCTCGGGGCCGGCACCAAACCGGCCGATAGCGTCAGCACACCCAAGCGTGACGACATCGCCTCGGCCGCGACGGCGGCGTCGCGCGCGATCGCGGAGAGTGCGGGCGAAACGATTCCCGAGCGTCGTCTCGCCAAGATCTTCGGCGCCATGTCGGCGCGGGATGCCGCCAAGGTGCTCGAACAGATGTCCGACGGTGACGTGCGCACGATTCTCGCCCTCATGGCCGACCGTCAGGCGGCGGCCGTACTCGCCGCGCTGCCGGCGTCGCGCGCTGCGCTCATCACGATCGGTCGCGCGCCGCGCCCGATCCCGACCCCCGACTCCGGGAGCACCACGCCATGAGCCTGTTGCCCTTCACGCCGGCCACGTCACCACGCGGTCCCGCGCGGTTCACACCGGACACCGCGAGCGAGCGCGCGCGTGAGCTGTCACCAACGGCGCCGATTCGACGTGGCACCGAGCCGTCCGCGACGCGTCAGATCGCGCAGCGTCAGGCGGCGCAGCGCGCGAACGATGCCCGACGCGCCGAAGCGCGCGAGCTCGAGCGTGACAACGCCGCTGCGCGGTCAGAGCCATCGGACTTTGCCGAAATGTTCGCGATGCTCGCCGACACGGCGATGCGTGAGCTGCAGGCCGCGCGCAGGCGTGATGGCGCGAACGCCGCAGGCGCGCCCGAGGTGGCCACCGATGTTGACACGGACGATCAACTCGTGCCCAACCAGGAGGGAGCGACAGGCTCGGCGGATTCGGCGAGTGCACTGTCGCGTTCGCCTGGTCTTTCCGATGAAGAAGCGGCGCGCATTCGACGCGCGATGCTCGCCACCATCGTTGGTCTTGGCGAGGCGCGCTCGTTGCCGGAGATGGCCGGTTCGGGCCCAGGCGCGATCGCCGCGAATCTTCCCGGCTCGCTGGACTCGCTCATGCAGGCTGCGCTTGCACGCGCGCAGCGCGCCAACGGCGCAGATCTGCTCGCGCGTGGCGATGTGATGGCCGCGTCCGTGCGAGCCTCCGTGGACGCCTTGCTTGACACGGTCGGCACGTCGCGTGGTCTCGCGCTGGCGGAAGCCGCACGCGCGGCGGCGAACGGCGTACCCGATGTCACGACGCCCATTCGCGATGCCGAGGCGCTCGCGCCGGAGTTTCGCGCGCGACTCGACCGCGTGATCGATCGCATGCGTGACGAGTTCGGACATGATGTACAGATTGTCGAGACGGTACGCTCCGCGGAGCGTCAGGAGCATCTCTTCGCACAGGGACGGACGCGCCCCGGACCAGTGGTCACGTGGACGCTTGACAGCGCACACCTGTCCGGCGAAGCGGCTGATGTGATCGTGGACGGTCGCTGGAATCATCCGCAGGGTTACGAACGCCTGCAGATGATCGCCAATCAGGAAGGACTGCGCACACTCGGCATGCGCGATCCGGGGCATCTCGAGCTGCGCGGCTCGGCCACTGACGCTGATCGCGCGCGCGCGGCGCTTGTCGCCTCGATGGGCGCGGCGCCAGGCACCACGCCGGGTAGCGTCGCGCGCGAACGCGCGATCAGCGATGCGCGCGCCGCGTCCGCCAACGAGGCGTTCGGTGTGGCGCGCGTCGCAAATGTCGCGCGCGTGGCGAACGTCGCGGCGGTCGCGCGCGTCGCGGCCGTCGCACGTGTGGGCGGTGGCGCGGTCGGATCGGTCGAACCGGCGTCGTCGACCTCCACGCCGACATTGCCCAACGCGCTTCCGTCCACTGCGGCCCGCCTTGCCTCGCTCGCATCGAGCGGCGGCGGGACCGGCGGCAGTCTCAATGGTGACGCACAACGTGATCGCGACAGCTCGCGCGATGCGACGCGTGACCGCAGCGCAACCGACGGGCTCGCCGGCATGGGTGCGCTCTCGCAGGGCGTGTCGCGGTTGATCGACGAGACCACGGCGCGCATCACGGCGCCCGTTGCCAGCGATGCGGCCGCACGCGCCGAGCAGATCGCCGTGCTGCGCGAAGACGCGCCAGCGCCGTCCGTATCGGCGTTGACGCTGCAGCTCGACAGCCCCGACGGTCCCGAGCAGGTACGCGTCCAGCTCCGCGGCGGTGTCGTCGGCGCGGAGGTGAGCACCGCCAGCGGCACGCTCGCCGATCGCCTGCGTCTGCAGACCGCCGACCTGCAGGACGCGCTCGGACGTCACGGCCTCGAAATCGATGGGGTGCGCGTGCAGCCCACGCAGCGCGCGCAGGAAGCGGACGCCATGCGACTCGCCGCCGTCGAGCGTGGCGAGGTGCTCAAGGCCGCCGGCGCGCAGGGCGGTCAGGGCAGCACGTTCTCGGAGCAGGGCGCGCGCGAACGTCCCACGTCGCGCCACGCGGAGCGCGAATCGCGCAACGCGTCGGATGAATCCACCAACCAGCGCCGGCGCGATGGCCGGCAGGAGCAGCGCTGATGTTCGATCTGACGCGCGTGATGTCCCCGAGTGTCTACAGTCCGTCGTTCTCGACGACGGCGCCGGAGCCCGTGCAGGGCCCCGCGGCGCCGACCGAGGCCAAGCCGGTCACGAAGAAGAACGACGCCCTCGGTCGCGATGAGTTTCTGCAGCTGCTCGTCGCGCAAATGAAGAATCAGGACCCGCTCAATCCGATGGACGGTCAGGAGATGGCCGCGCAGCTGGCGCAGTTCTCGCAGGTCGAGCAGCTCCTCGAGATCAAGGAGAGCATGCAGACCGTCGCCGAGAATCAGGTCGAACTCGGCGTGGCCATCGAGGAATTGTCCGATATCACGCTGCAGCAGGGCGACGCGATGGCCAAGCTGCTGGAGCAGTCGATGGCGATCAACACCGTGGGTCGCACCGGCGTGCTCGAGGGCAACACACTCTTTGTCGATCGCGATGGTACCGGTACGGTGTCGATCGAAAGCAGCGTGAAGGGTTCGGGCTCGCTCACGATTCGCGACAGCAAGGGTGTCGTCGTGGCGACCGGCTCGGCCGATGTCTCGGGCGACGGCATGCAGTCGTTCGACCTCGAGGAGTTCGGCATCACGCCAGCGCTCGAAGGCGGACGCTACTCATTCGCGTTCACCGTGACCGACTTTCGCGGCCGCACCACGCCCGCGAAGACCTTCACGACCGGCCGCATCACCGGCCTGCGCTACGTGGGTGGTGAACCCACGCTGCTCATCGGCGACGCGCTCAACGTCCCGTTCTCCAAGCTCATCCAGCTGCGCCGCTGAGCGGCGCGTCTCACTCGTTTGTCGTTCGGCCGCGATCGCGCGGCGCTTCTTCACCCCGGAGGATTCTCCTCGATGCTGCGTTCCCTCTTCGCTGGCGTGTCCGGCCTGCGCAATCACCAGGTGCGCATGGACGTGATCGGTAACAACATCTCCAACGTGAACACGGTGGCCTTCAAGGCCGGTCGTGTCACGTTCAAGGAAGGCTTTGCGCAGCTGCTGCAGGGCGCGAGCCGTCCGCCTGGTGACCAGGGTGGTATCAACCCCATCCAGATCGGTCTCGGCATGCAGATCGGCTCGATCGACCAGATCTTCAATCAGGGCAACATCGAAACGACGGGCCTTGTCACTGACCTCGCGATCCAGGGCGACTCGCTCTTCGTGGTGCGCAAGGGCAACCAGAGCTTCTACACGCGCTCCGGCAACTTCCAGGTCGACGCGCTCGGCCAGCTCGTGTCGCCCACCAACGGCTTCGTGGTGCAGGGACGCATGTACGAGAACGGCATTCTGCAGGACGGCATCCAGGACATCCGACTGCCGTTCGGTCAGAAGGTGTCGGCGCGTCCGACGAGCTCGGTGGTGCTCGCCGGCAACCTGAATGCGTCGTCACCGATCTTTACCGGTGACTTCAACGACCCGGCCGATCGCGCGTTGCCCATCAACGAGAAGGCGTGGACGGAGACGCAGATCGCCGTCTTCGATTCGCAGGGTACGAAGCACGACGTGAAGATCCAGCTCTGGAAGACGGGCGCCAACGAGTGGAACTGGCGTCTCGATCCGCTCACGAGCGCCACGCGACAGACGTTCCAGACGGACAGCGCGTCGCCGCCGTCGTCGATTTCGTTCACCGCACCGCCGTCGGGCTACGAGATCCTGCCCGAGAACGTGCGCGTCACGAGCCCGACCGGTGCCGTGTACGACACGCCAGCGCAGTGGAGCTTCAACGCGGGCCCGCCGCCGAGCGTGGACTTCACCGCGTCGATGCCGTCGGACGCCGAGATCGAGATCTCGTACTTCATGAGCCCGACGTCGCCGGCCGCGGGTGTGAACAGCGGTGTGATCACGTTTGACCCGACGGGCATCATGACCACCAACATCGAGGCGTCGATCGACTTCGCGGTGCCGGGCGCCAATCCGGTGCAGGTCGAGCTCACGCTCAACGGTGGCGTCAATGGCCTGACCCAGTTCGCATCGACCGCCTCGACGGCGGTACTGCGCGACCAGGATGGCTACACGGCCGGTACGCTGCAGAACTTCTCGATCGACCGGTTCGGTCTCATCACGGGCTTCTTCACGAACGGTACCACGTCGCCGCTCGGCAAGATCGTGCTGGCCGACTTCAACAACCCGGCCGGTCTGCTCCGCGTGGGCGACAACATGTACCAGGAGTCGGCGAACTCCGGCTCGGCCGTGCTCGGCTTCGCGCTCGAAGGATCGCAGTCGCAGCTCACGAGCGGCGCGCTCGAAATGTCGAACGTGGACCTGGCGCAGGAATTCACGAGCATGATCGTGGCGCAGCGCGGCTTCCAGGCCAACGGCAAGGTGGTCTCGACGGCCGATGAGATGCTGCAGGAGCTGATGGCGATCAAGCGGTAACGCTGTCGCCTTCGGGCCGACCTGAGGCGGCGGGCGCTCGATTCGGGCGCTCGCCGCTTCGCGCGCGCTGGCGTGCGCGGGGGTTACCACGAACCGTGAACCGGCGATCAGGCAGACCTTGCCGGCCTGATGAGCAGGGAAAGCTTTGCCGCCTGCCTGTGAAATCTTCCGGGATGCAACCGGTGGCCGACCCAGCGGGCATCGTGTTATTCCGTATGCTGGATAATGCAAGACGTTGTAGAACAAACGCTTGCGAGTCTGCTAGCGACGATGCGTTCGCTCGCGGCGTTTGGCACCGTCCGTGCACTACCTGACCGCGAACCTTTTCCCCCTGCTCTCGACCCATGGCTGACGCTGAAACGCCGACTCCGACGGATGCCCCGCCCAAAGCGGGACTGAAAGCCAAGCTCCCCCTCGTCCTCGGCATCATCGTCGGGCTGGGGGTTGGCGCAGGAACTGGCGCCATGGTCATTGGCCCCGCCACCGCGCGCACCATGGGCTACGCCCTCCCGGACTCGGTCGTCGCCGCGCTGAATGCCGTCGCGAAGAGCAAGGCGGCCAGCGACGAGCATGCGGAGGACGGCGAGCACGCGTCCGACGAGGGAGGCGATCATGGCGAGGGAGAAGGCGGTGAAGGCGAAGCGGCCGCCGCGCCCGCCGTGGTCACGCTCGAGAACCTCGTGCTCAATCCGGCCGGCTCCGGTGGCGCTCGATTTCTGCTCCTGACGGTCGCGATGGAATGCAAGGACGCGGCGGCCGTCACCATGCTGCAGTCGCGCGACGCCGAACTGCGCGATGTGGTGCTGAGCTCCCTCGGCCTCAAGACCGTCGAGCAGCTCGCCGAGATCGGCGCACGCGAACAGATCAAGGTCGACCTGACCACCGCCCTCAACGAGCGCTTCGGCAAGAAGACCGTCGTGCGCGTCTACTTCCCGCAGTTCGTGGTGCAGTGAGGCCCGTGCATGGCGTCTGAAACGCTTTCCCAGACCGATATCGATCGCCTGCTCGGCGGCGGTGGCGGCGGTGGCGCCGGCCCACGCGGGAGCGGCGTCGACGTTCAGGTCTACGATTTCCGACGCCCCGCGCGCGTTTCGAAGGAGCGCCTGCGCACCCTCGAAGCGATGTACGAGCGCCTCGTCAAGAACCTCGAGGCGTGGGTCATCTCGCGCGTGCGCGGGCAGATCGAAGTGCGCCTGCAGGGCGTCGAACAGTTCAGCTTCGGTGAGTTCACCCTCTCGCTCCCGACCCCCTGCTCGTCGTTCATCTTCGAGATCGGTGGCACGGGGCAGAAGGGCGTCATCGACATCGGCCCCGAGTTCGGCTTCTACGTCATCGATCGCGTCTTCGGCGGCACAGGACAAACGAACCTCCCGATGCGGTCGCTCACGCCGATCGAACGCATGGCGATTCGCACCGTCGCCGAACGCGTCACGCAGCTGACGGAGGAAATCTGGCAGGATCACGTGCCGATGGAACTCGCCGTCACCGGCTTCGAATCCTCGCCCGAAATCCTGCAGGTCGCGAACCGAGAAGACCCGGTGCTGGTCGCCAACATCGAGATCACCGCTGGCGGTCAGAGCGGGCTCATGCTCATCTGCCTGCCGTTCGCCGTGCTCGACAAGTTCTTCACGTCGAGCGGTCAGCAGCGACTCGCCCTGCTCGCGTCGAGCGAGGCCGAGCGCGAGGAGATGCGCCGCAAGACGGAGACGGCGGTGCGCGAGATGCCAGTCACGGTGTCCGTGCGCCTCCCGCAGTTCGAGCTCTCGTTGCGGGATCTGCTCGACCTCAAGAGCGGCACGATCATCCCGACCGGCATTCCCAAGGACGCGCGACTGCTCGTGCGCACGGGTGATCAGGAACGCTACCTCGGCCAGGCGGGTCGGGTGAGTGGCAATCTCGCCGTTCGCCTGGTCGAGCACCTCTCTCCATCGAATGGTTGACCACATGGTCGCCACGTTTCGAGTCCTTCGCGCCTACCCCTCATGAATCCCGCAGAAATCGACGCCCTTGTCGCGAGTGTCCAGGCCGCCAAGGCGGCGGGTCAGCCCGTGTCGTCGGTCACCGGTGACACGCCCGCAGTCGAGCCGATGGCTCCGCAGCTGGCCGAGCTCGAGCGCCTGGCGAGTGGCGGTGGTGAAGTGCCGCTCGCGATGCTCTTCAGTCTCACGCTTCCCATCTCGATCGAGCTCGGCCGAACCACCATGACCGTGCAGGAGATCCTCCGACTCGGGCGCGGTTCGGTGATTCAGCTGGATCGCCTGGCCGGCGAGCCGATCGACATCTTCGTGGGTGAGCGTCGATTCGCCGAGGGGGAAGTGGTGGTGCTTGGTGAGCACTTCGGTGTGCGCGTCACGCGGATTCTCGCGCGCCCGTCGGCGAACGCGGGCAGCGCGGCGCCGGCCAGCGCTGCCGCCTGAAGCGACGAGCATCTGATGATGACTGCCGGCCTCGGCATTCTCGCCGCGCTCGCGTTCGTGCTCGGGCTGATGGCGCTCGCCGTGTGGGCGTTGCGCCGCTGGGGCGCGGGCGGCTTTCGATCGCGCGCCAGCTTGCCGGTCGAGGTCGTGCAGCGACTGCCGTTGGGCCCGAAGTCCGGGCTGGCGGTCGTTCGGGTCGGGGAGAAGGTCCTGGTTGTCTCCCACGGCGAAGGGGGCGTGCACACCCTCTGCGACGTCGACGAAGCCGACCGGCAGCGGGTGCTCGCTGGCAGCGAGCTTCCCGTCTCCTTTGTCAACAGTGCGACGGCAACGATGCAGTATCGTGCCACCAAGGGGTTGTCGTTTGTCCAGAGCATGCGTTCGGCGATGGAGGGGGCGTCGCACGCCTCGTCGGTGAGGGCCACCGAGCCAACCGCGCCCGCTGAAGCGCCCGTCGCGGCGGCGCCGGCCGTCGCGCCCCTCGCGGCACCCGCGATCTCTCTCGATCGCGACCTGCGTACCGCGCTCTCGATGACGCTGGCGCCGGCCACGCGACTGCTCGGACTGGTGGCAATTGCTGCGCTCACGGCGTTCGCGCCGACGGGGACGGTCGCGGCGCAGCCGGCCTCCCCCCAGCTCGCGCGACCGACGGAACCGACCGCGGCCGCGGCGCCCGCAGGCGCACCCGCTGCGGTTCCGCCCCAGACGCGACCGGCGCCGACCCCCCGCACGACGCAAGCCGCCACACGAGCGACGCAGCCAGCGACCGAGGCAGCCGACGCGCCGGCCAAGGCCACACCCACGGGCGGCACTACGGCACCGGTCATCCCGCAGCTCGACCTCCGGGTCGGCGAAGGAGGCGCGCAAGAGCTTCGGCTCAATGGCACCGTCAGCATTGTCCTCATGATGGGACTGCTGACGCTGGTGCCGACGCTCATCCTCATGATGACGGGCTTCACCCGCATCCTGATCGTCCTGAACTTCCTCAAGCAGGCGATGGGGACGCAGAGCGCGCCCCCCGCGCATCTGGTGGCCGGACTCGCCCTGCTGCTCACCGGCTTCGTGATGGCGCCGACCATCTCGGAGGCCAATCGCACGGCGCTGCAGCCCTGGCTCGCCGGCGAGATCGAGCAGGTCGACATGCTCAAGGAGGGCGTGAAGCCGTTTCGCGCCTTCATGCTGCGCCAGACGAAAGAGGCCGACCTGCGCACCTTTGTCGAGTTGAGCCGCATGGCGCCGCCGGCGACGCCCGATGACGTGCCCCTCCACGTGCTCATGGCGGCGTTCGTGTCGAGCGAGCTGCGCACAGCCTTCCAGATCGGCTTCGCGATCTACCTGCCATTCATCGTGATCGACGCCGTCGTGGCGTCCGTACTGATGGCGATGGGCATGTTCATGCTGCCCCCCGCGATGATCTCACTCCCCTTCAAGCTGCTGCTCTTCGTCCTTGTGGACGGGTGGAGCCTCACGATCCAGTCGCTGATCCAGAGCTTCCGCTAAGCGCAACTGACCTGCCCATCGAACCCGCCGGCGAGCCGCCTCACGCGCTTGCCGGCGGGTTCGGCATTTGGTGCCGCCGCGCGTCCAGACCGGCGGTTCGTGCCGCGCCGAGTTAAGCGGAAACATTTGCCGTGCTCGGCGCGAATGTCCGCCGTTTCAGCGAAGGAACAGCAACGCAAAGGATTGAAAAACAATCATTTCCACTTTTCCGAATGCACCGGGGCGTCTGGTACGACTCCTGCTTTTGCTTGCGCCAGTCTCTTCATCCTCACTCGCTCCGGCACCAATGTCCCATCAGCTCGTCATCGATCTCTCGCGGGATGCCATCCTCACGGCGCTCATGGTCGCCGCGCCGATGCTCATCATCGCGCTTGGGGTTGGCCTGCTGGTGTCGGTCATCCAGTCCGTGACGCAGATCCAGGAACAGACGCTCGCGTTCGTGCCCAAGCTGGTGCTCGTGGGCGGCGCGTTCATCGTCGGGCTCCCCTGGCTGCTGCAGGTGCTGATCAAGTACACCCGCGCGCTTTTCCAGGGCATCCCCGGGATGGTGGCGTGACGGGCTTCCCCGATCTCTTCGCCCCCGGTGCGGCCTCGGCGCTCGTGCTCGTCGCGCTGCGCGTCGGCGGTCTGCTGCTCGTCGCGCCGATGTGGTCGGCACGCACGGTGCCCATGCGTGTGCGCACGGCCGCCCTCGTGCTCTTCGCCGTGCTGCTCCTCCCCACCGCGCTGGCAAGCGCGCCCGCGGGCGGCGTCGAGATCTCGCCCGCGACGTTCCTTGGCGAAACCCTCATTGGCTTCGCGATCGGCTTCGCCGGCGCCATCGTGCTCGCCGGCGCGGAAGCGGCCGGCGAACTGCTCACCACTTCCGTCGGTCTTTCGGGCGCGTCCATCCTGAATCCCACCGAGGGTGGGCAGACGCTCGTGCTCGCGCAGTTCCTGCGGCTCGTTGCACTCACGCTGCTGCTCTCGGCTGGCGGGCACCTCATCATGCTCGAGGCGCTCGCCGACACCTTCCGCGTGCTTCCGCTTGGCGGCCCACTGGCCATGGGTGACGGCATGCACGCGCTCGCGGGCATGGCCATCACGATCTTCGCGTCGGCCGTGCAGTTCGCATCCCCGGTGCTCGGCGCCGTGATGCTCACGAACGTTGCGCTCGGCGTCCTCAGTCGCGCTGCGCCGCAGCTCAACATCTTCACCGTCGCCTTTCCGCTGCAGATCGGCATCGGGCTCGTCGTGTTCGCGCTCACGATCGGCGTGATCGCCTCCGCGTTTGCCACCTGGCCAACGCACTTCGCCACTGCCGTGGACGGCACGCTGGGCGCGCTCGCCCCTGCGGGAGGGCGCTGACATGGCGAAGGAAGGACCGGGCGGCGAACGCACCGAAGAAGCGACCGACAAGAAGAAGCAGGAGGCGCGTCTCGACGGACAGATCGCGCGCAGTCCGGAGTTCATGACGGCGGCCTTCCTGATCGGCGCCACGATCACCATGGCCACCGCCGGTCCCGGACTCTGGCGCTTCCTGCTCGATCAGATGGGGCAGACGCTGCTCTTCGCGGGTGACGAGGCACGCTTCGGCACCGCCACTATTGCCGTGATTCAGCTCATCGGTTGGAAGACCTTGGCGGCGCTCGCCGGCGTCCTTGCGGCCAGCCTCGTGATCGCGGTCGGTGTGAACGTGGCGCAGGTGGGCCCGCTCCTCACCACGAAGACGCTCATGCCGAAGTTCGAGCGGCTCAATCCGATCAGTGGGGTGCAGCGGCTCTTCTCGCTGCGCTCCGTGATCGAGCTCGGCAAGCAGCTCGCGAAGCTGTTCGCGGTCTCCGCCGTCGTGTACCTCACGATTCGACGCGCCATCCCCGACCTCGAGGTGCTGGCCCTGCTGCAACCCACCGCGCTCATGGGCACGGTCGGCGAGCATGCGATGTCGATCCTGCGCAACACGGGGATGCTCTTCCTGGCGCTCGCTGCGGCCGACTACGGCTACCAGCGCTGGCAGACCTCGGAAGATCTCAAGATGTCGAAGCAGGAAGTGAAGGATGAGTATCGTAACGCGGAAGGTGATGCAAACGTGAAGGCGCGTCGTCGCGCGATGGCACGTGACCGCCTCCGAAAGCAGATGTTCGCGGATGTGCCATCGGCCGACGTCGTGATCGTCAATCCGACGCACATCGCCATCGCGCTCAAGTACGATCCCGATCTCGCGCCGGCGCCCTTCGTGGTGGCGCTGGGCGAACGCAAGGTTGCCGAGCGCATCAAGGCCCTCGCGTTTGCCTCGGGCGTTCCCGTCATCGAGAACAAGCCGCTCGCGCGCGCGCTCATCAAGGCTGCGCGCCTTGGCTCGATGATCCCCGTCGACTTCTACCTCGCCGTCGCGGAAGTGCTGGCGTTCGTGATGCGTCAGCGACAGCGCTACGGCCGCTCCTGGCGCGGCACCGCCGTGGCCGATGAGCCGACCATGACCACCGCTTCACTGGCGGCGTGATCCCATGACTGCTGCCGCACTCCCACTTCCAGTCGACGGCGCCATCGGACGCCGCCGCGCCGAGCTGGCGCTCGCGATCGCGGTGGTGGGCATCATCGCGCTCATCGTGCTGCCGCTGCCGGCGGCGCTGCTCGACCTCTGTCTCGCGCTCAGCTTCGGCATGTCGCTGGTCGTGCTGCTCGTGTCGCTCTACAACACGAACCCGCTCGACTTCAGCTCGTTTCCGGCGATTCTGCTGCTGCTCACGCTGTTCCGCATCGGCCTCAACGTGTCGAGCACACGCCTCATCCTCTCCAAGGGTGAGGCGGGGGCCGTGATCGAAGCGTTCGGCGCGTTCGTGATTGGTGGCAACTACGCGGTCGGCATCGTGATCTTCATCATGCTGGTCGGCATCAACTTCATCGTCATCACGAAGGGTGCGAGCCGCATTGCCGAAGTGGCCGCGCGCTTCACGCTCGACGCGATGCCCGGCAAGCAGATGGCGATCGATGCCGATCTGTCGGCCGGTCTCATCGACGAGAAGGAAGCGCGCAAGCGTCGCGACGAGATTTCGCGAACGGCCGACTTCTACGGCGCGATGGACGGCGCCTCGAAGTACGTCAAGGGTGATGCGATCCTCGGCATCCTCGTGGTGTTCGTCAACGTGCTCGGCGGCATCTTCATCGGCGTCGTGCAGCGTGGCATGGACTTCGCCGACGCGGCGTCCACGTACACGATTCTCACGGTCGGTGACGGTCTCGTCTCGCAGATCCCCGGCATCATCATCTCCACCGCCGCTGGTGTGATGGTGACGGCGGCGACGGGCACCGATCGTATCGGCACCGTCATTTCCACACAGCTCGGCGCGCACCCGCGCGCACTCTGGGTGACGAGCGGCCTGCTCGCGTCCTTTGCGCTCGTCCCGCAACTGCCGTTCCTGCCGTTCATCGCGCTGGCCGGTGGTACGGCGCTACTCGCGCGCGCGAGCGGGCAGCAGGAGCAGCGTCGCCTCGAACTCGCGCAGATTGCGCCGGCGCCCGAGCCCGAAGTACCGCAGGAAGCCGATCCCATGCGCGACCTGCTGCAGATCGATCCGATCGAGCTCGAAGTGGGCTACGCCCTCATTCCGCTCGTCGACGAGTCGCAGGGTGGCGACCTGCTCGAGCGCATTTCGCTGCTGCGCAAGCAGGCCGCCCTCGATCTCGGCATTCTCGTGCCGCCCATTCGCATTCGCGACGACATCCGGCTGCCCGCCAACGAGTACCTCATCAAGCTGCGTGGCTCCGAAGTCGCGCGCGGCGAAGTGCTCCCGCGCTTTCTCATGGCGCTCGACACCGGCGGCGTGGTCGCGCCGATCGACGGCATGGACACCGTCGATCCGTCGTTCGGCATGCCAGCGCGCTGGATCGCGGCGGCGAAGCGCACCGAAGCGGAAGCACTTGGCTACGTGGTCGTCGAACCCACGACGGTGGTGGCCACGCACCTCATGGAAACGCTCAAGGGGAACGCCGCCGAGCTGCTCGGTCGCCAGGAGGTTCAGGGCATGATCGAAACGCTCAAGAAGACGCATCCCGCGCTCGTCGAGGAGCTCGTGCCCAACAAGGTGTCGCTCAGTACGCTGCATCGTGTGCTGCAGCGCCTGCTGCGCGAGCGCGTCCCGATTCGCGATCTCGTGTCCATTCTCGAAGCACTCGGCGACGGCGCCGAAACGTCGAAGGACCCCGAAGTGCTCACGGAAGGTGTGCGCAAGGCACTCAGCAACGTCATCGCGCGGCTCTTCGCCGACACGACGGGCACGGTGCGTGGTGTCACGATGGGCGCGCGACTCGAGAGCGCGCTCACCGGGCTCTTCTCACCGCGGACCGCGCAGCAGGGCACGCCACTGCTCACGCCCGACACGCTCGCCTCGCTGCTGCGTGACCTCAACCATCTCGCCACGACGCACGCCGTGGACGGCCGTCCGTTGCCGCTCATCACGCCGCCGTCGCTTCGCATTGGCGTGCGTCGTCTGATCGAACCGGTGCTGCCGTCGCTTCCGATCATCTCGCTCGGCGAACTGCCGCCGAACGTCACCCTGACCAGCGTCGCCAGCTGGGAGATGCCGCATGTCGCTTGAGTGCTTTCGCGGCGCCGACTTCAGTCAGGTCGCGTATCGCGCGCGCCACGCCCTGGGCGACGACGCAATGATCCTGCACACGCGCACCCTGCGCGACGACGGCGTGGCGGTGGTGGAGGTCCTCGCCGCACCCGCCGCGACGCTCGAACACGCGCGTCGCCGGCTCGAGGCCGCACCGTTCCCCACGCCACTGCGTCGTCCGAATGGGCGACCGTACATCGTGGCGCTCGTCGGGCCGACCGGGGCCGGCAAGACCACGACCGCCGCCAAACTTGCGGTGCGCGCCGGCACCTTCGGCATCGGACGCACGGGGCTGCTCACGCTCGACACCTATCGCGTGGGCGGACTCGATCAGCTCGCGACGTACGCCGACCTCGCTGACGTGCCCTTCGACGTCCTGTACGAGGCGCGCGAAATCGACGACACGCTGCGTCGGCTGTCCGCGTGTGACGTGCTCATCGTGGATACCCCGGGGCGATCGCCGGCGGCCGCCGATGTCACCGATCGCTGGCGCTCGCTGCTCGACGCGCTGGCGCCTGATGAGATCCACCTCGTGCTGCCCGCCACGATGCGCGGTGACCTCGCGCTCGTCGCCGAGCGCGCCTATCGCACGACCGCCTCGCACCGCGGCGCGACGCACTGCGTGCTGACCAAGCTTGACGAGGTACCTGCACAACGCGGCGTGACCGATCTCGCGTTGTCGCTCGCGTTGCCGACGCGCTGGATTACCGATGGCCAGGAAGTGCCCACGCACCTCGCGCCGGCGGTACCGCGGCTGCTGCGCTCCCTTGGGCTCGGCGTCGATGCCGACAACAGCTGGGTGGCTGCCTGATGGCCGCGATGCTCACCGTTCCGGCGCCCGCGGCGCCCTCGCAGCTCGATGGCGTGCGCGCCGCGTTGGCGACACGCGCGCGTCCGCGCGTCGAGTCGACGGGTCGCGCGTCGCTGCTGGTGGTGGCGAGTGGTCGCGGCGGCAGTGGCACGTCGACGGTCAGTGCGCTGCTCGCGCTCGCCGCGGCGGGTGATGGTCATCGCACGTTGCTGATTGACGGAGACGATCTGCTCGGACCGCAGGCGATTCTGCTCGGTGCGGCGCCCACGATGCGTTGGCCGTTGCTGCGCGGCGGCACGATCGACGCGCGTCGGTTGCCGGTGCCGATCACCTCCACCTTGTCGCTGGTAGCCGGCGGTCGCGGCGATGCGCGTCAGCTCTCCGCGACCGTCGACGATGCACCGCTCACGGCCGCCGAGCGTCGTGCGTGTTTTGCACGGCTGCACTCGCTGGCCGACGAACAGGCGCTCGTGGTGATCGACGCCGGCTCGCGCCTCGAGACGGTGCTCGCGTCCATCGACGGCGCGCGCGCGAACGTGCGCCTCGTTGTCGTTACAGCCGGACCGGACCCCATCGCGCTCGCGGCGTCGTACGCGCTGCTCAAGGCCGTACACGCGCGACAGCCAGCGCTCGCGATCGACCTGCTCACCAATCGCCTCGACGACACCACCGCGGTGCGCGTGGCCGACACGATCGCCCACGGCGCCGAGCAGTTCCTCGGTCGTGCGATCGCCTTCGCGGGCGCGTTGCCGGCGGATCATGCTCTCGATGCCGCGCTCCGCGCTGGCATGCCCTTTCTCGATGCCGTGACGGGGTCACCCGTCGCCGTTGCTGCCCACGACACCGTGCTGCGCATGGTGCCGTCGGCGTCCCCTTCCCGCTTTGGTGCCTGACCCGTGCCTGTCATCACGCCCCGAGGAACCGCCGCCATGAACCACTCGCTCTGGAACGCCTTCAAGCAGGGAAACGAGCAAGCGCGCTCGTACCTGCTCGAGGAGCACCTCGGCCTCGTGCATCACGTCGCGCGCCAGATGTCGCGCACGCTCGCGGTGCGCGCCGACTTCGACGAGCTCGTGAGTGCCGGCACGATCGGACTCATGACCGCCCTCGACGGCTTTGATCCGTCGCGTGGCCTGGCGTTCAGCACCTTTGCGGCGCCCCGCATTCGCGGTGCGATCCTCGACGAACTGCGCAAGCAGGACCACGTGCCGCGCTCCATTCGCCGCAAGACGCGCGAGATCGCGCAGGCGCGCGAGACGCTCATGCGCGTGCTCGGTCGGCTCCCCGATGACGAGGAGTTGTGTGAGCACCTCGGCATCGACCGTGACACGCTCTGGCGTTGGCAGGCCGACGTGGAGGGCGCACACCACATTCCGCTCGACCGTGCTCCGGGTGAGCGCGAGAGCCACGCGCCCGCGCCGATCGAGGTGCTCACGACGAGTGAAGAATCGGAAGTGGAGAACGCGCTGACCCACGAGCAGGAAGTCGGCTTCCTGAAGGACGCGATTCTCCGCCTCAAGGAGCAGGAGCGCATCGTGCTGTCGCTCTACTACTTCGAAGAGCTCAAGCTGCACGAGATCGCCAAGGTGCTCGAGCTCACCGAGTCGCGCGTCTCGCAGATCCGCACCAAGGCGCTGGGCAAGCTGCGCACGGAACTGCAGCCCATCCGCGAGCGCATCGCATGATGTGGCGTCGGGTGCTGCTCGTGCTGAGCGTGACGCTCGTCGGCGTCCTGGGCGGCGCTGCGTTCGCGGCACCGAAAGCACTCTGGGCGCTCACGACGCAACTCGCACAGCACAGTGCGTCGCTCGCGCGCACCACCGCCGACGCGACGCTGGCGACCGTGCCGTCGGCCGACGCCGTGCGCGACCGCCTGATCGGCGACGGCTCACCGCGTCGGCTGGCCATGCTGGCCGCGGGCACGCTGCTGCTCGTCAGCGGTGTGAGTCTGCTCGCCCTCGATGTGCGGCAGCGGCTGGCGCGTGGCCGCGGCGCGGCGTCACGTCGCGCCGGCACCGTGCGTGTGGCCGCGAGTCGCACGCCGACGTCGGGCGCACAGCCCGCGGTGCGTCGCACACGCGGTGTCCGCTGGCCCAGTGCCCTGCGGTCGCCCGTCCCCATGGCGCCGTCGCGCCGCGCCGCCCGCGCGATCACGCCCCTGCAGGTGCGCGCCATGGCCGACGACGGATCGTCGCCCGCCGACATCGCCTACGCGACCGGGCTGCCGCTCGATGCGGTGGCGCTGCTGCTGGCGGTGGCACCGGAGGCTGGCGCGGCGCGGGCGGCGTAAGCCCGGCCCGTCTCGTCGTTACTCCGGAACGCGGTATCGGAGGACGCGCGGGAAGGGATCGTTGCGGTAGCCGTAGGCGCGCCGAGCGGTGACCGCGCTGAGGATCGGCAACTGGTCGGGAACGAAGGTGCCCTCGTCCGATGCCGCGTCGAGCACGTAGATGTCGAGGCGCTTCCACTCGCGGCGTGCCACCCTCTGTGAGCGGCCCTCCGCGTCGAACGCTCGTACGAAGCTTCACCTACGTGTAGGAGCGCCCCCTGACGCCACTGCCGCCGGTGGCCGACGTCTCCAGCGGGGTGACGCGCTGCAGCGCCGCACGCACGGAGGTCGTCACGGTCAGGTACTTCGCGCCAAGCACGCCGTCCGGCACCGCAAAGGTCGTGTCGTTCTCGACCCAGCCCGACCACACCGTGCGGAAGTCGAGCGGGCCGCTCCCCTCGCCACCGATCGTGAACGCGGGTGCGCCGGAGCGATCGAAGACGCGCACCCGCTGAAAGGCGTCGTCCAGCACGAACAGGCGACCATCAGGGGCCACGTCGACGTCACGAATGTGTCCGATAACCGTGGCCGCGGGGCCGTCGAGCGTCCCGATCGAGTCCATCAGGACCAGCGAACGAAGTCGCGCGGCGAGCTGGTCCAGCGCGGACCGGCCACGCGCGGCCGTGTCGCGGCGGACCACGACCGTCGATCCGCGGTCCCGCAGATTGTGCGCGTCCGGGTGGACACTCGGCTCTCGGGCGTCACTGACGGCGGCCGACAGGAACAGCCCGATCCAGACCCGGCGGAGTGAGCGGTTCATCGTCCCGGCTCTCTCGTTGGGCTGGATATCATGGCGCGCAAGCCGCCGATCGTGGCCTGCACCAGACGACGGTCTCGCACGGCGCAAGCCGGTTCAGTTGCCCCGCACGTGCGCCCGTCCGTCCGCCGGACGATTTGGCGGCAATCTGAATCACCGATTCCCGCTGGCCCCACCGTCGCAGGGTGAACCCAGTCATCTCGCTGGCGTGCTGTCGGTTTCGACGCGATCGAGGATCGCAAGCACGATGTGTTGCTCGCCGAGCGAGTCGGTGGTCCGCCCAAGAAGGTATTGCGCACGCGCGTGGAGTGCGACGAAAGACGCCGGAAGGCGCGTCCGTGCGACTGTTCGCCCCTCGCGGTCAATTTGCCACCACGCGCGCGTTCCATCTTGTTCCCGCTGCTCGGCAATCCAGACTGAGCCATCCTCGGCCCATGACGCCGTCGCAATGGTACGATCGAGCAGCGCATCGGCCGTCAGCGAACGCGACACGGTGAGATCCGAACGCAGCGGCGCGGCCACCCAGGCCCCATTTCGCCACAGCAGGCGACCCTGCCCCCCGCTTGGTATGGCTTCGATGGGATCGCGCGCCTCGACGAACAGATCGGCGGCCTGCTCATCGACGCGAATGCGAACACCACCCGGGTGCGGAACGCGTCGGATCGGAGAACCAGCGAGTGCCTCGGTGATCCGCACCAGCGTCAGCGTCGAATCATCCCCGCGCTGTAGCGAGGCGACGTACACGGAATCCCACCCTATCCCGGCCTCGGGGATCGTTCGCGGGTCCGGCCGCTCGCGTACCACGCATCGCGGCGACCCGGCGTGCTGGTGACATGCCACCACGCTCGCGTACGGCGACATGCGAAGCGACGTCGACCGAAGCAGGGTCCCGTCTGGTGCGAACTGCGACACACGAGCGAGCGCGACGTCGACGAGCACGAGCGTGTCTCCACCCACCATATCGAGGGAGATGATGCGTCGCAGCTCGCCCGGGCCATCACCAACGCGACCGAATCGGTGCGTGAGCGCGCCATTCGATATTGTGAAGCCTGATACGTCGGGCGGGTCGCCGTTCGCGACCCACGCCGTGGAATCGGTGAGCCGTCCCGCCACGACCCGATGGAAACCATCAGGGTGGCGCACTTCCCGGAGCACGACACCGCTCTCGGGCGGCAGCGTGGATGGCTCGCGTGCGCGATCGGAGTGAGGTGCGGTGCAGGCAAGCCCAACGGTTAACGAGACAAGTGCCGCGCGGTGCAGCGGACGTGCTCTTTGCTGGCAGATCATGACGCGACTCCGACGAGAAACCAGCACCGGCGCTTACTCACACGGAAGCTCGAGAAGCAAGCGGAGCGACTCCAGGGAGAGATATCCGTCATGCCGCCGACACCGAAAGAACAGCGTTGGCGTGACGCCGACGGAAAGCTCTCGCGCTATCCTGCTCGAGTGCCCAAGGTCATCGAAACCCTTCGCTGTGCACTCGTGGTGAGATGCGATACTCGGCGGTTGACGCGGTACGCTCCCAGCGACAGGCGACGTGAGCTTTTCAAATGCGCGAACACTGTAGCCATAGAAGTCAGACCAGTTGCGGTGACATGAAGCACCCACTGACACCGACGCCGCAACGGAGTCGGCGGCTGGAGCAAGATGCCGATACATTACACCAAGAGTGGGGTCGGCGGCGAACAAGCTGTCCAACGAGAGCAGCTGTGCCTTGCACCACGGGCACCGGAAGCTGCTGAAGACAACGATGCTGACCGGCCCTGAGCCCAGAAGCACTCCGCCGTTCGCGGCGTGGCTGAAGGTCGCCTCATCAGACGGTCGAGCAGAAGCGGCTTGTGAAGTGTTCGGCCGAAACGCGCGTACGGAGAGCACGCCTAGAAGACCGAGCATCAACAACCACATGATCCTTGCAACGCGCGGGGACACGACGCCTCCTCTCTCGACGCTCACGCCGGTCTTGCTGCACTGTGAGCGCCAAGAGGCTTTGGGGATGCGTGTTACTGGAGTTGAATCCAGTACGAGTACGTCTCGTCACAGCAGGTGCCGTTCGTGCACTCCTCGAGACACGTCTTGCGACACAGCTGTCCGGTACCACCTCCGCAGGCCTCGTCAGCGACAGCCGCCCGTGGTGTGCTCGCGACCAGCGCAGCGACGACGCAAGCCGCTGCCGCGAGCGTGGAGACATAGAATTTCATGCGCGATCTCCCTTTGTACGAGCGATTTGTGAAAACGTGGCGCCCCGCCCAGCGTGAGCATCGCGTTACAGGATCGCGCTCAACGATCCCGCACCTGCAGTGTGAGTTGCGCTACTCGATTGCACACCCCCCCCGAAATCGGGGGGGGAGGGATCACGCGGCGCAGGCTCGCGCGTCGCCTGCAGTCGGCTTGCCAGCAGCATCAACCGTGCTCTGTCTCCCACGCCTACGAAACGATAGAGGTCTTTGAGGTGACCATCGATCGTATGCGGCGATCGATCGAGGATTGCCGCAATCTGCTTCCTCGAGCGACCCGCGACGAGCAGTCGGACAATGTCGCGCTGCATGGGACTGCGACGCAGTAGCAGCGCGAGTCGGAGCAGCGTGGCTTCGCTGCGCTCACTCCGATCCACTGGGGTGTCAGCTGCGTGGTGCATGTGTATCTCCGCTCGCTACACGGTGCGTCGTCCGCTCACCCAACGGCCCGCGGACCGTCGGTGCTTCGCCATACTCCATCGCGCGACGCGTGGCCGGCAAGCGAGCTGAAGCATACGGCATCGTGCCGCCGGTGTTGTGATGTCCGCCAACGCTCACGTCCCTCCGCGATTCACTCGAGCCACTCGATCGCGTAGTACTGCGGCGGCAACGACCGCCGCTCGACGTTGGAGATCGCAAAGCGCATGCGCCGCTCGGGGGCGATGCGCCCGGAGGCGATCCCGTCCGCGACCCGACGCACGAGCGCGTCGCGTCCGCCGTCTCGGGTCCCCATGATGTGGACGAGGACGAGCTCATGGCGACCATCATCGGGGACCGGATGCACCTGCGCCCGATACCGCTCGGCGTCGACGCGATAGCCGACCACCGCGCCGCTCATGAGCACCGCCGCCTCCTGCACACCGGTCACCGCCGAGTCGGCTCAACTGGTCAGAAACAACACGCCGGCCAACAGACCACCGGCCCGCGCCATGAGGAGACTGCGCATGCGGTCGCTCCGAGGGTGAAGGATACGAACAGCTACCCATGAGCGCCGTCGCCTGACCAGCTCCGGCGATCAGCCCACCTGAGTCCTCTCGCGGCAATCCCCGCCCGATCCGGCACGAATTGCCGACAGATCGACCAACGCGGCGGACCGGCACATTCTGCCTTTTTCTATTCAAATCGTTGTATATCAACGACTTGAAGAGCAGCTGCCGACAGCGAACCGATTGGCCCAACCGTTGCACTACCCGAGGCAGACGCCGGAGTGCGCCCGACTCGCACCTCCCGGCCACCGACTTCAACCCCCGGTGCCATGCCTCCCGGAGCCGTTCGCATCAATGGAATGACCAGCGCGGCCGCATCGCTCGCCATGCTCGAGCGGCGGCAGGCGGTGCTCGCCAACAACCTCGCCAACGCCAGCACGCACGGCTTCAAGCAGGAGCGGGCGTTCGCCACGCTCGTCGCCGACGCCGTGTCGGCGGTGGACACCCGCGTCGATCTCACCCCCGGCACGCTCGCGCCAAGCGGCAACCCGCTCGACCTCGCGCTTGAAGGCGACGGGTTCTTCGTCGTGAAGACCCCGGCCGGCGAGCGCCATGTACGCGGAGGCAGCTTCCATCTTGACGCCGAGCGGCGCGTGGTGGACCACGCCGGCAATCCGCTGCTCACCGAATCGGGCGAACTCACTCTGCCCCCGGGCGCGCTGTCGCAGCTCGAAGTCAACGCCAGCGGTGACGTGAAGCTCGCCGGCAAGGCCGTCGGCCGACTCCGTGTCGAGTCGATCGCGGCCAACGCCAATCCGCAGCACGAAGGCGGAGTGCGCTTCATCCCCGATGCCTCCCGCCAGCCGGTCGCGCCCGAGGCGCGCCGCGTGGCCCAGGGCGCGCTCGAGGAAAGCAACGTCAATCCGATGGACGCCATGACATCGATGCTCGACGTGCTCCATCGCTTCGGCGCCGCCCAGAAGACCATCGCCGCGCTCGACAGTGTCCGCGGCATCGCTGTGACCGACCTCGGCAAGCCCGTCTGAGTCCCCTCCTCGCACCGCACCCATGGATCCCGCACTCCGCGCCGCCGCCACCGGCATGACCGCTCAGCAGACGCGCACGCAGGTCATCGCCAACAACCTCGCCAACGTCAACACGCCCGGCTTCAAGCGCAGCCGCGCACAGTTCGAGGATCTGCTCTACCAGACCGTCCAGGGCACGCAGGTGCTCGGCACGGCCGACGCGCAGACCAATCCGGCCATTCAGGTGGGCCGCGGAACGCGCCTCGCCGCCGTGCAGCGCATGCACACGCAGGGCGCGATCGATCAGACCGGCCGCGATCTCGACGTCGCCATCGAAGGTGAGGGCTTCTTCCAGGTGCAGCTCGCGACCGGCGACCTTGCCTACACGCGCGACGGCAGCTTCGGCATTTCCGATCAGGGCGTGCTCGTGACGAGCAACGGCCAGGCCGTGGTGCCCACCATCAACATCCCGAACGATGTGAGCGAAATCGGTATCTCGCCCACAGGCATCGTCAGTGTGCGACGCGGCAACGACGTCGAACCCACCGAAGTCGGTCGCCTCGAACTCGTGCGCTTCGTCAATCCGAGCGGACTGCTCGCCCTCGGACAGAACCTCTACGCCGCCACCGCCGCGAGTGGCACGCCGAGCGTGGGCTTCCCGTCGGAAGACGGCATGGGACGGCTGCAGCAGGGCAGTCTCGAAGCCTCGAACGTCGAGATCGTGCAGGAAATGGTGGAGATGATCACCGCCATGCGCGCGTACGAGATCAACTCGAAGGCGATCAAGACGTCCGACGAGATGGGGCAGATCGCCAACAACATCGCGCGGTGATCCGCATGCCCGCGTCGTCCCGTCACCTGCTGCTCTTCGTCGCGACTGTCGTGGCCGGCCTCATCGCGACGCTGCTCGCGCCGCTGCTGCCGTCGCGTGCGCTCGCGGCGCAGACGGTGTGGACACGCGCCGTCGCCACGCGCGCACTCGCCCGCGGCGACACCCTGCGCGAGCAGGACTTCACCTTCGCCGATACGACGCTCACGCAGCGCCTGCCGTACGGCCTCGACACCACATCGCCCGCCGAGGGCTGGCTCGTGCAGCGCGCCGTGCAGGCCGGCGAATGGTTGCGTCGTCCCACCGTGATTCCGGCGCCAGCCGTGACCGCGGGCCGCCCCGTGCACGCGCTCTGGCACGACGGCACCGTACGTGTCGCCGTGGCCGGTGTCGCCCTCAACTCCGCGCCCGTGGGTGGACGCGTTGCCATTCGCGTGGGACGCGCCCGTCGCCTCGATGGCGTCGTGGTTGCCCCCGATTCCGTTCGCCTCCGCTGACCCCAGGACGCCTCATGCGCCTCTCCCGCTTCTCTCTCGCGTTGCTCGGCGGCGCCCTGCTCGCGGCACCGCGCACGGCGATGCACGCGCAGAACGCCACACCGCCCGCGGTGGCCGCCGCCGATTCCACGCCGGCGCGCGCGCCGCGCGTGTCGTGGACCGCAGATCGCCGCGCCTTCAGCGTGGGTGATGTCATCACGGTGCTGATCGATGACTACACGATCTCCACCGCGATCAAGGACAACCTCGCCACCGACACGCGTCGTCGCGATCTCGGCGGCAACATCCGCATTCCGCTGCAAGGTACGCGCAGTGGCGGCATCGACACGCGAAACAACGCCGAAACTCTGCAGCGCGGTCAATCGCGCCGCGAGAACCGGTTTCAGAACGAAATGAGCGTCCGTGTGATTGCCACCGGCGCCAACGGCCTGCTGCAGGTGCGCGGCGCCAAGAACATCTCGGTCGACAAGGCCCAGCAGAACGTGATGTTCGAAGGGTGGCTGCGAGCGCAGGATGTGTCGCCGCAGAACCTCGTCGAGTCGTACCGCATCGCCGACGCCACCATCACCTATGTGTCGCCGGGTCCGCTCGGCAAGACCAAGTCCGGCCTGTTCACCAAGATCCTCGGCCTCTTCCTGCCATGATGCGTCACCTCGTCGTTGCGTGCACCGCGCTGACGCTGCTCGCGCCCACTTCGCTTGCGGCGCAGGCCGAAGCGCGCATTCGCGATCTTACCACCACGCAAGGCGCGTTGCCCGTGCGCCTGATGGGTTACGGCCTCGTCGTCGGTCTCGACGGCACCGGTGATCGGGCCATCGGTGGACAGACGGCCGGCCAGACCGTGCAGTCGGTCGTGAACATCCTGCGACGCTTCGACATCGAAGTGCCACCCACACTGCTGCGCATGCGCAATGTCGCGGCGGTGCTCGTCACCGCCGAAGTGTCGCCGTTCCTGCGCGCCGGCGGCCGCTTCGAGATCCAGGTCGCCAGCATGGGGGACGCGCGGTCGCTGCGTGGCGGCGTGCTCTACATGACGCCACTCGTGGCCGAACCGGGCGGACCATCGATGGCCACCGCGCAGGGCCCACTGCTCGTGAGCGAAGGCGGCTCCGCGACGCGCTACGCGCCCACGATCGAGACGTCCGCGCGCATTCCGTCGGGCGGGCTGCTCGAAGCCGACCTGCCGCGTCCTACGCTCGCCGCATCGAGTGCGCGCCTGTTCCTGCGCGAACCCGATCTCGGCACCGCGTCGCGCATCGCCTCGGCCATCAATGGTCAACTGGGCGACAGTGCCGCGGCCGTCGAGGACGAAGGCGCCGTGCGACTCAACTTGCCCGCGGGCGCCGAGCGCGCGGCCGCGATGGCCAAGGTGCTCGATCTCGCCGTGCGCCCCGACACGAAGCCGCGTCTGGTCATCGACGGCAAGGACGGCACGGTGGTCGTGGGCGGTGACCTCACCGTCGGCCCCGCCACCGTCAGCCACGGCGGTGTGACGCTGTCCATTGGCGACGCACCGGCGGGCACCGATAGCACGGCGGCGAGTCCGGGCAACGTCCGCATCGCCATCGGTACACCGGTGCAGCGGATCGCGTCGGCGCTGCACGCCGTGCAGACGCCACCGCAGGAGATCGCCGCCATCTTCGCCGCCCTGCGCGACGTGGGTGCGATCACCGCCGACCTCATCGTGCGATGATCGCGCGACTCGATCCCGTTACGCCGGCGGCGCGTGCCATCACCGCGACGGCCGCCGACGGCCCGGCGAACGTCGAGGCCGCGACGCCGCGCAATGCGCGACTGCTGGAGGCCGTGAAGAATCTCGAGGGCGTGTTCGTGCAGCAGCTCTACAAGGCGATGCGCGAATCGGTGCCACAGGACGAAGGCATCATCTCGGGTGGCACCGGCGAAGAGATGTTCACTGCACTCATGGATCAGCACCTCGCTGCCGAGACTCCACGCCATTGGGAGCGCGGACTGTCGGACGCGCTGTACCGCCAGCTCAGTCGGCACCTCGCCCCGGTCGACGCCTCCGCCGTCGCGCCGGCCGTTGTGCCGTCGACTCCCGAACCGCTCCGCCAGCCCGACGCCTGATGTCGCTCGCCTTGCTCACCGCCCAACCGATCCCCATGGCCGTGCCGCACCACGCTCCGGCCGTTCTCGACACGCTGCACGATGCGCTCGTGACCGAGCGCCGTCTGCTCGATGATCTCGTCGCGCAGATGCGTCGTCAGCGTTCCGCCGTGGGCGCCGATGACATCGACGGCGTCGACGAAAGTGTCTTCGCCACGCACCGCATCCTCGCGACGCTTGGCCAGGCGCGTCAGCGTCGTCGGCAGCTCAACGAACTGCTCGGCGGCACCGCCGACATGCCGCTGCGCGAACTCGAGGCACGCCTCGGCGCGCAGGCCGACGACCGGCTGCGTGAGGCGAGGCAGCGACTGCAGGCATCGGCCGACACGTTGGCGCGTGAAGTCGGCCTCAATCGCAAGCTGCTGCGCGAAGCCCTCGCGCAGAATGCGAGTCAGGTACGCGCGCGTTCGGGGCAGCCTGAGACGGCCGCGACCTACGCGACGCGCGATGTGGATCACGGCGTCGCCGCGTCGCGCGGTCTCGTCGTCAACCGGACCGCCTGACCATGACAACCGGCCTCTTCGGCATTGCGCGTTCGGCGCTGCTCACGCATCAGACGTCACTGCAGATCGTCTCGCAGAACGTCGCGAACGCCGAAACGCCGGGCTACTCGCGTCAGCGACCGTTGCTGGCCGCGAGCGATCCCGTGCGCATGCCCGTCGGGAACATCGGCACGGGCGTGCGCTTCATGGGCATTGAACGGCAGCGCGATCAGCTGCTCGACAACGCATTCCGCAGCGCGAACTCGCTGCTCGGCGAGTCGACGTACCGCCGCGACATGCTGACACAGGTCGAAGACATCTTCGGTGAACCGTCCGAGTCGGGAATGGCCGCGACGCTCGACCAGTTCTGGTCGGCGTTCAGTGATCTCGCCAGCTCGCCAGGCAGTCTGGCCAACAAGTCGGTGGTGCAGCAGCGCGGACGTCAGCTCGCGCAGCTCTTCAACGACTTCGATACGCGCCTGTCGCAAGTCGCCAGGCAGACCACCGACCGACTCGACACGGCGGTCAAGGAGATCAATCAGCTCGCGACGCAGGTGGCGGAGCTCAACTCGCGCATTGTCACGGCGGAAGCCGGTGGCAGCACGGCGTCCGAGCTGCGCGACCAGCGCGATCTGCTGCTCGACGATCTGTCGCGCATGGCGGGGACGCGCGCCGAACCGCAGCGGGATGGGTCCGTCACGGTGGTGATTGCGAACTCGACGCTTGTCGATGGAGGCAACGCCCGTGCGTTGTCGGTCGAACTCGATCCGCCCACACCGCCGCCGCTGGTGCCGCCGGCCGACATGCCGATCAAGCTGCGTCTCGGCAACAGCATCGATCGCCTCGCACCGCTCGCCGGTGAGCTCGGCGCGATGGCGCAGGTCATCAATCGGGACATCCCGACGATGCGCAGCCGTCTCGACACGCTCGCCTCGCGCCTCGTGTCCACGGTGAACACGCTGCACAGCAGCGGCTATGTCTTTCCCAGCGCAACGCCGCCCGGCGTGGCCGCCGGCGACTTCTTCGATCCGGGCTCGGCCACCAATCCGGTGCGGGCGAGCTCGATCACGCTTTCGACCGGCGTGGCCAGCGATCCGAACGCGATCGCCGTGTCCCGTGACCCGATGGCGCCGCTCGACAACGCAGTCGCGCTCGATCTCGCGGCGCTGCGCAACAACACGTCGGCCATTACGTGGACGGGGCCGTCCGGTGAGACGGAAACCGCCGGCTTCAACGTGTTCTTCCGCAGCACGATCACGCGCCTGGGCCTCGACGTGCGCGCGGCGTCGGATGACATCACCGTGCGCAGCACGCTCGTGGATCAGGCCGAGACGCGTCGCCAGACGATCAGTGGTGTCAGCACCGACGAAGAGCTGATTCAGCTCATGCGCGTGCAGCAGTCGTACGTGGCCGCGACAAAGCTCATCAAGACGGCCGACGAGATGCTGCAGACTGTCCTCGGCCTCATCTGAGCGGAGCCCCCACCATGCTCGTGCTCGGACGCAAGGAAGGCGAATCGATCCTCATCGAGGGCGGCATTCGCATCGTGGTTGTGGCCTGTGACAAGGGCGGCGTGCGCCTCGGCATCGAGGCGCCGTCCTCGCTGCGCATTCTGCGCGGCGAGATCGCCGATCAGGTCGCGCGCGAAACGCAGCGTGCATCAGTATCGGCCGGTGCGACGGTACCGGCCGGGCTCGCCCCCGCCGGGCTTGCCGCGCCGGTGCGACGCACGGACGCAGGCGTTGCGGCCACTGCGGAGTCCGACGCGTGAGCGCGCGGTCAGCGTCCCGCACGCCGCGCGGCCAGCAGCGACGGCAACTGAATGGCCCATCCGCCATCGTCGAGCGGACGGATCGCACCGCCGGCGCCGGCCAGGCAATGCTGCATGGCGTCACGTTCCCGCGCGGCCAGCGGATCGACACCACTCGTCGCAACGCCGGTGCCGTGGACGCGCACGATGACCGACTCGGCGTCGCCGGTAACGACAATGCGCGTGGTCGCGAGCTGCCCGTGTGCGTCTCGCGTGGCGGTACGCTTGGCGGTGGACAGCGCGAGCAGCAGCGCCTGACGCAGGGCGTGCGGTTCAACAAGGACCGGCAGCACATCGGGCGCCGCGTCGACCTGTACCGGCACATCCCGCAGGTCGCAGTGGAATGCGTGCAGCGCCACCGCATCCTCGATGAGTTCGCCGGGCGAGACGGGTTCAAGCTCGAACTCCTCGCGGGCCGGCAATCGTCGCAGCAGTTGCAGCAGTTCGTCGATGCGTTCGCTTTCCGCGCGCATCGAGGCGGCGGCCTGCTCCGGTGTCACATCACCGAATTCCAGCATGTAGGCGGTCGCCGACAGGGTGGCCACCCGGTTGCTCAGCGCGTGCGTGATGCCGCGCAGCAACTCGTCCTGCACTTCCTGCCATCGGCTTCGGGCGGCGACACCATCGGGACTGGTGCTCACCTGCCCCTCGCCGCGTAACCTTTCGAGATCGGGAACGACTGCGTGATCGTCATCGTCGGTTTGATCATCGTCTTCGGCTGCGTGATTGGCGGCTATGTCATGCACCACGGCCAGATGGGCGTGCTGTGGCAGCCGTCGGAGTTCATCATCATCGGTGGGGCCGGCCTCGGCGCGATGGTGGCGGCAAATCCACCGGCCGTGGTCAAGGCCATCTTCGCACAGTTGCTCGGTCTGATCAAGCCGAACCCGTTCGGCCCGAAGGCCTACGCGGAGCTGCTGCAGGTGCTCTACGAGGTGTTCCAGAAGGCGCGCAAGGATGGTCTCGTGGGCCTCGAGTCGCACATCGAGGATCCGTCCAAGTCCGACATCTTCAGCCGCTACCCGTCGTTTCTGGGCAATCACCACGCGGTGTCGCTGCTGTGCGATACGCTCAAGGTGCTGCTCACCGGCGCCGTCGAGGATCACAACCTCGCGGAGATCCTCGACATGGACCTCGAGAAGCACCATCACGAGCTGATGAAGGTGCCACACGCCGTAACGAACGTGGGCGACGCCATGCCCGGCTTCGGCATCGTGGCCGCCGTGCTCGGCGTGATCATCACGATGGGCTCGATCGGTGGCGAAGCATCCGAGATCGGCGCCAAGGTGGCCGCGGCCCTCGTGGGAACGTTCCTGGGCATTCTGCTCGCGTACGGTCTGCTCGGGCCCATCGCGAAGGCCATGGAAGCGCGCATCGAGGCCGAGAACGACTACATGCTCTGCATCCGCACCGCGCTGCTGTCGTTCGCACGTGGCGATGCACCCATGACCGCCGTCGAGTTCGCACGCCGCAACGTCGAACCGCACGAGCGGCCGAGCTTCGCCGAGCTGGAAGAGCTCACGCGCAAGAAGGCGGCCTGATCCATGGCGGCACGCGGCGGCAAGAAGGTCGTCATCGTCAAGAAGAAGGTCGCCGGTCACGGCGGCCACCACGGCGGGTCATGGAAGGTCGCCTACGCCGACTTCGTGACCGCCATGATGGC
>ERZ1066121.135-NODE-135-length-68092-cov-21.413951_pt1 | contig 68092 bp, 58 predicted proteins | sample MGYA00382768_ERZ1066121 | MGnify/ENA primary metagenome ERZ1066121 (study PRJEB33369, sample SAMEA5778351) | biofilm metagenome | biome: Industrial cooling water; feature: Water cooling tower basin; material: Biofilm | place: United Arab Emirates | collected...
GCCCGGTGGCGCGCGACACGTCCTGGATGAAGGCGCGCACATCGGCATCGCGCAGGTTCACCGTGGTCTGGGCGGCGACCGCGCCAACGAAGCCCGGCACCGCCGGCAGCGCGAGCACGAGGGCGGCAAGTGTGGCAAGCGTGCGCTTCACTGCGGCGGCGCTCCGGCAGGGGCAGATTGATCGATGTAGAGCGTTTCGCGAGCGCCGCCGCGATCGAGCGTCACCGATTCGAAGGCCACGGCGGCGAGGCGCACGCCGGGCATGATCTCCTCGCCGACACCGACGCTCTGCTGCTGGCCATCGGGCGTGGCGATGATCGCCGAGCCGCGCCCGGAGGCGGCATCGACGCGGGTGCCGACCAGTGCGAGGTCGAGGCCGGAGACGGCATCTGCGGGCGCCTGCGCCTGCGGGAAGAAGGGATCGACGGCGGCGAGCGCCAGCGTGGGCGGCGCTACCGGCAGCGGTGCCGTGCCCAGCCCGCCGGCCGGGGTGACCGCCAGCCACACGGCGCGGGCCAGCAGCCCGCCGGCCAGCGCCCAACCGGCAAGGCTGGCCGCGCCCAGCAGGCGGGCCGCCAGGGGGGTGCCGGCGGCACTGGGGTCGATGCGGTTCAGGGTGGTCGCCATATCCTGTCTCGCCAAGCAGCCGCGAACCTAGCCGGATTCGCCTGGCGCGCCAGTCCCCCTAGCCGGGCCAGATGACACATTGGTGACAGGTTGATGACGGCTTGGTCAGGGTGGCTCGCCGGGCCGGCCCCTCTGGTCTTGCCGGCCGGCTGCCAATTGACTTTCGGCCCGGAAGCGTTCAGGGAGCCGCCATCGTTCAATGGGCGCGTGATCGGAGCGAACGGCAGACCAGCCGGCTCCAGGCCCCACCCCCCAAGCCAAGCTTCCCATGTCACGCGGGTTGCCGGTCAACCCCCTTGCCTGCGGCGCATGGTGCGCGGCGGGCGCTGACATATGGATATAACGATGAACTTCACCGATCTCGCCCTTGCCGAGCCGCTGGCCCGCGCCATCGCCGACAAGGGCTATACCGCCCCCAGCCCGATCCAGCAGGCGGCGATCCCGCCGGCGCTGGCCGGGCACGACATATTGGGCCTGGCGCAGACCGGCACCGGCAAGACGGCGGCCTTTGCGCTGCCGATCCTCAATCGCCTCGCCGCCGAGCCGCGCCACCGCTTCAAGCTGGGCGCGCGCGTGCTGGTGCTGGCGCCCACCCGCGAGCTGGCCGCGCAGATTGCCGCCAGCTTCACCGCCTATGGCCGTTACATGCGGGCATCGGTGACGGCGGTGTTCGGCGGCGTCCCGATCGGCCGGCAGGAGCGCAGCCTGGTGCACGGCACCGATGTGCTGGTGGCAACGCCGGGCCGGCTGATCGACCTTGTCATGAAGGGTGCCTGCGACCTCAGCCGGGTCGAGATGCTGGTGCTCGATGAATGCGACCAGATGCTCGATCTTGGCTTCATGCCGGATTTGAAGCGCATTATGCGGCTGGTGCCGCGCCAGCGCCAGACGATGCTGTTTTCGGCCACGCTGCCGCCGCCGATCGAGGCGCTGGCCGGCGATTTCCTGCACGATCCGGTCAAGGTCGCCATGCAGCCGCAGGCAACGACGGCAGAGCGCGTGTCGCAGGCTGTGATCCATGTCTCCCAGCCGGAAAAGCTGGCGCTGCTCGCCCATCTGCTGAGCAATGAGGACGTTGCCTCGGCCATCGTGTTCACCCGCACCAAGCATGGCGCGGACCGGGTGGTGCGCCAGCTCGCCGCCCACCGGATCGAGGCGCGCGCCATCCACGGCAACCGCAGCCAGGCGCAGCGCACGCTGGCACTCTCCGCCTTCCGGTCGGGCGAACTGAAGATACTGGTGGCGACCGACATCGCGGCGCGCGGGCTCGACATCCCGCAGGTGTCCCACGTGTTCAACTTCGAGCTGCCCAACGTGCCCGAGCAATATGTGCACCGCATCGGCCGCACCGCGCGCGCCGGCCGCGAAGGGCGCGCCGTGGCGCTGTGCGCGCCCGACGAGCGGCCGTACCTCAAGTCCATCGAGCGGACCATCCGCATGACCCTGGACGCGCTGCCGCTGCCCGACAATTTCCGTGACCTCGTCGGCCGCACGGCCAAGCTGGTGAAGACGAACCCGGTGGCCGCAGAGCCGCCGCGCGAGGAGCGTGATTTCGCGCGGCGTCCCGCCGGCCCCGGGGGCCACAGTCGCCATGGCCGCACCGGGCGCGATCCGCGCGCCATGGTGCAACCCGAAGGCCGGCCGGCCCGCGCCGATCATGGCCGTGCCGATCATGGCCGCCCCGATCGCGCCCGCCCTGATCAGGGCCAGCGCCCCCGGCAGGATGGCGCCCCCCGCCGGGACGGTGGCCGCCCCCAAGGTGGTGATCGCCAGGGGGCTATCGCCAGGGCGGGCAGCGCGCCGGCGGTGGCGGCCGGCGCTCACCGGCGGGTCGCTGAGACACGCCGTGGGTGTCGGGTCTTGCTGGCGGCTGGCGCGGATGGCATAGCCCTTGGCCGTGCGGCGGTGTGTGCGCCGCAGCGTAGCGAGGGGGACTGACCGGTGCTTGCCATCATCCGCGATATCATGGCCGACGTGCTGGATATTGACGCCGATGACATCGGGCCGGCGACAACCGCCGCCGATGTGGAGGAGTGGGACAGCCTGTCCCACATCCGCCTGATGGTGGCGATCGAGCGGCGCTTCGGCATCACCTTTGAAAACAGCGAGATCGCCGGCCTGAAGAATGTCGGCGAGCTTGTTGCCCTGATCGAGTCCAAGGACGGGGCGCCTTCGGGCAACGGGGCCTGAGGCGGCCGGTCGCGCGGGGGGTGGACCGATGCTGCTCGATCTCGACTGGCTGCAGCCTGCCCCGGAGGACACGCGCGCCCGGCTGAAGGCGATTTCCGCCGCGATCGATGCCGGCGATCATGGCGCGGCAGGTGCCGGTCTGGCGGCGCTGGCGCAGCATCGGCTCGACCTGTCGCAGCTCGCCCATGTCGGCAAGCGGGCCCGGGCCCTGCTGGCCGCCGACCCTGAAGCTGGCGGGTTGACGCCAGTGCGGCTGGGGCTCGTCGGCTGGACGACGCTCAATTTCGCAGCAGATGCGCTGATGGGCACAGGCCCTCGCTTTGGCCTCGCCATCGACGTGGTGGAAGGCGATTTCGGCGCGCCATTGCAGCAGGCCCTGAACCCGGCGAGCCGCCTGCACACGGTGCGGCCCGACATGCTGCTCTTGATGACCGACGCGCGCGGGCTGGGGCTGGCCAGCCCGGCGGCGTCCATCGATGACGCGCAGGCCCGCGTGGCCGAGGCGCTGGCGCAGGTCAGGGCGATCATCGACGGCCTTCGCCCCAGCGTGGGTTCGGCGATCCTGGTGGAAACGCTGGTGCCGCCGCTGGAGCCGATCTTCGGCAACTGGGATGCGGCCTCCGGCCTGGCGCCGCTGGCGCTCACCGAGGCTTTCAACCGCGCGCTGATCGGCTGGGCGCAAGGGGCCGGCGTGGTGATCGTCGATAGCGCCCGCGCCGCCGCCGCCGTGGGTCTCGCGCGCTGGCACGATCCGCGCCAGTGGCACACGGCCAAGCTGGCCGTGGCGCCCGATGCGGCGCCGCTGCACGCCGATCTGGTGGTGCGCGCGATGGCCGCCATCCGCGGGAAGGCGAGGAAATGCCTCGTCCTCGATCTCGACAACACGCTGTGGGGCGGGGTGATCGGCGATGATGGCGTGGAAGGCATCGTGCTGGGCCAGGGCGATGCGCGCGGCGAGGCGCATCTCGCCGTGCAGCAGATGGCGCTCGATCTCAGGGCGCGCGGCGTCATCCTTGCCGTCTGCTCCAAGAACGAGGATGCGGCGGCGCGCCTGCCGTTCCGCGAACATCCCGACATGCTGCTGAAGGAAGAGCATATCGCTGTGTTCCAGGCCAACTGGCAGGACAAGGCGAGCAACCTCAAGGCCATCGCCAAGGCGCTCAACATCGGTATCGATGCCTTGGTGTTCCTCGATGACAATCCGGCCGAACGCGCGCAGGTGCGCGGCGAACTGCCGATGGTGGCCGTGCCGGAGGTGGGCAGCGACCCGGCGCTCTATCCGCGCCTCGTGCTGTCGGCCGGCTATTTCGAGCTTCTGTCACTGTCGGAGGAAGACCGGCTGCGCGCCGATCTCTACCAGAAGAATGCCGAGCGTGCCGCGCTCGCCGCCAGCGCCAGCGACATGGAAGGCTTCCTGAAGAGCCTCGACATGGTCTGCACCATTGGGCGCGTCGATGCCGTCAGCCGCCCGCGCATGGCGCAATTGATCAACAAGTCCAACCAGTTCAACCTCACCACCCGCCGCTACAGCGAGGCCGAGGTGGCGGCGCTGGAGGCCGATGCGGACGTTCACGCCGTGCAGGTGCGGCTGGCTGACCGGTTCGGGGACAATGGCATCATCGCCGTCCTCATCGCGCGCCGCGGCCTGCGCGATGGGCAGCGCGTGTGGGCGATCGACACCTGGCTGATGAGCTGCCGCGTGCTGGAACGCCGCATCGAGGAGGCGTGCCTGGCGCATCTTGCTGCTGCCGCTGCCGCTGATGGTGCCACGGCGCTGATCGGCACCTATATCCCCAGCGCCAAGAACATGATGGTGGCCGGCCATTATCCCAGGCTCGGCTTTGCTGCAGACGGGGCCGAGGGTGACACCACCCACTGGCGGCTCGATCTTGCCGGCTGGGCAGCGCCGGCGCTGCCGATGACCATCCACGACAGCGCGTTCTGAGCGGGCGATGCTGTTCAACAGCTTCATCTTCCTCGCCGGCTTCCTGCCGGCGACGCTGCTGCTGTTCTTCCTGGCCGGGCGCTGGGGGCGGCGGCCGGCCGGGCTGGTGCTCACCGCCCTGTCGCTGGGCTTCTATGCCTGGTGGCGCGCCGATCATCTGCCGCTGCTGTTGTTCTCGATCCTGTTCAACTGCTGGATGGGCGGGCTGATCCAGCAGGCGCGCAGCCGCGGCCAGCAGGGCCGGGTACAGACCCTGCTGACGCTGGGGCTGGTCGTCGATGTCGGGTTGCTGGCTTGGTTCAAATATGTCGATTTCGTCGTCCTGAACCTCAACCTGGCGCTGGGCAGCGACCTGCCGCTGCCCCAGATCGCGCTGCCGCTGGCGATCAGCTTCTTCACCTTCCAGAAGGTCGCCTATCTGGTCGATTCGGCGCGCGGTGATGCCAAGCCGATGGGATACCGGGATTTCTTCCTGTTCGCGGCCTTCTTCCCGCAGCTGATTTCGGGCCCCATCGTCCATTACAAGGAACTGGCGCCGCAGCTTCAAACGCGCTGGTTCGGCCGCGTGTCGGGCCGCAACCTGATGATCGGCACGTTGATCTTCGCCATCGGCCTGTTCAAGAAGACGGTGATTGCCGACACCATGGCCGGCTATTCCGATCCCTTCTATGGCGAGGGTGCGGCATCGCCCGACCTGGTGACCGGCTGGCTGGCGGCGCTGTGCTACACGTTCCAGCTCTATTTCGATTTTTCCGGCTATTCCGACATGGCGATCGGTCTGGCGCGATTGTTCGGCGTGCAGTTGCCGCTGAACTTCCACTCGCCGCTGCGCGCCGCCAACATCAGCGATTACTGGCGGCGCTGGCACATGACGTTGCAGCGCTTCATCGTCGCCTATGTCTTCCAGCCGCTGTCCATCCCGCTCAATCGCTGGGCGGCGCGGCGCGGGCTTGATGGCTGGATCTTCTTCCTGCTCGGTGTCGGCGTGCCGACGCTGGTGACGTTCCTGATTTCCGGCCTGTGGCACGGCGCCGGGTGGACCTTCATCGTGTGGGGCGCGATGCACGGGATCTATGTCACCGGCCATGAAGTGTGGCGGGAACAGCTGCGGCTGAAGCGGCGGCGCCTGAAGAAACAGGGCGTCGCCATGGCCGAACCGGGGCGCTTCTCGCTGGTGTGGGCGCATGCGCTCACCCTGTTCTGCGTGATCCTGGGCAACGTGATGTTCCGTGCGACCAGCGTGGGCCAGGCGACCGACATCTGGGCCGGCATGCTGGGGATGAACGGGGTGGGCAGCCCGGATGCGCTCACCACCGGGCTGGTGGCGGCGCTGATCGCCTGCACCGCCATCGTGGCGCTGGCCCCCAACACGCAGCAGATCATGGCGCGCTATCACCCGGCGTGGAACTGGGACGACTGGCGCGACAGCGCCCGGCCGGTGCTGGCCTGGCAGTGGCAGCCCAACGCCGCCGGCATCATTTTTGCCGGGCTGGTGCTGTTCACCGGCGTGATGTTCATCCAGCGTGGCGCCGCCGTGTTCCTCTATTTCAATTTCTGATGGGGGCTAGGATGGCACCTTCACCGCGCCTCAACCCGTCGGCCAAGATGATGGGCGTGGCCGGCCCGCGCGCGCTGCGCAGCGTTCTGGCCGTGCTGGCGGTGGCACTGCTGGCCGCCATTGCCGCCGCGCTGCTGCCCGACAATCCCTACCAGCGCTGGCAACTGCTGGATGACACGATCCACAAGCGGGCGCGCTGGATCCATGAGCGCATCCATTTCGATCCCGAACCCATCGACATCGCCATCATCGGTTCCTCGCGCTTCGGCGCCGGCCTGAACGCGCCGTTGATCGCGCGCGAGATGGGGCTGCCGGCGGCGCGCGTCGTCAATTTCGCGCTGCCGGAAAGCGGCCGCAACATGAACGCGCTGGTGGTCGACGAGCTCTACAAGGCCAAGCGCCCGCGCCTGCTGGTGATCGGCGTCATCGAAAAGCCGGGCCGCTTCGGCCACAGCGCCTTCAAATATGTGGCGCCGCCGGCCTGGCTGGCCAGTCCCGGCCATCCCGCCAACGTGAAATGGCCGGCAGACCTTGCCTATCTGCCGTATCGCCAGCTGAAGCTGACGGCGGCGCGGATCTTCCCAAGGGCGATGGGCCTGCGTGCCGCGTTTGATCCTGCACGTTACGCCGGCAGCAGCATCGATGCGCGCGATTTCCTCCCCGAAGGCGCCGGCGAGGGGGCCGCGCCGCTGGGCGAGCTCAATCGCGGGGTGCGGAAACTGGAGGCCGGCAACACGCCGCCGCTGCTGCCGGCTTCATGGGCCGATGTCGAGTTCGGGGATGAACGCCATTATCTGCGGGCGATCATGGCAGCGGCACGCGCCCATGGCACGCGCGTGGTCTTCGTGGCGCTGCCCTATTACACCGGGCCGGAAACCCTGCAGGAACAGGCCTTCTATGAAGGCTTCGGCCCGGTGCTGAACGCGCATTTCGTCGCCGATGATGCGGCGCTGTTCGCCGATTATGGCCATCTGAACAGCCGCGGCGCCGAGGATGTGAGCCGCTGGCTGGCGCATCAACTATCCGGGCAGTTGCCGGCCCTGATGGCACGGCCGGCTCGCTGACATCAGGCCACAGTCGCCTTCACGATCGAACCCGGCGTGCGCGGCGGCTCGCCCTTGGGCAGCGCGTCGACATGCTCCATGCCGGAGATCACCTCGCCCCACACCGTGTACTGGCGGTCGAGGAAGCGGGCATCGTCGAAGCAGATGAAGAACTGGCTGTTGGCGCTGTGCGGGGCGCTGGTGCGCGCCATCGAGCAGACGCCGCGCACATGCGGCACGTCGTTGAACTCGGCCTTCAGGTCGGGCAGGTCGCTGCCGCCGGTGCCGGTGCCCCTGGGGCAACCACCCTGGGCCATGAAGCCGGGGATGACGCGGTGGAACTTGATGCCGTCATAAAAGCCCTGGCGGGCAAGCGTGGTGATGCGTGTCACATGGCCGGGCGCCACGTCAGGGCGCAGCTTGATGACGACATCGCCGCCCCCGCCATTGCCAGTATCGAGCGTGAGGGTGAGGGTGGTCGGCATGTCGGTCATGGGGGGAAACTCCGTTGGGGTGACGGGCTTCCTTAGGCCTTCAGCAGGTGGCCCTCAAGCCGTTCCCGCAAGGCCGGCGGTATTGGCGCCGGGCCACTTTCCGGGTCGCGGTGCACCAGCACGCTGTCACACAGGGCGATGCACGCAGGCCCGCCGGGGCCGTCCTGAAACGCCGCCATCGCCACCGTGAAGCTGCTGCGGCCGATGTGCGCGATCGCGTAGCCAATGGTCACCGGCGCCGGGTAATTGCCTTCGGCCAGATAGTCGATGGCAACGCGGGCGACGACGAAGCCGGAGCGGCGCCCCCCCTGTGGCAGCGCCGCGAGGCCGGCCCGGTTGAAGCGCACGCGGGTTTCCTCGAACAGCCGGGCGAAGGCGACGTTGTTGAGATGGCCGTTCACGTCCATGTCGCCAAAGCGGGTTTCCAGCGTCAGGCTGGCGGGATAGGCGCTGGCCTGGCGCCGCGTTGGATCGCCCTTCATCGCATCCGGTACCGGATCGGCATCGCCTTCAGGCCGGAAACGAAATTGGCCACCGACAGCTTCGGTTCGCCGGCCAGCGCGATGTCATCGAGGCGCGGCAGCAACTCGGCGAACAGGGCGCGGATTTCCATGCGCGCCAGGTGCAGGCCCAGGCACTGGTGGACGCCGTTGCCAAAGGCGGTCTGCGGGTTGCTGGCGCGGTCGACCCGGAAGCGGAACGGGTCCTCGAACACCGCCTCGTCCCGGTTGCCGGACCAGTAGAAGAGCGCGACGCCGTCCCCCTTCCGAATGGTCTTGCCGCCGATCACTGTATCCTCGGTGCAGGTGCGCATGAAATGCTTCACCGGCGTCACCCAGCGGATCATTTCCTCGACCGCCTGCGGGATCAGCGACGGATCGGCCTTCAGCTTCGCCAGTTCATCCGGGTTCTGGGCCAGCGCGAGGAGGCCGCCCGACGTGCTGCTGCTGGTGGTGTCATGCCCGGCAGTCACGGCGATGGCATAATAGCTGATGGCTTCCAGCAGGCCGATCGGCTCGCCATCCACCGTCCCTTGCGCGATCACGGTGGCAAGATCGTCGCGCGGGTTGGCGCGGCGGTCGGCCAGCACCTCGCCGAAATAGGCGAAGAACTGCTGGACCAGCGCGAAGATGTCGACCTGCGGATTGCCGGTGGCTTCCGGGCCGCCCAGACCCCCACCTCCCAACCCTTGCGTGATGATGCGGCTGCGGGCGACGACATCAGGATCCTGCGGGCCGAAGATCTCCTGCGTCATCTGCAGCATGCGGTTTTCGTCCGCTTCCGGCAGGCCAAGGATCATCATGATGACGCGCAAGGGGTACCAGAGCGCCACTTCGTTCACGAAGTCGCACGCGCCGCCCAGCGCCGCCATGCGATCGACATGCGCCTTGGCGATGGCGGCGATCTGCGGTTCCAGCTTCCTCAGATTCTGCGGCATGAACCATGTGTGGGTGATGCGCCGCAGCTTCATGTGCAGCGGATCATCCAGATCGACGAGGGTGCGGAACAGGTGGCTGTCCCCCGTGGTCTGCTTCACCCATTCTTCCGCTTCGATGGGGCTGATGTAGGTGCGTTCGCGGTTGATGAAGCGGTCGTTGGCCTTGGAGATGGCGACGATGTCGGCATGGCGGGTGATCGACCAGAAGGGGCGAAAGCCGGTGGGCTCGGTCCAGTGCACCGGGTCCTCGCGGCGCAGCCGGGTATAGGCTTCGTGGATGCTTTCATCGGCATAGGCGGCCGGGTTGACGAGCTGGTTGTCCAGCGTGTCGCTGTTGAAACCGGGGAAGGGCCCTGTTGTGTTGTCCTGGGCGGTCATTGCTGGCGTCCTCTGGCTTGCACGGCGCCGCGCGCCGCTTCCACGTCGGCCGCCGACACCTTGGCATTGGCGGCCTTTGATCGTGTTTCTTCCAGTTGCATCGCCGCGCCGAACGGCAGGGCATAGCCATCGTTGATCAGCGCCTTGTAGGCGCGCGAGAAGGCCGGCGCGATGCCGGCCATGTCGTGCGCCAGGGCAAGGGCGGCGGGCAGCAGCCGATCGGCGGGCACCACGCGGTTCACCAGGCCCCATTTCTCCGCCGTGGCGGCATCGAGGAAATTGCCCGACAGCGACAGTTCGCGCGCCCGATACGGCCCCACCAGGCGCGACAGTTTCTGGGACAGGCCCCACCCCGGCATGATGCCCACCCGCGCATGCGTGTCGGCGAAGCGGGCGTTTTCCGATGCGATCAGCACATCGCAGGCCAGCGCCACCTCGAAGCCGCCGGTGATGGCGACGCCGCCGACCGCGCCGATCACCGGCTTGCCGGTCTGCTCGATGGCCTTCACCGGGTTTTCGTCGGCGGTGTCGGCATTGGCGGCGCCCAGGCCCTGCTGCCCCAGTTCCTTCAGGTCCAGCCCGGCGGTGAAGGCGCGGGTGCCGGCCCCGGTGAGGACGATGGCCCGCACGCTGTCATCGGCTTCCAGCGCGCGAAAGGCAGCGGCAAGGCCGGCCCTGACGGCGCGGGACAGCGCGTTCATCGCCTCTGGCCGGTTGATGGTGACGATGGCCACCGGGCCATCGCGGCTGATCAGCACCACATCTTCGCTCATACGCATCTCCAATCCGGCGCATCTCCAATCCGGCGCATCTCCAATCCGGCGCAACGATAGCGGCTGGCGCGCCACGCGGGGACTGGGATTGCCAACAGGTCAGCGCGGCCGGCGCAGGATCACGTAGAAGGCACCGCCGCCGCCGTGGCGCGGGTGGGCGCTGCGCACGCTGGCCACGGCGGCGCGCATGTCGGGCCGTTCCAGCCAGTGCATCAGTTCGCTGCGGATGCGGGCCGGGCGGTCGGGCCGGCCCTTGCCGGTGATCACCAGCAGCACGCGGGCACCATCGCCGGCATGGATCGCTGCCAGCAGTCGGGCATGGGCATCGGCAACGCTGTGGCCATGCAGGTCCAGCACGCGATCGGGCACGATGCGCCCGCGGCTGATCTGCCGGTCCCACGTTCCGTCCAGAGGCGCACCCAGCGGGTGGGGTGACGGGCGGGCAGCAGGGCCGGCCGTCAGGGCCTTGCCGGGCGGCGATTCGATCAGCGTGGCGGGCGGCGCCTGCAAGAGGGCTGGGGCGGCTGAGGCGGCTGGGGCCGCCGGCGCCGTTTGGGGGCTGGCTGTCGGCCGTTCTGCCGCCCGTTTGCCCGGCATGGGCCGCACGCTGGCGGCAACGCGCGCCCACAGCGCGCGTTCATGGGCGCTGAGGCGGCGCATTCAGGTTCAGGCGCTGCGCGGCGGCGCGCGGGATCAGCAGCATGATCTGCGCCGGCGACGATTGGGCACCGGCGTCTGCGGCCGCCTCGGCACCGGCGCCCAGGAACAGGTCGATGCGGTTGGCGCCCTTGATGGCGCCGCCGGTGTCCTGCGCCACCATCATCTGGACCAGCCGCTGGCCAGTGCGGGTGAGCGTGGTTTCGACCAGCAGCGGCGCGCCCAGCGGCAGGAAGGCCGGATCGGCGGCGACCGACACGCGCGGCGTGACCGCCACGCCCATCGCGCCGATGGGGCCGTCGCCCCTCAGTTCCCGGAAGAAGATCTTCGACGGATTGGCATTCAGGATGGCCGGTGCCTCGTCAGGGTGGCTGCGCAGCCAGGCGAGGATCTCGGCCATGCCGGCCTTGCCGCGTTCCAGCTTGCCCTGCTCGATCAGCAGGCGGCCGATGGCGACATAGTCGCGCCCGTTCTGCCCGTCATAGCCGATGCGCATCACGCTGCCGTCGGGCAGGCGCAGACGGCCGCTGCCCTGGATTTCGAGGAAGAAGGCCTCGAACCGATCGGCGGCGAAGGCGAGTTCGAGGCCTTTGCCGGCCAAGGCTGCATCGATGTCGGCACGGGGGGCATAGGGCACGAGGCGATTGCCCTCAAGGCGGCCGCGGATGGTGCGGCCCTTCAGGCTGGCGGCGAAATCGCCCAGCGGCACGTCGATCAGGTCGGGCGGGCGGCGATAGAGCGGCACCGTGTAGCCTGGCTGGCGGGTGCGGCTGGCGGCGATCTCGGGCTCGAAATAGCCGGTGGCAAAGCCGCTGCCGCCGGTGACCAGCACGGCGACCATCTGGTCGTTGAAGAAGCGGGTTTCACCGCCGGGCGCCACGGTCGCCGCCGCCGCGCAGACCGTCTGCCATTCTTCCCGCAGCGTCAGGCCCGACAGATCCTCGCGGCGGGACAGGCCGGGGCATGACGTGCGAAAGGCGGCCAGCGCGGCTTGGGCACCCGGCAGCGGCCCGATGGGCGGCAGCGGCGCCGCCACCACGGCATCGATGGCGCGGGTGGCGGCTGGCGGCGCTGTCGGCGCCGGTGCCGGCACAGGTGCCTGTGGCGGGGGGGCTGGTGGCGGGGCGGCCGGTGGCAGGGTGGCGGGCCGTTCGGCGCGGCCGGCGCAGGCCGCCAGCACCAGCAGGCTGGCCAGTGCGATCAGGCTGCGCATGGGCGGGATCAGGCCGCGTGGTCTGGCGGCAGATCGGCGCTGTCATCCTCGTTGTCGGTGGCGATCAGCACCCAGGCCGGGTCGCTGTTCCCGGCCAGACGGCTGAACGTCCACAGGTCGCGGGTGGCGGTTTCACCGTCAGCCGTGGCCAGGCGGGCGACGAACTGCACCGTCACTTCCACCATCTGGCCCACCAGAGCGGCGCCATGGAGGGTGACGCTGTCGATCGCGACAAGCCGGTTGGGCAGGGCGGCGCCGTCTCGCGCATCCACCGCAGCGGCGAGATTGTCGAGAATTTCGTCGGAGACAAGGCCGGTGAGGCCGGACAGGTCACCGCTCCAGAAGGCGGTGAGCACCATGTCATAGACGCTGCGCGCACCGGCCAGGAACCGATCGGGCGCAAAGCCGGGATCAGCGTCGGCAATGTCTTCCAGCGGGCCGATGAGGGCGGCGTCTGTCCCTGGCGGCAGCAGCAGCTGGCCGCGCGCCGGGCGTTCGGCTTCCTGCCGCGGCGGGGCGGTCACTTCGGCAGGCGCGCGGAAGCTTTCGCCAATCGGGCGCTCTTCCGGCCCGGTGCGCTTGCCCAGCACCGAGACCAGCCGCAGACCGATGAAGGCCGCCAGCATCGCCAGCAGCACGATCTCGATCCAGGCATTCCCGTCAGACATTCAACTTCCCCAGCCCTTCCAACATCCCTGGTCCTGTGCCGGAAGGGCAAGCAGCACCTCACGCATCAGCCGCACCGCGCTGCCTGGCGGGACCGGCGACGAGCGCACCGCCAGCGGGAATCGCCCCGCCGGCAGTCGTTCACCTGTTACAATCGGCTTTTGCCGCCCTGAATGCAAGGCCATGCGGCAAAGCGGGCGGCTTCAGCGCTTGCGCATGTGGGCGTAGATGGAAACGGTGAGATATTTGCGCAGGCCCGGCAGGCGGGCAATGGGTGTGAACAGGCCGGCCAGTGCCTGTTTCCAGCCGCTGGACACCACGTTGCGGCGCAGCGAGACGATGTCGACCGGCAGGCGGCGGAACACCGCTTCGAACTCGTCGGGCGTCGCCTTGTTGAAGCCGGCGTCGTGAATGTCGGCAAAGCGGTTGCCCGATGTTCTGTACATCGCATCCAGCACCGCCTGCTCGCCGAAGATCAGGTGATACCAGGGGATTTTCGTGGGCGGATACTGGTGGTGCCCGTAGGGCGAATACCACATCGGCGAAAAGCCGAAATAGATGTCGGCCCCCGGCCGCGCCTTGGCCACCACCGCCTGCACCACCTCTTCCAGCGGCATCACATGTTCGAGCACGTTCTGGGACACGATCATGTCGAACTCGCCGATGTCGAGGGTGCGCACATCGCCAAGGATCAGCCTGGCCCGATCCCCGTAGGGCTTCAGACGCTCCTGGCCATAGCCAACGGCGCGCGGGTTGATGTCGACGCCCACCACTTCGGCGGCACCGAGTTCGAGCAGACGTTGCAGCATGCCGCCGGTGGACGCGCCGAAATCCAGCACGCGCTTGCCGGCAAGGGGCGGCGGGCCGCCGAAGCGGCGCCAGAACTCGGCCGTGGAGGTCAGATGATACTCAAAGACGACCGAACCGTCCTTGCTGCGAACCCCCATGAAACTGCCCCACCCAAAGCCGCCGTGACCACGTGCCGGAAACGCCTGCCGTGATGCCGGCTGGGCCGGCTGACGTCAAGGACAGGCAGTCTGGCCGTGCGCTGGCGGCCAACAAACGCAAATAGCCGCCGGAAACCGGGGTTGGGGGTCGGCCGGTTTCCGGCGGCCACCAAGAATGGTGCGGGCGGCGGGACTCGAACCCGCACTTCCAATGGGAAAGCGGATTTTAAGTCCGCTGCGTCTACCGGTTCCGCCACGCCCGCGCATCGCGTTGATAGGCGGGGTGGCGGAGACCGGCAAGCAGTGCAGGGTGGTGTCAGGCGTGACGCAGCCGCCGCTTGCGCTGCACGGCCCCGGCGAGGCCGAAGCCGCTGATCAGCAGCGCCCAGCTCGACGGTTCGGGAATGCCCGGCGCATCGAGCGTGCCGGCAAAGCTGCCATCGGCAAAGGTCGCAAAGCCACCGTTGACCTGACCAAAGCTCAGCACGCCGGTGTAGAGCGCCGAGCCGGTGGCGCCGGCCAGGCGCCCGGTGCCACCCGTGAACAATATCTGTTCGCTGATGCTGAACTGGCCCGGTGCCAGCGCCGCCAGCGCGCCTTCATAGGTGCCGAACAGCGTGTCCGCGCCGAAGTCCCAGGTGAACTGGCCGTCGAAGTAATTGCCCGGCGGCGGTGCCGCGATGCAGTGGCTGGCCGTGTAGCTGAAATTGCCAAGCGTGCTGGTACCGCTGGCCTGGAAGCTGTCGGGCGCGAAGCTGATGAGCAGGGCCGAACCGCAGCGGCCGCCCGGCGCACCGCCCGGCGTTGCGTTGGTGCGGGTGCCCGAAAAGGACAGCACGGCAGCCGTGGCCGGCGCGCTGGCCAGCAGGGCGGCAAACGCCAGCAGCAGCGGCCGTGCCAGCCTGATTGACGTGAACTTCATGATGTTTCCCCCGGATACGGATGACAGGACGGGTTACAGGTGATGACAAGCCGGACCATGACGAGCATCCGGTACGCATCGCTGCGAGGCTGGTCGGCGCGTGCGTTTCGGGCAATGATGGTGGTCTGAGGAATCGCTGATTTCTTGCCGATTTCGATGGAGTGACCTGAAATGCCCAGGGATGATGCCAGCAATGGCCTCGTGCCATTGGCGGATATCGCGCCGCTGCAGGTCGATGATCTGTTGATGGTGCCGGCGCTGCTGCGTCTGACCGGGCCGGCGGGCGATCACGATGTCGAGCCGATGGTGATGCGGCTGCTGCTGCAACTGGCCGGGCGACCGGGAATCGTGATGTCACGGGCCGAACTGATGGGCCGCCTGTGGCCGAACAGCATCGTGGCCGATGACAGCCTGCACCGCTTGATCGCGCTGGCCCGCAAGGCGCTGGCGGCGTGCGGCACGACAGCGGCGATCGAGACCATCCCGCGCACCGGCTACCGGCTTGTGGTGGCGGCAGACTTGCCCCTCCCCGGGCTGCCGGCGGCTGGTGAACCTGCGCCAGCCCGTGCGGCGGGGCTGTCCCGCCGGTGGGTGCTGGCGCTGGCCGGGGTGGCCGGTGCGGCGGGGCTGGGGCTGATCTGGCGCGGATCGCGGCCGCCGCCCCGTGCGCCGCGCGTTGCCCGGCTGGCAGCGGAGGCCGCCGCCCGCGCCCGGCTGGCGGAACCGTCGGCCGAGCAGCAGGGGGTCGGCCTGCTGCGTGAGGCGGTTCGGCTTGCCCCGCAGGATGCCGGCCTGTGGGGGCAACTGGCGCTGGCGCTGCGCGGCCAGGCGGAGTTTTCCCGGCCACCGCGCGTGGCCGCCACGCTGGCCGAATCAGAGACAGCGGCCCGGCGCGCGCTGGCGCTTGATCCGGGCGAGCCCGATGCCAGGGCGGCGCTGGTGCTGCAGCGCCCGTTTCACGGCAACTGGTGGCCGATGGAACAGGGCTTCCTTGCCATCCTGCAGGATGTGCCCGATCATCTGCCCTCGCTGGACGGGCTGGCGCAGCTGCGCGCCGGGGCCGGGCTGTTGAAGCTGCATTATGGCCAGCGCCAGCGCACCGTGGCGCTGGACCCGCTGCACGCCGGCTATAATTTCCGATCGATCTATGCGCACTGGATGAACGGCAACCTGGCGGCCGCCGATCGCGCCGGTGCCCGCGGTCTGGAGCTGTGGCCCCGGCATTTTGCCACCTGGAACGCCCGCATGGGGCTGTTCGCCATGTCGGGCCGGCCGGAACGGGCGCTGGCAATGCTGGAGGACGGGGAGGGCCGGCCGGATCTGCCGCCGCCCTATGCCGCGATGCTGATGGACGCGGTGACGGCGCTGGCCGATGGCAGCCCGGCGGCGCGGGCACGGGGCGTGGAGGCGGTGACGGCAAGGGTGGCGCAGGGCGGGCCGTTCCTGGCGGTCATCGGATCCATGATGCTGGCCGAGCTGGGCGCGGCCGATCTGGCCCTGCAGGTTGTGGAGGGCTTTCTGCTGGAGCGCGGGCCGTTCATGGTGGAAAGCAGCTGGCGCCCGGGGCAGATCCTGCACAACGATGTGCGCCGGCGCTTCACCAATTTCCTGTTCACGCCGGTGATGGCGCCGGTTCACGCGCTGCCCGGCTTTGCCGCGATCACGCGCGGCATCGGGCTGGATGCCTATTGGCAGCAATCAGGCCATCGGCCCGAACATCTCGGGCGCGGCTGATCAGTCGTTCAGTTTCTCGCGCAGTTCCTTGCCCGGCTTGAAATAAGGCACGCGCTTGGCATTGACCGGCACGGCGGCGCCGGTGCGCGGGTTGCGGCCGGTGCGCGCTTCGCGGGCGCGGGTGGAAAAGGCGCCGAAGCCGCGCAATTCGACACGCCGCCCTTCGGCCAGTGCGTCGCTGATCTCGTCGAAGACGGTGGCGACAATGCGCTCCACGTCACGGATGGTCAGATGCGGATTCTGTTCGGCGATGCTGGCAACCAGCTCGGACCTGATCATTGCGCCGTCCCCTTCGTTGCGCCGCTGCCGTTCCCCGGCGGGCAAAACGGCGCTTCCCCCTTTGAATTACGGACAATTCTATTGGATTGCGAGGGGCGGTCAAGCCGCGCCTGCCAAGATTCTGCAACCCCAATGCCACAATCGGCACTGCGCACGCCAAAACGCCCCGCCAGCGTGGGCTGACGGGGCGTTCCGGTTGCCGCCGTGGCGGCGGATCAGTTCTTGTCGGCGTCCTCGCGGGCCTTGTTGAAGGCCGCGCCCAGGATGTTGCCCAGCGTGGCGCCCGAATCGGACGTGCCATACTGTGCCACAGCTTCCTTCTCCTCGCTGATCTGCAGCGCCTTGATGGAGAGCATCGGCTTGCGGCCCTTTTCGAAGCCGACGACCATGGCGTCGACCTTCTGGCCGGGCTGGAAGCGCTCGGCCTTCTGCTCGTCGCGGTCGCGGCTGAGGTCGCCACGCTTGATGTAGACGACCGGGCCATCCTCGCCGATCTGGACGTCGAGGCCGCCATCGCGCGCCGCGACCACGGTCGCCGTCACGATGTCGTTCTTCTTCCAGTCGCCGCCGCTGGTGTTGCGGGTGCCCACTGCCGGGCCGCCGGCTTCATCCAGCTGCTTGATGCCCAGGCTGATGCGTTCCTTCTCGATGTCCACTTCCAGCACGCGGGCCGAAACGCGCTCGCCCTTGTGGTGGCGCGACAGCGCGGCTTCGCCGGTCATGCCCCAGGCGATGTCCGACATGTGGACCATGCCGTCGACATCGCCATCCAGGCCGATGAACAGGCCGAATTCGGTCGCGTTCTTGACTTCGCCTTCGACCACCGAGCCCACTGGGTGGTTTTCCGCGAAAACCTCCCAGGGATTGCGCTGCGCCTGCTTGAGGCCCAGGCTGATGCGGCGCTTGTCCTCATCGACCTCGAGGACCATCACTTCGACTTCCTGGCTGGTCGAGACGATCTTGCCGGGGTGCACGTTCTTCTTGACCCAGCTCATTTCGGAGACGTGGACGAGACCCTCGATGCCCGGCTCCAGCTCGACGAAGGCGCCATACTCGGTGATGTTGGTCACGCGGCCCTTGTGCTTGGTGCCCACGGCATAGTTGGCCGCCGCGGTCGTCCACGGATCGGCTTCCAGCTGCTTCATGCCCAGGCTGATGCGCTGGGTGTCGCGGTTGATGCGCACGATCTGCACGCGCAGCACGTCGCCGATGTTCAGCACTTCGGACGGGTGGTTGACGCGCTTGTAGCTCATGTCGGTGACATGCAGCAGGCCGTCGATGCCGCCCAGGTCAACGAAGGCGCCATAATCGGTGATGTTCTTGACGGTGCCATCGACGATCTGGCCTTCGGCGAGGCTGGAGATCAGGCCCGAACGGGCTTCGGCGCGCGATTCTTCCAGGATGGAGCGGCGCGAGACGACGATATTGCCGCGCTTCCTGTCCATCTTCAGGATCTGGAAGGGCTGCGGCAGGTTCATCAGCGGGGTGACATCGCGCACCGGACGGATATCGACCTGCGAACCCGGCAGGAAGGCGACGGCGCCGCCCAGATCGACGGTGAAGCCGCCCTTCACGCGGCCGAAGATCACGCCTTCCACGCGCTCACCGGCAGCAAACTTGGTTTCCAGCGCATCCCAGCTGGCTTCGCGGCGGGCGCGGTCGCGGCTCAGCATGGCTTCGCCCTGGGCGTTTTCCACGCGATCGACGAACACTTCCACTTCCGAGCCGACGGCCAGATCCACCTTGCCGGTAAGATCGGCGAACTCGCGCAGCGGCACGCGGCCTTCGCTTTTCAGGCCGACATCGATGACGGCAAATTCATTTTCGAGACGGGTGACGACACCGCGCACGACGCGGCCCTCAAAACCCTCATCCTTGCCAAGCGTGGCATCAAGCAGCGCCGCGAAATCATCGCGGGTCGGCTGGGCAGACGTAGCCATATATCAGTTCAAACCTTCAACTGGGGCCGGCGCGGGCAAGCAGACAATCCCACGAAACCCCTCGGCAAGGCACCATTGCCCGCCGTTCATCGCCGTCGCGGTGGCACCATGCCAGCCGCTCTAGAGAAAGCCGGGAAAAGCCAAACACCCGCACAGGGAGAACCCTGCCGGGATGCCGATCGACCGTTACCGGCGCCGCTGTGCCCGCGCCTTTTCCACAAGGTCGATGGCAGCAGCGACGGCCGCGGCTATACTAAGGTTGCTGGTATCAAGCAAGGCGGCATCGGCGGCCTGCACCAGCGGCGCGGCAGAGCGCCCGGCATCGCGGGCATCGCGCGCTGCGATGTCGGCCATCACGTCGGCCAGCGTCTGGTCGCTGCCCCGGCCGGCCAGTTCATTGTAGCGCCGCTGCGCCCGCACGTCGGGCGCGGCGGTGACGAACAGCTTGGCCGTGGCATCGGGCGCGATCACCGTTCCGATATCGCGCCCATCCAGCACGGCGCCTTGCGCCTGGCGCGCGAACGCCTGCTGCGTCTCCAGCAGGGCCGCGCGCACGGCCGGATGGCTGGAGACGATGGAGGCATAATCGCTGTTCAGACTGCTCATCAGATCGGGATCGTCGAGCAGCGCCTGGTCGATGTGGCGCGCCGCCTCGGCCGCTGCCTGTGCATCGTAAGGGTCGTGCCCCGCCAGCCGCACCGCCAGCCCGCAGGCGCGGTACAGCTTGCCGGTGTCCATGTGCGGCAGGCCATAATGGCGGGCGAGGGCCTTGGCGATCGTGCCCTTGCCGCTGGCCGCAGGGCCGTCGACGGCGATGACGAGAGGAGCGCTGATGGTCACAGCTGCGGCGGTAGCGGCGACGCACAGACGCCGCAAGAGCACGTCGCTCCAACCGCCCCGCATGATGATGCGCCTCAGAAGCTGTATTCCATGTGAATCATCGGCGCGTGGCCCACCAGGTCGACCCGCCTCGGCCGCACCTGATGGATGCGCTTGTAGCTCAGGCTGGCGCTGAAATGATCGCTGAAACGGTGACCGAAGCCGGCCTGGCTGCGCTGTTCGGTGAAGCCGGTCTGCCCTGTGGCCCCTGTGGCCTGCAGCACGAAGAAAAACTCGGCGTCGGCGCGGAAGAACCATTTGCGCTGGTCATCAAGGTCGATCCGGACACCATGTTCGTTGCGCAGGCGAAAGCCGGTTCGCGGCGCGCCGTCGATGAAGCGCTGTTCCAGCCGCAGCCGGTGGCGGAAGATGCCGTGCTCTGCCACCACTTGCTGCAGCAGGCGGGTTTCGTCGCTGCCGCCATCATTGACGCGCCGTTCAATGCCACCCTCGATGGTCAGGAGCGTCGAAACCTGCTGGCTGAGCCACGCGCGCGCAAAATAGGTGTCAGGCCGCCGATCGGCGCTGTTGCGGAAGCGCTGAGCCGTTTCCAGCCGCAGATCGGTGTTGCCATCCAGCCGCGCGCGCACCGACGGGGCAAACCAGAGTTCGAATGCCTCGTCCAGCGATTCATCGCTGGCCAGCGCCGGGACACTGGACACAAGGCACAGACCCAGCAGAGCCCAGCTTGCCAGGCGTCGCACTGGCTGCGTCGGACTGGCGGCCTGTCTTGCCCGGCGCGCGTGCTGCCCGCACGTCGCTTGGCGGCGGAACTGGGCTTCGCGGCGGAACTGGGCTTCGCGGCGGAACTGGATCGAGGACATGAATGGCAGCGGCACGAATGATCACCCTTTTTGCATGAGGCCGCAGCGCAATTGCAGAAGGGCGGTATCCAGAAAAATAGAATTATTCGAGCATTATATTCTATTTTATGAAAGATTGGGACATGGCGACCCGCATTTGCATCCCGCCCCGGATTGCGCCATGTTTCCATCAGGGTCGGTCAATTCGCGGGGGCGAAGCTGTATGGCTGGCCAATTATCCGGGCCCATCCTGATCATTGCGGGCACGCGGCCCGAGGCGGTGAAGCTGGCGCCGCTGGTGCTCCATCTGCGGGCGCGCGGGGAGCAGGTGCTGATGGTGGCGACCGGGCAGCATCGCGACCTGTTTGCCGAGGCGCTGGCCGGGTTCGGGCTGGCGGCGGATATTGATCTGGGCGTGATGGCGCCCTCGCCGGAGGCGGAAGTGGCGGCGCTTGTGCCGGCGCTGGCCGCGTTGATCCGCGATCACCAGCCGGCCTGGGTGGTGGTGCAGGGGGATACGAGTTCGACATTGGCGGGCGCGCTGGCCGCCCGCTATGCCGGTGTGCCACTGGCGCATGTGGAGGCGGGCCTGCGCACCGGAACCGACGATCCGCACCCTGAGGAGATGCACCGAAAGCTGGTGGCGCAGCTGGCGCAGTTGCACTGTGCGCCCACCGCGGCCGCCGCCGCAGCGCTGGCGGCAGAAGGCGTGTCGGACGGCGTCCATGTCACCGGCAACACCGGCATCGATGCGCTGCTGTTGATGGCGGCGCGCCTGCAGGCCAACGCCGCGCTGGCCGACGCGGCGGCGGCGCCGTTCGCCCATGTGCCGCGCAGTGTGCCGGGCGGGCGGCCCTGGCTGCTGGCCACCATCCACCGGCGGGAGAACCGGGGCCGGCCGCTGGCAGCCGTGCTCGCGGCGCTGGGCGAGCTGGCAAGGGAGGCCGAGGTGCTGCTGCCGGTGCATCCCAGCCCGGAGGTGGCGGGCCCGGTGCTGGCAACGCTCAATGGCCGGGCGGGCGTGCATCTGCTCCCCGCCTTGCCTTATGCCAGCTTCGTGGCGCTGATGCTGCGCAGCCGGCTGGTGCTGACGGATTCGGGCGGGGTGCAGGAAGAGGCGCCGGCGCTGGGCCTGCCCTGCTTGGTGCTGCGCGACGGGACCGAGCGGCCCGAAGGGCTGGCGAGCGGCAATGCGCGGCTGGTCGGCACGCGGCGCGCGGCGATCGTGGCGGCGGCGCGATCGCTGCTGCATGACGAGGTGCTGCACGCCCGCATGGCGGTACCGGCGCTGCCCTATGGCGACGGCCGGGCGGCGCAGGCGATCAGCGATGTCTTGTGGCGCCCAGCTGTTCCAGCATCGGCACGAACGTCGGAAAGCTCGTCTGGATCGGCCGCGCGTCGTCAATCGTCACCGGCCGTACCGCGTTGAGGCCGAGGACCGCGAAGCTCATGGCGATGCGGTGATCGAGGCGGGCGGCGATGGTGGCATCGGGCGACTCCGGGCCGGGCACCGGATCGCCGCCGCGGCCATGAACGATCAGCCCGTCTTCCAGCTCTTCGCACACCACCCCGCAGGCCTTCAGCCCTTCAGCCATCACGGCGATGCGGTCGCTTTCCTTCACCCGCAGCTCCTCCAGCCCGCGCATGGTGGTGCGGCCGTGCGCACAGGCGGCGGCGACGAACAGGATGGGATATTCATCGATCATGGATGGTGCGCCTTCGGGCGGCACCTCGATTCCCGTCAACGCGCTGTGCTTCACGCGCAGATCGGCCACCGGCTCGCCGCCCACCGTGCGCTTGTTCATGAGCGTGATGTCGCCGCCCATCGCCAGCAGCACGGTGATCAGCCCGGCGCGGGTGGGGTTGATGCCGACATTCCTGATGATGATGTCGCTGCCCGGCACGATCAGCGCCGCCACCATCGGGAAGGCGGCCGACGACGGATCGCCCGGCACCACGATATCCTGCGGGCGCAGTTGCGCCTCCCCACTGATCGCGATGATGCGCCCCTGCGGCGTTTCGGTCACCGACAGCTCAGCGCCAAAGCCGGCCAGCATGCGTTCCGAATGGTCGCGGGTGGGGGTGGGCTCGATCACCGCCGTCTCGCCCGGCGTGTTGAGGCCGGCCAGCAGGACGGCGGATTTCACCTGCGCCGAGGCGACGGGCAATGTGTAACGCAAGGGGATCGCCGGGCAGACGCCGGTAAGGGTGAGCGGCAGGGTCTGGCGCTCCCCCGGCCCCGGCGTGGCCGTGATGGCGGCGCCCATCAGCGAGAGCGGCGTGATCACCCGGCCCATCGGGCGGCCCGAGAGGCTGGCATCGCCCACGAAGGTCGCGGTGATGGGATGGCTGGCGACCAGGCCCATCAACAGGCGGGTGGAGGTGCCGCTGTTACCCATGTCGAGCGCGCGCGATGGTTGCAGCAGGCCGCCGACGCCGACTCCGTGGATGCGCCATTCACCATCCGGGCGTCGCTCGATGTGCGCGCCCATCGCCCGCATGGCGGCGGCGGTGGCCATCACGTCCTCGCCCTCCAGCAGGCCGGTGACGCGGGTTTCACCGACCGCAAGTGCGCCCAGCATCAGCGCGCGGTGGCTGATCGACTTGTCGCCGGGCACGGTGACATCACCGTGCAGAGGCCCGGCTGCAGACAGGCTGAGCGGCTGTGGATTGGCGGCTGGATTGGCGGCGTCGTGCGTCATCACGCGCCGCTTTGACAGGGCATCGCGCCTGTGGCAATGCGCCGGTCTTTCCGGGGCAGCCCAAGGGCGTTTGCGCTGTGCCCGGCCGCGATTTATTGCCGGATCGGCAACGACGGAGTTCATGATGGTCAAGGCTGAATGGGGCACGAAGCGTGCCTGCCCGAAGTGCAATACCCGCTTCTATGACCTGGGCAAGGAAGACCCGGTGACCTGCATTTCCTGCGGCTTCGCCTGGGTGCCGGAACCGATCCTGAAGTCCAAGCAGACGACGCCGTTCGAAGCCGCCAAGCCGCAGACCGAGGACAATGCCAGCGAAGCGGAGACGGTGGACGAGGATCTGGACATCGACACCGATGACGAGGACAACACGGCCGATGCCGATGTCGACCTGGGCGGCGACGATGATCTGGGCGTCGTGTCGGAAGGCGACGACGACGAGAATTGAGGATATCGGCCGGGCCCGCGAAAATGGGGCTTGCAAGGCTGCCTGCTTTCGCCTAACCGGCCGCTCCCGGCGCCGCTGGCGACAGCAGCGACGGCAAAATGGTGGCGACACCAAAAAGGATTGGGGCCTTAGCTCAGCTGGGAGAGCGCTACAATGGCATTGTAGAGGTCAGCGGTTCGATCCCGCTAGGCTCCACCATCCTTTCAAAGAACCCCGGTTTCGGCCGGGGTTTTTTCTTGTTAGGCGCTCACCCATGAGCAGCCGTTCCGACTATCGCGCCCTGCGCCCCATCCCGACCCGCTGGATGGACAATGATGCCTACGGGCATGTCAACAACGTCGTCTATTACAGCTGGTTCGACACGGCGGTGAACGCCTGGCTGATCGAGGCCGGACTGCTCGACATCCATGCTGGCAATCCCATCGGCCTCGTCGTCGAAACCGGCTGCCGCTACCACCGCTCGGTGGCGTTTCCCGAAACGGTGGAAGCCGGCATCCGCATCACGAAGCTGGGCAACAGCAGCGTTCGCTGGGAAGTGGGCCTGTTCACCGCTGGCCATGACGGCCCGGCCGCCGAAGGCCACTTCGTGCATGTCTATGTCGACCGGGAGACGCGCCGGCCCACGCCGCTGCCAGCGGCGTGGCGGGACCGGCTTGCGCCATTGGTGGTCACGCTTTAAGCGCCCGCGATGGACACCCCGCACGATTCGATCCTGATCCTCGACTTTGGCAGCCAGGTGACGCAGCTGATCGCCCGGCGTATCCGCGAAGCCGGCGTCTATTGCGAGATCGTCCCCTTCGCCAAGGGCGCAGACGCCTTCGATCGCATGGCTCCCAAGGGGGTCATCCTGTCGGGCAGCCCGGCCAACATCAGTGACGCCAACGGCCCGCGCATCCCGGACAGCGTGCTGGCCGCCGACGTGCCACTGCTCGGCATCTGCTATGGTGAACAGTCGCTCTGCTACCAGCTCGGTGGCGCCGTCGTCGCGTCCGACCACCGCGAGTTCGGCCGCGCCGAGATCGACATCGTCGATGATTGTGCCTTCTTTGCCGGCGTGTGGAAGAAGGGCGACCGGCCGACCGTGTGGATGAGCCACGGCGACCGCATCGAGGCGATTCCCCCCGGTTTCCGCGCCGTGGCGATCAGCGCCGGTGCGCCGTTCGCCGCCATCGCCAATGACGAGGCGCGCCGCTATGGCGTGCAGTTCCACCCGGAAGTGGTGCACACGCCCGATGGCGCAGCGCTGCTGAAGAATTTCGTCGTCAATGTCTGCGGTATCACCCCGAACTGGTCGATGGCTGGGTTCCGGGCCGCCAAGATCGCCGAAATCCGCGAACAGGTTGGCAGTGGCCGGGTGATCTGCGGCCTTTCGGGTGGGGTCGATTCGGCGGTGGCAGCGGTGCTGATCCACGAGGCCATCGGTGACCAGCTCACCTGTGTGTTCGTCGATCATGGCCTGATGCGGCTGGGCGAGGCCGAACAGGTCGTCACGCTGTTCCGCGAACATTACCATATCCCGCTGGTGCACGTGGAGGCCGAGGATCTGTTCCTTGGCGGCCTGGCCGGCGTCACCGATCCGGAAGCCAAGCGCAAATATATCGGAAAGACCTTCATCGAGGTGTTCGAGGCCGAAGCCAAAAAGCTTGGCGGCGCCGATTTCCTCGCCCAGGGCACGCTCTATCCGGACGTGATCGAAAGCGTGTCCTTCACCGGCGGCCCCAGCGTGACGATCAAGAGCCACCACAATGTCGGCGGGCTCCCGGAACGCATGAACATGAAGCTGGTGGAACCGCTGCGCGAACTGTTCAAGGACGAGGTGCGCCGGCTGGGCGTGGAACTCGGCCTGCCGCCGGCCTTTGTTGGCCGCCACCCGTTCCCCGGCCCCGGCCTCGCCATCCGCATCCCGGGCGAGGTGACGAAAGAGGCCTGCGACACGCTGCGCAAGGCCGATGCGATCTACCTCGACGAGATCAGGAAGGCCGGCCTCTATGACGAGATCTGGCAGGCCTTTGCCGTGTTGCTCCCCGTGCGTACCGTGGGCGTGATGGGCGATGGCCGCACCTATGACCGGGTGTGCGGCCTGCGCGCCGTGACGTCTGTCGATGGCATGACGGCCGATGTCTATCCGTTCGACGCCGCCTTCCTCACCCGCACCGCCACCCGCATCGTCAACGAGGTGAAGGGCATCAACCGCGTGGTGTACGACTATACGTCGAAGCCGCCGGGCACCATCGAGTGGGAGTAAGGGGTACAAACGGCGGCACCGGCGCCGATTGGGCGGTGGCGCTTACGTTGGTCCAATATCCCAGGTAGAGCAGCTCCCGCCAGGCAGCATGCGGCTCACGCAGCAGAAGACACGGTTTGGCCGACGACTGCAGGCAAGGCCTTGAACAGCCAAGCCTGAACGGCGGCATCCGCGCCGTCACTCAAAATCTGACTGCTCAGCATTTCTGTCCCGCGGTTCCAGCGGTCTCGGCCGGCGGCTGTGATCATTGGCAACATGGCCGTATACCAATCCCGGGCAAGCGCATGGGCATCAGGGCTCTCTGGTGTGACATCAGCGGCAATAGCGGCCCGGGTGCGGCCCATCAGCGTTTCCCAGGTCGTCCTTTCCATGCGGGGCACGGTGGACCGCCAAGCCTCTTGCTCGGCTGGTGTGAACCATTGATCGAGCAGCGTCTGAAAGCGCGCGGTGGCCGGATCGGCCAGCAATTTTACGAGTGACGCCGCGTCGATCGGGCCATCGGCCAGTGCCGATCGGGCCGCCCTTAGCTGGCCGGCAAGCGCAGCGAGGCGGTCCTGCTCGGCGGCAACTTGCGCCAGGCGCAGTTCGATCAGCTCGGCCGCGTCTAGTGTGCGCTGGCGCATCAGGGCCGCGATGGCACCCAGGGTCAGCCCCATGTCCTTCAGTGTGCGAATCTGGGTCAGCACGATGACATGGTCAGCCCTGTAGACCCGGCGGCCTGCCGCCGTTCGGTCCACCTTCAGCAACCCGCGCCGTTCATAGAGCCGCAACGCGCGGGGCGTGGTGCCAGTGCGGGCAGCGAGTTGGCCAATGGTGAACATCAGCGTGGCAGGCGCATCAGCAGAAATCCCGCTGCATCAACAAGGAAGTGCGCTAGGATGCACGCTGCCAGATCGAAGCGCCAGAGGAAGAAAAGCGCGAACACCAGGCCCAGCGGCGTGACGAACGCCAGTTGGGCCGGTTTCCAAGCAAACAGATGCGGCAGCGCAAACACCAGCACCGATGCGGCAACCGCCAGCGTGGGCGACACCGGCGCCAGGCTGGCGATGATGACGCCGCGGCACACCAGCTCCTCCACGGCAGCAGCCGTGATGAACAAGGCGAGTTGGATGGGGATCGGCAGGGCGGCAATGCGCGCGGCCTGCCCGCCATCCTGCGCCAGGCCGAGCGCCGGCATCAGCAGCCGCGCCAGAATCCCGCTGAGCAGGAAAGCAACGACGAACAGGGCCATGCCCCAGCCAAGGGAGGCAAGCCCCGGCGCTGCCAGCCCGATCGCCCTCAGCTTCAAGCCGGCATGGCCGGTGATGATGAACAGGGTTGCCGCAATGACGATCCACCAGCTTGCCAGCCGCCAGCCCACTGCCATGGCGCCGCGTGAGTGGACGCGGGTCACGAGGGCCGCATTGCCAACGAACAGACCAAGGATGGCGGCAACGGCGAGCGCAGGCAGGCTGGTCATGGGATCATCCTGCATCCTGACCCTGAGTCAGGAGCAAGCGGCATTTGCGCCGGGCGGCAGGGGCTCAGGCTGTTGGGCGGCCAGCTTGCGGATTGTCTGCTGCCATGAAGCGCCTGAGGCCAAGCGGCAGCAGCACCTGCATGGCGGCGGTGGCCGAAATGATGCCGCCGACAATCACGCAGGCAAACGGCCGCTGGGTTTCGCCGGCCTGACTGTGCTGGTAGTTGCGGCTGTCATGTCCGCGTGAACACAGCCCGCTTCCGACCTGAAGGCATTCAGCGAACGCCGGGTCCGCCTGATCGTGGCAGGCGACCGCTGCCATTCGAGGGCCGGACAGCCGCGCAGGCGCTGGCCACCGCTGTGCGCGCTGTCGCGGCCTCGTGCTGTTCATCAAAGGCGGTGATTTCGCCCCGGCGGCGCATATGTTCGTACAGCTGGTCAGCGGCGCGCGCTGCCTCGCAGGCGGCCACCGTCTGCCCGGCAGCGGCCGCCATTGAGGCTTGCGTCGTCAGCGCAATGGCCAGATCGCGGGTCGCGCCGGGATCCTGCGGCGATTGGGCCAGGATCTGGCGACGCAGCGCCACGGCACGTGTTGCGTCCGCGAGAGCTGCCACAGCCTGACCCGAACGGGCAAGCGCCTCGCCGCGATACAGGTAAAGCGTGGTCAGGCGGCGTTTGATGCCGAAATCCTGGCCATAGGCCAACGCCCCTTCCAGCAGGTTGATCCCCTTCTGCAACGCCGCCAATGCCGGCGTCCTGCTGCCCGGAAGCTCCAGCAACGTGCTGCCGATATTATACATGGCTTCGCCATAGCGATCGATCCACACGGCCGATGAACCCCGGGCCAGTTCGGCTGCCACCATATCGGCCGCCGCACGATAACCGCGCAGCGCTGTGGCCGGCGACCCGGCATAGAAGCGGGCATCGCCGCGCAGATTGGTCATGCTGACCGCAAGCAGCCGCAGCCGGCGCTGGTCGATGGACTGCATGGCCGGCGCCTGCAATCGGCCCAGTGCCATATCAAGCACAGGCACCGCCTGTGCCGGCCGTGCCGCATCATAGATCAGATCAAAGGCACGGTTCTTGTCCGTCACCAACAGGCCCAGCTGCGCTTCGGGTGTGGCGGGTGCTGCCGCCAGCGCCTGCCGGAACAGCGTGGCCGCCTGCCGATTGGTGCGGCCGCTGATGCTGCTGTTGGGCAGCAACGTCCATTCCACCAGCTGCACCCAGCCCAGTTCGGTCAACGCGGCGGCATTGCCATGTTGCCCGGCCAGCACGACGGTCAGCAACTGCCGCGCTTTGGCCAACGAACGCCGGGCGGCTGCCCTGTCCCCCAGGCTGGCCATGCCCGATCCGCCCTGCAGCTCGGCCAGCCGCCGCAGGCCATGCGCCGTTTCGATACGCAGCGCGACAGGGGCCGCCGGCGTCGCCGCCAGTCGATCCAGATATTGCGCCGCCTGGGCTGCCAATGCCGCCCGCGCGGCCACCGTGCCGGGGGCATCGCTCAGCCGGTCCAGCCCGTCACCCAACGTGAAGCGGGCAAAGCGGCGGACATCGTTGAACCGCGCCACTGCCTCGATCCGCGCAGCTTCGGCGCGGCCGGCGCTCACCACGCTCCACACGGTGGCGCCGCTCAGCGCGGCCACCACCGCCATGCCGGCGGCCAGCGCCCGCCAGTTGCGGCGGACAAACAGGCGCGCGGCATAACCGCGATTGCCGTCACCACGGGCGCGCACGGGGCGCATCTGGCGAAAGCGATCAAGATCATCGAGCAGGACCGGCACATCCGGATACCGCTGTTCTGGTTCGGCGGCGGTGGCCCGTGCGATGATCGCCGCCAAATCAGTGCCGTCGGCATGCCCACCCACACACGCACGCAGCAGCAGCCCAAGGCCGTCGACATCACTGGCCACACCGGGCAGAGCGCCGGCAGCCACCTCGGGCGCGGCAAAGGCGCGCGTCATCGGCTGCGCAGCATCGGTGCCGGCCGTGCCCAGCAGCCGAGCGATGCCGAAATCCAGCAGATGCGGCTGGCCTTCGCCATCGATCAATACATTCGATGGCTTGATGTCGGCATGGATCACTTGGGCGCGGTGGGCGTGGGCCACCGCCTCGCACACCGCCCGCACCATGGCCAGCCGGGTTGGCAGATCAGCACCAGCCAGCGCCGTTGTGATCGGCTGCCCGGCGATGAAATCCATCGCCAGCCAGGGGCGGCCATCAACATCGCCACCATCGATGATGCGGGCGATGGCCGGGTGATTCAGCCGCGCCAGGATGCGGCGTTCATCATCGAAGCGCTGCCGGGCCGCCGGCGTGGCGATTTCGGCATGCAGCAGCTTGATCGCCACCTGTTGATCGAACAGGCCATCATCACGGGTGGCCCGATACACGGCCCCCATGCCGCCCTGGCCCAGTTCCGCCCCGCGCCGCCAGGGGCCAAAGTGATCGGGCACCGGCAGGCTGGCGGCGGCGACGCGGGCCATGGCATCGGTGTTGATGCTGGCGGCCGCGCGGGTGTCCCAGTCCAGCAGTTGCGCCACCCGCGCTGCCAGCCGCGCATCCTGGCCGCAGCTGGTCGTCACGAACCGCAGCCGCGCCGCCTCATCCTCGAAATCGAGGGCGTCTTCCACGATGGCAAGCGCGCGGGCGTCGTCCAGCATCAGCGCAGCCTATGGCTGGGCGTCGCCCGCGGCAATGCCCGCTTCAGGCCGCCGCGCGGCGCTGCCGCCGGGCCGCTGCACCCACCAGGCCAAAACCGGCGATCAGCATCGCCCAGCTGGCCGGTTCGGGAATTGCGCCGGTGCCCAGGCCCGACAGCAGCACGCCCGATGCCGAACCAAAGCTGACGCCGCCGGGCAGTGCGCCGATGCGCAAGGCCGCCGAATTGCCGAAATCGCAGGTCGCCTGCCCGCGGCAATCATTGGTCAGCATGATGTTGAAGCCCAGCGAGGTGGCGCCGGTAGGGATGGTGAGGAAGGTGGAAATCATGCCATCCGACCAGCCGTCGGCGCCATCGCGGGCGTTGAGCGTGGTGAGCCAGCGCGTCGATTGGCCCGGCGGGATATCACCGTCTGGCGTTTGAAAGATGGTGTTGCGGGTCGGGCTGAAGTTGGCCGTGATCGTGTCGAAGCCGACATTGGGGCCACCGGCAAAGGCGATCGACTGCTGCTCATTGTTGAAGCATCCGGTGAAGGAGCATTGCAGACGCAACGTCAGCGCCGTGTTGAATATGGTAGCGCCGCTGCCCACGGTGGTGCGACCATCGAAACCCAGGTTCAACCGCACCGTTTGTGCAGTGCCGCTGTTGTTGGTGAAAAAGATGGTATCTGCCAGCCAGGAATCCGTGCGCCCGAGACTGCCGATCGTGCCAAATCTGGTGTCGGTCATGTTGCTGACGCTGGCCTTCAACTCGCCGCGATCCAGACTGGCCGATGCGGTGCCGGTGCTGCGAGTTGGCCGGCCATCGATGTGCACGCCGTTCGCATCGCCAAAGGCCGCAACAGTCGTCGCACCCGGTTGATTTGTGGCTGTCGTGGTCCCTGTGCCATTGTTGAACAGGATCACACCGTTTCTGCTGCGGATGTGAGCAGCGGTTGCTGGCCTCAATTAGGGTCTGGACGTCGGCCAGCGGCGCATCGATGATTTCATGGGTTGCCTGCACCGGCCCGGCCAACATCGCAGCGCTCCCGGCCAGCAGCCGAAGATGGTTGATACGCATTTTCACTTTGCCCTCCCGTTGAAACTGCGGCTTACTGAACTGCATCGCGGCGGCCGCCATCCACGACACATGAACATGGGTTCAAAAGGACAAGGCGGATTGCGGGCCGGTGAGGGGACACAGGGTTAAGAAAAAATTATCGCCGCCATGCATCAGCCACTCTCTCAAGCCGCCGCAGGCGAAGCGCCGGGTGCCGACAATGCGGCGCTGCTGGCCGGGGTGTATGATGAATTGCGCCGATCAGCCGCGCGGCTGCTGCGGTCGCGGTCGGGCCTGCTCACGCTCACGCCCACCGATCTGGTCAATGAAGTCTCGCTGCGGGTTCTGAAGCTCGACCGATTGGCCTGTGTCGATCAGCGCCACATGTTTGCCACCGCCTGCCGCATCATGCGGCAGACGATGGTGGATGAAGTGCGCCGGCGCATGGCCACCAAACGCCAGCCGCTGGTGGTGACGATCGCTGATGACAGCGCGACGCCGCTCGATCTGATCATGCTGGATGATGCGCTCACCCGGCTGTCCGAACTGGCGCCGCATCTGGTCGAAGTGGTGGAGCACCGCTTCTTTCTTGGCTTGTCGGTTGAAGAAATCGCCGGTCTGCTCGGCCAGTCAGACCGCACCGTCAAGCGCCGCTGGCGCGCCGACCGCGCCTGGCTGCACGCCGAACTGTCCACAGACTGAAGCGCCCCGGAGTGCCGATATCCGCCGCCGCGCAGGATCGAACCGGGCGCCGGCTGCCGCTCTGCGCTCAAGGCGTGCCAGGATCGAACGCCGATGCGCCGCCCAGGCCACCGCGCTGCAGCGGGGCAGGCTCGGTCGCCACCTGGAAACGACTGGTCATCACCTGCGGCTGCAGATCGCCCGCGCGATAACCGGCGCGTTCGGCTCCACGGTGGGGCAGGGCGTTGTTGGTCGCAGTGGCTGCGCCTTCCTGCACCAGCCCGCCAGTCACCGGCACCACCACCTGTTCCAGCCCATTGTAATTCCCGATCACCGGCAGCACTGTCAGCGTGCCCGGGGCCGCGGCCAGCACATAATCGGCCGGCGTGCCGGTGACGATGATCGGATAGACGCCAGGCGGCGAAACTGGCGTGGCCGGGCTTTGTGCACCAACGCCGATGCTGGCCAGTGTGTCCCCGCCCACCAGGCCGCTGGCGACAAGCGCAAACGGCGGATTGGCCACGCCAAACGGCCGTGCCGCATCCAGCGGCCGCACTGTGAGCGGGATGGGTGTGATGGTACCGATATTCGCAGTCACGCTGCTGGCGCCGAGCCGGTAATTGCCGGCATCGGCGCCTGACAGCGCCAGACCGGCCGTCACCGGCTTGCCGCGGCCACTGCGCGGCGTGTCATAGCTGGCGGCCGTCACGGCGGCGGTGACGGCATCGCTGCCGATGCGGCCGCTGATCAGCAGATTGCCGGGCGCCACATTGGCCGTGGCGGTCGCGTCATAAGGCCTGGCCACTTCGCCAACAAGGCTGACACTGATTGGTGCCGGTGTGATGGTCCCGATGGCGGCGCTGATGCTGCTGGCGGCCAGCTGATAATTGCTGGCATCGGCGCCGCCAAGCAGCAGGCCGCTGGCGGTGACCAGCTTGCCGGAGCCGACGTTACGGGTATCAAAGGCGGCGCTGGCCGGGGTTGCCGTCACCCGGTCGCTGCCCACCACGCCAGCCAGCAGCAAGGCGCCAGGCGCCGCTGCCGTGGTGCCATCGTAAACACGGCTGATCGGCCCGGCAAAGCTGGCAACAAGGGTGGCGGGCGTGATGCTGAGCGCTGCGCCGCTGCTGACGACCAGCGCATAATTGCTGTTGGCCGCCAGCGTGCCTGCGGTGATCGCATAAGGCCCGCCAGCCACGCTTTCACCGGCCACACGGGCAAGACTGCCGGAGAGCACGGCGGCAGCCGTGTCGCCCAGCTTCAGGCCGGTGGCGGCAAAGCTGAACGCCGGATCGGCGGTGCCATAAACTTTTGCAAGATTGTCCGGCGTCACGGAAAGTGGCGCGGGTGTGATGGCAAAGCTGTCGCCGGCAAAGCTGATGGCGTAATTGGGGTTGGCCAGCGTGCCCTGGCCGATGGCATAGGGCCCGCCGGCCACCGTTTCGCCCGGCGCCCGCGTCAAGGCGCCGGCCAGCGTGTCACCGGCGATCAGGCCGGTTGCGGTGAAGGCCAGTATCGGATCGGGATCGCCATAGATTTTCGACTGGCCGGGCGTCACCGTAACCGCCAGTGCCGCCGGCGTGATGGCAAAACTGCTGCCAGTAAAGCTGATGCTGTAATTGCTGTTGGCAGCGAGCGACCCTTGCGAAATGGCATAGGGCCCGCCCAGCACGGTTTCGCCCGGCGCGCGAGCGAGGCTGCCAGAAAGCACATCAACGGCCGTGTCGCCCAGCCTGAAGCCGCTGGCCGCAAAGCTGAGCAGCGGATCGGCGGTGCCATAGACCTTGCTCAGGCTGTTGGCCGCGATCGTGAGCGTTGCTGGCGTGATGCTGAGCGCGCCCGCCGTGAAGGTGATGGCATAGTTGGGATTGGCCAGCGTGCCCTGAGTGATGGCATAGGGGCCACCCGCCACCGTTTCACCCGCCGCCCGCGCCAGCGCGCCGGCCAGCGTGTCGCTGCCGATCAGGCCGGTCGCCGTGAAGCTGAGCTGTGGATCGGCGTCGCCATAGATTTTCGTGAGGTTGGTCGCCACCACGCTGAGCGGCGCCGGCGTGATGGTCAGCGTGCCGTTGGTGAAAGGCACATCGGGATCAAACACATAATTGGCCGTCGCCAGCGCCAGCGTGCCCGGCCCGATCGGATGGGTGCCGGCGTTGAGATTCCCATCAGACGCGGCGCTGCCGGTGAGGATATCGGCCAGTGTGTCGGCAAACTTCAGCTGCCCCGGCCCGGCCTGGACCGTGAGAGCCGGCAGCGGCTGGCCATAGACGACGCTCTTGTCGTCGGCGGTGAGGCTGAGCAGCGCCGGCGTGATGGTGAGCGCGCCGGGCGTGAAGGCAATGGCATAGTTGGGGTTGGCCAGCGTGCCTTGCGTGATGGCATAGGGCGAGGCGGCGACATTTTCGCCGGAATCGCGGCTGAGGCTGCCGACCAGTGAATCGCCGGCCAGCAGACCGGGCGCCGTAAAGCCCAGCGCCGGATCGGCATCGCCATAGGTCTTGCTTGCATCGAGGGCGATGACGGTGAGCGGCCGCGCCGTGATGGTGAAATCCGCCGGCGTGTAGCTGATCGTATAGTTGCCGCCGGCGTTCACGCTGCCCTGGCCGATGGCATAGATGCCCACGGCATCGCGCGCCGGATCGCCGGCCTGGCCGGCACGATCGCGCAGCAGGCTGCCGGTGATGATTGCAGTGGAGTCGCCATTTCTGAGGCCAGTGGCCTGGAAGCCAAGCGCCGGATCGGCATCGCCATAGCGCCGGGTGGCGGCATTGGCGGCAATCGCCAGCGGTGCCGGGGTGATCGCCAGCTGGGCGCCGGTGGCAATGCTGAGGCTGTAGTTGCCGTTGGCGACGAGGCTGCCCTGGCGGATGGTGTAGAGCCCGACATTCTCGCCGGCGTCGCGCCCCAGCAGGCCGCTGAGCACGCTGGCTGCGGTATCGCCAGCAACGAGGCCCGACGTGGTGAAGCCAAACAGCGGATCGGCCAGGCCATATTCGCGGGTTGCGGCCAGCGGCGTCACTATCAACCCGGCGGCGCTGATGCGGAACACGCCGGGGGTGAAATCAATGGCATAGTTCTGCGACGCCAGCGTGCCCTGCCCGATGCCATAATCGCCGGCGTTCTCTCCGGCGGCCCGTGCGATGGCGCCGGTGAAGGCGGTGGCCGGCGTGTCCCCCGCCACCAGAGTGCCAGTGGTGAAGGCCAGAGCCGGATCGGCAGTGCCATAAATCTTGCCGGTATCGCTGGCCATCACCGACAGCGGCCGGCGGTTGATGGTGAACTGGCCAGCCGTGTAGCTGATGACATAGTTGCTGCCGGCCGCCAGCGTGTTCTGGTTGATGGCGTAAACGCCGGCATTCTCGCCGGCAGCGCGGGCCAGCGCACCGGTGAGGATGTTGGCGCTGTCCCCATTGCGGAATCCCGACGCCATAAAGGCAAAGCTGGCCGGATCGGCATCGCCATAAATCTTGGCGCTGTTGCCGGCCACCACCATCAGCGGCGCCGGGGTGATGGCCAGATCGGCGCTGACGAAAGTGATCTGATAGTTGCGGGCGGCAAGGCTGCCCTGGCGCAGGGCGTAGAGCCCGACATTCTCGCCCGGATCGCGCCCCAGCGCGCCGGTGATGGCGGTCGCCACCGTGTCGGACACGATGGCATTGTTGATGAGGCCGCTGGCCGTGAAACTGAACGGGATGGTATCGGCGAGGCCATATTCGCGGCTGGCGGGATCGGCCGTGATGGTGAGCTGCGCCGGGTTGATGGTGAAGAAGGCCGGTGCGAAGCTGATCGAATAATTGCCCGACTGCGCCGGCACCACCGCCAGCGTGCCCTGCACCACGGCGTAGAGCCCGACATTCTCGCCCGTCGTGCGCGCCAATGCACCGGTGAGCACAGTGTTGCGATCATCGCCGGGGGCATAGCCGGTGTCAGTGAAATCCAGCGCCGGATCGGCCGAACCATAGATCTTGAAGCGATCGAGCGCGGTGATCTGCAGCACGCGGGTGGTGATGGCGAAATTGCCCGGTGTGAAGGCGATGACATAATTGTTGTTGCCCGCCGCCACCGTCAGGCTGCCCTGGGTGATGGCATAGTTGCCGACATTCTCGCCAGCGGCGCGCACGACATTGCCGGTGAGCACATCGGCGGCCAGATCGCCGCGCCGGAAGCCGCTGGCGGCATAGTTCAGCGCCGGATCGGCATCGCCAAAGCGCTTGGCCGCATCGCTGGCAATCACGGTCAGGGTCGCCGGATCGATGGTGAAGTTCGCCGAGGTGAAGGCGATGGCATAGTTGCTGGCCGAAAGATTGCCCTGGGTGATGGCGTATATGCCGGCATTCTCGCCGGGATTGCGCGCCAGCGTGCCCGACAGCACGGCCGCCGTCTCGCCAAAGGCAAAGCCCGTTGCGCTGAAAGTGAGCAGTGGATCGCCGTCGCCATAAATCTTGCCCAGCGGATTGGCGATGATGGTGAGCGGCGCTGGGTTGATGGCCAGATTGGCGCTCCGGAAACTGATAGCATAATTGGGGTTGTTGAGCGTGCCCTGCCGCAGCGCATAGGTGCCGACAGTCTCACCCGGATCGCGGCCGAGCGCACCGGTGAGCACATCACCGGCCACCAGCCCGGTGGTGGTGAAGCCGAACAGCGGATCGGCCTGGCCATAAAGCTTCGTCGCCGGCAGCGCCGTGATGGTGAGCGCGGCGCGCGTTATGGTGAAATCAGCCGGGGTAAAGTTGATCGTGTAATTGCCTGCCGCCAGGCTGCCCTGGTTGATGCCGTAGGTGCCGACATTTTCGCCCGCCGCCCGCGCCAGCGCACCGGTGAGCGCGGTGGCGGCCGTGTCGCCGCGCCGGAAGCCTTGCGCATCAAAATCCAGCGCCGGATCGATGCTGCCATACAGCTTGCTCGCCGCCAGCGCCGTGATGCTGAGTGGTGCCGGCGTGATGTTGAAATCGGCTGTGGTGAAGCTGATGACATAATTGGGATTGGCAAGGCTGCCCTGGCCGATGGCATAGGCGCCGACATCCTCGCCCGCCGCGCGCGTCAGGCTGCCGCTGAGCACGCCCGGCCCCTCGCCATTGCGGAAGCCGGTGGCATTGAACGTCAGCGCCGGATCGGCATCGCCATAGATCTTGCTGCCGGCCAAGGCTGTCACGCTGAGCGCCGCCGGATTGACGGTGAGCGTGCCATCGACGATCACCAGCTGATAGCCCTGGGCACTGGCCGTCGCCGCCACGCTGGTGGCATAGCTGCCCACCCCGGCCGGCGCGGGTGCGCCGGCGCTGGTCACCACCGGTGCTGCGGTCAGGGCATCGGCAAGATTGTCGCCAGCGATCAGGCCGGCCACGCTGGCGCTGCCGATGTAGACATCGCCATAGGTCTTGCTGTCGGTCGGCGCCGTCAGCGTGAGCGTTGGCACCAGGCTGAACACCCGGCGATTGCCGGCAAAGCCCAGCGCTGCCGGCGGATTGGCGGCATAGCTGCGGCCATAAAGGTTGAACTCGGCCGCACCGGGGCTGCCGCCGGTATCGGTGAGCGGGCTGACCGAGTAGGTGAGCCAGCGATCATTGGGGGCGGACAGCGCGTTGGCACCGGCGCCATTGTTGAAGCGCTGTCCGGCGACCAGCACCAGCGGATTGCCGGTGCCCGACATGGTGATGGCCGCATTCAGATTGAACTGGTCGCCAGCAATCGCCAGCAGCGTGGTGCCGGTGACGGCCGCGTTGATCGAGACATCACCGGTGCCCGACGTGCGCACCGCCAGCGGCACCGTCGCTTCGATGGGGCCGTTGCTGGTGAAGCCGAAATTGGGATTGAGGTTGAGCGTGGGCGAGACGGTGAACAGATAGCTGCCGTTCAGCGTGGTTTCGCCCAATGACGCCAGCCGGCCGGCAAAGGTGCCGGCAGTGGCGGTGATGGTGGTGGCGGCGCCATTGCCGGTGATGCCGGCATCGGAACGGCTGCCGCGTGTCACATCGATGCGATTGGCCGCCGTCACCGCCAGCGTGTTCGATCCGACGATTTCGGCAAAGGCATCGTTCAGACCGGGATTGGCGGTGATTGTCACATTACGCCCTGCGGTCACGGTGACGGGCGCTGTGGTGCCCAGCCGTCCGATCCGCGTCCAGCCACCGGCGAGGCCGCTGCCCTGGATGCGCACATCGCGGCCGGCATCGAGGCTGAGCGCGCCTGAGCCGGAAAACACCTGGATATTGTTGAAACTGCTGGTGCGGGTGATGATGATGTCGCCATTGCTGCCCGGTGCTGACAGGCTGAGCGCGCCGCTGGCGGTTTCGATGCGGCGATTGCCGCCGGACTGGCCCATGGCGATGCCGGCGCCGCGCCCGATGATGCTGAGCGCGCCGGCCGTGGTGGTAACGGCAGTGGTGTTGATGGTGGCAAGGTTGCCGGCATCGAGGGTGAGGGTGCCGTTGCCGCTGGCCCCCATGGTGCTGTTGACGGTGACATTGCGGCCGGCCTGCAACCCAAGATTGGCATTGCCCTGGCCGCTGATGCTGGCTGATGTGATGATGTCGCGTACGGCAATGGCATCAAAGCTGCCATTGGCGCCAACGGCGATGCCGGCATTGATCAGGATGTCGTTGTCGGCCAGCAGCCGCAGCTGCCCGCTGCCAGTCCAGCTCAAAGCGCTGGCGACGGTGATGTTGCCGGCATCGCTGCGGCTCGGCTGAGTGGTGGTGACGGTGACGCGGCTGCCGGCGTTCAAGGCGCTGACGAGGCCGAGCGCGTTGACAACATAGGCCCCAGCCGCGTCGGGCGGATCGATCTGGATGGTGCCGGGATGCGGCGGCGCCAGCGTGAAGCCACCGATCTGGATGATGACGTCACGCGGATCGAGCAGCCATTCGCCATTGCCCACCTGCACCCGGCCGGCATCGATGCCAAGCGCGCCGCGCGAGGAGGTTTCGACAAAGCCGCCACCGCCCGGCCCATCGGCCAGGATCAGCCCTTCAAAGCGCGTTTGCTGTTCTGACCACAGGATGACCTCGCCGCCTCTGCCCGATTGCGCGCTGGCATCGATGCGGGCGGTGGCTGCCACCACCAGCGTGTCGGCACGCTCCATGGTGCCAAGGCCCTGGCGCTCGCCGCCGATCCAGATGCGGCCGCCGCTGCCATCGGCATTGCGGGCCGTTATTGCCCCGGCGACATCGATGGCCTTGCCCACCAGCCACACCCGGCCATCGCGCATCGCGGCGCCGGTGGCGCGCACGGTGCCATCGGTGTTGCCGGCCAACGCATAGACATTGCCGCCCACCGCTTCCAGCTGCACCTGGGCGGCGCTGATCAGGCCGCTGGTGGCCACCCCGGCGCCGGCCCCTTCGATGCTGAAGCGGCCATCATCGCCGGCATTTTTGAGGATCAGCCGTTCACCGGCGGCCAGCACGGCGCGGCCGCCGGCCTCGATGCGGCCGCCATTGTTCACCTGCGCACCGAACAGCACGACATCGCCGCCGGCGCTGATCTGGCCCAGGTTGCGGATCGCTCCACTGCCGCTGCCAGCCAGCGTGAGATTGCCGGCCATGAAGGAATCGGCCGCCAGCGCACGGCTGCTGGCGATGAAATGCCCGCCGGTCAGCACACGGCCGCCGGCATCGACCACGACACCAGCCGGGTTGATGAGATAAAGGCTTCCCGTCGCCGACAATTCCCCGGCAATGCGGCTGACGTCGCCAGCCTGCACGCGATTGAGCGTGGCCCCGGCGCCATTGGCAAAATGCACGGCGCCGCCCGCCCCGATCGAGAATCCGGCCCAGTCGATCACGGCGCGCGATGAAGCCTGCTGGATGGAAAGCGCCGCCGGCCCGGCCGTGATGGTGGCCATGCCAGCAACCACCTGGCCGCCGCTGGGCAGCACTGGCCCTTCGGCCCGCGCCAGGGAGGCCGTCAACGTTGCCAGCGCTACTCCGGCACACAAGACCCCACGCATAACGACCTCAACATCTGACGCGATTCGACAAGTCTATGCTGAACATCGATTAACCGCCAGCCCACACCTCTTGCGGTTCGTTCGGTTGGTCGCAGTATCCAGCCGTGTTGCCGGCAGGGTGAGTGTTGCTGCAAACCCTTGGACCCTTAAAGCTTGCCGGCAATGGGCTTGCCCCATACACTGCCCGGGTGAAGTCAGTTGCGGTCTTGAGCCTTTCGGCCCTGCTTGCCATGCCGGCGCTGGCGCAGGATGCCAGCCAGTCGCGTCCACGCAGTCTGCCGGCGCCGCCGGTGGCCGCTCCGGCAGCGCCCCCGCTGCCGGCCGACGCCGCCACTGCAGAGGTCATCATCAACAGCGTTTCCGGCATCGCCTTTGTGCCAGCCGGCGACAGTGCGCCGCTCACCGATGGGATCGATGTTGCGCGCATTCCGATGCTCGATACGGCGGCCTTCCGGGCCAGCCTGGCCGCCCGGCTCGGCCGGCCGGCCAGCCTTGCCGATCTCAATGCCATCGCGCGCGAGGCGGTGCTGGCCCACCGCGCCGGCGGGCGACCGCTGGTGGATGTCAGCATCCCCGAACAGGATGTGAGCGCTGGCCGGGTGCGCTTTGTGGTGAGCGAGTTCCGGGTGGGCCAGGTGCTGGTGGAAGGCAATCGCCATGTGCCGGCCGAACGCATCCGGGAAGCCATCCGGCTGGCGCCGGGCGATGTTGTCTATCAGCCGCAGCTTGTGCAGGATCTGGAATGGCTGGCCACCAACCCGTTCCGGCGCGTCGACATCATCTATCGCCGGGGCGAAGCACCCTTTACCACCGATGTGATCGCCCGGGTGCAGGATCGATCGCCCTTGCGTGCCTATGCCGGTTTTGAAAACAACGGCCAACCCGCCACCCAGCGCGGCCGGCTTTTTGCCGGCATCAATTGGGGGGCGATGTTCGGCGGCGATGGACAGGCGGCCTATCAATATACCACCAGCCCCGATCTGTTTGACCGGCGCGGTGGGCGGGGGGTAAGCTTCCAGGCCCATGCCGTCACGCTGCTGCAGCCGCTGGCTGGCCGGTCCAGCATTCTGGCCTTTGGCACCTGGCAGCGGGTGCGGCCTGACCTGGGCCCATTCTTTGATGTGGCGGGCGAAAACTGGCAACTCAGCCTGCGCTATTCGCGGATCGTCGCGCGCGGCGCCACGCTCAGCATCGGCTATGATTTCAAGCAGTCCGACAATGATCTGCTGTTTGGCGGCACCAGCGTTTCAGCCCAGGCAACGCGCATCCACCAATTGGTACTTGATCTCACCACAACAGCGCGGCTGGCCGGCGGCGGTTCCATCACCTTTGGCGGCACCGCCTTCCTCAGCCCCGGCGGCATCGGCGCGCGCAACAGCGATGGCGCCTTCCAGCCCGGCGCGGCGCAGGCCGGCGTTGCCTTTGCTCGGGCCACCTATGCCTATGCGCGCGGCACCATCAACGCCGCCATCCCGATCGCCGCCGGCTTTGAAGCGCGCACCCGGCTGACCGGGCAGATCAGCACCGGAAACCTGCTGCCGAGCGAACAGCTGGCCATCGCAGGCCCCGGCTTCGTGCGCGGTTATGATCCCAACGCCGTGCTCGGCGCACAGGGCCTCACGGTCTCCCAGGAAGTGTTTGCGCCAGCCTTCAGCCTGGGCACCGGGCGCGATGAAGGCCGGGTGGGGGCGTTTTTCGACGCTGGCATGGCCGGCAATCCGGATCGCCTGCCCGGCGAGCCGCGCTGGGCGCGGACCACCAGCGCCGGGCTTACCGGCCTGTTTGCCCTGTCGCCCTATGTGCAGCTGCGGCTGGATTATGGCTGGCAACTGCGCACCTTGCCGGGGGCCTCCCGGCGCGGACAGATTGGCTTCATCTCGGCGACCGCCGGATTCTGACGCCTCGCGCCCTGCCGCGCGCATCGATCATCCAGGCCGCATCACCAGACGTGATTGTGCCGCCGGGTGTGGGAATGGGGCAGGCCTTATCGGCGGGCTGCACTCGGCCGATACCGTATATGTGCCCCAAGCATCACTTTGGTTTTCTCAGCTGTCTGGCGGCAGCGCCCCTTTCTTCTGGCAGGGTGCACGGCAACGTGACCATGGCAAAAGCCGGCCGAGCCGTGTAGGCGACTCCGATGCGGCGCGGTGCCGATGCCGGGCGCCGCAACAGTGTGCAGACGCCGGCGACGGCCAGAGCCAGCGCAGTTGTCAGCGCTGGGCGAGACACCGGATTTCCGGGCGGATAGCAGCGACGCCATCCTGTTTCGCCATCGCCGGACGCCGGATGCAGACATCTATTTCCTCACCAACCGGGCCAAGACCCCGCAGCGCTTCACTGCCCATTTTGGCACAGCCCGGCGGGAGCCCGAACGCTGGAACGCTGTCACCGGCACTGCAACGCCGCTGGCCTCGTAACATGATGGCCGCACCACGGCGGTGCCGCTCGAGCTGCTGCCGGGCGAGTCCAGCTTCGTGGTGTTCAAGGCGCCGACGGCAGCGACATCGGCGGCCCGGCCTGCGATCGCCGAGCGGACTGTCGCCACCCTGTCCGATGGCTGACAACTGCAACAGGGCAGCACTGCGCCGCAGCCGGCGCGTGCCGGCAGCTGGACCGCGCGGCCAGACGGCGCCCATTTCTCTGGCACCGGCGTCTATACCCGGACCATCACGGTGCCGAAAACGGCGCGGGGGGAAACCCTCTGGCTGGATCTCGGCGAAGTGGGCGACCTTGCCAAGGTGCTGATCGATGGCCAGTCGCTTGGCATCCCGCGGTGCGCACCCTGGCAGATCGCCATTCCGGCATCCGTCGCGCCGGGCCGACACCAGCTCGAAATTCGTGTGACCAATCGCTGGATCAACCGGCTGATCGGTGACGCGCAGCCGGGGGCAAAAAGGGTTGGGTTCACCACGGTTCCCACCTATCGGCCGGATGCTTCCTTGCGCCCGGCCGGTCTGCTTGGCAAGCTCGCGCTGATCGTGCGGGTACAGCAGCGTTAGTGGCCGGCGGCGCCACGGCAGCAACAGGCCTGCCGCAGAGCTGGCTGCACACAATGTGGATTTCAGTGGGAACAATCGTGCGTTTCGGCAGTTGAAGGGCTCGCAGGCAAATGATCCTGCCAGAAGGAGCCTTATCAATGACGAAATTGCCGTACGCCCCGATGCTGGCGCTGCCCTTTGCGCTGACCCTGAGCGCGTGCAACAAGTCGGCCACCGATGTGGAAGCCGATGCCACCCGCGCCAACGCGGAAACCACTGCTGACACCATCGAAAACAACGCTGAAGCCGCCGCTGGCCGCATGGAAGCCCAGGCCGATGCCGTTGATGCCACCAACACCCCGGGCAGCGACGCCACGGCCGATGCGATGCGCAACACCGCCGAAGCGGTGGAAGACAAGGCTGAAGCCAAGGCCGACGCCGTGCGCGACGCCGGCGAGAAGAAGGCCGACGCGATGGAAGCCAACAAGCCCAAGTAAGGTTCGAGTTGCCCCTGGACGGCAGACTGCGCCGGCACCCTTACGGTGCCGGCGCTTTTTTGGCCGTTCAGCCGGTGGCGGCGGCATGAAGCCGGCTGACTTCGGCCCAGTTCACAAGTTGCCACCAATCCCGCACGAAATCGGCGCGGGCGTTCTGATAGACCAGATAATAGGCGTGTTCCCACACATCGATGGTGAGCAGCGGCGTGCCGGCAAGTTCGGCATCGGGCATCAACGGATTGTCCTGATTGGAGGTGGTGCCGATGACGAGCCGGCCCTTGTCGTTCACGACCAGCCAGGCCCAACCCGACCCGAAGCAATCGACCGCGGCATCGCTGAACTGTTCGCGTAGTGCCACCATCGAACCGAACCGCGCGTCGATGGCAGCGGCCAGCGCATCGTCCGGTGCGTTTGCGGTTCCGGGCGGCGCCATGATCGACCAGAAGAAACTATGGTTCCAGTGGCCGCCAGCGTTGTTGCGCGCTGCGGTAGGCAGCCGACCGGCACGGGCCAGCAGAGCCGCCAGCGACATGTCGGCCCATTTCGGGTGCTCGGCCAGCGCAGCGTTCAACTTGTCGACATAGGTGCGGTGATGCTTACCGTGGTGCAGCTTCAGCGTTTCGGCATCGATCACCGGCGCCAGCGCATCGGTGGCATAGGGCAGCGGCGGCAGCTGGTGGCGGCTGAGCGTGGTGGTGTCGGGCATCGGGGGCTCCTCCTGTGTGGTTGATGCCCCTGTTCAACCCATGGCGACGCCACTTGTTCCCGTCATGTCGTCCACCGGCAGCGACAGAAGGATGCGCGCACCTGCACCAGGCCGTTCAAAGCGCAGCGTGCCGCGCAATTGCCGCGAAAGAGCAGCGATCACTCGGGTGCCGACGCCGCTTGGCCGGTCAGGCGCGGCGCCCTCCGGCAAACCAATGCCATCATCGGCAACCACCAGCTGCGCCATGCCATCGCTCTGGCCTATGCTGATCACCAATGCCCCCGCCCGGCCATCGGGCCACGCATATTTGAGGGCGTTGGTCACCAGTTCGCTGATGATCAGCGACACCGGGACTGCCTGGCGCAGCGGCAGCACCAGCGCCGCGGTGTGGGCCTGAAAATCCAGCGTCACCCGGTCCGCCATCGATGCCAGCATGCCGCCCACCAGGTTGCGCAGAAACTGCGTCATCTCGATACGGTCGTGGGCGGACGTGTCATACAGCGATTTGTGAATGGCGGCGACGACGCCAATCCGCGCCTGGGTTTCCGCGAGATGCCGGCGCGCATCACCATCGGGCAACTGGCCGATCTGCAGCGCCAGGAGGCTGGTGATCATCTGCAGATTGTTCTTCACCCGGTGGTTGACCTCGTAAAGCAGCACTTCCTTTTCGGCCACCAGCCCGGCCAGCGCCGCTTCGGCGGCCTTGCGGCGGCTGATGTCTTCTACGACGGCGATGAAGAAATCCGGCAGATTGGCAGCATCGCGCACCAGCCCGACGGTGAGATTCACCCAGATGTCGCCACCGTCCGTTGCCAGATAGCGTTTTTCCATGGTGAAGCTGCCAGCAGCGCCGCTGAGCAGTCGCGCCACCTGGGCCTGATCGGCGGCCAGATCATCAGGGTGGGTCAACGCCTCCCAGCCGCTGGCCATGATGACCTCGCGCGGGCGGCCGAGGATGGCGCAATAGCGGTCGTTGATCTCGATGAACGGCCCGGCGGTGCTGACCAGCGCCACACCGACGCCGGCACGTTCGAACACGGTGCGATACAGGGCCTCAGCGCGGCGCAGGCGTTCTGCGGCGTCGCGGCGATCAGTGATGTCTATGGTGACGCCGGAAATGCGCACCGGCGCGGTGTTATTCGCCGCGCTATCCGCGCCCTCGTCTGTCAAAAGCCGGCCGCGCGCCAGCAGCCAGCGCTCGCGGCCGGCGCCATCGATGGTGCGATACTCGCTTTCAAACGCGCTGCGGTTCTGGAGCGCGGTGATAACTGCACCTGCCACCCGGTCGCGATCATCGGGATGGATATTGGCCAGGATGGCGTCGGCGGCCAATTCGCTGCCACTGGTGGTGGTGCAGCCGTGGAGATGTGCAAAGCGCGCGTCGGCCATCACCACTTCGCTGTCTGCCACCCAATCCCACGTGCCGATCCGGCCGCCGGCTTCCAGCGCGAATTCCAGCCGCTGTCGCGCTGCTGCCAGCGCCAGCTGCGCTGCCTTGCGTTCGGAAATATCCACCGATGAACCGATCAGGCCGATCACCGTGCCATCGGCATCGCGCATTGGCGCCTTGGTGGAAAGCCACACGGCACGGCGACCGTCGGGAAAGCTCACCACCTCTTCCAGCATCTCGCCCTGCTCGCTGGCCATGATGCGGGCATCGGTTTCCATCACGGCACGGGCTTCGTCGGCATTGTCGAGAAATTCGGCATCGGTGCGGCCCAGATAGGCCGCGGGCGGCTTGCCGATCAGATCGCTGGTGCCCTGATTGGCCACCAGCATGCGGCCCTGGCGGTCCTTCACATAAACCAGACCCGGCATCGCGCCGACCACATCGTGCAGCAGGCGTTGGGCACGGTCACGCTGCGCTGCCAGGCTGGCGGCATCGTCCTGCGCTGTCATCGTTAACAGCGCGCCTGCCAACCGACCATCGTCCCACACCGGCACGCGCATGATGCTGAATACCAGCCCCAAAGGCGCGCCCTGCGGATGGCACTGCACCTTGTGCGCCAGTGCCGGCGCCGCGATCTGGGCATAAAGGTCTTTGGGTTCCCCAGCGCAGAGCGCCTGCCAGGCATCATCAAGGCTGCAGCCGCGGCGCGACAGGCCGGCCAGACTGGCGTAGGACGCATTGCAGGCGCCGCCAGCACCCCACAGCAACAGCGCAGGCCGCACATCAGCTGCAATCGCGTCCAGCCACGGACGTGCGCCTAGAGGCGGCGGCGGATCGCACCACTCGCCAAGCAGGATGACGCCAGCCGTCGTCTCAGCCATCCGCCGTCACTGGCGCAGTTGCCGGCTCAGGGGCGAGCTGCAGGAACGCAAGCGCAGCCGTCGCACCGGCGTAGCCCGCAACCAGCAACAACCACGCACTGCTTGCCGCCACGTCGCCCAACAACCAGCGCGTCAGGCCAGCCAGACCAAAGGCGCCTGCCATCGCCGCGCCGGTGTGGACGCAAAGCAACCGCCACTGAAGATCACGTCGCAGCACCGAGGCGAACAATGCCAGCCCCAACGCAATCAGCACAATGGCTGACAGGATTATGCTCACCCCCAAATCCTTGTTATTGCAGCGTCATCTGCAGCATCCAGGCATTCTGCTCATGCTGGGCCAGGCGGGCAGTGAGCAGATCGGCGGTCACCACGTCGTCGTGCTCCTCTGCCGTTGCCAGCGCCTGACGCAAGGTTTCGCACAACCGGCCATTGTCACGCACCAGCATCGCCAGCTTGGCGGCCTGATCACCGCTCCCCGGCTCATCGCGGATGCTGCCCAGCTCACCATAGGAGGTGTAACTGGCCGGCGCCGGCGCGCCGAGCGCACGGATGCGCTCGGCGATCACGTCGATGGCGGCGTACAGATCCTCATACTGATCCTGCGTCAACTTGTGCAGGCCATAGAAATTCGGACCAGACACATTCCAGTGCACGCCTTGCGTCTTGATGAACAGCTGGTAGCTGTCGGCCAGCACCGGCCCCAATGCCTTGGCCACCACGGCATAGGCCTTGGTCGCGAGCCCGGTGGGCGGGGTGACGGCGGGCGCAACGGCCCGCGCGGTTGCAGCCTTTACCGACATCGTAGCCTCACGCCTTCTTGGTCATGCCGAACAGCAGGCTGACGACGAACATCACGGCAAAGATGAAGAACAGGATCTTGGCGATGCCGGCGGTGGCCGCGGCGATGCCGCCAAAGCCGAACACGGCAGCGATGAGAGCGATGACGAAGAACGCCAGAGACCATTGCAGCATGATATCCTCCATGATTGAACGGTGATGCAGGATAAACTGCCGGCAATGGTGTTTGTTCCGGCGGCGATTCAAAAATTCTGCACCGGATGCTCCACCTGCACGCATCCGTCAGTCGGCATCCGGCCCTTCGATGAAGCGGCGCAGGGCGGCGCGGGCGCGGGTGATGCGGCTTTTCACGGTGCCCAGCGGCACGCCGGTCACGCTCGCCACCTCGTCCCACTGCAGGCCGGCCTCCACCAGCAGCAGCGCCTCTCGCTGTTCGGCAGGCAGGCTGTTCAGCCCGCGCATCAGATCAGCCATCAGTCGCTCGCCACCCTGGTTGGGCGGCACCGTCAACAGCCGTTCGGCCAGTTCAGGATCATAGGGCACCTGCCGGCGCGCCGTGCTCATTGCCGTTTAGAACTGGTTGCGCAGGATACGGAACATCCACGCGCGAAAATTCGTGCCTGGGGCAAAACTGGCCTGTGCTGCCCACGCGCGGACAAGGGTTTCCTGAGCCAGATCATCCGCCAGATCGGCATTGCCACACAGGCCGCGGGCAAAACCGCGCAGCGCCGGCACGATGGCGACGAGCTGGCGCCTGAAGGCCGCCGCCGGACTGGCGGCAGGATCGGCAGCAGCATCGGCCACTTCCGCGATGGCAGAAGGCCCCCTCATGTCCGTTCGCCATCGTCCCTGGATTTTCCGGCAGCAGCCCCGGGTTCTGGAGTCGTCCCCGATTGCGACGCGGCTTGTTCGATCTTGTCGATCAGATCCAGAAAACCATCGGGAACCGGTTCGGATGCCAGCTGCGACCACAGTTGACGCAGCCCGGTTGTCACGATGTCTGGAACAGGTGGCGCCGGGGTTTCGGCGGCAGCGGAATTTTGGGGTGCGCCCGTTTCTGCGGCAGGGGAACTGCCGGCAGCCTTGCGCCGGGAGGCGCCAGTTGATCGCGGCTGATTGATGTCCATTCGTCCTCTCGCTCTGCAGCTGGCCTCGCATCCAGCCCGAATTGCCGCATAATAACGGCGCTACCCCGCAGTTGTTCCGCAAAAAATTTTCCGCCACGGGGAACAATTGCCTCAGCCCGTGGTTGTTCGGCTGCGCACCCGTCAATCTAGTGGAGTTCTCATGACCGACATGGCCGATACGATCAGTTTGAAGGCGCGACTGCTGCCGCATCTGCCCTATTTGCGGCGCCATGCCCGCGCGCTCGCCGGCAGCCAGGGGAGCGGTGATCAGCTGGTGCGCGCCGCACTCGAATCGGTGCTGGCCGATCAGGCCATATTGGCCGCACTGCAGGCCGATCCGCGGGTTGGCCTGTTCCGCCTGCTGCATCGTTTCTGGCAGCCGGTTGCCAGGGCCGGTGCCGTGGCCGGCCGCGAGGCGTTGCTGCTTACCGCCGTCGAAGGCTTCACGGCGGCTGAAGCCGGCCTCGTGCTGGATTGCGATGCGCACAGCATCACTGCCGCCGTGGCGGCTGCCACCGCCGACATCCACAACGCCATCCGGTCGCGCGTGCTGATCATCGAGGATGAACCGATCATCGCCATGCACCTTGAAAGCATCGCCACCGACATGGGCCACGAGGTGGTGGCCACGGCCATCACCCGCGACGAGGCGCTTGCTGCCGCGCGCCAGCACCAGCCAGGCCTGGTGCTGGCCGATGTGCAGCTGGCCGATGGCAGCAGCGGCATCGATGCGGTGGCCGACATACTGGCCGAACGCGATCTGCCGGTGGTGTTCATCACCGCCTATCCCGAACGGCTGCTGACAGGTGAATACAGCGAGCCGACCTATCTCGTCACCAAGCCGTTCCAGACCGAAACCGTGTTTGCAACCGTTGGCCAGGCGCTGCTCGCCCGCCAGGATGGGCTGGCGCCGGCGGCCTGAATTTGCGGCTGTGGCGGGAACAATCGGCTCCTTCCGCGATTATGCAATCGAGGCCCCTGCCTCAACTTGTAAAACAGCATCAAGGAGTTGACCATGAACTGGGACCGTATCGCCGGCAATTGGCAGCAGTTCACCGGTAAGGTGAAGGAAAAGTGGGGCGAACTGACCGACGACGATCTGGCTGTGGCGGCCGGCCGCCGTGACGTGCTCGCCGGCAAGATCCAGGAACGCTATGGCATCGCCAAGGACGTGGCCGAGCGTGAGCTGGACGACTGGAGCAAAAGCCTGTCCTGATCCGATGGACGGGTGAACGATCAGGCCCCGGTCACTGCAGGAGATGCCTGGCAGTGACCGGGGTTTTTCACGCCATGGCGGGTTGCGCCGCCATGGCTTCCATCGCTCGCGTGGCCAGGCTGTCGAGCGGTGCCACCTGCAACCTGTCGCGCACATCGGTGATGCTGTTGTGCAGCAACTGGTGCCAGGGTTGGGCAAGCAATGGCGGGGTGTAGCGGCCGTGGCGCCAGCCATCGAACATCACCGGCAACAAGAGATCGGCCATCGGCGGCATGCGCAAGGCGGCAATGGTGGCGACGGTGGCGAGAAAGCGCGTCGAATAATTCTGCCCGAACTGTGCCATCTGAAAGCCGGAAATCGCCACTTCGCCCGGTCCGGTGAAGCCATAGCCACCCACCAGATGCCAGATGTCGTGCAGTTGCAGGATGCGCCGGTTGGTGCGGTTCTGCGCCGGCCACGGGCCGGGCAACACAACTGTATCGGCATCGATGACTTCCAGATCATAGCCCTGGGCGCGCAGCATGGTGAGCAGTTCCGTGCCCAGCGAATCCGGCGGCAGGCCTTCCAGATCACTGGTCTTCATGCGCACTTCGGGTTCTGCCAGCAGATCATGCACGCAAGGATGCACCAGCAGTGCGGCCTCGCACCGATCGATCAGCGCTGCATCATAATGCTGGCCCATGGCCACCACCGACAGCGTGAACGCCAGCGGATCAACCGCTTCTTCCAGCGGCCGGTCGATCACGCTCCAGAAACTGTCCCACAGGGCGGGCGGCAGTGGCACGCGTGGCCTGCCGGCCTGCGTGAACGGCAGCGCCGCCGCGATATGCGCGGCCCGCGCTGCCATGTCCGTCGATTGCGCAACCGCGTCGGCGATCGCATCGAAGATGGCGACCTGCTCAACCGGCGTCACGAAGGCGGCGCTCGTCATCAGTGCGGCAATGCCGACAAGCGGTGCATCCGCCAGCGGCGGGCGAACGGCTTCCACGGCGTTCTGATATTCTGTGCGGGCGGCAACGTCGATCACGGACCAGACTCCTTCGAATTCATGATGCATCTATTGCCATCGAATCATCAAGTGGCAAAGCGTCGTGCATGCAGCGCACTGGCCTGCTATCACGCTGATCATGTCCACCGCCATCGCCTTTCCCCGCCGTGCCGCCGCCAAGGCCCGCACCCGCGCCCGCATCGAAGCGGCAGCCAGCCGCATCTTTGCCGAACTGGGTTATCAGGATGCCACCATGGCCGCGATTGCCGAGGCAGCCGATGTGCATGTCACCACCTTGTTCACGCACTTCCGCAGCAAGCGCGATCTGCTTGGCGCTGTGGCTGCGGCAGCCGGCGACTGGTTCGAAACCGCAGCCGCGGCCCGCCGTGCCGAGGGGGTGCCGGCCCTGATGTTCTGGCGCGATCTGGTGGCACGCGCGGCTGAGGCCTATGAACGCGACGGCGCCGCGCAGCTTGTGCTGGGCCGTGCCCTGACCGGAGAGCCGGAACTGCTGCCGGCCTGGATTGCCCACCAGCGCCGACAGGTTGCGGTGATGACGGCCTATATCGCTGGCGATCTGGGTGTGGATGCCGCGACCGATCGGCGGCCCCAGATGGCCGCAGCCATGCTGGTTGCCGGTGGCCTGATGGCCTTCGATGCCTGGCTGGTGAGTGGGCGCACCGGCGATCTGATGGGCGAAAATGCTGCACTGCTCGCTGCTGCCGAAGCGGTTTTGCGGGACGGTGTACCCGGCATCGCGACACCGCAATGATGAATCTATCGTCATAGATTCATGTTGACAGCGAGCCGGCTGGCTTGCAGCCTTGCAATCGGGAGAGCCGCGCCAATGCGGCCACGATGCGGGGAGAGAAAGCCATGGCGCGATGGGCGGCTGGGCGTGCATGCAAATATGGTCTGGCGCTGTTGATGGGCAGCAGCGCGCTGTCGGCCCCGGCGATTGCCCAGACCACGCCCGGCGATGATCCCCAACTTGCCGAAATCGTGGTGACGGCGCAGCGCCGCGTTGAAAAGCTGCAGGATGTGCCGATCGCTGTTTCGGTGTTCACCGCCCTGCAGCGCGATCGGCTGGGCATCAACTCCATCCAGGATACCGCCAATTTCACACCGGGGATGAGCTATCAGGATTATCCCAACCGGTTGTCGCTGCGCGGTGTCGGGCGGCTGACCAACGCGCTCGGCTCCGATCCGGGCGTCGCCATCTATCAGGATGGCATCTACACATCCGAAACCTCGCCGGTGGGGCTGTTCCCGCTGTTTGCGGCCCGCACCGAAATCCTGCGTGGGCCGCAGGGCACATTGTTCGGCCGCAATTCGATTGGCGGGGCGGTCAACACCTATGCCCGTCGCCCGACGGCGGACTGGAGCGCGGAAGGCCGGCTGGTGCTGGCCACCTATGATACGGTGCAGGCTTCGGCCACGGTGGCCGGGCCCATCGCCAATGGGCTGCGCGTGCGGCTGGGCGGGGCCTATGATTATCAGGGCCGTGGTTTCGTTCGCAATGATTTCGGCGGGCCGGGCCTGGGTGCACGCAACGATTATTATATCGAAGCCCAGATCGAGGCTGATCTTGGCGAGCGCGGGCAGCTCTGGCTGAAATACAACACGGCGAAATGGCGGCGCACTGCACCGATCACCGTGCAGGCCGATCCCAATCTCACCAGCGCCTTCTTCCCGCCCAATTCGCTGGTGCCCAGCCCGACCTTCGGCGATCCGGTGCCCAACCCCTCTGCCACCGATCTGCGCCGCGCCAATCTTGATGACAATGGCTTTGCCAATCTTGACAACAACCACAGCATCACCGGCATCCTCACCTATGATCTGGGCGGTATCGAGTTCAAATATCTCGGCAATTATCAGCAGTTCGATTACAGCAGCCGGCAGGATTACGACAACAGCACGCGCGCCAGCTTCAGCCTGCTCGGCAACACGGTGGGATCGGCGCAGCAGCTGTTCATCGGCAACAAAAAACGCCAATATTCCAATGAAATCACCCTGTCGGGCAGTTCCAGCCGGGTGAAATGGATCATCGGCGCCTTCCAGTATCACGACAGCGAGGAACAGCCGGTCAGCATCGCCAGCCCCAACCAGGCGCAGCTGGCGACGCCACTGAACGCCGCCACCTTTGCGCCGGCCGCGCCCAATCCGGCCCGGCTGTTCTTCCGCCAGCGTGGCAAGGTGTTTTCTGACAGCCTGGCCGCATTCGGGCAGGCCGATGTGATGTTCGGCGATGTCACCGTCACCGCCGGCCTGCGCTATACCAGCGATCTGAAGCGGGGTGAGGAGGATTTCCGCCAGATCTTCTTCGAACCGTTCACGCTGGCCGGCATCTCGCCCGTTGTGGCGGCCTGCTGCTCGCTGGATGTGACGCCGGCGGTCAATGCCCGCACCCTGCGCCGCCGCTTCGAAGGCGTCACCGGCCGGCTTGCGATCAGCTGGAAGGCCGATGCCGATACGCTGGTCTATGGCTCGGTTGCCAATGGCTATAAATCCGGCGGCTTCAACCTCGGGCAGCTCGCACAAAATGCCGTGGTTGATCCCGAGCGCGTGTGGGCCTTTGAAGCGGGCGTGAAGCATGAGGTGGCCAACCGGCTGCGCTTCAATGCCACCGCCTTTGCCAATCTCTACCAGGATCAGCAGGTGATCGTCGGCGTGATCCGCAACAACATCGTCGCCACTGATTTCGTCAATGCACCGCGGGCTCGCGCCCTGGGCGCCGAGATCGAAACCGTGTGGACGCCCACCGATGCGCTCAGCCTCACGGCGGTCTATTCCTTCCTCGATGCCAAATTCACCGATTTCTGCTGCGCGGTTGATGTGTCCGGCGCCAACCCGGCGCTGCCGCTCGATCTGGCCGGCAATCGCCTGCCGCAGGCGCCGCGCCACCGGCTCACGCTCAACGCCGGCTATGGCGTGCCATTCCTTGGCGGGCGGGTGACCGGGCTGGCCACCTTCGCCCATGTGTCCGACACCTGGTATGCCGTCTTCACCACCGACAAGTTCCGTGCGCCGGCCTTTGAACAGGTGGATTTTCGCATCACCTATGAAAGCAAGGGCTTCACCGCCATTGCCTTCATGAAAAACGCCTTTGACGTGCAGGCCATCAACGGCATCGCGCTGGGGCCGGCTTCGGCCGGGTTGCCGCGCCAGGTGGTGCCCAACGCACCGCGCACCGTGGGCATCGAGCTGCAGAAGCGCTTCTGATGGCAGCGGCGCCAGCCGTGTCGGGCGTGGCGGGCGTGGCGGCCCGTGCGTCATACGGGCTGGGTGCCGCCGCCTTTGGCATCAAGGATCACGGCTTCAACTATCTGCTGCTGATCTTCTACAATCAGGTGCTGGGGCTGCCGGCGCGCACTGTGGGGCTGGCGATCTTCATCGCGCTGCTCATCGATGCCGGCGTTGATCTGGCCATTGGCCAGGCATCAGACCGCACGCGCAGCCGCTGGGGCCGGCGGCATCCGTGGATCTATGCCGCCGCGCTGCCGGCGGCGCTCGCCTATTGGGCGCTGTGGAACCCGCCGGCCGGTATGGGTTCCGAAGGGCTGTTCTGGTGGCTCCTGGTGCTGGCGGTGCTGGTTCGGGCCAGCATATCGGCCTGTGAGATCCCCAGCGCCAGCCTGGTGGGCGAACTGACCAGCGATTATGACGAACGCACCCGCTTTCTGGCCTGGCGCTATCTGCTGGGCTGGATGGGCGGCATCATCGCCGGCGTGCTGGCCTTTGGCGTGTTCCTGGCCGCCTCGCCGGAACAGCCGGTCGGCGTGCTCAACCGGGATGGGTATCGCAGCTATGCGCAGTTTGCAGCGCTGGCGATGCTGGCCGCCACGCTGGGATCGGCGCTGCTCACCCATCGCTATATCCCGCAGTTGCGCGCCGCTCCGCCGCGCGCGGGCCTGGCCGAGATTGTGGCACAGGCCAGAGCCGCACTGGCCAACAGGGATTTTCTGGCGATCCTGTGCACGGGCCTGTTCAGCGCCATGGCAACCGGCGTATCCACCGCGCTCAACGTCTATTTCAACAGCTATTACTGGGGGCTCTCCACCGCCCAGCAATCGGGGCTGGTGCTATCGAGCGCGGCAGGCGCCATCGCCGCCATGCTGCTGTCGGGGCGCATTGGCGCTGCCCTGGGCAAGAAGCGCGGCGGCACCGTCACCTTCGCGCTGGCCATCGTGCTGGCCCCGTCACTGATACTGGCCCGCCAGGCGGACCTGCTGCCCGCCAACGGTTCATCTGCCCTGTTGCCGCTGTTGCTGGTCCACGCCGCCGTGCTCGTCACGCTGTTCGTCACGGCCGCGATCCTGATCACCGCGATGCTCACCGACACCCTGGAGGCCAATGAAGCCACCACTGGCCAGCGCAGCGAGGGCCTGTATTTCGGGGCCAATTTCTTCATCCAGAAATGCGTGACCGGCCTTGGCGTGCTGGTGTCCGGCGCCATCATCGATTGGGTCGGCCTCACTGCTGTCGCGCCCGGGCAGTCGCTGCCGCCTGAAACGGCATCGCGTCTGGTGCTGGCCTATCTTCCGGCCATAACGGCGTGCTTGCTAGCGGCGCTGGCCTGCCTGCAGCGTTACGGGATCGACCGGGAAGATCACGAACGTCTGAAGGCCGCAGTGCGCCAGGCCAGCCGCTGATCTGGCCCCGCCGCGCGCGCTGCGCTCGGCCGTCAGCTTCAGGACTGTTTCCTTCTTGTCATTTGCCAGCCGCCCCGGCGGAACAACTGATGGCGGAGCGCCAACGTTGCCATTTGGCGGGGACTTGTCTGCCACGCCCGTGTGCGGTTCATGGTGGTTATCGTCATTGAACCGGGCGGCCAGCTTGCGGATTGTCTGCTGCCATGAAGCGCCTGAGGCCAAGCGGCAGCAGCACCAGCATGGCGGCGGTGGCCGAAATGATGCCGCCCACGATCACGCAGGCAAAAGGGCGCTGGGTTTCGGAGCCAATGCCCGACGACAGCGCCGCCGGCAGCAGGCCGAGCCCGGCCATCAGCGCGGTCATCAGGATGGGCCGCAGCCGGTCAACGGCGCCTTCGCGAACGGCCACCTCTGTTTCATCGCCATCCGAAAAACGCTGGGCGACATGTTCCAGCATGACAACACCGTTCTGCACGGTGATGCCGGCCACCGCAATGAAGCCCACAGCCGCAGAAATCGACATGTGCAGCCCAGCCAGCGCCAGTGCCGCAGCACCGCCAATCAGCGTGAAAGGGATCATCGCCATGATGAGCCCGGCCGACCGCACCGAGCGGAAAGCGCCGAACAGCAGGGCGAACACGCCGAGCAGGGCGAGCGGCACGATCACTTCCAGGCGCCGCGTGGCGCGCTGCTGGTTCTCGAACTGGCCGCCCCACTGCATGCGATAGCCGGCCGGCAGCGTGATGGCGCTGGCCACCCTGGCCTGAGCCTCGGCGGCGAACCCGCCCTGGTCGCGCCCATCGACATTCACCTTCACCGCCACATCGCGCCCACCGGCTTCGCGGCTGATGCGGCTGGCGCCCATCCGCACCTCAATCCGGGCGACGTCACCAAGGCTCACGCTGCCGCCACCGGGACGCGGGATCTGCAGCTGCGCCAGGTCCGCCACCGCGCCGCGCGCATCAGGGGCAAAGCGGGCGACGACATCGAACACGCGGTCGCCTTCATAGACCTGTCCCAGCGTGGCCCCGCCAAACGCCGCGGCGATCACCTGGTTGGCATCATCGGGGTTCAGCCCCAGCCGCGCCAGCGCCGCGCGATCAAGCACAGCCCGCACTTCGGCCTGGCCGCCAACCTTTATGGCCTGCACATCGGCCGCGCCGGGCACAGCGGCGACCACCTTTGCCGTGCGGTCCGCCAATTGTTCCAGGATGGCGAGATCATCGCCGAAGATCTTGATCGAAATGTCGCCTTTCACGCCGGACAGCGATTCCTGTACATTGTCCTCGATCACCTGGCTGAAGTTGGTCGGCACGCCGGGCATGGTGGCGATGCGGCCGCGCATGTCGTCTTCCAGTGCGTCTTTCGTGGGGAACTGGCTGCGCCATTGGTCACGCGGCTGCAGATCGACCAGCATCTGCAAGCTGGATGGCCCCTTGGGATCGGTGCCATCATCGGGCCGGCCGGCTTCGGAGGAAATCTGCCGCACTTCGGGGTAGGACAGCATGATCTGCCGGATGCGCGCCTCCACGCCGCGCGTTGTCGTCATCGAAGCCGACGGCGTCAGCTGGATGGTCAACCAGATATTGCCTTCATCCAGCTTGGGCAGAAATTCGCTGCCCAGCATCGGCACCAGCAGGCCGGCGAGCAGCAGCAAGCCAACCGCACTGGCAACCACGGCGCGCTGCCGGCCGCCGGCCCAGGCCAGCAGCCGACGATAGCGATCACGCAGCGCGTCCATCCAGGCCAGATGCTTTTCGGCAAAGTCGTAGCGTTCGATCAGCACCGACAGGATCGCCGGCAGATAGGTGAGGGTGAGCAGCAGCGCCGCCAGCAGGGCCAGGCTCAGCGTGAGCGCCACGGGGGAGAACATCTTTCCCTCCACCCGCTGGAAGGTGAAGATCGGCACAAAGGCCATGATGATGATGGCTTTTGAGAACAGGATCGGCTTGGACAGGTCTCCCACCACCGTGCGCAGCGTCGTTTGTTTCTGGGTGGGCGAGAGTCGGCCGCCGTGCGTGGCCGTCTCCACCGCTAGCGCCACCATCAGCGCTTCGACCAGCACCACCGCTGAATCGATGATGATGCCGAAATCAACCGCGCCCATGGAGATGAGATTGGCCGGCACGCCCAGCTGGAACAGCCCGGCAAAGGCCGCCAGCAGCGCCAGCGGGATCAGCAGCGCCACCGCCGCCGCCGCCCGCCAGTTGCGCAGGAAGATGAGCAGGATGGCCGAAACCAGTGCAGCGCCAGTGGCGAGATTTTCGGCCACCGTTTCCACCGTGCGGTCGATCAGCCTGGTGCGCTGATAGGTCGGGCGGATCTGCACGGGTGGTTGGCCACTGTGGCGGGCATCAAGCGCGAATCGGGCGTTCAGTTGATCGACCGTCGCGCGCACGCCTTTCACCACTTCGGCGGCGTTCTGGTGGCGCACCATCAGCACGATGCCTTCTACCACATCGGGCTCGCGATCGAGCGCGACGATGCCGGCGCGCGGGGAGGCATCGGCCACCGACACGGCAGCCAGATCACCCACCCGAACGGTGCGACCATTGTCGGCCTTCACCAGCGTGTCGGCAATGTCGGCGACCGACTGATAAAGGCCGAGGCCGCGCACCACCAGCGCTTCGTCGCCGCGCTCCATCGTGCCGCCGCCCACATTGCTGTTGGCGCTGCCCACCGCCGTTTCGATATCGGCCAGCGCCACGCCATAGCGTTTCATCGCGTCGGGCTGCACATTGATCTGATATTGCTTCAGGGCGCCGCCAAAGGTGGTGACATCGGCGACGCCGGGCACCATGCGCAGCGCAGGGCGCACCACGAAATCCTGGATGGCACGCGCATCGCGCAACGCCATGCCGGGCGGCCGTTCCAACACATAGCGATAGACTTCGCCCACGGCCGAAGACAGCGGCGCCAGCGACGGCACCACGCCAGCGGGCAGATCGGCATCGCGCAGCTTTTCCAGCGTGTGGGCGCGGGCGAAATAATCATCGACACCATCATCGAAGATCAGCGTGACCACCGAAAGCCCGGTGATGGACACGGAACGCATGGTGGTAACGCCGGGCGTGCCGGCCAGTGCGCGCTCGATCGGCAGGGAGACAGCCCGCTCCACCTCTTCGGGCGCCTGGCCGGGCTGCTGGGTGATCACCACCACCTGCGTGTCCTGCACATCGGGAAAGGCCTCGATCGGCAGGTTGAAGGCCGCGCGCACACCGATCACCACCAGGGCGGCGGTCATGATGAAGATGAACAGCCGGCTGGTTGTCGAAAAACGGGCAAGGCGGTCGAGCATGGCCGGGCCTTATTGATCGCCGAGCTGGGCGTTGAGCAGCAGGGCGCCTTCGCCCACCACCCTGTCGCCCGGCTTCAGGCCGCCGGTCACCCAGCTGTCGGTCTCGCCGCGCACCGCGACGGTCACGCCGATGCGGCGGAAGCGGCCCGGCGCTTCCTGAACAAACACATGGTTGGCAAGGCCGCGTTCAAACAGTGCCGTGTTGGGCACCCGCACCGCCATCCTGCCATCATCGGCAACCAATCGCGCCTTGGCGAACATTTCCGGTTTCAGCGCCAGATCGCGATTGTCGACCCGGGCGCGCACCTGCACGCGGCGGGTGGCAGGATCGACGGCGAGGCCGATTTTTTCGACCGTGGCGCTGAACAGCCGGGCACCGAAGGCATCGACGCTGAAACTGGCTGTCTGCCCGACGTGCAAGCGGCCTATGGCACTTTCCGGCACGTCGATCAGCAGCCAGAGTCTGGCGGGATCGGTGATGGTGAACAACGGCCCCTGGCCGGGGGAGAGTTGCTGGCCGGGCTCGACCTGTCGATCGAGCACGATGCCGCTCAGCGGGGCGGTGAGCGCCAGCGAAGTGCCGCCGCCGCCGCCCAGCGAGGCGAGGCGCTGGCGGGCGCGGTAAAGTTCGGCGTCGGCAACACGATTGTCGGCACTGGCGGCTTCCAGATCACGCTGGGCGATGGCACCGCCGGCATAAAGCTCGCGGGCGCGGGTCGCAGCGCGCGCCTTCAGCCCGGCGGCGGTTTCCGCTTCGGCCAGATCGGCGCTGGCCTGGGCAAGATCGGGCGCATCGACCCGCGCCAGCGGCTGCCCGGCACGCACCCGGTCTCCCACGTCGGCCAGCAGGGCCGTCACCCGCGCCGCCACCGGCGCGCCAACCCGGCCGGTCACCGCCTCGTTGACAGCCAGCCGGGCGTTAAGATCGGCCGAGACCGGTAGCGCATCGGCGCTTGTCGTTACGACCTGCAGCGCATCGAGATCCGCCGAATCGGCTGCAAAGCTGATGATGCCCGGCTCGCTGGCCATCTTTGGCGGCGGCGGTGGGGCCTGGTCGGAGCAGCCAACCACAAGGATGGTCATCGCAGCGGCCAGCAAGAGGGAGGATGGCTTGGTCATTCTTGCTGTCCTGATCCGATGTCGGAGCGCGATGCCTGGGTGCGCAGCGCGTGTGAATGGTGATGATTGGCCGCTACCAGCAGCAAAAGCAGGCACAGGACGAGCAGCCTGCGACGCTCACCCATGGCTGTGGCCAGCATCAATGGCAGCGGTGGGCGGTGCCGGTCGCGTCTGGTCCGCGCTTTCCGTCCGGTTTGCCCGGGCCAGCAGCACGGCGACGGCGGCCGCCACCACTGTTAGAACCACACGACTGCTTTTCACGGTGCATCTCCTGCGTCTTCGGCGGCCCGCAACCGCGCTGTCGCTGCGGCTTCATCGAGATGGGCATCGACCAGCCCGAGTTCGGCCGCCGCCAGCGCCCGGCGCGCATCGAGCAGATCGGTGAGCGGCAGCGCGCCCCGGCCCCAGGCGAATTCTGCGGTGCCGGCTGCCGTGCGCGCCGCTGGGACCAGTTCGCGCTCCAGCCGATGCCGGCGTTCGCTGGCGCTCAGTAGCCCGCTGCGCGCTGCCGCAATCTCGGCACTAGCGGCGGCCAGCGCCTTGTCCGCCGTGGCTTCGGCGTCGCCCAGCCCGGCGCCGGCTGCGGCGACCTGCCCGCCATAGCGGGTGCCAACCGGCAGCGGCACGGACAGACCGAAGCCCACCGAACTGCCCACGCCAACAGGCTGGGCTTGATACTCATATTGCACGCCCACGCTGATGTCGGGTGTGCGCAGCGCGCGGGCGCCGGCAAGTTCGTGGCGAGCCTGTGCCAGGCGGGCAACAGCAGCGCGCACATCGGGACGACGGGCAGCGACATCGTCCGGCGCTTCCGGCAGCGCCACCGCTGGTGCAGGCCACGGATCAGCGGCGATCAGTTGTTCGGCTTCGCCATCGCGGCCGATCAGGATGGCGAGCTGCATCTGCGCCTCTCGCAGGGCCGCCCGGGCGGCCAGCGCATCGGTGCCGGCCCGCACCGCCTCCACCTGCTGCCGCGCAGCTTCACCCTGCGACAGATCACCAGCCGCCACCCGCCGCGTGGCAATGGCAGCGCTGCGCGACCAGTCGCTCGCAATCCCCGAAAGCGCTGCCGCCCGATCCTGCGCCGCATGCAGGGCGGCATAGGCGCTGTCCACCGCGCTAAGCACCTGGCGGCGGGCATCGGCCAGATCCTGATCGGCCGCCAGACTGGCGGCGCTGGCGGCGGCCATGCGTTCGCGGCGCTTGCCGCCAAGCTCGATCGGCTGATCGATGCGCACCACTTCGTCGATGGTGTTGCCCGGCTGCTGCGCGCCAAAGCCGCGCGGGCGCACCTGGGTGCCGCCAATGCTGAGCACCGGATTGGGGCGCGCGGCCGCAATGGTTTGACTGGCCACCGCAATGGCGCGGGCCTGGCGGGCGTGGATGATGTCGATATTGGCGGCTGCAGCGGCATCGCGGGCCTGGCCCAGCGTGATCGGCAGCGCCTTGATCCCGGAAAAGACTGCGGCCGGCCCGGCGGGGGGCGAAGCGGGGCCGGCCGCAGTGTGAGCCATGGCGGCGGGGGGGAAGGCCGCGATGGCGAGGAGCAGTGTGCAGGCACGGATCAGCTTGTCCGGAGTGATCATGATCGTGCCGCCCTCTGGCTCCTTTTTTGTCACCGCTCACAGGGGGAAGCGGGGTGACAGGGAGGTTTATGCGCCCCACCGGATTGCCAGTGGATGGTGTAGGCATGAATCATCGTTCATGCAGTTGTTGGCCTTGGTGACAACCGCCCCAACTATTGTGGTATGGATACTTCATGTCATTGAAACTCCCCGATCTGATCCCCGATTTTCGGCCTCAGTTGGCGATGGCCATTGCGGCCATGCCGGCGTCTCGTCTGCTCGGTGTGGAGGTGATGGGCTTTGGTGACGGCGTGTCGGTGATCATGCTGCCGGTGCGAGCCGAACTCACCATCGATGGTCGCACAGTGCAGGGCGGGCTGGTGGGCACGCTGGCGGATTATGCCGCCGTCAGCGCCGCCACGGCGTCGGCGCCACCTGGATGGTTTTCGGCCACCACCAGCTTTGATGTCCACAATCTGGCGCCAGCGGCTGGCGACCGGCTGATCGGCATTGGCCGTGTCATCAAGGCCGGACGGTCGCAGGCGGTCGCAGCGGCGGACGTCTATGCCGAGACCGGCGAGCATCATGTACTGGTGGCCACTTGCCTTGCCACCTGTCGGCTGCTGGAACCGCGCTGATGAGCCAGAAGATCCTGGTGGTGGAGGACGATGCCACCACGGCGGCCTTCATCGCCCGCGGGCTGGACGAGGCCGGTTTTGGCGTGGAACAGGCAGCCAACGGCCGCGATGGCCTGTTCCTGGCCAGCGATGCAGCTGTCGATGCGATCATTCTTGATCGCATGCTGCCGGGCATGGATGGGCTCGCCGTGCTGGCCGCGCTGCGTGCCGGCGGGATCACCACGCCGGTGCTGCTGCTGTCGGCGCTGGGCACGCCGGATGACCGGTTGACCGGCCTTGAAGCGGGCGCGGATGATTATCTGGCCAAGCCCTTCCTGTTCGGCGAACTGCTTGCGCGGCTGAAACTGCTGCTGCGCCGGGGCAATGGCGCGACCGGCCCGGTCACCACATTGGGCTTTGCCGATCTGGAGATGGACCTGCTTGCCCGGCGGGTGCGGCGCGGTGGGCGGCTGATCGCCTTGCAACCGCGCGAATTCCGGCTGCTCGAATATCTGTTGCGCCACCCGGAACAGGTCGTGACACGCACCATGCTGCTGGAAGGCGTTTGGGATTACCACTTCGATCCCGGCACCAATGTCATCGATGTCCACGTGTCCAAACTGCGCCGCAAGCTGGAGGAGGGCGGCGAACCATCCCTGCTGCACACGGTGCGTGGCGCCGGCTACAGGCTGGGTTCGGCCTGAGCCGTGGCGGCGCTGTCAGCCCGGCTGCATCGCCTGCTGTCGGCCAGCAGCACGCGGCTGGTGTTCGCCGCTTTTGCCGTGCAGTTGCTGCTGGTCAGCCTGGCAATGGGATCGGTCTATCTGGCAGCCGAGCGCGAGATTGCGGCGCGCGACCAGGCGCTGGTACTGGAATTGCGCGAAGACATGATTGCGGCCTGGCGCGCCGGCGGCATGACAGAAATCGCCGCCCTCGTGAACGCGCGGCTGGCATTGTCGGGATCGGGCCATGTGATCCTGCTCGCTGATGCAACAGGCAATCCACTGGCCGGCAATCTGCCTGGCCTGCCGGCGGGCCTGGCAGCGGGCAACGATTGGCAGCGACTGAGCCTGGCCGGGCCAAGTCTGCAACAGGGCAGCTATCTCGTGCTGCTCACCCGTCTCGACAACCGGCATCTGTTGTTGGTCGGGCAGGCCGCCTCGCGCGGAGACGCACTGTTGTCAGCCATCTGGCGCGCGCTGGCCGCCAGCCTGGCGCTGACCCTTCCGGCCGCGCTGCTGCTGGCGCTGCTGCTGGGCCGCCTGAGCGCGGCACGGGTGGCGGGCATTGCCGGAGTCGCGCAGGCCGTGACGGGCGGAACGCTTGATCGACGGGCGCCGCGCGACGACAGCAATGATGTCTATGATCAGTTGGCCGGCGTCATCAACACCATGCTGGATCGCATTGAAGCGCTGATAGGCGAGTTGCGCATGGTCACCGACACGCTGGCGCATGATTTGCGGTCACCGCTCACCAGGCTGCGGGGGCGGGTGGAGCGGGCGCAGACCAGCGGTGTCGATGCCGAGGCGCTGGACGGCATGGCGGCCGATCTTGATCGGTTGCTGCTGATGCTGACCACCGCGCTGCAGATCAGCCGGGCAGAAGCCGGCATCGGCCGCGAGCATTTCACGGCGACCGATCTGGCCGAGCTGCTGGCCGATACGGCCGACGTTTACGGCCCGGTGGCCGAGGAAGCGGGGCTGGCGCTGGCTGTCCGGGTGCCGGAGGGCCTTATCGTTGCCCTGCATCGCCCGCTCATCCAGCAGGCACTGGGCAATGCCATCGAAAATGCGCTCCGCCATGCGCGCGGGGCGAGCGCGATCACCCTTTCGGCCAATGCCGGACCTGAAGGTATCGATCTGATTGTTGCCGATGATGGGCCGGGCATTCCGCCCGATCAGCATGAATTGGCGCTCAGCCGGTTCGGTCGGCTCGATCCGGCGCGCAGCGCAGACGGCGGCGCGGCTGGCGACGCGATGGGTGGCATGGGGCTGGGGCTCGCCCTGGTCGCTGCGGTTGCACGTCTGCATGGTGGCCAAGTGCTGCTGGGCAGCAATCATCCAGGGCTCAGGCTGGTGATCCGCCTTCCGGGGGTGCCACTGCCAACAGCAGCGCCTCCATCCGCTGCAACTGCGCATTGATCGCCATCACCTCCAGCTCAGCCCGCATGTTGACGGCATAATCCTCGGCAGCCGCCCGACGGTCCTCGGCGGCAGCGCGGTTCTGGCTCATCATGATGATGGGCGCCTGGATAGCGGCCAGCATCGACAGCATCAGGTTCAGGAAGATGTAGGGATAGGGATCGAACGCGACGTGCCAGTGCGCCAGCACTTCGGTGTTGACCAGCATCCAGCCCACCAGCACGGCCAAAAAGCCGATTATGAACGGCCACGAGCCCCCCACCGCGGCCACATGGTCGGCAAGCCGGTCCCAGCGGCCGGGGGCAGGCGTGATGGCAGCGCTTGGCCGGCTGGCAGCGATCCGCTGCAGCACGGTCCGTTCCGCCGGCTCCAGCTCGGTTGGCGGTTTGCCCAGCAGGCCCATTGCCAGAACAGCCAGCAGCTGCGGCTCGCAGCGGCTGGCTGGCTGATCGTTCTGTTCGCTCATCATCGCCCCCAATTGGCGTCCGTCATCCCGCCTTGCGGGCTGCGGCTTCATGTTCCTGCGCTGCGGCCCGAAAATGCCCGGCGGCGGCCTTGTGTGCTGCCACAGCGACCGGCCCTTTGTGCCCTGCATTTTCGGCCTTGCGCGCCTCGGCCGTTCCGGCTTCGGCATGGCGACGGGCCGCCTCTGCATGGGCGGTGACCGTGATCATCGGCTGGGCCGTCTTGTCCACCATCGGAGCAGCTGTTCGGGGTTGTGCGGCCAGCGGGCCAGCAATCATCGCTGCAGCCACCGCGGCCAACGTGGACGTCTTCATCATATCAGTGCTTGTCCTTTCGCTTGCCCGGGCGTCATTGCCCGACTGGCAGGATGAAGCCTGCCCGCATCTGGATTTCGGCTTGGTGATGAGGCGATGAATTCCGCTTCACGATCAGTGTACGCGGGCCAGCTTAGCCAGTCACCTTGGCACGGCTCCCCTTTTTCTCACGAACACGGCAAGCGATCGGCATAGCGGCCTGGCGAATGGGGCCTGTTCAGTCGTGAAATGCTGTCCCTGATACTGGTCAGCAATCGGGGCGAGCCGAAATCGCTCGGATGCACTGCGCCCCGCCGCCGCACGTCCACTCAAGACATTGCTGCAACAGGCGAATCTCAGCTTCTCCCAAGTTGCGCTGTGCTCAGGGATCAGAATTTCCTGCTCGGGAAATTTCTACCGATAATCCGTAACGGCTCACAGTTATTTCCCGATCGGGAAAAACAATGGCGTCGCTCCGCCATCTGCTTGCGACCTTGTGGGGTCGGGCGCATGAGCGCGTCGTCCAGTATGTGCAGATGCCAGCAGGTGCGGGCGTTTTTCTGCCAGGTTCGCCAAAGACCGTCACTTGTTTCCAGCATGCGACGACTGCTCCTGACGGGAACCGGGGTTGGATAGCGGTTCCGGAGTGAGAGACGAAGTGCGGCCCGGACCGGTTGCTCTGCTTGGCGCACCGGGTTGGTGACGGTCCTTTTCGTTCCGCTTCTGAGGCTGGCCTGGTCAGGAAAATCGCCGTCCAGGGAGGAAAAGATGTCGATAGACGCCGGAACGCGGAAAAAAATTTCCTGTCAATTCCATAAATGATTTCAACAGTGTGGCCAAGTGACGGGCCAAGGGCCGGCCTCCAGCATCTTCGAATGGCGATACTGCGAGCGAAATCAGATGTTTACTGTGGGTTTGTACAATCGAGTGGGAGTGACGGGAAACGGATACTGTAGGTGGGTGTGGGGTAGATTATCGTAGAAAATGCAATGTCTTATTGTTTTGTCGGGCTGTGGTTGCAGATCGAAGATGAACGAAGATTGTTTGCCCTAAAGCTGCTTCTGTCGACTGGTTGCTCAATCGGCCCGTGGCTCCATTGCCGCGATTGGCAGGTGTAGTTCGAGCCTTGCAGTTTCGGGCCAAAGAAGGCAGCCGCCGGCGCGCTCGGTGATCTTGGCGGCGATGGCCAACCCCAGTCCTGTGCCATTGGATCTTTCCCCTTTGGCAAAGCGTTCCAGCATTAGTGCCCGCTCCGCCTCGGGTACACCGAGGCCTTCGTCGGTCACACTAATGGTCACGCTTTCATTGCAGACGGTCAGGGCAATGGTGATGGTACCACGCCCATGATGGAGGGCGTTGCTGACCAGATCACGCAACGCCTCATTTAGCTCGGGCGCCTGTACGGATGCCCACGCGTCTGCATCAACCACAATACTGCGCCCCAGATGGTCAGCCAGCGGCAGGAATTCCGCCGCGATCTCGCGGCACAGCCGCCCCGCATCGATCACCATTGTGCCGGCCTGTGCGGGGCGTGTCCCATCTAGCCGGGCCATGGCCAGCAACTGGCTGATCGAACGCTGCATCCGGTCAAGGTCTGCTGACAGGCCCGCGATGTCCACCGGGCTACCCGCGCTGACCTGGTCGAGGCGCAATCGGGCTGTGGCCAGCGGCGTGCGAAGCGCGTGAGCGGCATCGGCAGCGAGACGGCGTTCGTTCAGATAGGCTTCTGCAAGCCGATCGAGCGCCGCGTTGGTGGCCATCACGAAGGGCCGGACTTCCTCTGGAAGCGTGCTCGGATCGAGCCGCATATCAGGTTGATCGGGCCCGATGCGCTGCAATTGCTGAACCGTGTTCGACAGCGGGCGCAGGCTCCAGCCCGCCACCAGCACCCCGGCCAGCGGCGCGATCACGGCGAACGGCAGCAGAACCAGCAGTAGCTCAGCATATTCGACATGGGCTGGGTCGAGCGTATCGCCCGCCTCGATCTCCTTCAGTTCGATGGCGACAAAACCCAGCGTTACGATAGCCGCCACCAGGATGATGGCGCCGATCGACAGTCCGATACGGCGGCGCAGCGAGTTCATGTGCCGGGCCCTTCTGCAATCAGCCGCCAGCCGATGCCGCGCCGGTTCTCGATCAGGAAGCCGCCAGGTGCCAGCCGTTTGCGCAGCCGTGAGACGATGGCCTCCAGCGCATTGGGACTGACCGCTTCATCAAGTGTGTAGAGCCTGTCCTGCACGACATCGCGGATGACGACAGCTGGCATGGCCTCCAGCAGCAGCCGCAACAGGGCGAATTCACGCCGGCCAAGATCGAGCGGTTCGTCGTTCAGCCATGTCTGCCCTGCGCCTGTATCGATCCGCAGCCCGCCGTGCGCCAACACAGGTGGTTGCCGTTGACCTGGACGGCGCAGCAGGGCGTGCAGGCGGGCAGCCACTTCATCCAGATCGTAGGGCTTGACCACATAATCGTCGGCGCCGGCATTCAGCCCGGCAATGCGATCCTCCAAATCACCAAATGCCGTTGCGATCAGCGCCGGTACGCCGAGACGCGCCAAGGCCGGGAGCAAGGACAGACCCTCGCCATCGGGCAAACGGCGATCGACGATGGCAGCGTCGAAGCGTGTCAATCCAAGGCATTCATGGGCTGCGGCCAGGCTGGCAACAGCATCGACCGCAAATCCGCGTCGCTGCAGGCCGCTGGCGGCCAGCACGCGCAGGTCCGTTTCGTCCTCGACCAGCAGGATATGCATGTCTATCCCGATAGCAGGCGGCTGGCGCACAGCCCAGAGTGTCAGCGTTTCGTCAGTCTTGGCTGCTAGGGGGTAGGCATGCCGGTTCAATCTCATTCCTCGCGCCTTGTCTTGATGTGCCTGCTCGGCCTGTCGGCGTGCAGTCAGGCGCCAGCCGAAAAGCCGTCGCCGCCGGCCAAGGTGGAGGCCATCGGCCATGAGACCGAGCTGATGCGGCTGACGCTGGCGCCGGAAGCAGTGCAGCGGCTGGGCCTGGCGACCGAAGCCGTGCGCGGCGGGCAGCGGGCCAGCCTGTCACGCACCGTCCCCGGCGAGATCGTGGCCGCACCGCGTGCCGGTGGTTTGCCAGTGTCGGCGGCGACTGATCTGGCAACACTGGCCGGGTTGCAGGCACGTGCCGATGCCGATGTGGCGCGAAGCATGGTTGATCTGAAGCTGGCCGAGGCCAATCTGAGGCGCGCCAGCAGCCTCGTCGATGCCGAAGCCGGCAGCGTCCGCGCGCGGGATGAGGCCACCCAGCAGGTTGGCGCGGCGAAGGCGGCGCTGGCCGCGGCAACCGGGCAACGGCAGGCGTTGGGACAGCCTGTCGCCGGCCTCGCCGATGCCGGGGCGTTATGGGTGCGCGCGCAGGTGCCGACTGCCGATCTGACGCGGATCAATCGTGCCGCGGCCGTTCAGGTCAGGCCCGTTGGAAGCCGCGTGAGCATCATGGCGCGGCCAGTGCGCGGTCCGGCGACGGCCACGCCGGGGGCAGCGAGCGTTGATCTCTATTATGCGCCAGCGGGACGGGCTGGCTTTCGGCTGGGCGAACGCGTGCTGGTTGATCTGGCCGATCCGGGCGTCGCCGGGGCAGCCACCCTGGACGTGCCGGCGTCTGCAATCCTGACCGACATCAATGGCGGCGAGTGGGTCTATGTGGAAACCTCGGCCCGCACCTATGAACGGC
>ERZ1066121.139-NODE-139-length-67421-cov-10.009916_pt1 | contig 67421 bp, 58 predicted proteins | sample MGYA00382768_ERZ1066121 | MGnify/ENA primary metagenome ERZ1066121 (study PRJEB33369, sample SAMEA5778351) | biofilm metagenome | biome: Industrial cooling water; feature: Water cooling tower basin; material: Biofilm | place: United Arab Emirates | collected...
CAATTTTACCTGTGAATAGTGGTTAAAAGTACATTTTTGAAAGCAATTCACAACTGCACGGATTTGTTAAATGTGGCAAAACGCCTGTGAATAGTGGTTAAAAGTACATTTTTGAAAGCAATTCACAACAACACCGCTGTAATTAGAACTTCCCGAAGTCCTGTGAATAGTGGTTAAAAGTACATTTTTGAAAGCAATTCACAACTGACTGGCTCGGGAATGCAGAGTCGAGGAACCTGTGAATAGTGGTTAAAAGTACATTTTTGAAAGCAATTCACAACTTGTTTCCTTGTCGGATTTGTGGATTTTTTCCTGTGAATAGTGGTTAAAAGTACATTTTTGAAAGCAATTCACAACACATCACGTCGTTAAGCAGAGATTGCTTTGCCTGTGAATAGTGGTTAAAAGTACATTTTTGAAAGCAATTCACAACAAACAACGTTTCGGCTATCGCAGTTTTTTTCCTGTGAATAGTGGTTAAAAGTACATTTTTGAAAGCAATTCACAACCGGTATGGTTCGCAATATTCTTCAAAAATTCCTGTGAATAGTGGTTAAAAGTACATTTTTGAAACCGAAGGTTCAGCGACTCCAATAAAAACAATAAAAAACGGAGCTCTAGCAATTCACTTTGCTTTCTATTTCATAAAATGTATAATTTGCGCTTCGGGGCGGAGCAATCCAACCTGTCTCCTAAGAGCCGGATCATCATGGTTCGGCTTTTAGCTTTCTACGCTCAACTTTCGTAAATAGTGATTACTAATACAGTATTGCACCGAAGGTTCCCCGACTCCATTAAAAAAAAAGTAAAAACTGAGCTAAGGCTATTGATCGCGAAAGTTGCTTATATATAAATTATTCCCTATTCCTGCGGTAAGAAATGACGTCGCGCTTAAATCATTTTGCCATAGCCATTACACTATGAACTTCTTTTTTGCGTATTGCCATTTCGAAAAATTTTGTATATTTGTGCTGTGCGGCGGAGCAATCCAACGCACTACCTAGGAGCCGGTTCTTTTGAATCGGCTTTTAGCCTTTTATGGGATTCCTTCAGTTCCTTTTTTACTACTCGGGCCTTCACTTTTCTATCTTAAAAACGTACCTGCTGCTTTCTTTACTATAAAAAAAAACCGGCCGAAGCCGATTTTTTTATTTTAAAATGTTTCTCGAAATAACGAGCTTCTGAATTTCGGTAGTTCCCTCGCCAATGGTACACAATTTTGAATCGCGATAAAACTTCTCTACCGGGAAATCCTTGGTGTACCCGTAACCGCCGTGAATTTGTACCGCCTCATTGGAAACTTTTACGCAAACTTCCGAGGCATACATCTTCGCCATGGCTCCGGCAGTGGTTACCGGCTGATGCGACTCTTTAAGGTGTGCCGCTTTTTGCAAAAGCAGTTCAGACGCCTCAATTTCAGTGGCCATATCCGCCAACTTAAAGGCAATGCCCTGGAAAGCACTAATTGGCTTGCCAAACTGATGACGCTCTTTTGAATACTTTAGCGCAGCTTCATATGCTCCCTTGGCAATTCCCAACGCAAGAGCACCAATAGAGATTCGGCCTCCATCAAGAATTTTCATCGCCTGGATAAAACCATCTCCTACAGGACCTAACCTGTTTTCGTCAGGAATACGGCAATTGTCAAATACAAGTTCAGCCGTTTCACTGGCACGCATTCCCAGCTTGTTCTCCTTTTTACCGGAGCTAAATCCGGGCGTTCCTTTTTCCACCACAAACGCAGTCATCCCGCGCGAATCTCCTTTTTCCCCGGTTCTCGCAATTACTACAGCAACCTCACCGGAAATACCATGTGTGATGAAATTCTTTGCTCCATTTAAGACCCAGAAATCGCCATCTTTTACGGCTGTAGTATTCATGCCACCCGCATCAGAACCCGTGTTGTGCTCGGTCAGACCCCAGGCACCAATGTGCCTACCGGTAGCCAGATCCGGAATCCAACGCCGTTTTTGTTCATCGTTGCCAAACGACAAAATATGATTTGTGCAGAGCGAATTATGCGCTGCAACCGACAATCCTATGGAAGGATCTACTTTTGAAATCTCTTCGATAACCGTAATGTACTCAAAGTATCCGAGGCCGGACCCACCCAATGATTCCGGAACAAGCACACCCATGTAGCCCATTTCGCCCAGCTGGCGGAACAATTCTACGGGAAACGTTTGCGCTTCATCCCACTCCATAACGTGCGGACGAATATGTTGTTCGGCGAAATCCCTGATGGACTGCGCAATCATGGTTTGTGTTTCAGTCTGTTCGAAAATCATTGAAAATCGTTTTTAGAGCTCCAAATATAAATAGATTATACTAATACTGCCGGTTGGAAAATTCTTAATTTTTTCTAAGTCCTTTTCACTTTGGATGCTGCCATTCATGCTGCGATACTTTACAATTTCACGCGCTATTGCGTAGCGGAAATAAGGAAACTTAGCGAGTTCCGCAGCAGTTGCCTCGTTAATCCGAATCTTCTTTACTGCCGGTAGCTGCCTGACTTTAAAACGTTTGTGAAGCTCTGAAATGACCGGCTCCGGCAAACCGTAAACATCTGACATCTGCTCCATGGAAACAAAGCCGCCCAGTTTTTCCCGAAATTCAAGGATACGCGAAGAGTACCCCTCGCCTATTCCGTTAATAGCCATCAAATCATCGGCTGTCGCCTCATTGATATCCTTCACCTCCAATACCTTAGAAGCCGGTTTGAAATACGAAGGCCGCGAAACTTTTTTGGTTACCCATTCGGGAAATCGCATTTGAGGCTCCAAAATCCGCAGTAAAGAATCCGAAACCCCGGTTACCCGGCGAAATTCCTCGGGAGAATTAACATACAGTCCTTTTTTCCGGTGCGCAAACAATCGATCTGCTTCCGTCACCGAAAGTCCCAGTGAATAGGCCCTGGAATCCGTGAGATAATTGGGATTAAACCGGTAATGCTTTCGTTTCTCTACTTGTCGAAGCTGACGCAGGCTATCAAACTCGCGCTGCATTGACAGCCACTCCTTAGCCTCCGACGTCAGCGGTGCAGGAGCGGGTTCCGGGAGAAATAGTATAAACCCTTGCAAAAGCAAAACCAGCGATACGAGAAAGACGATCGCCGTTTGCTGCTTTCTCGTAAAAACAGCATTTGCCATGTAATGTAAATTTAGATTTACAAATCAAAGACGGAGGAACGCTTGGCGCGGATCAAATCTTTTAATTTTAACCAAAACGCCAGCGTAAGATAGACGCCAAACCAAAGTCCGGCCGTAACAAAGGTGATGTAGATAAAAAACAGTCGCACACTGCTGGCACGCATACCCAGCCGGTCGGCCAGCCGCGACGCTGCATTAAATCCGTGTTTCTCAAAAAAATACTTGATGTGAAGTACGGGCGACATGCCGCAAAGGTACAAACTTAGCCCGGTCGCAACAAAGAAACCCCGATGCGGCATTCCATGCACCGAAGCTTGTCGCAGTACTGGTGCTTAAGCTGAAGCAAAGCCTGCGACTCAAAGGCATTGCGAGCTACAACACCGGCTGAACCAAAGCGCGAAATGATCGTGTTGTTTTCGGGCTTTAGCGACTCCAGCAAAGAAGTGACCGACAATGAATTCTCCATGGTTCTGGCTTCCAAATACAAAAACCGTAAGGGCACAACGACGTTGATGATCAATAGATCAATAAAGGAAGTTGTTAAGCGCTTTTTCCGGGGCGGATGGGTTCGATCAAAGGTGTAATGCGTTTCCCAATAAGCGCTCACCCCGGTACTGAACTGCCGGTAGATTTCTTTCGCACTGGCAAGAATCACATTTGAAAACAGATTCTGCTCACGATGAAACAATTGCGCAATCTGAGCCAGCCGAATAGTCGGAAAATTATCAGGTCGTTGCTTAAAAAATTCCGGCATATTACCTTCGATTCTTGTTAATTGGTGCTTTGCGATCAGGTAATCCGCCCGCTCACGCAATTGTTTACGATATCCGGCGCAATCGCCTCGCAACAAATCGCACTGCGCAAAAAACAGCGCTTCGAGGTTAATCACATCTCCCGCCTCGCGACGAATCACCGCGTACGGAATCGAATGCGCCATATTCCGAAACGCGTTGCCGTTCGCATGAAGGCCAAATCCACCTGCAAGCGCTATAAAAAAAACTACGTCCCAATCATTATTCAGTTCCTGAAGTAATTGCTTTAACGGCAGAATTTTTTCCTCCAGTCGCTCCAGCAATAACCGCTCGAAAAAATTCGTAATCAGTAACGAATCCACCCCGGAAATTTGTCGTTCGCAATTTATCCAGTGTTTTGGCCGCAGTAACTCATCGTATCGTGATAAATCCGCTGCATCGATCCATTGGCGCAGTTCAAGAACCGGTAAGACGCTTCCATCACTGCGAAAAACGTCTACATCATGTTCCCAGACGACGTGTAATATAACATTGTCGTAGGCAGGGTCGGTTTCATGATGATGCAGATACCAGTCGGAGGCGCGAATATGAACTTCGATATTTCCGGCCCAAATCTGACCATCAAGTTCGATCCGTCCGTTAAAGAAATCAGGGCCGGACGTTCTCAGATATTGTCCGGGATGCAACACAATAAGTTGCTTTCCGCAAACCGTCCGGCTACCGGAAACATCATAGCGCTGATGTTTCCACACGTAGTGCAAAAAATCTTCTCTCATCTGAATGGCGTATACTGCAGGCAATATACATTATCTTCTGAAAGAGCAAGTACGGTTTGAAAAAATTAGCGCATCAAGTAAAGCTGTGCACAAGCACGCGCGTCAGAAAGCGCTTGGTGATGCTTCAAAGCAATGTTCATCCGGTCGCTACACGCTTTTAGATTAGCGGGCTCAAATCCTTTTGCACGGTAAATCCGCATGGTACATTCCCAGCGATCCGGCAATTGCAAATCCGTATAATGCAGCCCGTAATAACGCATGGTCTTCATCAGTACATTACGATCAAACGATTCGTTGTGCGCTACAATGGTATGTCCTTCCAGACGTCTGGCAATTTCGGGGAAATGGAAATCGAACGTCTTTGCCTCCAGGGTATCAGCAGGCCGAATGCCATGACACAGAATATTCCGGTACCAATACAGATTATCCGGAGGCTGAATCAAGGTATGAAATTCATCCGTTATTTGTCCGTCAATAACGGTTACAATACCAATGGCACAGGCGCTTTCTGCATAGCCTGTGGCTGTTTCAAAATCAATGGCTGCAAAAGTCATGGGCTGCAAGGTACGCGCCGGGCCGCTCATATGCAACCTCTTTCTATATTTGCTACATGAGAAATTTACTACTCCTACTTTTTTTCGGCGTTGCTACCGCCACTTTCGCCCAAAAAAAACCAGACGCGGTTAAGATTACCTATGAACGCACTTCCAACGGCAAGTATGTCGAAGGACAGGACCCTACAATCATAATTGCTTCCGCCGAGAAAACAGAGATTGTGTCCGCAGCCATCCTTGCTAAAAAAGCGCCGTTCCCTTACGAATATTCCCTCCTGGACAGACGTTCAGGCCATTATAATATGGTCGCTCAATTATCTGCGGGGCAAGCCGTCATAACAATTGATTCGGTTGAAATCTCCAAACAAAATTTCACGCTCGCTTCCGACACCAAAAAAATACTCGGCTATACGTGCAAGCGTGCAAGTACAGTCATTAACTCCAACAAAATCGATGTGTGGTATACCGATGCACTGCCGTTTAAAGGCAGCCCCACAACGCTCGGACAAAATCTCGGTCTGGTGCTCCAGATTGAGCGTAATGGAAATTTTGCTATAACAGCCACAAAATTTGAAATCCTAAAGACAAAACACTCTCCGATAGTTCATTTGCCGCAGGGCAAACCGGTAGATTTGCTGACCTACCGCGACTTACTTTGGAAAAGTCGGTTCATTACCCTACCGATATTTGCCAATGAAATCATTAACTACACAGACGAAGTAAAAAAAGCCGGCGACGTCCATCGGTTTGCAAAAGGAACGGTCATCGCCCGGAAAATCAAGTTTCCAACAATACCGCCCGGCCACCGGATTTTTGTCGATGCCGTTCATAAATCAAAGGGCGATGCCTACGATCGCACCGGGTCGATCTTCATGATACCGGATTCAGAAATATCGTTTCTCCAAGCGCTGCAAAACTCTCCGGCGCTGCTCCCACTCTATGAAAATGGTAACGGTAAAAAGTATCAGGGTGTAACCCGCATGGCGTCGTACGTTCCTCCTGTAGAACTCATGCGCTTTTTTACTCCTTTCGGCATTTCACACTATAACACGATTAAAATCAAAAACCGAACGTGGCAGGACAGCATTACCTACCGGCAGGACATTACCGAGCTGGCTACTCAACTTTCGGGTAAAGAGGTATGGATTGGCGCAGGAATTTCAAATTACGACAAAGGCGGACACCGCTTTTCGGCCAATATCACCATTCATGAAGATCGCGCTAAGGAAGTGTATGACGTATGCCTGCCTTTATTTCAGACCCATAATGTTATGGAAGCGGCCGGACAGGAATATCCGACTATGTTTGACCACCAGAACGGACTCCTGGTCGAGTTTGAACTTGAGAAGGAAGTGAAAAATGCGGTGCTTCGCTACATCGGAACCGGTCACGGTGGTTGGGAGAATGGCGACGAATTCGTGCAGAAATCACATACGATTCTACTCAACGGTAAGGAGGTGCATACGTTTATACCCTGGCGAGTCGATTGCGGTTCGTATCGCGACTACAATCCGGCGTCGGGTAATTTTCCCAACGGCCTCTCCTCTTCAGATTACAGCAGGTCTAATTGGTGTCCGGGGATGGTTACCAATCCTCATTTTATTTCCCTGGGCAACCTTCCGGCGGGCAAACATCGAATTCAGATACGTATTCCACAGGGTGCTCCGGAAGGCGGAAGCTTTAGTGCGTGGGCAGTTAGTGGAGTCTTGCTCGGAACGCATTAGGGCGTGTCCCGCCTTCGGCGGGCCGGGCTATACGCTTTATCTTTTGGCCGGCCAACCCAGACCTTTGAGGTCTTGAAGACCTCAAAGGTCTCCCAACGCCAAAAGGATGCCGCTTCTATCCCTCACGCACTTGCCCGGGACGACAGTGCGCAAAATAGTCTTTGCAAAGGAAAAGATGCTGTAGTAAGGCAGACTTCTAAGTTCTACCAGCGAGTATTACCGAATGCTGTTGATGATATCGTGCTTGGTAATAATTTGAAAGCCGCTTTCCAATTGCACCAACACCGCACCGTGGGCAGAGACCAAAGGCATCAACTCTGCTGTGGGCATGGACAGCGGCACCGCCGGGAACGGCGCATTCATCAACTCGCGAATGGGTCGGACTGCCGAATTTTTATCGCTGACGTAACTGTCAAAAAGCGCATCTTCATTCACCGAACCAACGATCCCTGTACTATCAATTACCGGCAATTGCGAAATCTTGTGCGTGCGCATCCTGTCAACAGCATGCGAAACCAGTTCCTCAGTACGCACCACCAAAAGTGGTTTTTTCTCCCTGCCCCGGATAAGATCCGCCGCCGTTGAAAAATCCTCCTCAAGAAAACCCCGCTCCCGCATCCAATCGTCATTAAACATTTTACCTACATAGCGACTTCCGCTATCGTGAAACAAAACCACTATAACATCATCTTTGGTAAAATGCTCCTTCAGTTGCAAAAGCCCCTTGATGGCCGAACCCGCAGAATTGCCTACAAAAATACCTTCCTCCTGAGCAATTTTCCGGGTATATATGGCCGCGTCTCGGTCAGTAACTTTCGTAAATCCATCAATTAGGGAAAAGTCTACGTTCTTAGGCAAAATATCTTCCCCTATTCCCTCTGTAATGTAGGAGTAGACCTGATCGTCATCAAAAATTCCGGTTTCGTGGTATTTTTTAAATACCGAACCATATGTATCAACACCCCAAACCTTGACGTTAGGATTTTTCTCTTTTAAATAGCGAGCTACTCCTGAAATAGTTCCTCCGGTTCCCACACCAACAATAAAGTGCGTTACGCGACCTCCGGTCTGTTCCCAGATTTCCGGTCCGGTTTGCTCGTAATGTGCTTGTGCATTCGACGGGTTATCGTACTGATTCACATACCAGGCATTCGGAGTTTCTTCCGCAAGGCGCTTGGATACCGAATAGTATGATCTCGGATCGGTCGGTTCCACATCGGTCGGACAAACCACCACCTGCGCACCGACAGCCCGAAGAATATCCATCTTTTCTTTCGACTGCTTGTCAGAAATCACACATATCAATTTGTAACCTTTGACAATCGCCGCTAACGCCAGACCCATTCCGGTATTGCCTGAAGTCCCTTCAATAATGGTTCCTCCCGGTTTTAAACGGCCATCCTTCTCCGCATCTTCGATCATTTTTACAGCCATCCGGTCTTTTACCGAATTACCCGGATTAAAGGTTTCTACCTTGGCCAAAACCAGTGCGTCAATCTCTTTCGTAATCCGATTAAGTTTTACCAACGGGGTATTTCCGATGGTTTCCAGAATATTCTCAGCGTATCTCATAGCGTTTTAAAGGGGCAAAGATATACAATCCTCCCGTTATTATTAAAGGTTCAGACGGCTGTTTAAATAACACCACCTGGGAAGACAAAGGCAACCTTAAAAATACAATAGCGCAGGAATCTGCTATTGGAAGAAATTCCATTGAATGCCGAATCGAACCATAAAGTCGCGATACGGCGTTTCCGGGGCAGAGAAGTAATTATTCTTGCCGAACAGTGAATTCAGATGCTCCGCTTTAATAAAAATTCGTGTTTGCCGGATTCGTCCGTTCACAAAAAAATCGACCATCGGAAAATCACCAATCTCGCGCTGCCGTTGCACAAAAAATTCTCCCAATACCGGATTGTAATCATCCATGAGGTACGCGGTAAACATGTTTAGGGTAACGCCGGTCTGAATGTAAAGTGCTCTCTTAAAAAAGTAGTCCGAAAAATATAGTGTGTGCCGGTGCGTCAGCTCGGGAACATTCAGAACCGGATCGTCCTGAGTTACACTCTGGAATAACACGGTATTGTCTAAAGCCCATTTGCGGAACCGAAATTCACGTGCAAGCTTAACAGATACATATCCGATAGTTTTATTGTATTGCTGTGGTGTGACGATTTGTCGAATACCCGGATCACTATCGATAAAATATAGTCGGTCGGTCAAAGAATACGCAGTTACTTCCGCATTTAGCCATCGGGTTTGGGCAGCAAGAAAGAGCGAGGTAATCTTTTCGTTTCGGAATTCATTAAACCAGTTAAACGCACTGAACCGGCTTTGATGAAGACTGAATGTAAGATCCGGAATTTTGCTAATCGATGATACTCCGGCCCGGAGAACCGACAGCGAATCAATGCGATAGAGCACGGAACCTTCTACAGAAGCATAATGCCTTCCGGCAACTCCTGTCGTGATTGCGCCGTTTACACTAAATTTTCCCCGACTCATTCGGTAGCGTCCACCAAGACCTTGCAAGGATTCTTTCAACAAACCGGGTATAAAACCGCTATCCAACAAAAGATTCCTGTCGTAGAAATAATTATATCGAAAATCTTCGGCAAAAAATGTAAAGGTGCCGATGGTTCCGGTCTCATACACCGCGCTTACGCGATTGATAAGATGATTATATCGCGAGCGATCGCGCAGGTCAGAAGTTACAAAAGCTTCTCCGTAACGCAATACTGACGTGGTCCCGCCTGAGGCATCGGTTACCTGCGAGGCGATTGTGGGCTGCCGGTATTCAAAAAATTTGTACTCATGTTCAATGGTATGCTCAATCGTCAGTGGCAAGTGCTTTAATACCCGAAATTGATGGTCCAGATGAATTCGTTTTCCTAATAAAAACGACTCCGCATCGCGATGAAAAACTTCCAGCCTCGCCCGATTGTTGAATTGCGTGTCACCACTTTCAAAATCCGCGACATTGGTCAGACCGCCATTTTCATCATTTAAAATATCCTGCGTTGCCACGTGAACCCGCGCCATGTAACGTCTGTTATCCGTGTGATAACTCGCTGTTACGCGCAAATTCCCGACACTGGAAAGTTGATTGATATACTTTCCTAATGAACGAAGACCATTATATGCAATGGAAAGATTAAGATTCTCGGACGTGTTCATGGTTACAAAAGCGTCGAGATTCTGACCTTGCTGCATCACCGAGCGGTAATACAGTTCTGTAAATGGAGTAGCTACGGAATAGTAATTAATGTCGTCTGCAGTAAAATACTTAAAATGCTTTGCCTTTCTTCCCGAATGCGGATAAGCGGTAAACTTGTTCAAACTAAACTGCAGTACGTTGTACGGTTGTCCTTCATTAGGAAAAGGCATGAGCCCGAAGTTATCGCGATGAAGATAATTAAAGCGGTAATCGCTCTGGATAGTTAGCGAAGTATCAACGTAGGTCGTATCGCGCTGCGCCGAAATGATTCGATACAAATCAATCGTTGCGCGTGGTGCTTGCACAGGAGCTGTTGGCCTGTCAGCGGGCTGCGCACAAACTGCCGCCGAAAACAGTAGAATCGCCAAAAGTCTCTTCATGCAACGCAATTTCGCGCAAAGGTAACGTAAAAAAAAACATCCTGCGGTTGCAGGATGTTTTTGGCTCGTCTATGTACAATTACTCTTTGATGAACTTCCGAACGGATGTTTTACCATCAGCAGTAATTTTCACAAAGTACACGCCGCTGGTAAGCGAGCTTACGTCAAGGCTATTGTTAAGTACCGAATTTCCAACCTGTACGGATTTTCCAAGCAAATCGAAGACTTCAGCACGTGAAACCTGAAGATTGTTTGGCAATGAAAAATTAAGTGAATTACGAACAGGGTTCGGATATACTATGATATCGTCACGGAAATCATTATCATTTGTTGACAAACTGATTCCGGCTTCTCCGCTGGCAATTAGTGAAAACACCTGCGAACCGCCGACCAGGGTCGCTCCCTTGTGAGACACCTGAATAGTATATGTACCTGGGTTAGCGAACAGAATGTCAACGCGCTCCACGTTGTCTACTTTGTTATCACCAAAATTTGTTGCCGGAGAAAGCGGATCATTCGGATTAAGAGAATACGGATAATTCACTTCATCAGCGCGTGTCACCACCAAATCAAGGTCGTTACGCAAACGCGGAGCACGCTGGTCGTTCGAGCCCACGGCGTTAGCTAAGCCCACCGGATCATTCCACGCAAGAGTAACCTGAATTTTTTGAGGCTCCGTCACTGTGAAGGTGCGGGAATATGTAGTTCCGGCGGTCAGTGTATTTTCTTCAATAATACTTGACGTATTTCTATTGGTAATTATCTGAGCTGCGGTAAGCACGTCAGCGACACCCCATCCAAATTCGTAGTCCGGACCTTCAAAGAAACCAGCCTCGCGCGCCGAATGGCAGATCAGTCCGCGAACTGTAGACGCCCGCATAAACTCACCCTGCGTTTCATTGTAATGTTGTTGTAACAACAAAACAAGTCCCGCAATAGCAGGCGATGCCATCGAAGTTCCGCTAAATTCACCGTATGAGGAATTGCTAAAGCTGGTTGGAGAACTTACGTTAACACCTTTAGCTGCAATATCCGGCTTAACTCTACCATCATCCACCGGACCAAAATTGCTAAAGCTGCTCATGATGGCACTTGAAGCATCATTGTAAACCAGCATCTCCTCAATTGCGGCAACGGTAATACCATTTTTTGCTACACCCATCCCCGAGATTAAGTCGTAACCAGACTCGCTCATGTCCTGTTCAATACCGCTATTACGGTCATTACCGGCCGCGATTACAATTTGATAAAAAGGAAAAGCATTAGAGACTTCGTCGATTTCCCTCGAAGAAAAATCGTACTGTCCGAAGCGCGGCAACGGAAGTGTTCCGGTATCGTATCCGTACGAGTGGTTAGACACCAGATATCCAAGTGTTCCAAAGATGCTCATTTCCGCAACATCAGCATCCCAATCGTAGCATATGGCAGTAGCGCCGTGCGCGATTCCGCGGCGGGATGGGCTTACCCCGGCAGCTATAACGGTACCTGTCACGTGCGTTGCGTGCAAACTTAGGTCGGAAGCGGCGTCATTCAGTGTAACTTTTCCACCGTTAAATTCCTGATGCGTATTGCGCACTTTACCTCCGTCCCAAACGCCGGCTACCATGCCCAATCCTGTAACTTCCAACCCTAATGCACCCCCGGGATACATCGAATTGGCACGAATTGTTCTTGATGATCCGTCATTGGTAATGGTAAAGAAAATCGGAGTTCCGTCCTCGTCAATTCGTTGAAGCGAATGTTTCTCACTTTCCACAATATTGTGCTTGGCTTTATAAGCCGCAACCAGTTCTTTCTGCTTCGCAATAAATTCAGCAGATTGCTGAACCGCACGTTGCATAACTTCCGGATTGTAAGTACGTACAATTTTCTGACGCTGTGCCGGAGTCTGCGCCAAAGCCATAGCCGGAAGCAATAAAGCAAGATAAATCTTTTTCATTTTTCAACTAAAATTTGCTAAATGTACTGCAAAATGATATAAAACAAATAAAAAAAAGCTGTTAAAAATTTAACAGCTTTCTTTTAACATTAAGGATAAACTAGTATCCTGCGTTTTGTGGAATACTTGGGTTTACAGACAATTCACTGATTGGAATCGGAAGTGTAAACTTAAAGTTATCTACTGAAAGCGAGCACTGGCCGTTGATAGCACAATCAACCGGATCTCTTTGAATGCCTTCGTTAGCAAAACCTCCAATACGCTTCAGGTCAACATAGCGGAAACCTTCGTAAGCAAACTCTTTTCTTCTTTCTCTAAGAACATCTTTCCAGGCAGCCACTGCATCAGCATATACCGGTAAATCCTGTACTTTGTTGTGACGTGCATTTCGTACCGTGCGGATTGTTGCAGCAGCACCAGCTAAATCATTGGCAGCAATCTGAGCCTCTGCTTTAATCAGGTACATCTCAGACAGACGCATAATCTTGATGTCATTGATCAGGAATCCGTTAGTTGCAGTACCCGGGTACTTGCGGATTACCAACTTATCAGTGTCAGTAGGGTTAGCAGAAGTCAGATAATTTGCATCGACCACTGATTGTGGGTGAACATTAACGTGGTAACGTACATCACCGTCATTTCCTGTAATTTGTACCGGAGTGAATCCTCCAACATTCGCACCTTGGAAGTTTACAGATGCACCGCCACCCAATTCAGCAGAAAGTTGCACGTTATCGCCGGTTACCTGACGAACCCAGTACACTTTACCGGAAAGGATAGCATTAGAAGGCACAGTTGAAACACCATTAGTGGTTACAGCGTTGGTCGGACGCGCTTCAAGGAAACGAACCATGTCACCAACCACGTAGTTATGACCAGGGATGGTAAGAGTCTGACTTGACACGGCTGTAACTGTAAAAGTAGAAGCATCAGCAGCTTGTGTATTGTCTAACAAATTAAACAACCCACGACCCATTTCGAAGAATGGTGAACCTGCAAGCGTAGAGTTAACGCTGGCAAAAAGAGCTCCTGTACGAGTCTCACCGTTAAGTTTTTTCAACTTAAAGATAACCTCGGTGTTAGCATTGTTTGTATCCGTGTGGAATACTGAAGTGTACGAAGTAGCTCCGGTATGACCAAAAGTAGCTAGGTTCAGACCAGACTGATCGATCACCTGCTGCGCCTTAATCAACGCATTAGCATAATCGCCACGTAGCGCATAAGAACGAGCCCATGTACCGTTAACGAAATCCTCATTAGCACGGATACGGGTAGTTGCATTTCCTGAAGCTTCAAACAACTGAAGAGCAGCTGTAAGATCGCTGTCAATAAAAGTGTACAGTTCTGCATTGCTTACGCGAGTACCACGGAAAGTGGTCGGGTAAACTGCATCTGCTTTCACTACACCCAAAGCATTAAGATCTTTTGGATTTGTAGAGAAGTATGAAATCAATTGATTATGGCAATAAGCGCGCAAAGCGTGCGCCTCTGCTTTTACCTGATCCAACAACGCCTGATCTGCAGGAGTTTCAACCGTAACCAAATCTGCAAAAGTCAGAACGCGGTTTGTACGGTCAATGGTCAAGTAATTCGACGACCAAATTCCATCCGGAGATGCAGAGTTCGGGTTTAGAATAAAAGCATAATTGTCATCAAGACCTTGCCCACCATTTGCAAATCCAATACTTACTTCATCTGTAAACACCGCATTAAATTCGATTTCCGAAGTTGGTGTTAAAATTGCGTAAGCTGAATTCATCAGGTAAACTAAGTCCAAAGGTCTTTGAAACGCGACCTCTTCCGTTTGCGCCCCCGGTGTGAAAGGATCCAAAAGATCCTGTTCGCACGAGGTAAACGATACTCCGGCAAGGAGTAACGCTGATAGTCCGATGTATTTTTTCATTTTCATTTTTTTTTTAGAATCTTAAGTCAAGACCAAGTGTAACGATACGTGGCGTTGGATATTGTCCCTGATCTGCAAAACGGTTAGATTCTGCATCAAAGCCTTGCCAAGCCGTCCATGTGTAAAGGTTTTCACCCTGAACAAAGAACGTAAGGTTGCTCATAAAAGTCTTTTCGAGGAACTTAGCAGGCACGCGGTATCCGATCTGTGCATAACGCATACGTACATAAGAAGCGTTGCGCAGGAAACGGTCTGAGTTAGCAGCTTCTCCAAGGTTGCTCGCGTCAAGTGAAGGTACATCTGTATCCGTATTGTCCGGTGTCCATGCATTCAACAAGTCTGAACTCACTACAAACTGTCCAAGACCTGCAGGTGTCGAATCGTACAATCCCTCAAGGTCAAAGTCAAATCTCCATACTTTCTGAGCGAAAGTGAAGTTAGTTGTTACGAAGAAACCTTTGTAGTCAAAATCAAAACCAAAACCTCCCTGATAAACAGGAACGCGCGACTTGTGAGTCAGACGACGATCACCTTCCTGCGGAGTCTCTGTAAGCTGGTTGTCCTGAGTAAGGAACAATAGGTTACCATTTTCAGGATTTACCCCTGCATAAGGTATAGTGAAGAATTCAAAAGTTTGTCCACCGTTACGTGTAATATAGTTTCCGTCAATCAACGGCTCATCCATATTACTTACAAAATTCTCGTTGTACGACATGTTACCGCGAAGGGTTAGTTTCATGTCGGTATTGCGAATAACATCAAGTGCCAAAGACACTTCCACCCCACGGTTAGTAACGGTAAGGTCAGAGTTCTGGTTTACAAACGTAGCACCTGTATACACAGGAATTGGCTCCTCCCAGATCAATTCACGGGTCTGCTTGTTATATACATCCACCGTACCGCGGAAGCGGTTTTTCCAAACTTCGAAATCAATACCTACGTTCCACTGGTGAGTCGGCTCCCAACGGATGTCAGCAGCACCAATACCAATTCCTACCCCATTCTCTCCGTTGTAAGCCGCAGAAGAAAACGCGTAGCTGGTTTGGAACAAAGGAAACTGAAGGTTGGCAAATTCTCCACCACTCACCAACTGGTTACCGTTAACACCGTATGATGCACGAAGCTTAAGAACATTGATAAACTCGATGTTTTCCATAAACTTCTCATTGCTTAAATTCCAACGAGCGGCTACCGACCAGAATGATCCCCAACGGTAATCTTTACCGAAGCGGCTGGTACCATCGTAACGGTAAGATCCCACGATACCAAATCTTCTGTCGAAATCGTAATCAAGCGTACCAAAGTAAGAGATCAAGTTGTATTTAATTCTCTCTTTTTCCACATTCGGAACATAAAAATCAGAAGCAGCAGAACCGTCGGTTCCTGAAACATCCTCAATGTATCCGCTTCCTGTATCCGGAACAAAAATCGCCGGATCCAAACCATTCTGACGAATAAAGTCGAACTGCGACTGTCCAAAGTTGTATTCTGTGGCAGCTAATGCTGAAACAGTATGCTTTTCAGCAAAAGTTTTGGTATAATCCAATTGCCACAATTGGCTGAAACGGAAAGTTCTTGAATTACGAGTGTCCTCGAATCCAACAAAGTCCTGACCTGCCTCCTGGAACAACAAAGCGTTAAACGAAATAGGGAATTCTGCCTGTACAAAACGCTGCTGCAACATATCCACAGAAGTTCTTGCTAACGCTCCGAAACCATCAAAAATTTCATATCGTGCATCGGCAGAACCCAGAATACGAAGTTCATCTGTATTGTTGTAATAGGTCTGTAGCTTGTCAATCAGGAACAATGGAGTATAAAGAAGTGTTCCATCTGCGTTGTACAGATCAAGCAATTGCTGTGAATTCTCATACAAATCCGGAGTCAGGTACGGTGCACTCAGCGTCGCTCCCAATACATAGTTACGGTTGATACCGCCTGTCCCCAAAGAAGTTGCTTCGTTGTTTTTAGTAAACACCAACGAGAGATTGGTATTGTACTGAAACTTCTCATTGTTTGATTTTCCGGAAAGGTTGTTACGGAAGCTGAAACGCTTCAGACCTGTAGTACGAAGCAAACCTTCCTGATCTGTATATCCCACGGAAGTATATGAATTCAGCAACTTCCCGGTGGTCTCAATACTCAGCTGGTAGTTAGAGTTTGTTGCATCTCTGAAGAAGTAATCCACCCAATCAGTTTGCGTGTTAAACGCAGCAATCTGCTCCGGAGTTAAAGTAGCACCCAATCCACGACCTACACGGTTCTCCAGTGTTAACAACTGACGTGAATTCGCAAAATCATACTGCGTATTCTGCAGCGTAGTGATACCCGTGTTCATAGACGCACGAATCGTAGTTTTCCCTTCTTCGAAGCTACCGCGACGCGTCTTGATTACAACAACCCCGTTAGCACCACGGTTACCATAGATGGCAGTCGCAGCCGCATCTTTCAGTACTGTTACTGATTCGATGTCTTCCGGGTTGATAGACCTAAAGTTCGTAGTCTGCGTTGGCATACCGTCAATGACATACAAAGGTTCGGTATTACCTGTAATTGATCCCGCACCACGGATCAAAACCGAGCTGGTTGCTCCCGGCTGTCCGGAACCGGTCAAAATGTTCAAACCGGCAACCTGACCTTGTAGCGTTTGCACAAACGACGCGTTCGGTCTGTTCTCGATTGTTTTCGCATTAATTGTCTCCTGCGCCACAACCGTAGTGGTTTTAGTTGTACTCCGGTAACCTTCGATTACCACGTCCGCCAGCTTCACACCGGCTTCCAGTACCACATTAACCGTGTTGGATGCTCCAACAGTGATTTCACGGTCTGCCATTCCAACGAAGGAAAATACAAGCGTTTCCCCTGTATTCACCTGAATGGAATACTTTCCATCGATGTCTGTTTGAGTTCCTCTGGTCGTGCCTTTCACGATGACGTTTGCACCCGGCAAAGTCCCTGTGGCATCCGAAACAACTCCCGTAACAGTTTTCCCCTGTGCAAAGGACAACTGTACTGTCAACGCCACTAAGAGCGTAAAAATCCATTTGAACTTAGATCTCATGTTAATTTATTTGAGTTAGTTATTTCCGCAAACTTCCTAATTAATTCTTAAAAAACCAAATACAAGGCGGATTAATTCTCTTTACCTTTGCACTACGCAAATGCCGATTTTTTCTGCAAAACTTGCAGCATTAACGGCAGGAGCGGCATTTTACACCGCCTTTCGGACATTAAATTTTGGTTAATATTTAACAGTACGTTTGCACATGTTGCAATTGCGATTTTCCACAAATGCATTTGAAGCCGGAACTGATGAAGCCGGCCGTGGATGTCTGGCCGGTCCGGTAACAGCCGCTGCCGTAATCCTGCCGGAAAAATTTCGCAACAAATTGCTCACCGATTCCAAGCAACTTACGGAAAAAGATCGTTCCTACCTGCGCAAACTCATTGAAGATAAGGCGGTATGTTTTTCAGTGGCACACATCTGCCACCAAACCATTGATGAAATCAATATTCTAAACGCGTCCATCAAAGCCATGCACGAGGCCGTGGCACAACTCAACACGCAACCGGCTTTCCTTGCGGTCGACGGCAACCGTTTCAAACCTTTTGCCCAAATCCCGCACGCCTGCATCGTTAAAGGCGATGCAAAATACATGACCATCGCCGCGGCGTCCATTCTGGCCAAAACCTACCGCGATGATTTTATGGCAAAACTGCACGAAGAATTCCCGCTCTACAACTGGAAACAAAATAAAGGATACCCCACTTCCGAACACCGGAAGGCCATCGCCACTCATGGCACTTCTGCCTACCACCGGTTATCATTCCGCCTGTTGCCGGAACAACTCGAAATCGATTTTTCCGCAACTAAATAAGTTCCGCTTCAAAAAGCGACGCGAAATGGAATTTTATCCGCGCTTTCACAGCCTCCTCGTCTACCTGATCCACGCCCAGCTCTACATGTAGTGATGTAACGCCCTTACCCCGAATTCCACACGGAATGATATTGTCAAAATAACCCAGATCGGTATTGACATTTAAAGCAAAACCATGCATCGTTACCCAACGCGACGCTCTGACACCCATGGCGCAGATTTTTCGCGCAAACGGGGTCCCCACATCCAACCAGACACCGGTTTCGCCCGGGCTGCGCGTAGCCTGCAAACCGTAATCCGCAAGCGTCAGTATGATCACCTCCTCGAGCAAGCGCAGGTACTTGTGAATATCAGTAAAAAAGTTCTCCAAATCCAGAATCGGATAACCCACTACTTGTCCCGGACCGTGATACGTAATATCTCCCCCACGGTTTATTTTATAAAAAGTCGCCCCTTTGGCACGCAACTGCTCTTCACTCAGCAAAAGATTCTGCACATCACCGCTTTTCCCCAGCGTGTACACGTGCGGATGCTCCACAAACAAAAAATAATTCGACGTTGCCTCCTGCAGGTCCTCGCGGCGGTTGCGCACTTTTCTATCCGCTATTTCAGCAAATAATCGCTCCTGATAATCCCAGGCCTCTTTGTAATCCATCGACCCTAAGTCCCGAAAATGCACATTCTTGTTCATGCGGCAAAGGTAGCATTTTATGCAGCAGCCACTTCGCAATACCAATCCGCTGCAGTCCCGCTGTCTGCTATAAGCACCTTTGTCCGGCTGCGGTATCCGACCCGCGGCAGCGGCTTCCGGGGGTCGCCACTCCCACAGGCGGCTTCCGGTAGCCGTACTGCAGGTGGCTGCCGCGCCCATCGGGGCTGGAAGAATCCTTCGCTTTCCTGAGTTTCAATAGCAGTCCATTTTGTAATATCTTTGCACCCTTAAATTGCATCATCATGGCTCTGTCTGAACAGGAAATATTGCGCCGCGAGGCGTTATCTGAGTTACGCGCAATGGGTATCGAACCCTATCCCGCCAACGAATTCCCGGTAAATGCGCATTCGGGTGACATTCTGGTTAACTTTGAGGCATACGAAGGCCGCGAAGTAGTCCTCGCCGGCCGGATTATGTCGCGCCGCATCATGGGCAAAGCTTCCTTTGCCGAACTTAAAGACGCGCAGGGCCGTATTCAGGTCTATATTTCCCGTGACGATATTTCCCGCGACGAAGCCGGCACCCTCTACAATGTTGTGTTCAAAAAACTGCTCGATATTGGCGACTTCATCGGAATTCGCGGAAAAGTATTCAAAACGCAGGTCGGCGAAATTTCTGTGCACGTTACCGAACTTACCGTTCTTGCCAAAGCGCTTCGGCCATTACCTATTGTTAAAACCGATGCTGACGGTAAAGTACATGACGCCTTTGCAGACGCCGAACAGCGCTACCGCCGCCGCTATGTCGACCTTACCGTAAATGATTACGTTAAGGAAACTTTTATCAAACGGACAAAATTATTTAATGCCATGCGCCAGTTTTTTAACGAGCGCGGCTATCTCGAAGTAGAAACCCCGATTCTGCAACCCATCCCCGGAGGCGCATCGGCCCGACCGTTTGTAACGCATCACAACGCGCTGGATATTCCGCTGTACATGAGGATTGCCAACGAACTTTACCTGAAACGACTCATCGTAGGTGGCTTCGATGGCGTTTACGAATTCTCCAAAAACTTCCGCAATGAGGGAATGGATCGCACGCACAATCCTGAATTTACCGCCATGGAAATTTACGTAGCGTACAAGGATTACCAGTGGATGATGACTTTCACCGAGCATCTGCTGGAATATTGCGCGCTGGCGGTCAACGGAACCACTAAAGTTACATTCGGCAAGCACGAGGTCGACTTTAAAGCGCCGTATCCGCGTATTACCATGACCGAAGCCATTATTCGCTTTACAGGATTTGATATCACCGGTAAATCGGAGCAAGAGCTTCGCGAAGCGGCTCAAAATATGGGCATCGAAACTGACGACACTATGGGCAAAGGCAAACTGATCGATGAGATTTTCGGCGCCAAATGCGAAGGAAATTTCATTCAGCCCACCTTTATCACCGACTACCCAAAAGAGATGAGTCCGCTTTGCAAACAGCACCGCACAAACCCCGAACTCACCGAACGCTTTGAACTTATGGTGTGCGGTAAAGAAATTGCCAATGCATACTCGGAATTAAATGATCCGATCGACCAGCGCGCGCGATTTGAAGCCCAACTCGAACTGGCGCAGCGCGGCGATGTCGAAGCCAACGAGTTCATTGATGCCGACTTCCTGCGGGCACTCGAATACGGTATGCCTCCCACATCCGGATTGGGCATTGGCATGGATCGATTGTTAATGTTCCTTACCAACAACGAATCCATTCAGGAAGTTTTATTTTTCCCGCAAATGCGACCGGAGAAAAAAGCAGTTGCACTTTCAGAAGATGAACGACTGATTTCGGAACTCCTGCAGGCTACCGAACATTTGGCTCTCGACGCGCTTCGCGCACAGTCCGGACTTAGCGGCAAAAAATGGGATAAGGCTATGAAAAATCTCGCTTCGCTGGGCATTACAGAGGTAATTGTCGAAGGAGATTCGAAAACCGTCCGATTAAAAAAGTAAAAGTCCGGTAGGGTGTAACGTTTTAAATTTGTTATCTTTCACAAGGTGAATAAACCTTGTGATTTAAATTTTGTCTATTGCCCAAACTTATTACGATGAAAAAATTATGTATTGCAGCTTTTTTATTCGCTGCACTTGCGGTTAACGCACAGGAAAAAGCAAGGCAAACGCTAACGCCGGAGCAACGGACAGAACTTCAGGTAAAGAAAATGACACTCGACCTGGATCTGAATGAAAAACAACAAAAAGAACTAAGCGCCGTGATGCTTGATCAAAACAAGCGCCTCGAACAACAACGCGTAGCCCGGGCCAACCAGAAAGCTGATCTTGAAAAACTTTCAAAAGAAGAGCGCTTCAAGCGCAAAAATGAAGCCCTGGACGAACAGATTGCCTTTAAAAAGAAGATGAAAGAGATTTTAAACGCCGAACAGTTTTCCAAGTGGGAAGCCAATCGTGAGCGCAGAAAAGACATCGTGAAATCACATGTTAAAACGCGCAACGAACAGCGACTGGAACAAAAAGCAAAAAAATAATTTTGTCTGTTTGCGCGAATCTCTTAGATTTGATTGCTAATACCTCTAAAAACCTGATATTATGAAAAAACTGATCGCCGTATTTACATTCATGCTTGCATTTGCAGCCGGAGCGCAGGCACAGGAAAGAAAAATGAGTGCAGAAGAGTCTGCGAAACTTGATGCCATCAAAATGGCCGAAGTGCTAAATCTTCCTGCAAACCAACAAATGGATTTCCAGCGTTTGTTTCAGATGAAGTATGAAGTAATGAACGATCCAAAAATGTCGGCAGAGCGCAAAAAAGAAATGGCGCGCGTGGTTGACATGAAAATCAGAGCTTCTTTGAACGCTGAACAACTCGCAAAGTTGGATAAGAACCCTGAACTTCTTGCTAAACTTACCGGTTCAGCAGCAGCGGAAAAAGCAGTAAATGCACCCGCAACAAAGAAGTAATTTGCAGAACGCAAAAAAAAGCCGCTGGTAATTCAGCGGCTTTTTTTTGCTTTACTCTAAAGCGTTGCTGCTACTTCCCTAACTGCAGAGATCGTAGCATCCAGATCGTCGTATGTGAGCGCATCGGTAATAAACCAGGTTTCATAGGCCGATGGCGCGATGTAAATGCCCCGATCCAGCAGGCCGTGAAAGAATTTTGGAAATTTTTCATTTGCGGCAAACGATGCGGTACGCAAATCAGTTACGGCCACAGTACTAAAATGCACGGAAATCATGGAACCGCGTCGGTTAATCGTAAATTCAACGCCCGAAGCGCTGAGCGCTTCCGCCATACCTTTTTCCAGATATGCAGTCTTCTCCTCCAGACGAGCATATACGGCGCGGTCATTATTCAATGCTTGAAGCATGGCAAGCCCGGCAGCCATTGCAAGCGGATTACCGGAGAGTGTTCCCGCCTGATAAACCGGTCCGATGGGCGCCAGATAATCCATTATTTCTTTTCTTGCCGCAAAGGCCCCCACGGGCAGTCCTCCGCCAATTACTTTTCCAAAAGCAACCATATCCGCGTTAACACCGCACAGTTCCTGTGCGCCGCCCGCAGCCAACCGAAAGCCGGTCATTACCTCATCAAAAATCAAAAGAATGTCTTCGCGGTCGCAAATACGTCGAAGCGCTTCCAAAAACCCAGGCTGTGGCGGAATACATCCCATGTTACCTGCAACGGGCTCCACAATTATTGCGGCAATTTTTCCCGGATTAGCAGCTACGAGTGTTTCGACATTCTCGATATCGTTATAATGGGCCATCAGCGTATCCTGAGCGGTTCCCTGAGTAACGCCGGGACTATTAGGAGTTCCGAACGTACTGGCACCGCTTCCTGCTTGAATCAAAAATGCATCGGCATGACCGTGGTAACAGCCTGCAAACTTGATGATTTTATCGCGACCGGTAAATCCCCGTGCCAATCGAACTGCACTCATGCAGGCTTCCGTTCCGGAGTTTACGAAGCGAATCTTGTCGATATTCGGCACCATCGACACCGCGAGTTCAGCAATCTCAGTTTCGAGCTGGGTAGGAGCACCAAACGAAGTTCCGAGTTTTGCCCGTTGGGTTACGGCTTCCACTACCGGATCAAACGCATGTCCTAAAATCGCAGGACCCCACGAATTGATGTAATCGATGTATCGGTTGTCATCCTCATCAAATAAATAAGCTCCTTTCGCCTGTTTCATAAAAATGGGCGTACCACCTACGCCGCGAAAAGCACGAACGGGAGAGTTTACGCCCCCCGGTAAAAACTGTTCAGCCGCTGCGAAAAGTCGGCTGCTTCTTTCATATCTCATATTATCGTATTCTGAGCTGCTGCCCGATGGAAATTGAATTTTCCTGGATGTTATTTTTTCTTCGAAGTTCGTCAACCGTAATATTAAATCGACGCGATATGGAGTACAAGGTATCGCCTTTCACTACTTCATAATAATCGCCATTATCGGCCAACTTCACAGGATTCGGATCAATCCATTCTTTACCCATTACTTCGGCGTCGTATTTGTGCAACTGGTACCGTTCGATGATCCCAATCAATTTCTCGGGGTATTTCGGATCGGTCGCATAACCTGCTGCCTTCAATCCTTTCGCCCAGGCTTTATAATCGTCTTTATCCAATTCAAAAAGACCGGCATAACGGCTTCTCGAAGTCAGAAAAAGCGAATGGTCGCGGTAGGATTGACTTGCATCGTCGTATTTTCGAAAACACTCCCCCGCTGCATCGTCGTCATAAGAAACGCTTGGCCCCGTCCACTCTTTGTGACATTTGATGCCAAAATGATTGTTTGCCAAAGCGCTGAGAGGCCCCGTACCCGCACCGGATTCCAGAATACCCTGACCGAGTGTAATACTGGCCGGAATACCGTACTGGCGCATGTTGCCTTTTGCCGTTTCTTTAAACTGATTGATGTATTCGTGTACCATCTGCGTGGTAACTTTTACGCGCGTTGTCGCTTCAAGTATTTCAGGTTTACTGTATACCGTCTGTTTTCCGGTAGATTTATCTTCTTCTTTCGCTTTACGGTACTGATCGGCAATTTCCTTGCGGGTCATCGTTTTCCCACCGGATTTCCGTACTCCCGTTTTTGTCGTTACAGGTTTGCGCGAAGTGGTCGACTTACTGGTCCCACAGGCAACTACAAGCATTGACAGTAATACAAACAACAGTTTTTTCAACATAAAATCGTTTCTATATTTTTATATCTTAATCGGAGATTCATTCCTTCAATTCCCTGGAGTCCGCCGGTATGGACAGCCAGCACGCTCGAACCTGAGGGAATCTTTCCGGAGTCGATCATATCCAGAATGCCAAACATCATTTTTCCCGTATACACGGGATCCAGAGGTATTCCGTATTCGCGGTGAAAGGAATTTAAAAAACGAACCAGTTCGACGTTTATTTTCGCATATCCTCCGAAACAATATTCATCGATAACCCTGAAATTGCGCCGGGACGTCCACTTTTTAATTTCATCTTCCAGAAACCGACCCGCCAATGCGGAAAAAACCAACACACACTGATGAAGCGCTGCACTGTTACAAATTCCGGCCGCGGTTCCGCCTGTTCCTCCAGCCACGCAAATATAATTAAACGAAGCATCATCCGGGGTCAAAATCTCTTCACAACCCCGAACTGCAAGCGCATTGGTTCCGCCTTCCGGCAACAGATAAAATCGTCCGAACCGCTTTTCCAGAAGAGCAACGAATTCTTCCTCGTGGCGAAGCCGGTAATCCGCCCGGCTGAGATAATGCAATTGCATATCACAGGAAGCTGCAAATCGCAGCGTAGGATTCAGACTGTCGGCTGCTAACTCCTCTCCTCGAATAAGTCCGACTGTTGAAAAGCCATGTTCTTTCCCAGCCGCTGCAACAGCAGCAATATGATTGGAATACGCACCTCCGAAAGTAAGCAGTTGTGAGTAATTCTGCTTTCTGGCTTCGAGGAGGTTATACTTTAGTTTTCGAAATTTGTTTCCGGAGATATGAGTATTAAGTAAGTCATCCCGGCGTACAGTAACCGAAACATTTTTGTAAGTGAAATGTTGGTCGAAACTCACGTGGCAAAGGTACAAAATGGCGCTAAAATCGAATCAAATGTATCTGAAAAACGCGTACCATTTACGGTTTTTAAGATAAGTCAAATCTCTTTCCGATGCATAGGCTTCCCGTTCAAAGGAAATATTGCGATAGGCCGCTTTCCAGGATCGGAAGCGTAGCAATCGCAGTAAAAATTCAACGAGATACCACAGATAAAAAATAAAAACGAATAGTTCGGCTTGTTGACGAAAATGAATGCGTTCGTGATTGAGAAACACAGCATCCTTTTTATCGTCAGCGTCGCGGACAAATAAAAACGGGAAAAGCAAAATACCTGCATATCCTTTCGGTACGAAATGTCTTGCAGCTACAATCCACATTGGTTTATAGTTTAAATTTGTTCCATGGAACAAAACGGAGCTAAGCTTATACCCGGCGAAGATTATTACCTGACGCCCGAAGGATACAAGGTTTTCACCGAAAAATACCATCTGAAGCGCGGATATTGCTGTAAAAGCGGATGCCGCCATTGCCCTTACGGATACGATAAAAATACCGGAAAATTTATTAAGAAAAGAAATTTATGACCTTTCAGGAACAAATTCTAGAAGGCATTCCTGCCGAGTTACCGGCCATGCCCCCATTTGACCCATCGATTAACCACGCGCCAAAGCGCAAGCAGATCTTATCAGAAGACGAGCGCAAACTTGCCATTCGGAATGCGCTTCGCTATTTTGAGTCGAAGCATCACGAAACGTTGGCGAAGGAATTTGCAGATGAGCTCGACACTTATGGCAGAATTTACATGTACCGCCTGCGCCCCACCTATAGGATGTATGCACGCCCGATTGCAGAATACCCCGGAAAATCGCTGCAAGCCAAAGCAATTATGCTGATGATTCAGAACAATCTGGATTACGCCGTGGCTCAGCATCCGCACGAACTAATTACCTATGGCGGAAACGGAGCCGTTTTTCAGAACTGGGCGCAGTACAGGTTAACCATGAAATACCTCGCGGAAATGACCGACGAGCAAACGCTTGTAATGTATTCCGGGCACCCAATGGGACTTTTCCCTTCCCACTCTGATGCTCCCCGAGTGGTGGTTACCAACGGAATGATGATTCCGAATTACAGTAAACCGGACGACTGGGAAAAGTTTAATGCGCTGGGAGTCACGCAATACGGCCAGATGACTGCCGGTAGTTACATGTACATCGGACCGCAAGGTATTGTTCACGGAACAACCATTACGGTCCTCAACGCAGGTCGCAAGATCTCAAAAAACGGCGAGGACCTTCGCGGTAAACTCTTTGTTACATCGGGCCTCGGCGGCATGAGTGGCGCACAGCCAAAAGCCGGTAATATTGCGGGATGCATCACGGTTTGCGCAGAAGTAAATCCGAAGGTAGTGCATACGCGCTACTCGCAGGGGTGGGTTGACGAAGTCATATCAGAACTTGATTTGCTGGTTCAGCGTGTTCGTCAAGCCAAAGAAAACCAGAAAGTGGTATCCATCGCTTACGAAGGAAATATCGTTGATGTATGGGAACGTTTTTATGCAGAAGAAATTCTGATCGACCTGGGAAGTGACCAGACCTCTTTACACAACCCATGGGCAGGAGGCTACTACCCTGTCGGCCTTTCTTTCGAGGAATCGCAGAAAATGATGGCAGATCGGCCAGAGGAATTTCACGACCGTGTTCAGGAGTCACTGCGCCGTCACGCCGCGGCAGTTAATATGCATGCAGCACGCGGCACTTATTTCTTCGATTACGGGAATGCTTTCTTGCTTGAATGCTCAAGAGCGGGTGCCGAAATTTTTGCTCCTGATCATATCAATTTCCGCTACCCGAGTTACATTCAGGATATTTTAGGCCCGATGTGCTTCGATTACGGTTTTGGACCTTTCCGTTGGATTTGCGCCTCCGGAAAAGAAAGCGATCTCGATGCTACAGATGCGATCGCTACACGCGTGTTGGAAGAAATGGCGCAGGCTGCTCCTGCTGAAATCAAACAGCAAATGGAGGATAATATCCGCTGGATCAAATCTGCCAAAACGAACCAGCTTGTTGTGGGCTCTCAGGCTCGTATCCTCTACGCTGACGCCGAAGGGCGCATGAAAATTGCCGAAGCATTCAACAATGCAATCGCCGAAGGAAAAATCGGACCGGTCATTCTGGGTCGGGATCATCACGATGTGTCCGGTACCGACTCTCCGTACCGGGAGACCTCAAACATTTACGACGGCTCAAGATTTACAGCCGATATGGCGATTCAAAATGTAATCGGCGACAGTTTCAGAGGCGCTACATGGGTATCGATTCACAATGGCGGAGGCGTTGGTTGGGGCGAAGTGATAAACGGGGGATTTGGCATGGTTCTTGACGGCACAGCCGCTGCGGATAAGCGCCTCAAATCCATGCTTTTCTGGGATGTTAACAACGGAATCGCCCGCCGAAGCTGGGCCCGTAATGAAGGTGCAGTTTTCGCCATAAAACGGGCCATGGAAGCGCAACCTTTGCTGAAAGTGACCATCCCTAATACAGTAAGCGACTCGGTTCTGAATGTATAGCGATGCATAAGGCAGATAGCATGACGTTGATGATAATGGGCATCGGATTATTACCGATTGCCTTGTATATTGAAAACAGCATCATGCAAGCCATTTTACTCATTGCCTCATGTGTTCTTAATCTGGTTGCTATAGTAAAAAGCATTAAAGAGAAGAAACATAACCAATGATACCTGCTATGATACGCCTACGTTTTTTGCCATTATTTTTACTCGTACTCCTGTCGTCATGTACTTCGGTGCGCGTGGCAAGCGATTACGATTCCAAAGCTGATTTTTCCCAATACAAAAGCTACGCATTCCACAAAACGGCTATCGACAAGGCGGAAATATCCGATCTCGATAAGAAAAGGATTTTGCGTGCCTTAGATGAAGAGATGACCAAAAAAGGTTTTTCCCGAAGTGAAAATCCGGATCTTTTAATTGCCTTTTTCACAAAAGCCTCCAATCAAGTACATGTAAATCACTGGCCCGGCTGGGGCTGGGGTTGGGGTTGGGGCTGGGGTTGGGGCTGGGGTCCCGGCATGTGGGGCGGCGGCACTACCGTTAGTACCGATACTCAGGGAACCCTTTACGTAGACCTTATGGATGCCAAAACCAAGGAACTGATCTGGCAAGGCGAAGGCGTCGGAATCCTGGAGCACAGAGGCGAAAAGAAGGACGCCCGAATCCGGGAATTCGTTGCACGAGTGCTGGCGCAGTATCCGCCGGAGCAACGAAAATAAAGAAGGCTGTCGGATGACAGCCTTCTTTATTTTTTAGTATTCCAGTAACTCCATTATTTTTTGGCGGACTTTCTCCACATTCGGAATCATGGTTTGTTCCAACGTTGAGTTTAACGGAATGGCCGGAACATCTGCTGACCCAATCACCATTACCGGGGCATCCAAATCCCGGAAACACTGCTCCTGTATAAGTCCGGCCAAACTGCGGGCAAATGAATTCGAGACCGGCTCTTCGGTAACAATCAGACACTTGCGGCATTTCCGGACCGACTTTAATACAGTAGCTTCGTCCAGCGGATGAATGGTGCGCAAATCGACAATCTCGACCCGGTCACGCATGTTGTCTGAAGCATTCAGCGCCCAGTGAACACCCATTCCATACGTAATGATGCTGACCGTCTCCGCATGATCATCAGCCCAAATTTCCTGAACCAATGCAGCTTTCCCGAACGGCAATATGTAATCCTCCGCCGGCTCATTAACGCGCGCACTTTCCGTGCCCTTAACTTTAGACCAATACAAGCCTTTATGCTCCAATATTACAACCGGATTGGGATCGTAGTACGCTGCCTTCAACAACCCTTTTAAATCAGCTCCATTGCTCGGATACGCGACTTTGATTCCGCGTATGTTCGACAACACACTCTCTACTGATGACGAATGATAAGGCCCCCCGCTGCCATACGCACCGATGGGTACGCGCAAAATCATGCTCACTGGCCATTTGCCGTTGGTCAGATAACACGACCGGGAAACTTCCGTAAATAACTGATTTAAACCGGGCCAAATGTAATCTGCAAACTGCACCTCAACAATTGGCTTAAGGCCTACGGCAGACATGCCGACAGTGGAGCCCACGATAAACGCCTCCTGAATCGGGGTGTTGAACACACGATCGTCACCAAACTTCTGCGCTAATGTCGCAGCTTCCCGAAACACGCCACCAAGGCGCGCGCCCACGTCCTGGCCGTACAGCAAGCATTCCGGATGCTTGCGCATGAGTTCTTCTACCGCAAAAAGTGCGCAATCCACCATAACAACTTTGTCCTCACGGTCCGGTGCGCGTTCACCGGTTTCCTCCACAATCGGAGTGGGTGCAAATACATGAGTATATAAATCCCCGGCTACAGGGTCTTCTGCCTGCTGCGCAAGTGAAAAATCATCCTGAACCGTTTTGCGGGCCTCTTCCTCAAGATGCTGAATTTCGTACGTCGAAACTCCGGCCTGCGCAAGCTGTGCCTTCAGTACCGGATACGGATCACGGCTTCTGGCTTCCTCCAAATCGTCGCGGTACCATTCCATTCGCACTCCGGAGGTGTGGTGGTTAAGCAACGGCACACGCGCATGCACCAAAAACGGACGCCTTTCGCGTCGCATAGTGGAAATCACGCGATTCAACTCGGCATAACACTCCGAAAAATTGGCTCCGTCAAGAGTAACCGCTTCGATCCCGTGGAATCCCTTAATGTACTCAAACGCATTCTGAGCCCGTGTCTCCGCGGCATTCGCAGAAATATCCCAACCATTGTCCTGTATAAGATAAAGAATGGGCAATTGTTTCAGTGCCGCCATCTGAAAGGCTTCAGCCACTTCCCCTTCCGTCACCGACGCATCACCGAGCGAACATACCACAATTGGTTTCACACTCTCGTCGCAGATGCCTGTACTTTCCTTATACCAGAATCCCATTGCTGCCCCGGTGGCGGGGATGGCTTGCATGCCCGTCGCAGAAGACTGGTGCGGAATTTTGGGTTTGTCGTCATCGCGTAGACTCGGATGGCAGTAGTAGGTACGCCCTCCGGAAAACGGATCGTCGCGCTTGGCCATCAACTGCAACATCAAATCATAGGGCCGCATGCCGATTCCGAGCAGCATGGCATCGTCCCGGTAGTACGGAAACGCATAATCCTGCGGCAATAACTGTATGGCCGCCGCCAATTGAATGGCTTCGTGGCCGCGCGAGGTGGCATGTACGTACTTTGATACTACCTTAAAATTTTCCTCATACAATTCCGCCATCGCTTTGGCGCGTGCCATCAGCGAAAAGGCTTTTATTAAAACTGTTTTTGAGATCGTATTTTCTGCTATTTCCATAATATTTTTTTAGAGCCGGGAACCCGTCTTCCACTAAAGCCGGCATTGCTTATTGCATGGCCGATCCGCGCCTGCGGGCTTCCTGCGGTCGCCCGCAGGCGCGGGCGTCCATCGGCAAACGCCGCAGCCGGGCTACCGTTGCAGCCGGGGCTAAGGCTTTCATCTTACCGGAACGATCCAGCCAAAGGTATCTTCTTTCTTCTGTGTTTTAATGGCATCCAGTTTCGCCTTCACTTCATTTCCAACCGGCGCTTCCTTCGGGAAGGTAATCAATTGGTCGCGGAACTGAATGGCTTCTACGGGTGCTATACTCACGGCGGTTCCTGCGCCAAACGCCTCTTCGAGCGTTCCGTTTCTGAACGCCTCAACCACTTCCTGCATGGACAGCGGCCGCTCCTGAACCTCATACCCCATATCCCGCAACAATGCAATTACACTCAATCGGGTAATCCCGTTCAGAATAGCACCATTCAGATCGGGTGTAATGAACTTTCCGCCGATCTTAAAAAAGATGTTCATTGTTCCCACTTCCTGAACATACTCAAAATGCACCGGATCAAGCCAGAGGACCTGATCAAAACCTTGTTTTTTTGCTAATTCAGTAGGCAATATGGCCGCGGCATAATTTCCTGCAGCCTTTGCTTCTCCGGTACCACCGATCGCCGCCCGAATGAATTTGGTTTCGGCATACAAACGTATGGGCTTGCTAAAAAACGGACCGGCCGGCGAACCGATGATGATAAATTTATAATGCGTTGACGCCCTCATACCAATAAATGGCTCGTCCGCATACATGAACGGCCGAATGTACAAGGCACTTCCCTCCTTTTTCGGAATCCATTCTTTCTCGGTGCGAACAAAAGCCTTCAGACCTTCCATAAAAAGATCGGTAGGTACCTCCGGCATACCCATGCGCCGCGCGCTGAAATTCAATCGCGCTGCATTTTCTTCCGGTCTGAATAACAGCGGTGTGCCGTCAGCAGACTGCGTGGCTTTCATCCCTTCAAAGATCGCCTGTCCGTAGTGAAGTGCCATGGCAGCAGGATGTATCGGAATCAGGGCTAATGGCTCAATTCGCGGGTTTACCCACTGTCCGTCGGCGTAGTCGCATACAAACATGTGATCCGTAAAGTGTATGCCCATCGGTGTATTTTCGATATCTACCGAATGTGCCCGTGACGTTTCTGATTTTGTTATGCTGATGTTCATTCTGTTTATGTTGTTGATTCGGTGTTATATTCTTCGAGATAATCTCCTACACGTTTAAGAAAACTTCCGCCCAGATATCCGTCGATAATGCGATGGTCAAACGATAGTGACAAAAACATCATACTGCGAATGGCAATCTCGTCGCCATAGGACGTCGTAATTACTTCCGGTCGTTTTTTGATAATACCAAAAGCGATAATAGCCGCTTCGGGTTGATTGATAATCGGCGTGCCCATTAAGCTGCCAAAAGTTCCGACGTTCGAAATGGTAAAGGTACTTCCCTTAACGTCTTCGGGTGCAAGCGCATTCGTTCTGGCGGCATGCGCCAATCGGTTTACCTCGGCGGCAAGTTGTGGCAATTGTAAGGTCGCGGCATTTTTAACTACCGGTACGATCAGGTTACCGGTAGGCAGTGCAGTTGCCATACCTACGTGCACATCGCCCCGCACTACAATCCTATCGCCGTCTACGGAAACATTCATCATCGGAAAATCGACCAACGCACGTGCGACTGCCTGTACAAACACAGGAGTGAACGTCAGCTTCTGTCCGAACTCTTGCTGGAATTCGTCTTTTGTGCGTTCGCGCCATGCTACCAGACCGGTTACGTCGACCTCGAGGTATGACGTTACGTGAGGAGATGTCTGCTTGGAGTACACCATGTGGCCGGCAATGATTTTCCGCATCCGATCCATTTCAACCAGGCGGTCTTTGGTTTCATCAAAGGCAATCTGCGGCGCAGCAAACGGGAATGTAGAGGCAGGCTGCGGGGCAGGCTGCGGCACACTGCGAACGGGATATTTTCTGTTTTTCAGGTATTGAAAAACATCGCTTTTTCTAAGGCGTCCACCCGTACCGGATCCGGGAATCAGTTGCAATTCTTCCAGTGATATATTTTCTTTCTGCGCAATGGATACGATGAGCGGCGAGAGAAATACATCCGTCCGCGGCGTTTTGAGCGTTGCGCCAGGCGTGTTTTGAACCGCAGGGCGCGACGCAGCCTCTGCAGGAAGTTTCGCGATCGGTTTCGATTCTGATTTCGCAGAATTATCTCCCGATTCTGAGGGGTCGATAATGGCGATCACCTCGCCTACCGGTACGACGTCATTTTTCTGAAACCGTAGTTCCTTAATGATGCCGCTGCAGGGAGCAGGCACTTCATTGTCTACTTTATCGGTGGCAACTTCCACCAGTGGCTGCTCTGCGGCGATGAAATCGCCGGGTTGTACCAACCAGTTGATCACCGTAGCTTCGGTGATGCTCTCTCCCATTTTTGGCAGCCTTATTTCCATACTTACTTTTTAAATCGTTTGTAGATTTCTTCCTGTGACGGTCTGTTGGCCGGAATTTCGCGCAGCGGTTCCACTTCGCGCAATGTGGCATGGCATTCCGCAGGGAGTTGCTGGTATAATTTCGTTCCTTCGGTTTTCCACGCAATCATATCGTCTGACACTTGTCTGACCACCGCCGCAGGATTTCCCGCCACCAGACTTCGCGGTTCCAAAACGGTTCCGGCCTTCACAAATGCCAGTGCACCCACGATGCATTCATCGCCAATTTGCGCATCGTCCATGATAACGGCATTCATGCCTATGAGGCAATTGCGACCGATATTGGCGCCGTGTACAATGGCACCATGACCGATATGCGCACCGGCTCTGAGCGTAATTGTCTTTCCGGGAAACATATGAATTGTGCAGTTTTCCTGCACGTTGCAACCGTCTTCAAGCACAATTCCGCCCCAATCGCCACGTAGTGCCGCACCCGGCCCGATGTAACAGTCTTTTCCGATAATTACATTGCCGGTTACCGAAGCAAGCGGATGAACAAAGGATGATTCGTGGATCACCGGAATGAAGTTATTGAATTCGTAGACCATGGGTTCGACCGTGTTTTGAAGGTTGTCGGCTTGGCTATTTAAACTTTTCGAGTGTTTTCTTGGTGAAATCTGAAAGCACCAACCGGCCACTAATGGCCGCTCTTTCGCTAAGAAGCTGATCCCAGTCGTCGGTATTCCGCCAGAAAATCTTCTTCATTTCTGCCATGGCTTCCGGGTTATAGGTGCACAAGTGCTTCGCAAATGCTGCTACCGCTTCGTCGAGTTCGGAAAGCTCGTCGAAAATCTGCGTGTAGAGTCCTTTCTCGCGTGCCCAGGCGGCCTCGTAAAAAGAATTGGCGTCAATGGCGATTTGCGACATAGCAGACACTCCGATTTTGCGTTCGATGGCGGGGCTTACCACAAAGGGGCCGATGCCTACGTTAAGTTCGCTGAGCTTGATAGCTGCAAATTTTGTTGCCATGCAATAATCGGCGGCCGCTGCAATTCCGACACCACCGCCAACAGTTTTTCCCTGCACGCGACCGATGATGAATTTCGGACATTTACGCATGGCATTGATGACGTTGGCAAAACCGGAAAAGAAGGTTTTTCCCGCATCACTGTGGTTTATGGCAATGAGTTCACGGAAACTTGCGCCTGCGCAGAATGTGCGATCGCCACCGCTCTGGAGGATAATGACGCTCACTTCGGGGTTGGCGCCTGCTTCTTCGATGGTGGCAGCCAGTTGTTTGAGGATATTAGCGGGCAGTGAATTTTGTTCGGGGTGAAAAAATTCGATAGTGGCAATCCTGTTGTCGATGTGTTGTTTTACGTATGCTTCCAATGCTGTACTGTTTATTGCTGAACGTTATGCTCTGGCCCTGACTGGCGCGGAAAGCCCGGACCCGAAATGCGTGACGTTATCCGGTGTGGCGGCGCGACCAAAGGAAGCGCCGGCACGGCGTGAAACGACCGCAATTTTGGGGAGGACTTGCAGCAGAAGGCAGGTTCCCGGCCCCTAATTCAATATTCCAAACTGTTTAAAATGATGGTTGATATGTTTTATGTTAAGCAAATCCCACTCGAATTTGTCCATCATGCCAAAAACGGCGTTGGTGGTGCGTATTTCGGGATTGGTTTTGAAGAATGCTTCGTATTGATCGAACGCCTCGAGTAACCGCGTTTTCGCTGCTTCGAGGGATTCGTGGCGCAGGGGTTCGGTAGTTTCCGCATTCATTAGCGGGTGTTTGAACATTTGCGGCATGGACTTATGGCTGAAAATCATTTCGCGGACCTTTTCGAGATGCTCGGCAGGTGTTTTAATTTCGGTTACTGCGATTTCGCCGGTGGCCATTCTCAGGGCCGTTTCCAGGTGTTCAACCATGTGTTGCGCGGTCATCATTCCCCATTCCGGCGTACTGTTTTCGTTGAGGCGGGCAAGGTAGTTTTCGATGTTGGCGCGGTTGATTTCGATAAACGGGCTGCGTTTGCGCACCATAGTCAGAATCGTAGCGACGGCCACAAGTTCGTCTGCCTGATCGAAAACCTCTACAAACCACTTTACGATTCCGGAAGGAAGTTCTTCGCCGCGGCTGTCGCGTTCGACTTTCTGTTTGCAAGTTAGGCGCACATAAATGGTATCATTGTGATAAATGGGTCGTAGAAAGCGACATTCTTCGAGTCCGTAATTTGCCGCAACGGGTCCTTTTCCCGGAAAAACGAAGAGTCCGGCAGCGGCGGCCAGAATAAAATAGCCGTGTGCTGTACGTTTTTCGAAAATACTGCCTTTGAGCGATGTTACATCGGTATGGGCGTAGAAATGATCCCACGTGAGGTTGGCAAAGTTGATGATATCCGTATCGGTGACAGTTCGGTTGTGTGTCCGAAGCGACATTCCGGGTTGGATGTCATCCCAATAATATTTAAACGGGTGTACCGTAGTTTCTTTGTAGGCACCGCGCGGCTGATAGATTCCGGTAATTTCGGTGAGCGTGGTAGGTGATCCCTGCACGGCGCAACGCTGCATGTAGTGTTTGATACCGCGTACACCGCCCATTTCTTCGCCTCCGCCTGCGCGTCCGGGGCCGCCGTGCACCAATTGAGGAAGTGGCGAGCCGTGGCCGGTACTTTGCTTGGCATTCTCGCGATTAAGCACGAGGATTCTTCCGTGGTGGGAAGCGGCACCAACGACGTAGTCGCGCGCGGTTTGGTCGCAATTCGTGACGATTGACGAAACGAGAGAGCCTTTGCCCATTTGTGAGAGGGTAATGGCCTGATCGAGGTCGGCGTACGGCATGATGGTCGCCACCGGACCGAATGCTTCGGTTTCGTGCACCAATATATTTTCGAATGGTTTGTCTTCGCGGAAGAGGACAGGTCTGATAAAGGCACCGTTAGCGGTATTTTCGCCCAAGGCCTCAGCTTTATTGAAGTCGCCATATACCAGCGAGGCAGTTCGTCCTATGAGTTGGGCTTTTTCCAACACGTCGGCTACCTGACTTTTCGATACCAGCGCGCCCATGCGTACTTCTTTAAGGCGCGGGTCGCCGATGGTAACTTTATCAAGAGCTTTTCCGAGCGCGATTTGCACGTCTTCCACCAGCTTTGCGGGAACGATGATGCGTCGGATTGCGGTGCATTTCTGCCCGCACTTGACGATCATTTCGCTTCGTACCTGATTGATAAACAAATCGAATTCCGGTGTGCCCGGTACTGCATCTTCGCCCAGCACCGAACAGTTAAGTGAATCCGCTTCGAGATTAAACGGAACGGATTCCGCGATAATTTGCGGATGTGCCTTGAGCATTCGGCCGGTAGACGCTGATCCGGTAAAGCTGACCACATCCTGAGATTCTACAAAATCAAGCAGTCGGCCGGCGGATCCGCTGATGAGTTGCAGGGCTCCTTCGGGCAGAATGCCGCTAGCGATAATTTCTTTCACTACGGCTTCGGCGAGGTAGGACGTGGCGGTCGCGGGCTTAACCACGGCGGGCATTCCGGCCATCCAGTTTACCGCGCATTTCTCCAACATTCCCCAGACCGGGAAATTATAGGCATTAATATGAACGGCTACTCCTGTTTTCGGCACCAGTAAATGGTGGGCCATAAACCGGCCGCCCCGCGACAGGTCGATGGGCTCGCCTTCTACATCAAAAGGCTGATTGGGGAACAGTTTGCGCAGCGACGCGTTGGCAAACAGGTTTCCGAAGCCCCCTTCGATATCAATCCAGCTATCGACACGCGTAGCGCCGGTGCGGTAGCTTATTTCGTAAAATTGTTCTTTTCGTTTAGTCAGGTAAAGGGCGAGGTTTTTAAGCATGTTGCCCCGTTCCTGAAACGTCATTTTCCGCAATACTTTGCCGCCGGTAGTCCTGCCGTAGTGGAGTATTTCCTCGAAGTCGAGTCCCTCACTTCCTGCAAACCCAATCAGTTCGCCGGTTACCGAATCGTGAAGCGCAGTTCCGTCGCCTTGTCCGGCGGTCCACTGACCGTTTACGTAGTTAAGAATTTTTGTCATGCGAAGTTATTTTATGCCCTGGTGGTGCGGTTCAGACAGTAGATTTTTGTGCGTTTTCGATAATCATGGCATAGCCTTGCCCGACACCGATGCACATCGTAACGAGTGCATACCGCTTGCCGGTGCGTTGCAGTTCCAATGCGGCACTGTAGGCGATCCGGGCGCCGGACATTCCGAGGGGATGACCCAGTGCGATAGCACCGCCATTGGGATTGATTCGCGGATCGGCATCGGAAATTCCCCAGGCTCGGATGCATGCAAGGGCCTGAGCGGCGAATGCCTCATTGAGTTCGATAAGATCCATTTGTTCGAGCGTCAATCCAGCTTTTTGCAGTGCTTTATTAGCCGCTTCCACCGGGCCGATTCCCATGATTCTGGGTTCAGCTCCTACAACGGCAGACGAAACGATTCTTGCCAAGGGTGAAAGTCTGTATTTTTCTACGGCATCTTTCGATGCTACAAGGACGGCTGCAGCCCCATCGTTGAGACCGGACGCGTTGCCTGCGGTAACACTGCCTTCGGTACGGAAAGCACCACGCAATTTGGCAAGTCCTTCTCTTGTGGTATTTGGCTTGATGAATTCGTCTTCGGCGAAGCGAATAGGGTCTCCCTTTCGCTGTGGGATTTCTACGGGCACAATTTCCTGTGCCAGTCGGCCGGATTTTTGCGCCTGAGCTGCTTTTTGCTGACTCCACAATGCGAATGCATCCTGATCATCTCGGGATATTTGGTAGAGGTCGACAAGATTTTCGGCGGTTTCCCCCATAGCATCCGTACCGTACATGGCTTTCATTTTTGGATTCACGAAACGCCAGCCGAAGGACGAGTCGTACATGCGGGAATCGGTTCCAAAAGCAGAGGAAGGTTTAGAAACCACGAGAGGTCCGCGTGTCATGTTCTCCACACCTCCTGCAATAAAAAGATCGCCGTCGCCGGCTTTTATGGCGCGGTTGGCCTGGACTATTGCGGAGAGTCCGGAGCTGCACAAACGATTAACGGTTTCGCCCGGCACGGAGGTGGGTAAACCTGCGAGCAGCAGTGCCATTCGAGCTACATTGCGGTTATCCTCGCCTGCCTGGTTGGCGCAGCCCATAATGACATCGTCGTAGGCGTTGCCCGGAATTTCAGGGTGCTTTTCCACCAGCGCTTTGATGACGTGTGCGGCCAGATCATCGGCACGCACGGCAGAGAGACTTCCCTGATAATTTCCGATGGGTGTTCGCACCCCATCTATGATAAATGCTTCCATAGTATTTACTGCCACTCTTTTTCGCTACGGAAAACGGTTCCGCGAAAAAGTGCTACTTTTTTATCTTCTTTAAAAATGGTAACGGTATAAAAACCGAATTTGTTTTTCAGCGCGTCTTCGACAGCTTCCGCAATGACGACATCCCCTTCGCGCAGCGGTTCGATGTGATTTATGGAGGTGTCGATACTCATGCTTTGACGACCGTGTCCGTTTGCGGCAAATGCCAGTGCGGAATCTGCCATGGCGTATGTAATTCCTCCGTGCGCGATTCCGAATCCGTTGGTCATTTCGGCGCGGATGACAAGTTGCAGACGGCATTTTCCGGGAGCAGCTTCGAGCACTTCGATGCCAAGCCACCGGCTGAAGGCATCATTACGCATCATGGTATGTACGATAGAAACGGCGTCCATCAAAAAAACGTTTGCTGATGACGAGCTTTTTTTCGCAACAGCACGCTGCAGCGGTAACGGTCTTCGTGGTATTCCGAATAAAGTTCGTCCAGTTTGGCCACGCACCAGTCTGCACCAAGCTCGTCTGCCCACTGAAGTAGCCCTTTCGGGTAGTTCACGCCGCGGGTCATCGCGGTATCAATATCGGCGGCGCTGGCAATGTTCAGGTGCAGCGCGTCTGCGGCTTCGTTAATCAGCATGACTAAAATGCGTTCGAAAATCGACCGGTGCAGCGCAGGATTTTCGATCGGCTGCGGAGTTTCGGTTGAGCTATAATCGTAATAACCACGACCGGATTTGCGGCCTAAGTAACCCGCTTCTGTAAGTCGCTTTTGCGTGAATGACGGTTTGTAACGCGGATCGAAATAAAAGGCAGTGAAAACGGACTCGGTAACTGCGTAATTGATATCATTTCCGATAAAATCCATCAATTCAAAAGGCCCCATACGGAACCCTCCCAATGATTTCATCGCGTGATCAATAGTTGCGAAATCGGCTATCCCCTCTTCGTAGATGCGCAATGCTTCGCCATAGTACGGACGCGCCACGCGATTTACGATGAAGCCCGGTGTGTCTTTTGCTACTGCGGGTAATTTTCCCCAGCTTGCTATCATTTCTACCGACTTTTTCAATACCTCTTCCGAAGTTTGAACAGCCGGAATTATTTCTACCAGCGCCATCAGCGGAGCCGGATTAAAGAAGTGAATTCCGATCACCCGCGAAGGATTTTTACATGCTGCCGCGATGGAAGCAATCGAAAGTGACGAGGTATTGGATGCGAGAATAGTGGTTTCGGAAACAATTTGACCGAGTTGCACAAAAAGCGTTTTTTTCACTTCAAGTTGCTCAACAATTGCTTCGATGACTACATCAGCTTCAGCCAAAGCGTTGACGGCATCCACGTACTCGATTTTGGAAAGAATATCCTGCCGTTTCTCGTCTGACATTTTCCCTTTCGCGGTAAGTCCGTCCAATACTTTCTCGAGTCCGCTTTTCGCACGGTGCAATGCGTCGCGGCTTGTGTCGTACAGGAACACTTTTGCTCCTGACGATGCGGCTACCTGTGCGATACTGCTACCCATTGTTCCGGCGCCAATTACTGCTACAATCATTAATTCCCTTTAAATTCCGGTTTTCTTTTTTCCACAAAAGCGGCGACACCTTCGCGATAATCATTGGAGTCGCTTGCGTTGATTTGCATTTTGCTTTCGAGAGACAATTGTTCGTCGAGATTGTTCATCATCGACTGGTTGAGGAGTTGTTTGGTCAGTGCCAGTGCATGCGTTGGCATTTCTGAAAGCGTGTGCGCTAATTTTTGCACTTCCTCATCAAAGAATGCCACCGGAAATAATTTATAAATCATTCCCATGTTAAAGGCTTCCTGTGCCGATACTTTGTCGCCAAGCATCATAAGTGCGGAGGCTTTTTGAAAGCCAATGAGTCGTGGTAAAAAAAACGTTCCGGCGCTGTCCGGGACGAGTCCGATTTTACTAAACGCCTGAATAAAAGACGCGGCCTCGGACGCCACTACGATGTCGCAAGCCAAAGCGATATTAGCTCCGGCTCCCGCAGCAACGCCGTTAACGGCAGCAAGAATCGGTTTGTTGATTTTTCTAAGGCGTTGGATAATCGGATTATAGTGTTCATCCAAAATTTTCCGGAAGCCCGGATTTAGCTCCGGAGTGGTTACTTCTTTCAGATCCTGACCGGCACAGAATGCTTTTCCGGCACCGGTGATAACGATGGCGCGCACGGCATCATCATTTTCAAAATTGTCAAGTACTTCCTGAAGCCGCAATGCCATTTCCCGGTTGAATGAATTAAATACTTCCGGGCGGTTCAGGGTAATAAAACCTATATCATTCTGCTTTGAAGATAAGATCGAATCCATATTATTTCAGGCATTTAAAGTAGTCAAAAGGCTCAAGGCATTCGTCGCACTGAAAAAGTGCTTTGCAAGCCGTGGAGCCAAACTGGCTTACCAGGTGGGTATTGTTTGTTCCGCATTGCGGGCATCGTACCAATTTTCGGTTTCCGAGCAATGCATCTTTGTCGGAGATTGGGTCGAGCGGTGCGGCGATTCCGTATTTTTCCAGGGCACGCCTGCCTTCCGGGGTAATCCAATCGGTAGACCAGGCCGGCGCAAGTACAAGTTCGACGTTCGCGGTAAAACCGTGGACTGCCAGGGCTTTTTTGATTTCATCACCAATGACGTCCATGGCGGGACATCCGCTGTAGGTAGGAGTAATGGCAATTTCGGCCACTGTTCCGTTTAGTTCTGCTTTGCGCACCACACCCATATCCATGATGGATAGAACGGGAATCTCCGGATCGGAAACCGTTCGTAGAATCGCCCCTAGCCGGGCATCGATTTCGGGTGTTAGTACTGTCATTACCAGGTCATATTAGGATACGTTCGCTGCATATATTGCATTTCTGCCAAAATGTAACCCATGTGCTCGCTGTGGATTCCGGATTTGCCGCCACTGCGGAAGTACGGCGATTCCGGCATTACAAGGGTAGCTTCGGTAAGAATATCGCGGACCGTGTTGTAGTAAACCTCTTTAAAAACAGTTACGTCTATTCCGACACCCGTTTCAATCATTGCCAGATCCGCATCCGTCTGCTGAAAAAGCTCGTCAGTAAAGATGAAAAGTGCATCGATGGCGTCCTGCATGCGTTGGTGGCTTTCGGCGGTACCATCTCCGAGTCGCTTTACCCAATCTGAGGTAAAACGCTTGTGGTAACTTACTTCCTTTACCGCTTTTGCCGCGATTGCTGCCAGGGTAGCATCATTGCTGTGTTGTAATTTTTCGAGCAGCAGCAGGTGAAACACATCGAAGTAGAAGTGCCGGGCAATAACATGAGCAAAGTCCGTATTAGGCTGCTCTGCGAGCAGCACGTTGCGGTATTCCCGTTCGGTTCGCAAAAAGGCGACGGTATCTTCGGTAGCCGGAGCACCCTGAAGTTTAGCTACATACTGATAATAGCTACGCGTTTGCCCCAACAGGTCAAGAGACATGTTGGTTAGTGCGATATCCGTTTCCAGACTGGGTCCGTGTCCGCAAAGTTCTCCGAGGCGTTGGCCGAGAATAAGGCAATTGTCGGCTATTCCGAAAATATAGTGAATCAGGTGTTGCATCTTACATATGTTTCAGTTCGTCCGGCAAATTGTAGAACGTGGGATGGCGGTAAGCTTTATCCTTGGCAGGTTCGAACAATTCTCCGCTATCTTCGGGGTTGGATGCGGTGATGGCTGCCGAAGGGACTACCCAAATGCTTACACCTTCATTTCGGCGAGTATACACGTCGCGGGCATTTTCGAGTGCCATGGTTGCATCGGTTGCGTGCAAACTGCCACAATGACGATGTTCAAGACCGTTTTTACTTCTGACAAATACTTCCCAAAGTGGCCAGTTTTTCATCTCTACAGGTATAAATTAAATCGCTTTTTTAAATTCGTCTGTTTCTCGTTTTTCAGCATAAACCATAGCTGCATCGCGCACCCATTTGCCATTATCCCACGCTTTGCGGCGGGCTGAAATCCGTTCGCGGTTGCACGGGCCGTATCCTTTTACTACTTGCCAAAACTCGTTCCAGTTGATTTCTCCCCAATCGTAACTACCTTTTTCAGGGTTCCACTTCAGATGCGGGTCCGGAATGGTTAGTCCGATGAGTTCTGCTTGCGGAACGGTCTGATCAATGAATTGCTGGCGAAGCTCGTCGTTGCTTTTGCGCTTCAACTTCCATTTCATGGATTGTTCGGTATGGACCGATTCGGCATCTGTAGGGCCAAACATCATCAGAGACGGCCACCACCAGCGGTTCAGGGCGTCCTGTGCCATGGCTTTTTGCTCGGGAGTTCCCTTTGCTAAAGTCAGCATGATTTCGAACCCCTGTCTTTGATGAAAGCTTTCTTCTTTGCAAATACGAACCATTGCTCTGGCATACGGGCCGTAGGAAGTGTTGCACAAGGCTACCTGATTGATGATAGCAGCACCGTCGACAAGCCAGCCTATTGCTCCCATATCAGCCCATGTGACTGCCGGATAATTAAAGGTTGACGAGTATTTGGCCTCGCCGGAATGTAGCTGCTCAAACAATTCGTCTCTCGAAATACCCAATGTTTCGCAGGCACTGTAAAGATAGAGACCGTGTCCGCCCTCGTCCTGTACTTTAGCCAGCAAAGCCACTTTCCGACGCAATGAAGGAGCGCGGGTGATCCAGTTTCCTTCAGGCAGCATTCCCACGATTTCGGAATGTGCGTGTTGCGAAATCTGACGGATATGCGTTTTCCGATATTTTTCCGGCATCCAATCCTTCGGCTCGATCTTTTGATCATTCGCAATGCGATTCTCAAAAATCGCTTCCATGTTTTTTATCTCCAGCTCTGACATATTGAAAATATTAGAGTTAAACATCAAAATCTACTACAACTTTTTTCGAAGTGGGCACGGCCTGACAACTGAGGACGTAATTTCTGCTCACTTCAGCTTCTTCCAGGGCATAATTTACTTTCATCTCGACGGTGCCTTCCAGCACTTTGCACTTGCAGGTACTGCATACACCTCCTTTGCAGGCAAAAGGTAAATCTGCTCCGGCGGCAAGTGCGCCATCAAGTATATTATCGTACTCATCTTCCATGACGAAATGAAACTCTTTACCACCGTCAATAATCGTTACGTCTGTGCCCTCCACTTTTTTCTCGAGCACAGCGGCGGTACGCTTGCGATCTTCGTCAGAGATACCGGACGTAAACAGCTCGTAGTGAATTTTATCACGCGAGAGTCCGGCAGCCGTAAGTGCTTCGCGAACCATGTAGATCATTTCTTCAGGTCCGCAGATAAAACAGTCGTCCACAGAAGGAACGTCAATTATCCGGGAAGTTAATTTCTGAAGTTTATCCACAGTAAACCGACCGTTGAAAAGTTCAATGTCGCGCTTTTCCTTTGTAAGGAAATGAAAAACCTCGAACCTACCGAAGTATTTATTTTTAAGAAGTTCGATTTCCTCTTTAAAAATTATCGACTTCACGCTCCGGTTGACGTAGAACAACTGAAATGTACTCTCCGGCTCAAGCGCCAGGTGCGTTTTTATGATGGACAGCACAGGTGTGATGCCGCTACCCGCCGCAAACGCAATGTAATATTTGGATTGAGTCGGGTCTGCCGGCTTATAAAAAACGCCATTCGGCGCCATCACGTCTACCAGGTCGCCTTTCCGAAGGACGTCGTTGACATACGAAGAAAAAAGACCACCGTGAATCTTTTTCACTGCGACCTTCCACGTATTCTCGAGTGGACTCGAACAAAGCGAATAGGAACGACGCACCTCAACGCCGTCGATTACGGCGCGAAGCGTAAGATGTTGCCCGTGGCTGTATTTGAACTCTTCTTTAAGGTCATCCGGAATATCAAAGGTAACCACAGTACAATCCTTGGTTTCTTTGTAGACATCCAACACCTTAACCTGCTGAAATTTTGCCATTTACCTTAAAATAAATTAACTAACAAGCGTTAGTTTACTATGCAAATGTAAGGATTATATCCGAAATCAGATGTTAAATAATACCGTGCAAGAGGATTTGCGATAGATTGGAATGAAGGTTAGCTGCGGTAAAACCGGGTTTGCGTCGGTACCAAAGATATAGTGTACGCAGTGTCGACAGCATGGAAAAAATGATGATCTCGCGGTTATGGTTCTTAAGCTCGCCGTCTTCAATTCCTTTCGTGATGATCCGACGGAACATCATTTCGTAATCTTCACGCATTTTCAGGAAATAGTCGAGGTCGGGTTTCTCGAGATGCATCCAGTCGTTGTTCAGGCTGGCGAGTGCATCGGGATTGCGAACGGTGATGTCAACGTGTAATTTAATGACTCGTTCCAGTTTTGCCACGGCAGCGTCTTCCGATTCTACAATCTCCGTTATGGTTCCGGTATATTCTTCTGCGATGGAAATAATCATCAGCGAGAGAATCTCCTGTTTGGATCGGATATGATTGTACAAACTTGCCGCCTTGATGTCCAACGCCTGCGCGATATCGCGCATGGTTACGGCACTGTACCCGCGTTCACGGAATAATTTTGAAGCGATATTGACAATCTCGGCCTTGCGATCGGGCTTCTGCATAAAGCGAAGGTAGCGAATGTTTAAATGAGTTTGTTATTACGCGCTTTGTGAATTGCTTCGATTTTATTGTGCACCTGCAGTTTGGCGTAGATGTTTTCGATGTGCTTGCGAACGGTGCCTGTGGAGAGGAAAAGATTTGCCGCAATGTCGCTGTATTTTAATCCTTTGCTAAGCTGTTCCAGTACTTCAATTTCGCGCGGTGAAAGTTCGACTTGTTCAGATTCGGGAAGCGAAATATCCATGGGATTTCGCAGAAGGCGCAATGTCACCGTTGTCATCATCGCTGCATGCTGTTAATGAAACGAGTGCAACAGCACAAAAAAGTTTTCCGATGTTCTTGATTTTTTTCATACTAATTGTTTTTGTGTTATTAGTAATCAAAAGTATCGGCTGCGATAAAGGAAGACAATACGACATTCGTCGTATTTTACATGATGACGTGAGTTAAATACGAACTTGTTTCCCCGGATCCTATGGATGCCAGTTCACGCCGCGCTGCTGCAGTGACTCGCGTTTCGCGTGAAGGCTTTGTAAAAATTTCCGGTGTTGCTCCGAATCCGGATTAAACGGACGGTGTGCTTCGGCGCGGCGCAGTGCGGCTACTTCGTCATAAAGTGCGGAAGCATCGGCATCCAGCCACGTCGCCCTGAATTTTTCCCAGATGTAATTGATGGCGACTTCGTTGGGGTGAATCATGTCTTCGCTGTAAAAGCGATAATCCCGCAAATCGTCCATCATGATTTCATAAGCCGGGAAGTAAGAAGTGTTTTGCTCCTGCACCACCTGATGTACCGCTGCAATGAGATGCGCTTTACTGCGTTGATTTTCCACAAAACCGTCGCGAAGGTGCCGAATTGGAGAAATAGTAAACACAATTTCAGCTTTCGGGTTGTGTTGGCGGATTACCGCGATCAATTCCTGAATGGCACGCGTGCATTCTGACGGACTCAAAAGTTCTTTTCTGAAACGGTGTTGCGGCAATTTATGGCAATTGCCGGCAATGCGGTTCGATTGCAGGTCGCGGTATACCCAGGCCGTGCCCGGCGTAAGGATAAAATGCGTCGCGGCTGATAAACTTTGCCGCAGCACATTTGATGCGTTTATCAGATTGTCGCGCAATTCAGCCTCGGTAGATGCGCTTAGGGTCGAGTGCGCAAACAAACAGTGATAGCGCTCATTATGAAATTCTACCGGCCAGTTATCCACTTGATCTACCTCACTAAATGTGGTTGCGAGGGCTTGCGGATTGTATAAAATTCCGAACGGGTTTACCTCCGTTTGCAGCTTTCCGTACTGTAATTTATCGGCAATATGTGTGGCAAAGCAGGAACCTGCTAAAAAGACCCGCGAGGTGTAATCAATTCGAATGCCGCCGGTGCTGTTCGGAATTTCCGTGCGAAACGTATTAGTCATACGAATATTCGAAAGAACTCTCTCCAAAATTACTTGGTCCGGAAGGCGTTCTGGTCACCGGTCGTCCGGCTGCATCGTAGTTAAACGTGTAACCTAATCCTGCATTTTCCGGAGCTTCCGGCGGAAATGCTACAAAAGTGATATTGCGGTCCCGTCCGACCGGCAAGTCAGGAGCAAGATGAAGTTCTTTCATACCTGCAATTCCTTCGAAAGGAGTCTTTTTGTTGTCGTAGGAAAAACTGTACGTAATGGTCTCGCCGGAAAGCTCGAAAGTCATCCCCGTCATCACGCCATTAGAAAAGAAAATTGTTCCCGCCCGGTTTTCGACGGTTTGCGATGTCGTATTGCCGAGGTAATAAACCTGACCCACATTTCCGTCGGGGAGGTATGAAAGCATTTTTCGCGCACCGGTATTGTTTACGAAGTTGAGCGTTAGCACTTGTGTGAGTCGGCCCTGCACATCGTATGTAAAGCTTTGCTTTCGGATAAGGTTGCCTTCTTTTATCGTATTGATTTCCTGGATTCGATCTCCGGCGTAAGTATACTGGTCTGCGCTGCCATCATTACGGCTTACGGATTCAATCCGATTGCCGTCATAACTGTATTGGCTGATCACGGGGCCGTCGAAACGGTTTTCTTTTACACGGGAGAGCAATTCCGGTCCGGAATTTTCATCGGAGCAAGAACACATCAATACCGCCAAAAGGAATGCTACTAAATGTTTCATGAGTTGTGGCAGCAAAACTAAAGGATGTTTTGACAAGTTTGGCAAACCCCTCTGCTTTTTCGATTACAGCTAACGTATTTCCGTTAAAATGCACGGCAAACAAAAAAGCTGCCCTTTGGAGACAGCTCTTTTAGTATGTGATTAAAGATTATTGGTAATATTCGTAAGCAGTGTTGTACGATTCAAACGGACCTGACTCTACTGCCACTGAAGGATAGTTGTTTGGCAGGTACGTGTAGGTAGTGGTTCTTGTTCCCCAAGCCCCTGTCTCTGATACCACATTGTGCATAATACCTTCGATGGCACCGCCCGATAAAGCGATTTTTGAGTACCCGGTTACATTTTTGAACGGATTGTTTTTGGAATCGTAGTTATAGGTAGTCGTTGTACCGTTTGCCTGTTTGGATGAAACTTCACCGTTGGTAAGCGCAAGCGTTGCAACGCCATTCAATTCGGTTTGCGAGGTCAGCGTTCCAAAATACTCGGTGATGACCACGTTGCCCGAACCGTACGCGTACGTTTCGCGAGAACCTTCTTCAAAATCGTAATCCAGATATACATATTCGGACACACGTCCCTGGTTGTCGTATGTGTACAGCTCGCGATTGATGATGTCAGCGCCCATTTTGTACACTACTTCCGTGATAAAATCTCCACTGTAGGAAAGGTTGATCGTAACACCATCCGAGGTAGTAACTTTGGTAAGCTTCGTACCGTTATACTCGTAATTTGAAGTTGTCGAAAACCCGTCAGAGTCGGTTTCGATAATTTTTTTTGGAAGAACTACACCCGCCGTTGGTCCGGAGGAGTCGCCATCGTCAGAGGAGCAAGAAAATGCAGCGAGGGCTGCAAAAAGCAATACAAGTTTTTTCATCTTTAAAATTTTAGTGTTGCAAATTAGGGACAAAATGCGACTTAAAACGCATCATTTAATTAATTCTTTTGCCGCATTTAGTGCCTGTGCAATACCGTCCGGATTTTTACCGCCTGCAGTAGCGAAAAAGGGTTGACCGCCGCCGCCACCCTGAATGTATTTTCCGAGTTCGCGAACCACCTGACCGGCATTATACCCTCGCGAATCGACTAGTTCTTTAGAGATGTAACAGGTAAGCATCGGCTTATTGTCGTGGTTTGTAGCGAGGAGCAAGAATAAATTTTGCTGGCCCTGCCCTATTTCATAGGCTAAATCTTTTGCTCCGGCCGGGTCGAGGTCTACCGCCGTTGCGAGAAAATGCACGCCGTTAAGCTCTGCGATTTGCGAAGTAAGTTCTCCTTTGAGGTTTTTGGCCTTATCTTTCAGTAAGGATTCGAGTTGCTTCTTCAATTTTAGATTTTCATCCTGAAGCGACACGACGGCTTTCATCGGATCCTGCGGATTTTTAAGTGCGAGGCGTAGGTCATGTAGCATTCGCTCCTGCTGTTCAAAAAACGACAATACCGCATTTCCGGTAATGGCCTCAATACGTCGGATTCCGGCAGCGACGGCGCTCTCCGACACGATTTTGAAATGCCAGATATCGGCTGAATTCTGCACGTGAATTCCTCCGCATAGTTCCATGCTTTCGCCAAAACGGATGGCGCGCACATTATCGCCATATTTTTCGCCGAAAAGCGCCATAGCACCTTCCGAAACGGCCTGTTGAAAAGGAATGCTTCGGCGTTCTATAAGCGGGAGATGCTCGCTGATACGGGCGTTTACAAATTGTTCTACTGCTGCGAGTTCAGTTTCGCTTACTTTTGCGAAGTGCGAAAAATCAAATCGCAGGTAGTCCGGCGCCACGAGCGATCCTTTCTGTTCGACATGCGTTCCCAAAACATGCCGTAATGCCTGATGCAGCAGGTGCGTTGCCGAGTGATTGGCCGCAGTATTGTTTCGTAGCGATACATTTACTTCTGCGGTGAAGTCGCCCTGCGGATCTGCAGGTAGCTGCCGCGTAAAGTGAATGATCAGGTTATTTTCCTTTTTCGTATCTATAACTTCGATGGATTCTGTGCCGTTTTTCAAGATACCCGTATCGCCTACCTGTCCGCCACCTTCCGGGTAGAATGGTGTTTGCGTGAGGACGATCTGAAAGAATTTACCATCCTTCTTTGATTCGATCATGCGGTAGCGCGCAATTCGCGCGGGGTTGGACGTGCGGTCATAACCTACGAACGGTTCCGGGTCTGTTTCGGCAATCACCGTCCAGTCGCCCGTTGCAACTTCCGACGCTGCCCGCGAACGGTTTTTCTGGGCGGTCATGGCTGCTTCGAATCCGGCCTCGTCGAGTGAGAGATTGCGCTCGCGCAGGATAAGTGCCGTTAGGTCGATTGGAAAACCAAAAGTATCGTACAGTTCGAAAGCTTTTTCGCCGCTTACCACAGTACCTTTTGTTTCGGAAATAACGGTTTCGAGCAGCTGCAGTCCCTGATCGAGCGTTCTCAGGAACGACGTTTCTTCCTCACGAATTACGTTGGTCACGAGTTGTTGCTGTGCTTTAATTTCCGGAAACTGCTCACCCATTTGATCGGCGAGGGTTTCAACCAATTGGTAGATGAACGGCTCACGAGCTTTCAGGAATGTAAAGCCGTAGCGAATGGCGCGGCGGAGAATGCGACGGATCACGTAGCCTGCTCCTGTGTTCGACGGTAACTGACCGTCAGCGATGGCGAAAGCTACGGCGCGCACGTGGTCGGCGACAACGCGGATGGCGATATTGATTTTCTCTTGGTCTTCGGTTGCGCCCGTTTGGGTGTAACTACTTTTTGTGATGCTTTCAATTTTGCGGATTAGCGGCATGAAAACATCGGTATCGTAGTTAGAGCGCACACCCTGAAGCACCATGCAGAGTCTTTCGAAGCCCATACCGGTATCGACGTGCTGCGCAGGAAGTTTTTCGAGTGAGCCGTCGGCTTTTCGGTTGAATTCCATGAACACGTTGTTCCAGATTTCCACCACCTGGGGGTGATCTTTATTAACGAGTTCGTGGCCGGGAGTTATCGCTTTTTCTTCGGCGGTACGGATATCGACGTGGATTTCGGAGCAGGGGCCACACGGACCCTGATCGCCCATTTCCCAAAAATTGTCTTTTTTGTTGCCCAGCAAAATGCGGTCTTCGCCGATTAGCGTTTTCCAGATGTCGTACGCCTCCTGATCGAACGGTACGTTTTCCTCTTTACTGCCTTCGAACACGGTAACGTACAGGATATTTTTGTCGATTTTATAAACCTCCGTCAGGAGTTCCCACGCCCAGTGAATCGCTTCTTTTTTGAAATAGTCGCCAAAAGACCAATTGCCCAACATCTCAAACATGGTGTGGTGGTAGGTATCGATACCCACTTCTTCGAGATCATTGTGCTTTCCGGATACGCGGAGGCATTTTTGAGTATCGGCAATCCGCTTGCTTTTTGGAGTTCCGTTTCCGAGGAAAAACTCTTTGAATTGCGCCATCCCGGAGTTATTGAACATCAGGGTTGGATCATCCTTCAGCACGATGGGAGCTGATGGAACGATGAGATGCCCTTTGGATTCGAAGAAGGAAAGAAACTGAGCGCGGATGTTTTTTGACGTCATTTTATTAAAAATTTGAAAGTAGGTTCCGGCGCAATGCGACAAAACCCCGAAATGATTCCCATGGTGTCCTGACGCTTCTTGCCAGATTCTGCCCCGGATTGCAGCGTAAAGCTTTGCGCGCTGGCGGGCGTGCGATTGCAGTAGGCGCGCGGCGACCGACGGAAGCCGTGCGGCTGCCCGCAAACGCCGGCCGCAAGAAGCAAACTTGCAGCGTAAAGCCGGACTAAGGCCCTTCACCTTTCACGGATAACGCGCGAAAAACTCTTACATTTGCCGCACGCTGCCCATGGCAACAAGCTTTTTTTGCAGCGCAAAATTAGGATTTTTTAACTAATGAAGAAGGTTAAATATTACTTCGATCCGGAGAGTCTTGCATACCGACGCATTGTGGGGCGCAAGCGCACGACGGTGGGTTATATTGCCTTGTTTTTACTGTCGTCGGCATTATTTGGGGTGCTGGCTTTTGTGGTTTTGCTTAACACGCCGTTTTTTGAGACGCCAAAAGACCGTTTGCTGACGCGGGAAATTGAGATTTTACGGTTGCGCTACGAGATTTTAAACCGAAAAATTGATCAAATCGATGCGGTTTTGGCTGATGTGGAGGAGCGCGACAATAACTTGTACCGCACCTATTTCAATGCTGCTGCCATTCCGTCGGATCAGCGGCGCGCCGGGTTTGGAGGTGTGAATCGCTACAAAGAGCTGGAAGGTTATGACAATTCGGAGTTGGTTATCAGCACATCCAAGCGTGTAGATGTGCTATCGAAGCAACTGGCAATCCAGTCCCGCTCGATTGACGAAATCGTGAAGCTGGCCGGAGAAAAGGAGAAACTCTTGCTTGCCATTCCGGCGATTCAGCCGGTGCGGAATGAAAATTTGCGCGCCGTGGCATCGGGATTTGGATATCGTGCCGATCCTTTCACAAAAGTTCGTAAATTTCACGCTGGAATGGATTTCAGTGCACGCACGGGAACTCCGGTTTTTGCCACCGGCGATGGCGTGGTGGCACGGGCCGACAATAATGTATCGGGTTACGGCAATCACATTGTAATCCGTCACGGGTTCGGGTATGAAACGCTGTATGCGCATTTAAGCAAGTACAAAGTGAGACCGGGACAGCGCGTAAAGCGTGGCGATGTGATCGGGTTAGTGGGCAGTACCGGCAGATCGGAGGCACCGCACCTGCATTATGAGGTTCATAAAAACGGACAAGTTGTGAACCCGCTTAATTTTTACTACGGTAACATTTCGGCGGCAGAATTTGTGGCCATTTCAAAAATTGCCAATCAAGAAAATCAATCACTCGACTGATGCATATAGAATTAACACCGGGAAAATTGTATTATAGCATAGGCGAAGTTGCCCGGGCATTTCAGGTGAATGCCTCCTTAATTCGCTTTTGGGATAAGGAATTTGATGTGCTGAAACCTAAGAAAAATGCCAAGGGCAACCGAATGTTTACTCCCGAAGATGTGAAGCACCTGCAACTGATTTATCATTTGGTAAAGGAGCGCGGTTTTACGTTGGAAGGCGCAAAAACACATTTGCGAAACGGGCAGAAGAAAACGCTGGATAAATTTGAAATTATTGCGCGACTTGAAGCTGTGAAGGTGCAACTTGAGGCGCTGAAGGAACAGCTGTAAGTTGTAACCTAAACACCGTCAAACGTCAACTTAAAAACCGATTACTTAAACTTAAATCTGTAAATACCGACAATCATGAGAAAGTACTTGCCATTAATTATTATCGGAGGAATTGTCCTCCTTTTGTTTGTCTATGTAAAAGGAATTAACAACACTGCCGTAACGCTCAATCAGAATATTGAGGAGGCGTGGGGAAATGTAGAAACCACGTACCAGCGGCGGAATGACCTGATTGGAAATTTGGTGAATACCGTGAAGGGTGCTGCCGATTTCGAGAAGTCGACCCTGACCGCTGTGATTGAAGCGCGGGCCAATGCCACGAAAGTTCAGGTAGATCCCACTAATATCACGCCTGAGCAGTTAGCGCAGTTTCAGCAGGCGCAGTCCGGTGTGAGTTCGGCGCTATCCCGACTACTCGTAACCGTGGAGCAATACCCTACGTTGAAAGCGAATCAGAATTTTATCGATTTGCAGGCGGAGCTGACGAGCACCGAGAACCAGATTCTTACAGCGAGAACGCGCTTTAACGAGGCAGTGAAACCATACAATACTCACATCAAAACGTTCCCGAACAATTTATTTGCGGGCATGTTCGGTTTCAGCGAAAAAGCCTACTTTAAGTCGGTTGAAGGCGCAGAAAAACCGGTTGAAGTTAAATTTTGATGGCTATGCGCTGTCTTAGCCAAACTGAGGAAGAAGAAGTAGTAGCGGCTATTCGGCAAGCCGAGCAAAATACTTCGGGCGAGGTGCGCGTGCACATCGAACCGCATTGCAAGGGAGATGCCTTTGACCGTGCCCGGGAGGTGTTTCATGAATTGGGCATGGATGCCACCGAACTTAAAAACGGCGTACTGATCTACCTTGCGTTTGAGGATCACCGCTTTGTAATTTGCGGCGATCGCGGTATAAACGAGGTGGTGGAACCCGACTTTTGGGATTGCACGCGCGATATCATGCAGGAGCATTTTCGGCACGGGCGCTTTAAGCAAGGACTGATTGACGGGATTCTGCGCGCCGGCGAGCGACTCAAGCAATATTTTCCGCGAGAGAAAGACGATCGCGATGAACTTTCAAACGAAATCTCCCGGGGATGAGGATAGTACATTTATTAGTTGCAGTTCTACTGCCAATGGTTTGCGTGGCGCAGTTTACGGTGCCCAAAATACCGGAACGTCAGACCAGCATGTACGATCTGGCAAATATGCTTTCTGCCGCGCAGGAGCAGCAACTCGAGGAGAAACTGGTGCGTTATTCGGATTCTACCTCAACTCAAATCGTGATTGCCACTGTGGATTCGCTTGCGAATGAAGACATCAATATTGTCGGACCTCGGTGGGCGCACGAGTGGGGCATCGGACAGGCAAAGGAGGACAACGGTGTTTTTATCCTGTTGGCTAAAAAAGAGCGCAAAGTAGGCATCTATCCGGGTTATGGTGTAGAACACAAATTGATTGCAGCCACCAATAAGCAGATCATCGATTACATTATAGTGCCCCGGTTTAAAGAGGGCGACTTCTACGGCGGACTCGACAAAGGTACCGATGCCGTTTTTGAGGTGTTGAAAGGCACCTACAAGGGAACGCGAAAAGCGGATAAAAAAAGGGATTTCCCGTTTGGAGTGATCGCCTTTATCATCATTGTCATCATCTTTCTGGCGTCGCGAAACAAAGGCGGCGGGGGTGGCGGTGGCCGAGGGTTCCGCAAACGAGGCGGCCTTGACCTTGGCGACATCATTATTCTAAGCAGTCTCGGACGCGGCTTCGGCGGCGGCGGTGGCGGATTTGGCGGCGGTAGTGGTGGTTTTGGCGGAGGCTTCGGCGGCGGGTTTGGCGGCGGCGGCTTCAGCGGCGGCGGCGCCAGCGGAAGCTGGTAAAAAACAAGGCGCGGAATCCGCGCCTTATTTTTTAATCCATAAAGAAAATGTTTTCGCTTTCTTTCTTTTTCCCGAATTTCTCCAGCTTATACGTTAGTGAGAACATGGCGTACCGGCGGAGGACGGTATTTTCTTCATCGCGAATCGAAACTGCGTTTATGTTTCTGGTGGCATTCTGATTCTGATCCAGCAAGTCGTATACTTTAATCTTTGCCAGCAAAGTATCGCCGAGGAAGTTATAACCCAAGCTGATGTTCCACAGCGTAAAATCTTTCCGAAATCCATCAGCTATGTTGGAATTGTACGAGTAGCTGATGTCGTTGCCAAAGACTACATGTTTAGGCCAGTAACTGGTGGTTTGCAGCATTACGGTGTGTACCACATTCGATATCCTGTCTATCACGTAATTCGTGAACCTGCTTTCGGTATAGTCCAAACGATAGGACGGCGTAATGTTGAGCAATTCGCCATAATCGTAATTCAGGTTGATTTTTGGCTGTATATTTTTACGGTATGAAATAAATTGTTCTCCTTCGATGAACCCTTTGTCGCGATTGTAAGTTCCATTTGCCGAAAGGGTTAATTTTAGGGAATGAGCATCGCGTTTAATGCTTTTGCTCCAGTTTCCGCCAAACCAGGCGCTGTAAATATCATCGACGTTTTCATACGTCAGGTTACGGCGGCCGCTCACCCACTCCACCGAACTCACGATCTGGTTCATCCGGTAGCTTCCGCCTCCGTAAATGGAATATCCGGATTTGGTTGCGAAATCGTAATTACGGAACGAGAGGTACGTCCAATGCCGTTCCTGCGGCTTAATTTCCGGATTACCGCTGATGGTAAGCAAGGGGTTGGAAAGGTCTACTATCGGCAAAATCTGCATGCTTTGCGGCATATCAGCATCAAACGAATAGTTGACGTAAATATTTTTATTCTTAGCCAGGCTTACCGACGCAAAAAAGTCGCCGGACGGGTAGAGAAATTTGCGGTCAATGACGGTTTCAGTTCCGAGATAAATCGACTGCGCATTAAAATCAACGATGGAAGTTCCGCCGCGAATCCGCATGTTTAGTTTTTTATTGTTGATGTTAATCGCCATGGCGGGATTGACATCAAACACCGACCTTTTGGTATACATACTGAGAATATCGGAGAACAGGTCGTAATTGCCTGTACCCGTATTAAAGTCGAACGTACGACGATTTTGCGAGTTGCTGTCGTGCTCTATATTAAGTGCCGCGCTCACCGAAACAGAATCCGTTATAGGTTCTGTCCACATCACATCACCTGATAAATACTGCGATTTATCGCGGTTAAATCTTATCTGATTCCGGTTGTCCGTGGTAGTATTATCGATGATGCCATCCTCATCCACATCATTGAAAAAGGTGTTTTCTGAAATCTGAAGTTCGTTTTCATCGGTATCGTTATGGGTCTGATCAAAGGACACATTAAGCGAGCGTCCTTTTCTGCGAAACGATTTGTAGTAGTAAACACCGTTTTCGAACTCGGTGCGGTCAGATTCCGAATTATCGGAACCACTCGATTCTGAAAGCAGGTTAAATTCGTCTGCCGTGGTTTGCGCAAAACGGTTGGAGTTGGTATTCCTGGCTTTGATTAGGCGCGGATTGATGCTTAACGTGGATGTTGAATCGATTTTGTACTCCACTTCAAAATTATAGTTGTGCGCAAACGAGTCGTCCTTGGTAACGGCAGTGCTTTCTGAAATAAGTTTTCCATCGGGCAGCAGATTCTCCTGTCGGGTTCTGTTCGAATTGTCAGTTATCGACCCGGTGTAAAAGTAACTCGTATTGGCATCCATCTTCTTCAACCATACATCGGCATAATTTGCGCCGAAAATGTTGGTGCGCTTAATGCCTCGGCCGCCGCCGAATTGCATCCCGTTGATGCCGAAAGAGCCGTCATCACTCGCCCACACAGAGCGATTTCGGCCACCGCCCATATTGTCGAAGATCTCATCCATGGAAAAGCCGGATGAATTGATATTGTTCGAAGAACCCAAAACGCTGATTTTCCGATCACCTTTAAAATAATTAAACAGCAAGCTGCTTTCATAGCGGCCCTCCGTTCCGACACCGGCTGTTGCTTTGCCAAACATGCCTTTGTTTTTATCTTCGTCGATGGTAAGATTAATGCTGGCATTATCTGACGAAGCCGCCTGCCCCGAAATTTCTTCCTGTTTTGATTTTGTGTCGGTAACCTGCACCTTGTTAATGATTTCGGCAGGAAGATTTTGGAGTGCGATTTTGCCGTCTTTGTCGAAAAATGGCTTGCCGTTTACCAGTATCTGGTTCACTTCCTTGCCGTTTACCGTGATTTTTCCTTCAGCATCTATTTCGACGCCCGGAAGTTGTTTCAGGAGCGATTCCACATTGGCATCCGGACGTAATTTAAACGACGCCGCGTTAAATTCAAGTGTGTCGTTTTTGACCCGCACCGGTGGTGTTTCCGTCTTGATGACCACCTCTCCCAGAGTGTTTTCGTCGGCTTCGATGCTCAGCGTGCCGAAATCTTTGTCGGCCCCGATGCCGTTTATTTTTTCCGTACGGATCCGGTAGCCCATGTAGGAAACCTTGAGAAGAATTTCTTCCTGGGTATAACGGGTAATGAGTTCAAATTTTCCCTGCCGGTCGGTGATGGTGTAATCAATTACGGCAGAATCTTTGGCTTTAGTGACGTAGACAGTAGCAGATTCAAGTGGTGCCTGGGTTTTGCTATCGGATACAATTCCGCGGAGTGTCGCGTTTTGCGCGAATGTACCGGCTGCGGTCAGAAACAGCACGGCAAAAAGTAGTTTTTTCATAGAAAGCGTTCGGATGCGAATGTAAGTAATTACGTCAGAAATTAACAATTATTGTGAGGTGTTGATACGGAATTCTGTGAATCTTCGTCCAGCTGATTTTCAGAATTGCCGCATGCGCTGCAAAATTTTAAGCTACAATTCTGTAAATAAGCTTATTGGATCGTTAACAGCGATTTTAGCGCGGGAGAAGTATCTTCCCGTAAAACGTAAAGGCTATGAAAAATTTTGCTATGAAATTGGTTTGGTTTACGACGTTTGTCGTTTTTTTTCACGCAGTAATTGCTCAAACCTCGGTTTACGAGCGCGTGTTCTTCATCTTTGTTTTGGTCGGCCCGGTACTGATCATGTACACCGTATACCGGGTACTGATTGACAACTATCACACCGACAAAACCTTTGAAGACTGGTATGAAGATGTGCCGAAAGACCGCTTGTAAGACTATTTTTCGCGAATGTAGATGTCGATGGGAACCCCTGAAAAGTCCCATTGTTCGCGGATCTTATTCTCCAGGAAACGCTTGTACGGATCTTTAACGTACTGCGGCAGGTTGGCAAAAAACACAAATTGCGGCGTGGGTGTCGGCAATTGCATGCAGTATTTAATTTTGACGTATTTGCCCTTGATCGCCGGCGGCGGATGCCCTTCGATAACCTTGAGCATGTAATCGTTGAATTTTGATGTTGAAATTCGTTGCTTCCGGTTTTCGTGTACGCGGACGGAGGCTTCAAGCGCTTTCAGTAACCGTTGTTTCGTCAGTGCTGAAACGAAGAGAATCGGCACATCGGTAAACGGTGCGATTTCCTCCTGAATGCGGCGAGTGTAATCGCGGGTCGAAAGCGTATCCTTTTCTACCAGATCCCATTTGTTGACCAAAATTACTACTCCCTTGCGGTTTTTCTCCGCGAGCCAGAATATGCTTTGATCCTGCCCTTCGAAACCGCGCGTGGCATCGATGACCAAAATACAGACGTCCGAATTTTCGATAGCGCGAACCGAACGCATAACCGAATAGAATTCGAGATCTTCTTTCACTTTCGCTTTACGTCGTATACCGGCCGTATCAACAAGATTGAATTTAAACCCAAAGCGGTCGAATTTAGTGTCGATCGCGTCGCGTGTTGTTCCGGCGATGTCCGTAACGATGTAACGATCTTCGCCAATAAGCGCGTTGATGAAACTTGATTTACCGGCATTTGGCCTTCCTACTACGGCAAACCGCGGAAGATCGGCTTCAAAATTCTCTGTTTCCGGTTTGTCCGGAAATGCCGCTACCAGCGCATCGAGCAATTCCCCGGTTCCGCTGCCTGACATCGAAGCGAATGTAAAATACTCGCCTAAGCCGAGGTTGTAGAATTCAATGGCATCTTTCTCCCGCATCGCATTGTCCACTTTGTTCACCGCCAAAAGAACCGGCTTGGTAACTTTCCGCAACAATTTCGCTACTTCTTCATCCATCGGCGTAATCCCCTCTTCGACATCCACCACAAAGAGAATTACATCTGCCTCATCGATGGCGAGTTCTACCTGTTTTCGGATTTCACCCTCAAAAATATCATCGGAGCCTTTTACGTAGCCGCCAGTATCGATCACCGAAAATTCACGCCCGTTCCATTCGCTCCGACCGTAATTCCGATCGCGTGTAACGCCGGCAACGGAGTCGACGATGGCCTCGCGGCGTTGAATCAAACGGTTAAACAGGGTGGATTTGCCGACATTCGGGCGTCCGACAATGGCTACAATGGTATTCATGATGCAAAAATCTGTCGGCAAAGGTACGCATTTGCATTCGGAACGCCACGGCAAATAGCAGTTCTAAAATAAAAGTTAAACTTCAAACGCTAATAGTAAAACTATTATATTTGCGAACAATTTTTTGGATATGCAAAGTATCTTATCAGTTTTAAAAGTCAATATCAATCCCCGAGTGTATGTAAAAGATCCGGAATCGTCGGACCTCGGTCGTAAAATTATTGAACACAGCATACTTCTGATGGAGGAGATCGGGTTTGATAATTTCAACTTCAAGAAGCTGGGCGAGCGGATATCCTCTAATGAAAGTTCGATTTATCGTTATTTTGAGAACAAACACAAGCTGCTGGTTTACCTTTCGTCCTGGTACTGGGGTTGGATCGAATACCGGCTGGTTTTTTCCACCGCTAATATTTCGGATCCGTTGGAACGGTTAAAGAATGCAATTCGGGTGGTGACGCAGACTGTCGAAGACGATGCCGTAACTAATTTTGTAAACGAAGCGGTGCTGAATAAAATCGTAATTGCTGAATTTACCAAAACATTGCACACGAAAGAAGTCGACGATGAAAACAAGGAAGGATTTTTCTTAATTTACAAAAGTGTAATTAACCGCATCGTCGCTTTGGTGAAAGAAGTCAACCCCGATTACCCGTACGCAAAAAGTCTGGTCTCCACTGTGGTTGAAGGAGCGCTGCATCAACAGTTTTTAAAAGATCATTTAAAAACCATCACCAACATTGGCCCAGCGGTATCGACTACCGACTTTTACACTCACCTCATGCTAAAAGCTCTTGACAAATGACACCACTTCAACGCTATTTAAAATTACTTTCTCTTGATAAAAAAGACATTTATCAGATTGTCTTTTACGCGGTATTTGCCGGACTGGTGAGTCTTTCCCTTCCGCTGGGCATTCAGGCCATTGTTAACTTTATTCAGTCCGGACGCATCAGCGCTTCCTGGATCGTTTTGGTTGTAGTCGTAGTGATTGGCGTGGCATTGGTGGGAATTCTGTCGCTGATGCAGCTTCGAATAACAGAAAATCTTCAGCAAAAGATTTTTATCCGATCTTCGTTTGAATTTGCCGCCCGTCTACCCAAAATCCGATTTTCGGAACGCTACAGCGAATACCCGCCGGAGGTAGCCAATCGCTTTTTCGATACCATGTCGATTCAGAAAGGTACTTCCAAATTGCTGATCGATTTCTCCGCGGCACTTTTGCAGATTATTTTCGGTCTCATCCTATTGTCGCTTTATCATCCGTTTTTCATCGTATTTGGAATCGCACTTTTTGTTTTACTCTATGTGATTTTTAAATTTTCTTACCATCCCGGTCTGAAAACGTCGATGAAAGAATCAAAGCTGAAGTATAAGGTTGCAGGTTGGTTGCAAGAGATTGCGCGCAACAGTTTTAGTTTTAAAAGAGTGCAGCATGCCGATTTTGCCCTAGCGAAAAACGATTACATCACGGCAGACTATCTGCAGCATCGGGAACAGCACTTTAACATTCTCAAGCGGCAGTTCATACAACTGATTTTCTTCAAAATTCTGATTACGGCAAGCCTGCTCTCGATTGGAGGTTATTTGGTGATTTCGCAAAAAATGAACATCGGACAGTTTGTTGCTGCTGAAATTATCATCCTTTTGGTCATCAGTTCCGTTGAAAAAATTGTTCTGGGCCTTGAGACTTTTTACGATGTACTGACCTCGGTTGAAAAAATCGGAGAAGTAACCGACATGGAAATTGAAACGGATGTTCCCGCACCTGCTTTAAGCTGCTACACCGGGATTGAACTGGCGGCCGAAAAGCTGGGCTTTAAATATCCGGAGCAGCAAACGCCGATTTTGGAGAACATTTCCTTTAAAATATCGCAGGGTGAAAAAATTGTTCTCGACGGTCCGAACGGTTCCGGAAAAACGACGCTGATGCGGATTCTTGCGGGGCTTATTCAGCCCACAACCGGAACGTTTTTCATCAACGACGACACGTTCCGGAAAATCGATTTGCATCATTACCGAATGCATGTTTCGAGCATTATTCACGGAGAAACCCCATTTCAGGGTACGATGATGGAGAATCTCACCTTTAGGGACAGCAATGTAGAAGAGGAGGAAATCCGCAAAGCTCTTGAAGCCGTGCACCTCACCGATTATGTGAAAACGCTCACCAACGGTCTGGAAACAATGGTAAATCCGGAAGGCCGACAGTTGTCGTCGTCGAATGCACAGAAAATTTTGTTGGCGCGAAGCATCGTAACCCGACCGCTCATCCTGTTTTTGGAAGACCCTACCGACACGATGGATGCCGAAGCGGCGCGTGAAATCATCGATTACATCATGTCGCCCTCGAACCGGTGGACCGTTTTGGTTAGCTCCAAAAATACGTACTGGAAGAACAAAGCAACGCGAATCATCACCATGCAAAACGGAAAAATTGTAAACGATCAAAACCAGTCGACCCATGCTTAATCTATCCGAAGACACTCAGAATGTTATCAAGGCCGACGAAAAATTCAAGACCGTCCGAAGTCTCGCCACGCGGCCTCACTACCGGATTCTCAACAGAATCATCATTGTAGTATCGATCGTTACCCTAATCCTGCTATTCCTGCCGTGGACGCAGAACATATCGGGTAAAGGTTCCGTAACCACGCTTCAGCCCGAGCAGCGACCTCAGACCGTACACACCGCCATTGCCGGACGTATAGAGAAATGGTATGTGAGCGAGGGGCAGCGGGTTAAAAAGGGTGACACCATTTTGTTTATTTCTGAAATTAAAGACGATTACTTCGACCCCAACCTCATCCAGAACACAAAAAATCAGGTAGAAGCCAAGAAAATGGCACTCAAATCCTATGGCGGAAAGGTCACCTCACTCGAAGCGCAGATCATGGCGCTGGAAAATGAGCAACGTTTAAAAATGCGGATGGCGCAGAATAAACTTCGGCAGACTGAATTAAAGGTTAAAAGTGATTCGATGGACCTTGAAGCCACGAAAACGCAATTGAAAATCGCCAATACTCAGTTTAATCGCGTAACGCAACTTAACAAAGAGGGATTGAAATCGATGGTTGACGTCGAGGAAAAACGGCTTAAGCAACAGGAAATGGAGGCTAAAATCATCACGCAGGAGAACAAATTACTGGCTTCCCGAAATGAGTTGCTGAATGCCAAAATCGAAATCGGCCGAATTAATGCGGAATATGAAGAAAAGATTTCCAAGGCCCGAAGCGACCAATTTACAGCCCTCAGCAGTCAGTACGACACTGAAGCGAATGTAAACAAGTTGCAGAACCAGTATGTCAATTATCAAATGCGGAATAAGTTGTATTACATCACCGCACCACAGGATGGAATTGTGAACCGCGCGCTGCAGTCGGGTGTTGGCGAAACCATTAAGGAAGGAACCTCGGTGGTAAGCATCATGCCTGCAAAATTTGAGATTGCGGTGGAAACCTTTGTGCAACCACTGGATTTGCCTTTGCTCGCCAAAAACGGTAAGGTCCGCGTTTGGTTCGACGGTTGGCCAACCATTGTGTTTTCCGGCTGGCCGGGCATGTCTTACGGGACTTTCGGAGGGCGTGTGGTTGCCATTGAGAACTTTATCAGCAGCAACGGAAAATACAGAATCCTGATCGCGCCCGACCCGGATGAACCTGCGTGGCCAAAAGAGCTAAGTATCGGTGCCGGGGCGCAAACGCTGGCGCTACTCGATACGGTTCCGGTGTGGTTTGAAATCTGGCGTACGCTGAATGGCTTCCCGCCAAATTACTATGTGCTAAATCAGGACAATCCGCAGGAAAAGAAATGAGAAAGTGGCTATTGATTTTTCTGGGAACATCTCTTTTGCACGCGCAGGAACCTCAGCCGGACAGTGATGTTCTCACATTTGAAGAATACATTAACATTGTACGAACGAACCATCCGCTGGTGCGCAGTGCCGGACTTGTAGTGGGAATGGCGGAAGCCGGAATTACCGAAGCTCGTGGCGGATTCGACCCCAAGTTGGAGGCCGCGACCGAGGAAAAAAAGTTTGGCAACAGCACCTATTACCAGCATCGTGAGGGCGTATTCCGAATTCCGACTTGGTATGGCATCGAGCTTCAGGCCGGCTTTGAAAATAACGACGGTTTTCTGCTTAATCCCGAGCTTAGAGTTCCGGACGACGGACTTGCAGCTGTGGGCATTAAAGTTCCGATTGGACAGGGACTGTTTATTAACCAGCGCATGGCAGATCTGCGGTCGGCAAAAATCAATCTCAGTCTGTCACGCGCCGATCAGCAGCTTCGTGCCGCAGAAGCTTTGCATCAGGCGGCGGCTGCGTATTTTAACTGGAAGCGGCAGTACGAAGAAGCCGAATTGTACAAGAACTTTTACGAAGTAGCCAAAATTCGTCGTGATGGCATCGTGACGCTCATCAAACTGGGCGACAATCCGGCTATCGACAGCGTGGAGGCCGGTATCACCGAAAAGGCGCGTTTGCTGAGTTATGAAGAAGCGCAATTAAAGCTGATTAAGGCGCGGTTGGAGTTATCGAATTTTCTGTGGGCAGACAACGTTCCGATTGAGCTTACAGAAAATGCCGTTCCGGAGCAAAATGTAGCATCGCGTGTGGCACCGGTTTTAAAGACCGAAATTCTGGATTTTGCCGTTGATACGCATCCCAAAATTACGATGATGCAGGCTAAAGCCGACATACTTGAGGTGGAGCGTCAGTTGAAAGCGAACAGCCTGCTTCCGAAAATGGATTTAGGATATTCATACCTGTCCGAGCGATGGCAATGGAATGGCGATCCTCAGCAGAATTATAAGGTGACTGCCTCGTTTGGGTTTCCGATTTTTTTGAGAAAGGAACGCGGCGCATTGCGTCTGACCAAGCTCAAATTGCAGGACGCGCGGATTGGAATTGAGTTCGAGAAACTACAATTGACGAACAAGGTGGACGCCGTAAGGAACGAAATTTCATCACTGACGCGGCAGCGCCGGATCGCTTCGGAGGTTGTTAACGACAACACACAGATGGTTCAGGCCGAAGAGCGGTTGTTTAATCTTGGCGAAAGTTCACTGTTTTTAATCAACACTCGAGAGTCGACATTAATCTCTGCCCGTTTGTCAGAAATCGTAATTGAAAACCGGTTTCTGATGGCCCATGCAGAGTTGTTCCGTGTGCTGGCAGGCAATTAATCAGCCATTGTAACCGAAACGTTTGAGTTGGCGCGCATTGGAGCGCCAGTCTTTATTGACTTTAACGTATAATTCCATATGCATTTGCTTGCCGAAAAATTTCTCGAGGTCGGCGCGGGCTTCGGTGCCGACGCGTTTCAGGGCACTGCCTTTGTGACCGATGATGATTCCTTTTTGCGTATCGCGTTCGACCATAATTACCGACCGGGTTCGGATGATGTTTTCGTCCTCGATGAATTCTTCAGTTTCTACCTCTACCGAATAGGGAATTTCCTTTTTGTAATGCAGTAATATTTTTTCGCGGATGGTTTCGTTGACGAAAAAGCGTTCCGGCTTGTCGGTTAGCGTGTCTTTAGGGTAATATGCCGGTGATTCGGGAAGTAGCGCCAGAATTCGTTCGAAAACGGTTTGCACGTTAAAATTCTGGAGGGCGGATATCGGAATGATTTCGGCATCGGGCACCTTTTCTTTCCAGAGCGTCACGTGTTGCTCAAGTTCTTCCTGATTGGATCGGTCAATTTTATTGATGAGCAGCAGTACGGGAATTCCGGCGTGTTTAATTTTATTGAAGAAGGATTCGTCTTTAAGGTCCTTCTCTCCTACTTCCACCATGTACAGCAGAATATCAGCATCTTCGAACGCGGATTTGACGAAACCCATCATGGCTTCCTGCATTTCGTAGGCCGGTTTGATGATTCCGGGCGTATCGGAGAGCACCACTTGGAAGTCGTCGCCGTTAATGATCCCGAGAATTCGGTGGCGCGTGGTCTGGGCTTTAGAGGTAATGATGGAAAGCCGTTCCCCAACCAGCGCATTCATAAGGGTTGATTTCCCGACGTTTGGGTTTCCGATAATGTTGACAAATCCGGCTTTATGCTGCATGGAACAAAATATTTCTGCAAAGGTAGCCCATTTTTTTTGGCTCTTTAGTTGCTTTGTCCCGAAAAGGGTGTATATTTGCACTCACATCGCGGGATAGAGCAGTAGGCAGCTCGTCGGGCTCATAACCCGAAGGTCACAGGTTCGAGTCCTGTTCCCGCTACTACCAAAGCCACTTTTTTAGAGTGGCTTTTTTTTATGGAATAGTTTTATTAGTTCGTGGGCTCAAATATGCCGCGGCGATCACTAAAGGACTCTAGATTAATTCAAAGCTGCACCTACTATTGCACTACCTGATTCACTACTTTCCAGAAATCATTGAAGTAAATTGGTTACTTTTTAACAAGTTGAGGTAAAATTACCTACATTTTTCAGTGTTTTTACTGACATAATAAATAGAAATTATAGCTTATGTTTGATAAAATTTAAAATTTATAGTTATGAGGAATTTATTATTGTTCTTGACAATTATCGTTCTCAGTAGTTGTAGTAGCGATCTTTATGATCAGAAATACCAAACTGAAGTTAAGAGTAAAATTGTTGTCGGAAAAGATGCAATTGCTGTAAAAAATAGGTTGCTAGCACTATTGAATGAAAACCAAGATTCAAATGATATGGGATTGGGGCGAATAGAGACGAGTTTTGGAACTGTACGATATGATCAAATTTTGCTTGTGATCGATTCTATTGGGATAAAAAGTTTTACCTTTCGTATTGATCACCCTGAATCCTCTGACTTAAAGTTTTTTAATTTGGTTATGCGAGAAAAATCCAATGGCAGTATCATAAAGTTAATGGAATACACTATGACGCCGGATTTTGCTCAATTGTATTCGCAAACTATGCGACTTGAAAATTTTCGAGGAGAAATTAAATCGCATTTAATCATAAATACTTCCGACTGCCCTGACCCGATTTATTCTATATCGATTGCCGATTGGAATCAATCCGGCGGTGGCGGTGGCACACCTCCAATTGACGGGATTCCCAATGTTAATCCAGATCCGAGTGACATTGTAATTGTTTTTTATCCCGTCATCGAATCAAACCCTGGTTCGTCAGGAAATGGCGGAAGCGATAGTGGGGGAGGTTCAAATGATGGCTGGTATGATGTATCCCAATCACCACGATACTTTAGGATGCATCTTACTTTTGAAAGTGACTATTTATCCGATGACTGCACTAAAGAAATACACGGCGTTCTACATCCTATAGACGATTGCACGCAAAATTTTTTGGAATTTTTACCTCACAATTCGCAAGTATATTTGTATAACAATGAAGAGCTATATCTAGACATTCTTAACTACATTCTTAATAGTAACGACTGTCAACTAGCAACTACTTCCGCTTCGCATATTGTTTCAGGCATAATTGGTGGTGCAACAAAATTAGACTTATCTAATCTTGATGATCAGATAACTACAGATCTATCACCCTGTTTAACTGAAATTGTTGAAGATCTTCAACAAATAGCGACAGGTGGATTTGCCACGATAATGCAGCAATTTATTGGTCATGATACTTATCCCCTAAATTACAACTGGAAGCTAATAGAAGGGCCATTAGATCCCGACGAAATTGGCCTAACAGATCCAGACCTCAAACCAGGATATATTGCAATAACAACATTAAATTCAAATTACATTGGAACCTCCACCGATTTATCTTGGGCAAAGACAATCATTCACGAGGCTTTTCATGCCTATCTGGTGAGCGTTTACAGGGATCATACACTTCAAGATAAAACTTATAAAAATTTATTAGATTTATATCATAAACAGTATAACGGTAATGCAAATGATGTACATCATGTGGCGTTTACTACAACTGAAATAATACCTCAAATATCTATGGCACTTCAACAATTTGGAGAAATGCGCGGCTATGATCTTTCTCCGCAATTTTACGATGATATGGCATGGAGTGGATTGCATGAAACAGCGGCATTCCAGGAATTAGATTCGACAATTCAAAGCAGAATTCATTCGCGCTTGTCAGCGGAATTAAATAACGAAGTGGTTAATCAGATTGAACCAGAAGGCACTGTTATATGCCCGTAATATCCTAATTAAATGAAAAAAATCTTCATAATACTTTTGTTTATATCGTTCTCCAGTTTGAGTCAGGAAGAGAAGTTCGCAGAAGATTACAAACTAATTAATAAGACGTTGATCTTCATTCAAAATCGATACTTTTTAGAAAAAGTTTATTTACATAAAACGACAATCAAGTATCGCGGTGAAATCGATTTTTTTAAGTCGAATCGTTTATCATCTTATATTGAAAGCGGCTTGGCTCGAGATGAAGATAAATTTAAGACATTACTTTCTGCGCTGGAAAAAGAAGGCATGGGGGATTTGGTCCGGCCAGCAATCCCATTTGATAAACGAAAATTAATTCCGGGAGTTGAATTGGTGGATGCGATACCAGGAATGCAGGAAGGGAGGAAAAATTATGCGCTGTCAGTACCATTGTTTTCTAAAAATCGGAATTATGCATTTGTATTTTATCGTAAATCGTGTGGGTTTCTATGTGCCTCATGGCAACTGGTTATCTATAAAAATATAAATAAAGAATGGTATGCAGTAGAACAAGTTAGTGTAACCTTGTAGCTATTTCTTCATCAGATGCAAAACGTTATTATACCACTTTGTGCCGAAAACCCTGCAGCACATCATCGCCACAAGGCTAATTTTTCTACCGAAACTATTTAATGGTACGTTAAAAACTAATGACCCATGAAAAACATCCTCATAGTGCTTTTATTTGTATCGTTCTCCAGTTTGAGTCAAGAAGCGAAAATTGCAGAAGATTATAAACTAATTA